>ERZ1669249.126-NODE-126-length-43842-cov-7.460182_pt1 | contig 43842 bp, 44 predicted proteins | sample MGYA00579293_ERZ1669249 | MGnify/ENA primary metagenome ERZ1669249 (study PRJEB41166, sample SAMN08046057) | hot springs metagenome | biome: hot spring; feature: neutral hot spring; material: thermophilic sediment; isolation source: thermophilic sediment from... | reverse complement strand
CTATTCCTGAAGCACTCAAGATGTGGTGTCACCCTGAACGCCCTCCAGCCATATGCAAGCCCAAAAAAGGATGCAGGGGAACAAGAACGAAGGGATAAAACTAATTTATATCAAACCTATATGAGACCTGAACCCCCAAGCATACAGCACATTCTGCCTGCAGCCCTAAAAACCATAAACACTGCTTCTGCCACAACCTTCCAGCTTCTCGGCTAAACGGTCTACATGCTGTAGGAGTGATGGTTTTTAAGGGAGTCATTATCGCAGTTATTAAGCGGGGTTAAATTGAGGATCATACTTATAATCGGTAGAAACGGGCTCTCGGAAATAATTGCTGAAACACTGCTTCAAGCGGTTAAAGCAGTGGAGCTCTCAACCGGTATGAAACTAGATGTGGAAATTATGCAAGAGGAGGAAGTAGTGTACCCTGTTATAAAAATCAATGATCTAAGCCCTATAGTAGTTAAGAGCCTACCCGATATCAGGGATCTGGTAAGGATTATTAGGGCCAACGTTGAGATCCGTGAACTGGTTCAGGATGCTGAAATACCTAGTACTCCCCGTGACAAAGCTATAAGCAAGGCTGTTCCTAACTCGATGAATGCATTTGAATACTTTTGATTGCTTCTGAATACTTTCTATTCGCTACCTTGGAAGTAGATGATGACTCATCATTGGTACTACCGGGTAATACTTGGAACACGGTGGCAGCTTGCTCTACTCTTGTATTGCAATGTATCTACGCGTCTTCAACACTTTATCAGGGTATACGACTACGCCTTTATCCGTTATCTCCATTATATGTCTCTTCATACTGTGACTTGTTCCACGCATCTTCCAAACTATTATGCTCCTAACTAGTTCTCCATCTATTTCATCAAGGTCTAGTCTCACTATTCCATCAGCCGCGTGCTCAACACCCGGACCCCCGAATCCCCTCTCTGTCACTGATACCTGTGAAACGAGAAGGCTTGTGGTCCCCATTCCAGATAATACTTTCTTTAATTGAAGCACCACGTTTCTGGCTATTGAGGGCTTTAACAGATATAATGTTGAAACACTGTCAACCACGACTCTCTGGGCATTAATCTCCCTGATCGCTGTCCTCAATACATCGATCAACTCCTCAACGCTATCAGTATCCTTCACTACATATTTCTCCCGCTTAGCTGCTTCACCAACCCCACCGGTAAAGGCATCTATCACAGCGAACTTGCCCTCCTGCTCGTATTGGCGGACATCCCATCCAAAATTCTTCATGTTGATGCGTACCTGAACAGGATGCTCCTCGAGTGCAACATATATGCCTGGCTCACCGAGTTGTAGTCCATTCCAGAGGAATTGTGAAGCAAGTATTGTTTTCCCTGTACCCGGTCCCCCGCTTAATAGCACTATATTTCTCTTTGGTATGCCTCCATTAAGGATGTCATCCAAGCCAGGTATCCCTGTTTTAACTCTCTCCACCATAATGATCGCCGTTACTATATTATTCTTCAACACTTATATATTGTTTTAATAGCTGTTGAGATATAAAATTATATTATAATCAGGGATTCAAGATGAGTAGTCAGAAGAGAAGCGAAAAAGGGATTAAGCTAAGGGTTGGTGAGGCAAGGCAGAGAGATGTGGGTAGAAAAATCGCGCGGATCGATAGGGAAACCATGGATAAACTGGGTGTTTCACCAGGAGACTTCATCGAGGTCATCGGCCCAAAGGGTAGTGATGTAGTGAAGGTTTGGCAGGCTTACCCTGAAGACGAGGGTGCAGGGCTGATACGAATAGATGGAATGGTTAGAAAGAAACTGGGTGTTTCACCAGGAGACTATGTTACTGTTAGACCGATATCTGTAGAACCAGCGGTAAAGGTGACTATTGCACCTATTGGCGAACTACCGGTGTACGGTGATTTATCCAGCTATATTAAGAGACAAATAATAGGGAACCCGGTTAAGAGAGGGGATATAATCGAGGTACCATTATACGGTATGCTACTCAGGTTTGCCGTGATAAGTACTCAACCCTCTACCATAGTATACATAACTGAACACACATATATCGAAGTTAGGACCGAGCCGGTGAGGCCCGAGGTACTTGGCGAGGGCATTCCGAAAGTAACATGGGAGGACATCGGAGACTTAGATGAGGTTAAGCAGAAGATAAGGGAGATCGTCGAGCTACCTTTAAAATACCCAGAGCTCTTCGAGCATCTGGGTATAGAGCCACCTAAGGGGATATTGCTCTATGGTCCACCGGGCACAGGTAAGACGCTGCTGGCTAAGGCTTTAGCTAACGAGATAGGGGCTTACTTTGTAACTATTAATGGACCGGAGATAATGAGTAAATTCTACGGTGAATCCGAGGAGAGGCTAAGGAAGATATTCGAGGAAGCCCAGGCCAACGCGCCAGCCGTCATATTCATTGATGAGATAGATAGCATTGCTCCTAAGCGTGAGGAGGTAACTGGTGAAGTGGAGAAAAGAGTGGTGGCGCAGCTTCTCACGTTGATGGATGGTTTGAAGGAGAGGGGTAAAGTAATAGTTATCGGTGCAACAAACCGACCAGATGCATTAGATCCCGCTCTCAGGAGACCTGGGAGATTTGACAGGGAAATCGAGATACCTCCACCAGATAAGAGGGCAAGGAGGGAGATCCTGGCTGTACATACTAGGAACATGCCTCTAGCCGAGGATGTAGACCTCGATAAGATAGCTGATATGACTCATGGATACACCGGGGCCGATATAGCGGCGCTTGTGAAAGAAGCCGCAATGAATGCCTTAAGGAGATTCATGAAGGAGGAGGGTATAGAGATAGAAAAGGGGCAACCAATACCAGCAGAGAAGCTGGAGAAGCTGAAGGTTACAATGGATGATTTTCTCACAGCAATGAAGAATGTGCAGCCCTCATTAATCAGGGAAGTATTCGTAGAAGTACCAAGCGTGCATTGGGATGATATAGGTGGGTTAGAGGATGTTAAACAAGAATTAAGAGAAGCCATTGAGTGGCCGATGAAGTATCCACATGTATTCGAGAAGATGGGTTTAGAGCCGCCTAAAGGAATACTGTTGTTTGGTCCCCCCGGAACAGGCAAGACCCTGCTTGCGAAGGCTGTTGCAACCGAGAGCGGGGCAAACTTTATAACTGTAAGGGGACCAGAAGTGCTCAGTAAATGGGTTGGAGAATCTGAGAAGGCTATTAGACAGATATTTAGAAGGGCTAGAATGGTTGCACCAGCCGTTGTATTCTTTGATGAGATAGACAGTATAGCTGGTATCAGGGGAAGCGATCCCAGCGGTGTAATAGATAGAATAGTCAACCAGTTATTAACGGAGCTCGACGGTATTCAGCCTTTGAGAAGGGTTGTGACAATCGCCGCCACGAATAGGCCTGACCTCCTGGATCCAGCCCTCCTGAGGCCGGGTAGATTCGATCGCCTCGTATACGTGCCGCCTCCAGACTATAATGCGAGGCTCCAAATATTCAAGGTCCATACAAGGAAGCTACCTCTAGCCGGAGACGTGAACCTGGATGAACTAGCAAGGAGGACAGAGGGTTACACGGGTGCTGATATAGCGGCTGTATGCAGGGAGGCATCACTAATAGCTCTAAGGGAGAGGTATAGGAGCACTGGGACTCTGGATGTAGTTAAGGTGGGGATGGAGCATTTCATTAAGGCTTTAGAGAAGGTGCCTCCCTCACTGAGTAAAAGCGATATAGAGATGTATGAGAGGCTTGCAAAGGAATTAAAGAGGGTTAGCGGCAGCGGCTCCTTTAGAAGGGTTTCACTACCCTACGGCTAGTTTTTACTCGTACTCCACGGCTTTCATGTAGTGAAGCATCCGGTATATTTGGTGATTAGATATGAATAGTTCTATCCCGGCTTCATTCTTAAAGTTTTTAACGCAGTGTGGAAGGACTTCAGAGAAGCTGGCGAGATACCGTATAAGAGGCATGGTTGTAATCTCTGGCTCGAACCCCGTTAAAATGGCGTCTCTAACGTATAGGCTAATATATTACTATGTTAAGAAATGGCGTAGAGCGATTAAGGATAAGAAAGAGTTCACAGGGCTATATATCTACCACGACGAGTTCGACGATGCAGTCTCAATGCGTAGTGAGTTTGAAAAACAGATAGGAAAGTTAGGGGACATAGATTTCCAATTCACGGTCTACGAGAAAAGCGATAAATACCTGGGTATAACGGTCTCAATCCTCGTTATGGATTTAACACGTGATTTAAAGCCTAACGACCTGGGGAGGTTAATCGGTATAGTTGAGGGAGGCGGCCTAATTGTATTACTGACGCCACCGTGGGATAAATGGGACGAATTCAAGACGATATTCAAGATGAACCTAACGGTTCCCCAATACCCTGAGCCACGTCACGTGTTTATTAAATGGGTTAAAAAACACCTATTGGAATTCGATGGAATAGGCATCTATGATGCTGACAATAATAGAATTATAAAGAGGCTTGAACTAAGAAACGAGTATAAGCCTTACGAGAGAAAAATAGACATACCGAAAAACACGTTGTTCCCGAGCGGGGTTTACGAGCACGCCTTAACCATGGATCAAGTCAACGTGTTGAAAATCATCGAGGAATTCTATGAGAAGCCACCTCCCGGTAAGAAGAAAGTACTCGTACTTACAGCGGATAGGGGAAGGGGGAAGAGTTGTGCAGTGGGCATAGGCGCTGTTGGATTAATACACTTACTTAGAAAAGTAAAGCCTAAGCCACGAGTCCTTGTCACAGCACCGGAGCCAAGCAATATCCAATCCTTAATGATGCTCGCCATGAAGGTCCTTGATAAACTAGGGTATAAGTATGATGTAATCAGGAGAGATGGAAATGTAATAGAGTTGAGAAGCGATAGGTTCAGCATAGAATACTGGGAGCCATTAAACATCCCGAAAATCAATGGTGATGTAGTCATAGTGGATGAAGCGGCCGGTATCCACGTTCCATTATTATACAAGATCCTGGAGTCGCATAAACGGATAATCTTTTCGAGCACTATACATGGCTACGAGGGTGCCGGTAGAGGGTTCTCGGTGAGGTTCCTTAAGAGGATAAAGAATAGTAAAGATATTATCTTATACGAGTATGAGATGACTGAGCCAATACGTTACAATTACAATGACCCCATAGAAAACTGGCAGTTTAAAACGCTTCTCCTTGATGCTGAGCCAGCCGAGTTGAGCGAGGAGGACTTGAAGGATATAGAGTCAGGCAACCTCGTGTATGTAGAATATGCTCCAGAGGAATTATTTAATAATGAGAATGAGCTGAGACAGCTATTTGGAATATACGTCCTGGCACACTACCGTAACGAGCCAGATGATCTCGGAATGATAGCCGATGCCCCCCATCACCTTGTAAGGGCTGCAAAGACGAGGAATGGTAAAATAGTTTGCGCTGTTCAGATAGCCTACGAGGGACCAATAGATGAGGCAACAGCCACAGAACTACTTAAAGGATCGAAGATACCCGGAAACATTATTCCGGATAGGTTTCTTAAGCACCTGAGATATGTGGACTTCGCTAAGACCAAGGGGTGGCGTATAGTAAGAATAGCAACGCATCCAGCTGTACAGGGTAAGGGGATTGGAAGCTGGATACTTAATAGAATAAGAGAGGAGGCCGTTCGACTGGGATTGGACTGGATTGGCTCTGGATTTGGTGTAAACGAGCAATTATTGAGGTTCTGGCTTAGAAATGGGTTTATCCCTGTACACATCAGCCCGGATAGAAATCCTGTAAGCGGGGAGTATACAATACTGGTGATACAGCCGATAAGTGAGGTAGCGAGGAGACTGGTTGAGAAGGCTGCAGGCGAGTTTAAATCCAAGATACTTAATAGTATACCGGTTAACTACAGGGAGATGGAGCCCGAGATAGCCCTACTTATTCTTGATAGCGAGCCATACGTATACCGTGATAAACCAATACACATGTTCACTCCTGTGGCAATAGATCGCCTATGGACGTACTGCCAGGGACCTATGACTTTCGAGGCTGCTGCAGATATAATGTTCAAGATTGCTAGAATACATTGGTTGCTCCACCCAGATGTAAGGCCTAAGCTGACCCGTCTCCAGGAAATAGTATTGCTCACTAAGTCTCTTCAAGCACTCACATGGGACGAAGTTCATGAGATAACCCGTGTACCGGTTAAAGAGCTTCAGAAGGAAGGGCATGAGATAGCCTGCATATACTTTAACTACTTGACTAGCTTAGAGCCAGATAAATACGTGCCCGGTGTACGGGATTATATGTATGAATTCCATGAGTCCAATATTTAGCCCTCATACTCTAATTTATCAAAGCCGCTCTCAATAATTCTCGCTACTACATCTGGTGGGAGTGCTAAATCCCATCTAGAGGCCTTCACGGGTCCAGCGATTCGGACTCCTAAGCCATCCACTATCTCTACTTCGAACACATGTTGATCATGATTAGTCTGCCTCATCTTCTCGATGACTAGGAAACGTTTGAGAACTCCTTTTACAACGCTTTTACGGAGCCTTATTACTCCATCGGCAACATGCTCGATGCCGAAGCCAAAGCCCAGTTGAGTTGTTACCGCGTATTGGCTTGTAGCAAGTATTGTGAATCCCCATTTACTCAAAACCCGTTTAACCTGGTAACTGTATTTCCTAGCCATGACCGGCTTCTCAAGCCAGAATGCACTCATAGAGTCTATGACTAATCTAGCATGGCCTGGACCGAGGTACTTCTTTGCCTCGATGATGATAGAGATTAATTCATCTACGTCTAGTTCTTTAAGACTCCATAGATCCCCGTATTCACCCATTAACGCGTCTATCACAACTAGCTTTCCATCATCAATATATGGTTTTAGATCAACTCCAAACCGTTTAGACTGGGAAATAATGCTCTCCCTAGACTCCTCTGTTGTAACATATATGGCCTTATCGCCTTCCAGCAGCCCCTTTGATATGAACTGTATCGACATAGCTGTCTTACCGGTACCTGGTTCACCTACAAGAGCAACCATGAAACCCCTTGGTATACCCCCCTCTATGAGCTCGTCTAGCCCTGGTATCCCAGAGGGTATTCTCCCCATGTTCAAGAAGACATCAACCCTTACATATCGTAGATAATTCATAAGTTTAAACAGGATTATAATCATTGTTAAATAGTTAGGCAGGAAATCGGTGGGGGTTGTGACACTTATTTTAAGAACTGATCCACTTAATCCCAGTAGGGAGCTCCTGATCCAAGCCGCAAGAATATTGTTGAATAAGGGTATAGTAGCCTTTCCAACCGAGACAGTGTATGGGCTCGGTGCAGTCATATATTACGAGGATGCTGTTGAGAAGATATTTAAGGCCAAGATGAGACCTCCCGACAACCCCTTAATCATACATATATCTACTCTAGACATGCTTGAAGAAGTCGCATTGAATATACCTGAAGACGCATATAGTTTGATAAATAGATTCTGGCCAGGCCCCTTAACGCTGATATTACCGAGAAACCCAAGGGTACCCAAGATAGTTACAGGAGGATTAGACACTATAGCTGTAAGAATGCCGGGTCATCCAACAGCTCTTGAGTTAATCAACGTGGTTGGCTACCCGATAGCCGCTCCAAGCGCTAATCTCTCCGGTAGACCAAGCCCTGTAACGGCTGAACACGTGATAAGGGATCTCATGGGCAGAATTGATGCGATTATAGATGCAGGAGAGACGTTTTTCGGGGTGGAATCAACGGTTGTGAATATACTTGAGGACCCGCCCACCTTACTCAGGCCTGGCGCCTACCCAGTGGAGGAGATCGAGAAGGTACTTGGAAGAAAAATAGCTATACCTGATTTCGCCAGGGGCCTCAAATACTCGGAGGTGGCTCTAGCACCCGGAATGAAGTATAGGCATTACTCTCCGGAGGCAAAGTTAATCCTAGTTGAGTCTGTGACAAATGATTACAGCGTAATTGCTAATAAAATCATCGAGGCGGCTAGAGATATTAGTGTATCCACTAATAGCGATATATGCATAGTTTCATCTATTGAAACAAGTAGTTATTACAGGAAGCTGGAGAAAGTGAAAGCCGTATTAATCATTGGCTCTAGGAGAAACCTGTATGAAGTAGCCAAAAACCTCTTCAAAATACTGAGAGACGTTGATAATATAGGGTGTAAAACAGTATTTGTGGAGGGATTCCCTGAAACAGGTATCGGGTTAGCAGTTATGAACAGGCTTAGAAAGGCGTCTTCAAGCATTATACGTGTCTAATACATTCTTGACTTCGACTTCTCTAACCACATATCCCGGTAGGTAGATACTCATTATCTCTTTAACAATACTCCTTATCTTCGAGTTTATGAGGGGATCCCCGCTGATAAGTCTAAGCACTGCTTCGTTGAATCCTGGATAAAGATGTAGTGAAGCAGCGAATCTATTATTATACATTATTCTCAGGCTGTAGGAATGCCTCTCAGCCCATAAGCCTTTCAGCCTAAACGCTTCAACCATGCTATTTAATACTTTAACCGGGATCCCCTTAATGAAATATGTGCTCATAACGCATTACCCCGTGGACAATACGCACAGCTAGATGGATTGAAACACTATTTATGTTTTATGGTTGTTTTAATTCTTTCAGGTTGCTAGGTAGGTTGAAGCTACGTTCTCGGGTGCGTAAACTCCAGGTATTATTATGTAGCAAAAAGCTTATAAACAAGCTCCAAGCCTTGATAGACGGGGCCTCATGAAGTGGTGAATGCTGCTCCTGGAGGATTGCTGATCACGGATATTATTTGTTCTCTCTGAAGAATAATTATCGATCACAAGAGCAGGGATGATTTTAAATCCTGATATATAGAGTAATAATATATGGTGGGAAAATGGGTGAAATCAATCCTACCGGAGAAGCCACCAATATAGGTACTGGTGGATCCGGAGATGTCTTAATCGATTTGTCAAACATACCTTTGAAGCCGCTTGGCAAACGCGAGATAAGCCAGCTTGAAATGGCCCTGATAATAGGCACGCTCTACAGGCCGGAAATCCTTGAATTAATACATGATCCTGTAGAGAGGTCTACATGGGTTGACAGCCTGGCGGTGGCGGCTGGAGCATATGCCAGAATGAAGGCTGGATTACCCGTCAGCCAGATAGCTGAGGAACTAGGAAGAAGCGAGACCACTATAAGGAGCCATTTAAACATGAAGACAAAGGCTGGTAAACTAATCCATGAAACATACGAGAAACTCAAGAAAGGGGAGTTAAAGCTACTCATACCATTCATCAAGGCCCCTGCTGCAGGCTTTGAAGACCAAATCAAGGTGCTTAAGGAGGAAATTGAGAAACAAAGGGAGAAAAACAAACAGCTCGAGGCCAGGGTCAATGAGTTAACAGAGTTGTTGAAGCATAGGGAGAATGAGGTACAAGCACTCAAAGAAGAGGTTAATAGGCTTCAAAACGAGCTGGAAGCGAAGAATAAGGAGTTAAATACATGCATAGATAACAATAGATTACTTAAGGATAGAATAGATGGGTTCATGAAAAACCTTTATAAAGTACTCGAGGAACTACAGAGCACTATTAACACAGGGTAATAATAAGCCCCCTCTTTTAAAAAAGGTGCCTCCCTGATCCACCGATAGGGGGTTGAATGAGCTTTATACTTGTAAAGATGGATGAGAATGGCAGAGTACTCGACTATAGCACTAACGCTGTTAAAATGAGTGAGAGAAAGTTTCATACATTACTGAATAGAGCGGTGGATCTAGCTAGGGTGGAGATACTCGCATTCAGAAGCCTGGGATTAAGCGATTTTAAGAGTGCTAGTATAAATACACTCGATTTCTCGGTTACAATTACCCGTAATATAAACGGCAACCTCGTATTAGTGGTATTCAAGGATGAAGCATCCGCCTCTACTTAGAGCCAATGATTTTTAAGTAGTTCCTCCATATTTTCTCCTCTATCTCTCCAACACTACTACCTGTTATAGACGCTAAATACTCTATTGAGCCCGGTATTAGATCGGGCATTAGTTTCAAACCATGGTACTCATATGGGGCATCGCTCTCTGTTAATACATTTTCCACTGGTACCCGTGCAATAATCTCCCTATGTTTAACCTGGATCCTCCACGCAGGGTTTAATCCTACATAGTAGCCTGCTTCAACTATGCTACTCAGTAGGTCCTGGGGACCGGTGTACCAGTGAAAGAATGCCTTTTCAATACCTCCTCTATATACTTCATCGAATACTTCCTTCCAAGCACCAGCTGCGTGTATATTGAGTATTAAACCATACTCTCTAGCGTAAACCACGGCTTCCCTTAAGAACTCCAACTGCTTATTAAAGGTTTCCGGTGTGAAACGTTTATCAAGCCCTATCTCCCCCAGGCATTTGATATTGTTTTCCACTGCTGTATTTAATATGTTCTTTAAATCATTGATACTATACTCCCTAATGCTCCATGGATGAATACCGACACAGGGCGTTATATCGGGGTATGCTTCAGCAAGTCTCATAGTCTTCATACTCGACAATGGATCGTCTGAGACACACACCAACTTATATCTCCCAAGATACTCCTTTATCGTATCAGGGCTTAATTCATGGCAGTGAATATGCATGTCGATTAACAATACTTACACCCCGAATCAATGAATATTAAGAATATTATTTCCTAGTAGCAATAGTATCTTTCCCCTGTTTAATTCATCGCTAAATATATGAACAGCATTGATAAGTGTGGAGGCTATGCTGGCATCCTCTACCAATAGCGGGATATAATCTTTGGTTTTCAATACTAGTATTAGAAACTCGCCAAGACCGGTGGGCTTTACCCTCTGTGTCTTACCTGGTTCCTTGAGATATACATAGTAGTTGCCGTGATCCTCTAAAACACCACCTGAAGCAATAACACATTTACCCCCTGGTTTAACCCCCCATATAGTGTATTTCTCACTCACCCAGGTAAACACCTGCATGAAATAACCCTCACAGAATACTCTTGTATCCGGGTCATGCTTGAATAATATAAGAGGGTGCTCTCCCTCGAAATAAATCACGCTGTCTTTGATAACATACTCCACCCGCTCACATCCACCATTGGGGAGAGGTTTGCACACCTCTATGTTAACCATTAATAACCCCTTTCAACAATAGCCCCATATTGATGATGAATTTGCCGAATACCGTATTAAAGATGAGGTGTCTCCCGAATACCTGATCCTGTGTAGTCTCTCGGCTTAAATAAGCTTTTTATTTTTAACATGGTTCTCATTTTGAGTAGCGCTGTCAACACATTGAGTATAAGATGCTAGGGAAGGGTGGATTTATTGAATATCAGACTGGTGCTACTGGACTACGATTTAACAATGGTATATAATGTATTTGATTTCTACGAAGCCTATTCAAACGCTCTTAAACACTATGGAGGCGGCTTTATATCATTTGAAGAATTCCTGACATTGTTAAACCAGGATAAGCTATCTACTCGTATCCCTGAAGACGTAAGTGAGACCGATTTCTGGGTTTTATTTAGGAGACTATATGTCTCAAGGCATCCATTACCGATGGATGGCGTCAGAGATCTCCTGAGGCTCCTTAAAGGCCTCTCCGTGAAGGCGGTTGTGGTATCGGGTCGTGAGACTAGTAACGAGTATATATGGAGGGATCTTAGGATGCTTGGGTTAAGCGAGTACATAGATGAAGTATACACTGTATGCGACCTTAAGAGGCTTAACGGCTTCGAAGAATACCTCTTCGATAAATCATGGCTTATATCATACATCCTTAGAAAACACTGGGTAAGCCCCTGCAACGCGTTATGCATTGGTGATTTTACAACGGATCTACTCAGCTGTAAGAAGCTCGGTATACCATTCATCGGGGTGAACAAGGATGATTATAGAGGTGAATTATTAAGGAGGAAGGGGGCTGAGATAGTAGTTAAAAACCTCTTCGAGGTCGTTGAATGGATACCTGAAATAGATAAAAGGGCTAGGTGCTGATGTATCTTCCATCACTAGTTATATAGGCTTCACCACGGTCTAGTAGAGAGTTAAGTGCCCTTCTGATTTTGTCCTCACTCGCGATACCTGATAGTATTATATGTATTTCACGTAGGTTCATTGGTTTATAGCTTATCAACTCCTTTATAATGGATTCCAATTGCTCCTCATTAGGGGCTGTCATGAGAACTACTTCCTCATCCTCATGCAATATCTTTAATCTCACTCTCCTAGCTAATTCCTCGATCTCATCCTGGGTTAAATTAGCCATTGGTATCGCCTCACTAGTTCCATAGGCTAAACATTTATTACTGGAGTATAATTTTGGTTTAAAGATGCTTTAAATATATCTCCAGATAAGTACCCGGAATAGGAGTACCCGGTATGAGTGTAAGGCTGATTCTACGGTATGATAAAACAGTGAGGTATAGCTTAAACCCGCTTATCGCTGTAGCTGATAAAATACCCGGTGTAAGAGTAGTGTTAGCCGAGGACACTGGCGAGCTCTACGCAGCTGTCAACGAGGCTTTAATGAATAATGAGAAATGTGTTGTGGGATACAGTATTCTAACAACCATGTTAGTGAACGACGCATTCCTTAGTGAATTAAAAAGCATCCTCAAATACCTCGAGGAGAAAAACTGTATTACGATAGCGGGCGGTCCCCACGCCACAGGAGATCCGCTGGGAACTCTATTCAGCCTCGGCTTCAAAGTAGCCTTCATAGGTGAAGCCGAGGAAAGCCTCGATGAGTTCCTACGTCACCTGGTTAACGGCACGGATCCATTTACCACCAAGGGAATAGTCTTCCGTGAGGAAGACAAGGTGATAGCCACAGGTAGGGCGAGACCCATAGACCTCGATAAACACGATCCCTTCCCATACTGGAGGAGAATAATTAATCCATTAGAGATAACACGGGGATGCCCGTATGGATGCCTTTACTGCCAGGTAAGCTATATACATGGAATGAGCTATAGGCATAGAAGCATTGAAAAAATAGTGTTCTATGTTAAGGAAATGGCTAGGATCGGCGTAAGGGATTATAGGTTTATAACGCCGGATAGCCTATCATACGGGCTTACTAAAATAAGTCGTGAGCCCGACACCGGTTTAATCGAGGAGCTTCTCTCATCGATACACAGTGCTCTGAGAAGTATTGGTGGGCGCATATTCTACGGCTCCTTCCCTAGTGAAGTAAGACCGGAACACGTGAACAAGGATGTAGTAAGAGTACTAAGGAAATACGTGAACAACCGGGAGATCATTGTAGGAGCTCAATCAGGAAGTAACCGGGTACTTAGATTAATAAGGAGGGGACACAGTGTCGAGGATGTTTTAAACGCTGTAAGGGAGATCTCAGAGAACGGTTTCACACCAAGCGTTGACATAATTCTCGGGATACCAGGTGAAACACGGGAGGACCAGGAGCTAACTCTAGAACTTATAGATGAAGTAATAAGAAATAATGGCAGGATACACATACATTACTATCTACCATTACCGGGTTCACCACTAGGGCTTCATCCTCCAGCAAGGATACCTAACGATATAGAGGTGAAGATAAGCCGGTTAATAGGTTCTGGGAAGGCTTATGGATCCTGGTTTAGTCAGAAAGAGTTATCTGAAAAAATAATAAAGCTACATGAGAGAGGTGTGATAGTGCCTTCCATATATAAAGGCCCTACTATGAAAACGTTTTAACAATCCTTATTCAAATACCTTGAGTCCTGGATTCGCTTCTAGGGCTGATTAAACTGCCATGAGTTCCAGCTTTTCTCCTCAGATAGTCTGTGAGCCATTGGCACGAAGCGGGATCGTAGTAGCCTCCCTCATAACACTTATATATATATGGACATTTAATGCATGGGATATCCGCCACATCGTTGAATATTTCTTCTAGTGAATAAGGATCTATACCCGCCTCCTCCATGATTCTAATTAGTTTCTCCCTCACTGGTTTAACTAGAAATGTCTTACGACCTCCATGCGTAATAGAGATTCTTTCCACTGAACCGAGTTCCTCGAGTTTTATGAGGATTTTTGAAATGATCCTCGGGTCAAGGTTCAAGTCCTTGCTTAACTGACTTTGATATATCTCCTGGCCCGAATGCCTTACCAGATATTTTAATATCTGTACCTCATTTTCTGAGAACTCTCTGCCACCCATTGTTGTTCACCACAGGTTTCACGTGGTTTGTATGGTAAGCACCTGCCTAATTAGATATTCTGGTGAAGAATCTAATATATTTGACACCAACAGATACATTCCTGAATACTAGGGCTTCAAGTTTTTCCAGGTGCACATATATACGCGTTTTTCGTGTTAAGAATAAGCATCCGAGTGTCTTCAACAAGCCTGGATGCTACATCCACCTTATGTCTTAACCCTGGCGTGAGGGCATCCGGGTAATCTAGTTTCCTCAGGCTTATGTATATCTCCTCCATGAGATTAAAGTATTTAACCGCCTCATCTATTGATCCTTTGTCAAGTAGTTTAATAATATATCTCCTGAGTTCCCCGATGAGATCCCCTAGTCCCTGTAAATATGGAACATATGGTACGTCTAGGCGTCTCCATGATGAGACATTGTTTTTAACTATCACTTCATAGAATAATGCTGCCTCAACATACTCGCTTAACCCATTGTAAACCATGCCACTATAGTATATGTCGGGGTGTTCCCTCATTAGCCCGTTTATCTTTTTAACAATACCTTCAGCAATGCTGAGCCTTTTCTCAGCATCACCGATGAGCCCCCTGTGGATCAGTGTTACAACGTCGCTAGAGTTCCTTGTAAGTTCCCTGATAAGCCTGTATACCTCTTCACGTACAGAGTCCTTAAGGCTTAGAATCCCATCGATCTCATCGATACTATTCCTGATGACGTTGAGTATTTCCTCTATGTTCTCCATATCTCCACCTAGTTGAAAACTATATAAGACCCTGCCATAATTAAAATTGCTGATGGGAGTCCCGCCGTAGCTCAGCGGCAGAGCGCCCGGCTGTAGTGAGGGCATAGACACCGGGTGGCCGGGGGTTCAAATCCCCCCGGCGGGATTTCCCCTATAGTATTTCAACCCTTTATCTCTTCCCAGACGTGATCGGGTATTCTTCTATTAAGGATATAATAGATTAGATCACTCGATATAAACGGCTTCTCCTCTACCAGCGGGTATCTGAATGGTAAATGAATTATTCTATCACCATCTCTGATTGATACTCCATCCACGTATTTATAGCCGTTCATTCCCTTATTTGAGTGCATGTAGTATATGTAGTAGACTGCCCCATCTATACTGTATTGCCCATCCCCTATGTTATAGGATTCAATTGATTTAAGTCTGCTACTTATAAGCTCCCGGGTCCTCTTCTTAGGCGGGTGATCTCCTAGTATACCTCCAACTACCACGTACTTGGTTCTAGATAGGATTTCATAGGTTAGCTCCCTGGGACTGGCTGGATCAAGTATTATCACCTCGCCGGGCTTGATGACACCGCTGTTAACGATCTCAATAATGCTCTCCTTAACCGGTATCCCATACCTGCCCAATATTCTATGGTATTTCCCAGGGATATTTGCGAATACTACACAGTTCGAGCCGTAGAAACCAGAGAGATGCCTGTATTCGAGGAGTATCCATGGACTCAATCCATCTTCCAAGTGCTCTATTACAACAACTGGCTTACTACATCCACTGGGAATCATGGTGATGACTTCACCGGGATCAAATCGTATAATATGAAGACGGTTGATAACCATGCTGTGTAAAAAGAAAGCAGTCCCCTGAGATACAAGTGCATCCTTTTAGTAGGCCTATACCTTACCGCAACGAAGATTATGGTTGTATAGTACACTATAGGTGAAAGAGTCCAGGTTACAACACTGGTTTGCAGGGGACCCATGAAATACAGCAGAATAAACGTGATGACGCCATATACTACCCCTGAGGCAAGCCTAATAAGCCATATACTGTCTTCAGTGTTCATTCGCCTGCACCACATGATAATAATCTCGTTAAAACTAATTTTAAATAAATGGTGAAGAGATTGCTTAAGAAGGCCATGGATATATTGGATATCTATTCATGGGTAAACAAGTATAGTAGCGTGGTCACGGGCTGCCTTATAGATAACGCATACCATTATAAATCATACTGGATCCTCAAGCTAAGATGTCGCGAGGGAGTATACATCGTTAAAATAGAGCCCGGGGTAAGGATGCATCTCTCACAAAGCCACCCCGAGGAAAAGGATATCGATGGCTTTACCAGGTTTCTTCGAAGCAGGATAAGGGACTCCAGGATCACGTCTATTAAACAGCCATGGTGGGAGCGAATAATATTGTTTGAGACAAGCATTCATGATAAAATCCTGAGACACTATGTGGAATTACTCCCAAGGGGACAATGGATCATAACGGATCAAAGCGATAAAATAGTATATGCATCAAGGTTCATGAAGTACAGGGATAGAAGTATAAAGCCCTCTGAAGTATATAGTCCACCCCCATTGAAGAACCTGTCTCCATCAGACAGGGATGCTCTATTAAATGTAGTTAAGGGCGGAAGGGACCTAGTTAGAACCATTATCTCAGCATGGGGTATTCCAGGCCATATAGCTGAAGAAGCGATACATCGCGCTGGGCTATACGGAGTTAAAAACAAAGGTGTCTCGGAAATACCCTACCAGGATCTCGAGAAGCTTGTGGATGAATACAGAAGAATAGTGGAAGAAGTATTAAATGGTAAGGGATACCTGGTGTATGGCGATGAAAACAAGCTTGAAATCTACACCTCTTATGAACCAAGACTATTCAGCGAGGTATACGACAAAACCGTGAAGCCTCTTGACGACATCAACACAGCTATAGATGTCTACTTCACTGAATACGAAGCATACCTGGATTACCAGGCGAGAATGGAGGAAGTAACGGAAAAACTCAGGGAGATCGAAGCGAGGATCAAGCGGCAAGAGGAGATAATAGCCGAGTATAATAATGAGATAGAGAACATAGAGTCCATTCTTCAAACCATATACAGTAACTACCATGTAGCCGAGGAGATACTTGAATGTGCTCGTGAAACCAGGGAGAAGAAAGGCTGGGAACACATAGCCGAGGAATGCAATGGTGTCATCGAGATACGTAAGGATAAAGGAATGATCGTGGTCAAGCTCGGCGAGAAAACGCTCGAGCTATCGATACGCGAAGACCTGAGCAGACAGGTAATAGAGCTGGAGAGAAAACATGGCGAACTAGTAAGGAAGACTGAATCAGCCAAGAAAGTACTCGAGGAAATGCATCAACAATTAAACACTATATCTATAAGTATGAATACCGAGGAGAAGACTATTAGAAAACCCTCCCCCACATTTTGGTATGAGAGATTCCACTGGTTGTTCACCAGAAATGGTTTTCTAGCCATCGGCGGCAGGGATCAATCTCAAAACGAGTTGGTGGTACGTAAGTATCTCGGTGAAAACGATGTATTCATACATGCAGACATACATGGAGGCTCAGCCGTGGTCTTAAAAAGTGGGGGTGCACACAGTCTGGAAGACGTGGTCGATGCTTCCTATCTAGCAGCATGCTATTCGAAAGCGTGGAAGGCCGGTTTCAGCTACATAGAGGTCTACTGGGTACCAGGTCGACAGGTCTCGAAGACTCCCCCACCAGGCGAGTACCTACCTAGAGGGGCGTTCATGGTTTACGGCTCGAAAAACTATCTCCAAGTACCGTTAAGACTTGGAATAGGGATCAGGGAATACGTTGATGATATCTACGGCGAGTATTTAAAGATAGTGGTAGGCCCCCAAGAATTAGTTAGAAGCCAGGCTATAGCATACGTGGTTATCATCCCAGGTGATAAAAAGCCGCAGGATATATCCAAAGAAATTGCTGGATACCTGGAGGGGATTATTCTAAGACAGAGAGGTGTTAAGTATAAGATCCCTCTAAGTGAGATCGAGTCAAAGATACCTGGACCCTCAGATATAATGCTAGTCTCCACCCCTTAACAAAATTGAAAATCCCTCCCCTAGAACACTATTTCCACCAATGCTGGTCTTCAACAAGCATAATACCTAGGGAAATAATTTATAACTGAAACCCTCATCCTTTAGGGCGGGGAGGAGGTCGTAAACTCCACCCCTCTAATGAGGACCGAACCCTAGCTGTTGCTCCTGGGAATTGTAACCTATTATAGTTAAACTTATATTCTATATTAGACCTTCTTTAATCCTAGGTACATGTTAAAGCCAGTAAGGGGGATAATTGTGGGAGGAAGCAGAAATATAGAAATAGAACTTTTAAGAATGACTAGTGTAAGCAGGATGAAGGTTGAACTAGTCGAGAGAAAAGGAGTAGGACACCCGGACTATATAGCTGACTCGGCAAGCGAGGCTGCTTCAAGAGCTCTTTCAAAGTACTATTTAAAAGAGTTTGGCACAATATTGCATCACAACCTCGATAAAACACTACTTGTCGGAGGACAGTCGAACCCCAGATTCGGCGGCGGCGCACTCTTAGAGCCTATATACATAGTAGTTGCAGGCAGGGCTACTACAGAGGTAAGAGTTGAGGATGGCATAGTTAAAGTACCCTTCGGTAAAATAATTATAGAGGCCGTTAAAGACTGGATTAAGAGGAACATGAGATACCTGGATCCAGAGAGACACGTAATAGTGGACTATATGGTTAGAAAGGGTAGTACAGACCTCGTAACAGTATTTGATGCAGGGAGATCATCCGTACCCCTTGCAAACGATACAAGTATCGGTGTAGGCTACGCCCCGCTTTCCACACTGGAAAAACTAGTACTACAGAGTGAGCGATTATTGAACAGTCCAGAGTTTAAATCCAGGGTACCAGCTGTAGGCGAAGACGTGAAAGTAATGGGTCTGAGAAGGAATAAGGATATAGTGTTAACAATAGCGGCTGCAATAGTCGACAGCGAGGTAAGAGATAAATATGAATATCTGAAGGTTAAAGAAGACATAGTAAACGTTGTCTCAGACCTGGCTGGTAGAATAGCTCCAGATTATAATATTAAAATACATGTAAACACGGCTGATATACCGGAGAAGAATAGCTTCTACCTAACAGTCACAGGCACCTCTGCCGAGCATGGAGACGATGGCGCAACCGGGCGGGGCAATCGTGCCAATGGATTAATCCCCCCTATGAGGCCTATAAGCCTTGAGGCGACTGCTGGGAAGAACCCTGTAAACCACGTGGGCAAGATATACAATGTGGTTGCTAGAAGGATAGCTGAGAGAGTATATGAAGTATACAACGGCATATTCTCTGATGTATACGTGGAGCTATTGAGCCAGATCGGTAAGCCGATAGATCAACCGCTTGTCGCAAGCGTGAAATTGATTCCAAGTGATCTATCGATGAACGATATCCCCTCACACATCATGAGCGAGATCCATGGTATAGCAGATGAAGAACTCACTAATATAAAGAGGGTCACCGAGATGGTTCTAAACGATCAAGTAACACTGTACTAAGCTAGCTGTTTTTCCTAGACCTCTGATACTCTTCTATCATTCTCAATATTCTCTCATGTCTCTCCAACTCGATTAACTCATCTATTTTACGCCAGAGCTCGTTAGCCTTCTCAATGACCTCTTTTTCAACTATAACGTAGTCACCTAAGTCATATATGATCTCCGGTTTCACCACCGGGATCCTCTCCTTTAACGGATCGACTGCCACCACGGGCGAAACAATGAAGCCTCTTCCACTGGTTAAGATGTTCTTCAACTCGCTTGATATCTCTAATACCTTCTCCATGTAAACACCGCGATTAACTAGTCCCCCCTCTCTCCGCACGGTACTCACTTTTGGTATCATTACCAGGTCTCCGCGACCCAGCTTAACTACATGTTCCTCCAGTTGCAACAGCTTTTCATATAGTTCCCTAATAACATTGTCCTTGTCCTCTATTTTCCTCCTTAAGGCTTCCAATTCGTTTTGTAAAGCACTTATCTTTCTCTCGTAATCCTCTATCCCTGGCTTCCTAGAGCGCGTGAGTTTCAACTCTAATTCTAGATCTTTTATATACAGGTCTTTTCTCTCTATTTCATCGAGTAGTTTCCGGACTAGTGCCTCCAACGTGTTCACTTTCTCACTTAGCTTCTCGCATACAGGTGTAGTGGTTGGTTTCATTTTCTCCTCTACTACTGGGGGGATCTTGGGAATACTTCTTTTAAAGTGTTCCTCGAGAACCTCTGAGAAGGGTTTACCCCTGATTATCTCGGCTATAAGCTGGTACCTATCTACTTTTTTCACGTTAGCGAGCTTCGATTTCACTTCTTCAATAGTGGCTTTATAATTATTATACGCCTTTACAGCAGCTGCCAAGGCATCCCTAGTATGTGAGTCAGGTATGTTGACCACGTATTTCTCCGAGTATTCCCTAGCTATCCTGTTTTTCTCATCGATAGTTATATCTTGCTCGGGAACGTAAAGCACCGCGTTAAGCATTGATGCAAGCTTCACAACTGTTTCAGGCGGTTTTGAAACATCCGTCGCAACCACTACAGGTTTACCAATCCTGCTTATCAAGTTGACTATTTCATCCCTATCAGGGCTCTTCATACTGGTTATGAGTACTGGTTCCCCATCTAGCGTAAGAACTGAGACACCTATACTCATGCCCGGATCCACGCCAACTATCACAGGTTTCCTGGCTTGATCGCTTACTGGCTCTATCGACTTCCTGCTCGCATACGGCTTAATAATTATCTTAACATTCTTGTACTTTAAAGGCTTTATTAAACCGTATAGGCTTTCCCTTGGAGCATAAACTATGAACACGCTTTTCTCAAGGCCTCCCTTGCTCCTCTTTATCACCATATCATAGTCGAGCTTGTTCTCATCCAGGATACGCTTTATCTCCTTTGTTGCTTGAGCGATACTGGCCCTTATACACCTCAGGAATCTATCCCGGCTCATACCACCCTGTGTTACACTTCTCCCCTTCGTAACAACTATCCTAGTTTTCTCAGCAAATAACCTGACCTCATAACCTATACCCCTATAGGCTGCCAATGCATTTATATAGGCTGTCTTCAACGGTGTCTCAATCACCGTATCTATCCCTAGCTCCCTTGCCACACTATTTACATCTCTTGCATCATTTGGCGGTCCTGTCACCTGGACCACTTTAACGTTTCCAGGGAGCAACTCAAATATCCTTCTCAACTCATTCTCAGAGGGGGCTAATTCATATATGTTGTCAACAGCTATAATATCAACATGATACTCCAATACTAGTCTAAGCAATCTATATAACTCGACGTCCTCGAAGGATGCAATGATCTCTCCATTCCTTAGCACTACGGCTGAATAGAGGGGTTGCCTTCTGCTATTCGGTGATGAACCAGGTTGTATATCCACGCCGATTACTGTGACGACTATGGTATCACCTAGGTAGTTACTTAGCTTAAAACATCTATTTATACCCGATCCCACGGGACTCAGGTCTGATATTAAGTTTATGTTGGCTGTGTTGTCCCTTCATCTGGCTTAGGGGTGTTGAGGGGTATCCTGAGACCCTGTATCCCGGGTTTCTTTGGAGGTGTCCTCAGCCCCCCACCTTATTATAATAAACTCTTCACAGCAGCAAACAACACCAACCAATACAAGCCCATATAAAAACCAAAACAACAGCCAAAAGCTCCCGTAGATCTCCTCACTTAACCAGCTGACACTATTCTATTATAGATCGCCATATGATCAATGTTCAACCCATATACCTTATTGAAGAACCTCACCACGTATTCAACATCCCTCCTCAACAACTGTAACGCGTTGGGTTCCTCCCTGTAGATGTATTGAGGCCAGTCTATTACATAGGGTTTCTCATCGCTTACCGTTACGATTATATTATACTCGCTTAAATCCCCGTGTACAATACCGGCTTCCCTATATGCTTTACTAATAGTATCAATGATATACTCGAGAACCTGTTCTGGTTTCCTAAGCTCAGGGCGTTTATAAAGCTCTACGCCTTCAATGTACTCTGTGACAATTACATGTCTATTGTAGCCCAGGGGAACCGGTACAAGTGCATTTATCGAGGACAGGGTTTTCAATGCTTTGAACTCTCTCTCAGCAGCCAGCTTCGACTCCTCATACCATGTGGTTGAAACCTTGTTGCTACTCCAAGATCTTAGTAGCCTTGTGCGTTGAAAGCTGGTTCTCCCGATCCTAAGTACCTTGACCACTACCTTTAAACCGCCTGGTGCAAGCCCTATGTATATTTCACTCTCCTTGCCAACCCCTATTTTATTTCCTAGTGCCTCAAGTATGTTCTTGTTGACCAGGGCCCTGAAAGCCAGCATATCATAGCCTATATATGTCAACCTATACGCCTTATAGCCTGCTATAGTCTTCCTCCTAACTAACCCAAGCTCATGGAGCTTGCCAAGTACTAGGATTACCTCTCCTTCATGCAGGCCACTGATCCTCTCTATGGTCTCTAGGGCAACATATTCCATTCCCCTCGAAATCCCTTTTTCGATGGCCGCGAGAACCTTGAAGTCCTTGTCTGTGAGCGACTTATATATTTCACCGGGGAGCAAGATTAACCACTTCCATGGATTAATTTAAGTATATTAATAAACTTATCAAGGTGTTGCCGGCTCACATGCGGCATTACGACCACTCGTAAAGCATGTAGAGATGGCGACTTGTACACGTATACCCCTTTCTCAGCTAAAACCTTGAACAGCTCAATATAGCTGTATCTCAGGGACCTAAACACATTTATGGGTAGGATCGGCTTGAATACTACCAGCTCAGGGATATTTTTCAAGCCATTATACAGGTAATAAGAGTTCTCCATCATTTTAACTGCGTTCTCCTCATAACCCTTGATACCCATTGCCATGAAGACGGCTGCTGAAGCAACAACAGCTCCACCAGGCCTCGTGCCAAGGAGCCCGCATGATTTACCAAGCGGCATATACTCCATATCAAAGCAGGCCTGCTCAAGGAAACCACGATTGGAGAAGAAGAGAAGACCCGAGGGTATCGGCGCACATCCATTCTTATGCATGTCGACGCTTAGGCTTGATACTCCTGGGAACATCCGTAAATCCACGGTAATATACCCCCTCCTATATAGGAATGGTATTAGGAGGCCACCATAAGCAGCGTCGACGTGTAGGTAGACACCATATTTTTCAGCTAACTCCCCGGCTTCTTTAACCGGGTCAATGACACCTGCCTCCGTAGTGCCAGCTGTTACGACTACCGCGAAAGGCTTATATAATCTGATATACTCCTCCAAGATTGCTGGGTCAACCGGTTTCAATGGATCAACTGGTATCTTTACCAGTTTACAACCCATTAAAAGGCATGCCTTATCTATGGATCTATGGATGCTTGACGGCACAACCACTGTATTCTCCTTGCCCTTGTTCACTCTTCTACCAACATATAGCGCCATGATATTTGATTCTGTGCCACCCGAGGTATACATACCGTGCTCAACATCAAATAACCCTCCGATTCCTTTAACAATGATCTCTTCAGCTTCTTTAACAATAGGGAAGACCATGGGATCATTACCATTTATATGGATAAATCTGAGAAAAGCCTCAACACCTAATTCATGCGGCATAGTCGTCATTGAACCAAGTATTGAGCCATCCAAGTGGTTGGGGGTCTTAGAAAAAGCTTTCTCCAACCATTCTCTAGCCTTATTAATATCACCAATATACATTTATTACTCATCATCCCCAGTTCATTTACTTCATGAAGAGTCTCTCATATTGTTTTAGATACTCGGTACTTATGGATACATCTATAAAGAGTTTTCTAGCTCTCTCCACGTCTTCGACCTCTATCCTGCTTGATCCCCTTTCCTCCGCAATTATTCTAGCTGGCTCAAGTAGTTGCACAGCGTATCTTAGACTTGTCTTACCACCTATTTCGACAAGTTTCTCTAGAGCCTCATTAGATAAAGCTATCTCTTCCTCGCTGGCACGTATCTTGATGATCTCCCTGATCTCATCAGGTGTGTAAGGCCGTGTAGGTATTATTAGTAATCTATCCAGTAAGTCCAATGGCATGCCATGAGGCGACTCTATGTCCGTGCCCCGTATCCTTGCAATGCCTCTATTGGTTGCCAGGATAAGTATCGGGGCGAACTCGCTCTCCATAGCTCTTGTCAGGAAGCTGAATGATTCTATATCTAGCATATGTGCGTCATCTATGAAGAGTACACCGGGGAGTAATTCAGCTTTTTTCTCATCGATCCACTTCTTCACTGTTTCATCTACTTGACGCCTTACTTCTGAAGGTATCTCTCTTTCAAAGGTTAACCCGAAGAAGCTGATCACGCTTCTCTGTGCAGCGTATATCATGTCAAGATCATACAGGGTTAACACGTTTACTATTTCCTTTTCCTTCCTCACAGGCCCCTTGGGTATTTCAACGATCCTCTTAGTCTCAACATCATATGTTCTAGCACCCTCCACCTCCCTGGTGCGTCCAACCCTGTGGACCCTACCTGTTTCAGCATCAATCCATATCACGTCGCCTTTACGTATACCCATCTCGAGGAGCTGCTGGGTTACTTCCTCAGGCACTGTCAAAGTCAACTCTTCATCCTTCGTGGCTAGAACCACCCTTGCCTCTACTGGGACTGTTAGATAAGGCACCATGGGGTGTCTCGCTCTACGTATCTTCAACTCCTTTACAACGCCTTCATAGACTTTTCTAACCTCCCTGAGCTTTATTCCAAGCGACTTCCTTAAGGCCTCCATGAGTACTTCGGTCTTTTTCTTTTCCGTACTATATATCTCGCTACCACTCATTATGACAAATGGTGTTTCCTCACCGAGCTCCCTGGCTATTGCCACAGCTATGGCTGTCTTACCTGTGCCGGGTGGCCCCACCAACAGTATCCCTCTTCCAGCTATTCTCCCCTCCCTAATCATCTTGACAACTATGCCGGCAGCCTCCCTAGCCTCCGTCTGTCCTACTAAACCATCACCGATTATTTTAGCCCTACCTTTTTCATCCAAACCTAACCCGGTGATGTGGCTGTGCGCACTTATCCTCCTACGAACAGGTGCTTCAACACGTATTCCACTCATCCCATACCACCTTGGCTGATCATCTAACTTAAGCTGGTTAAACCTCTATGGAGCAGTATGGATTATCATAGTATAAATAATTATGTAAGAGGGATTTTTAACCAGCTTCCTTGGTATCATCTCTTCTCTACATATACTATCAATGGATTAACTCCTCGATACCACCGGCTACGGTGGATACGAGAGCCCGTTACACTACTTTACAACTGAAAGCCTTCAGGATGAGGAGGTCAGATAACCAAGTAGAACTAGGATATGATTATCTTAGATGAACTAGGGTAGCGGTGGCTCAGCGCCGCTGAAGTCTTCATAGACCCCAGCCCCTAAGGCCTCGTTTTTCTTCCTCATCATCACTTATAGAATAATGATCCAAGGTACGGTTATTATATTCCACGATAAAAAATAAAATCAGAGCTGAACTAGTATGCCTCGGTATGCTGTTCCTGCTTTCATATAGGTTTGCTATTGAATTCTTTTATTGAAGAATGTAATCGCATGCATAAACCTGTTCATAAAGTACTCAAGATGCGCGGGCTCCTTTATTGCTACTGGTTCTCTTGGAGCATCACTACATGTCTTACTGGACGCTCCATTATATAGCGATATAAAACCATTTATCCATTAATGGTAAACCCTTTATACAATCCTTTGTTTGCCTTGCTTGCCTCACATATATACTACATGTTCTTTAATGTTGATTATTGGACTAATATATTACATTGGGCTAGCTACGAAAACCGTGTTTACAAGGTGAAAAAGCAGTATCTGTCATACTTTCTTTATGATAATAATGCCGGCTAGCCATATTAAGAAGCTGGACCCTCATTCGTAGTTGACTTATATGCTGACCGGTGGATTAAGCTATTTAATCCCCTACTATATTTTGATCCCAAATAGTAAACACGTCTAAGTGAGCCAGAGTGAACCCGGTCTTTGAAACAGTTTCAAAGGAGATAAGTATTCTTGTAAATAGACTCAGAGATCTCAAGGTGCCTGAATACCGTATTTCAAGGATTGAGGAGATGATTAAAGCACTTAACTCCACTAGGACCCCGCAGATAGTTGCAAGAGATCTTTTTAACACGTATGCCGGCTTCATATCACTAGTGAAAGAGCTTGAATCCGGGTTAGATAAAGGGGTTGATGAATTAGAAATATATGTTTTCCTGGATAAAATCGAGGAAAAGCTGGCTGAGTTCATTAATATCACTAGAAAATCCTATGTCAGGGAGAAGATACAGCTTTCACTCCCATTATTAATGACCACGATTTCATTTGCCTTATTCATTTTGATAGACCCAGTTATCCCGGATATTATATCCCTAGGCTTCTCCATCTTGGGCATGTCCATCTTCTATTTCAATTCAACACTAGGCTTGTTAAGTGTTGTGGCTAATATAGTTTTAAACATTATGTTATCCCTCTACCTCAACGAGTTAAGGCTTGACATATTATTCCTAGAGGTAATAATCGCTTTTTCGGCAGTGCTCCACATATACATTATTAGGGAGTCCTCAAGTGTAGGATACATAGACCAGGTAGTTAAATCCCTTAAGGCCGTTGACACGCTTGTGGCATCCTATATTAAACCCATGGATGTCAGCGCCGTGGCAAGCCTATTAAGCACTATTCAGTCACATTATAGCACTGATAAAATAGCTGAATTATTCAGGTATAAGGCCGTCGTTATGCTAATGAATGGCTATAGTATTGAAGAGGTTGAGAAAAGCTTGTTCAGAGCCAGTCCTGAGAAACAAATAACCTGACTACTCAGTTAATGGTCCTTTGGAAACAAATCAGCTTTATATTGCTTTTTAACTAGTTAAAACATATTTGAGGCGATAATCGTTTATGGTGGTTTGAGGCATGCCAAAGGAGAAGAAGGATACTGGTCAACAATCAACTAGTGCTGAGAAAGGTAAGGAGATAAAAATAGTAACAAAACATGTGGTGACGCCAAGCGATCTTGAGAAGGATCCTAGGGCGGTTAAACTACTCTATATAATATCGCTAAGTAATGGAATAAGTGAGAAAGCCTTAATGAGCCTCCTATACTTAATGAAGCAGAATGGATATGATCTAGGCTACTCCTTTACCCTTTTAACTCAGTCACCAACCAGTAGAGACGTCTTGAACGAGTTGACGATGTTAAAGTATCTGGGTTTCGTGGAAGTAGGGGCGAATAAGAAGCTGATCATATCTAGTGCAGGCAAGGAGTTCCTGGAGGCGCATTTAAATATTGTGGGCGGTGACGCTGAAACCATTAAGAAGTTATTCAGTGATTTAAAGCCTAAGATACAACCCCTCGATGTCGAGGTAGATGTAAAAACCAAGAGAAGACTATAACACAATTATATGGTTGGAGAAACGCCTCTCCTAGTTTCTTTTTCCTCTTTCTCGAATGCAAATAATGGATTCAGCGCGTTTTCCTCAGCTAGTTTTCTTAGATGCTCACTGAACTTGCTGGTGTGCTCGATATCTAGCTCTATTAACTCGTAGAGTATAATCCTTAGCTTAGACCATAGTTCAACCAGCATCTCCCTAGGCATATGGCTGGTTATCATGGGATCTTTTAACCACTGGTCGAATGCCTCAATAGTCTTCCCCATGTGTTGGAAAGCTAGCCTGGAAAGAGTGATCAACGCCAGTCTATCCAGCTCCTTATAATTCTGCTCAGCCTTCTCAAACATCTCTTTTACCATGTTCTGCCTTTTCACCCATGACTCTAAGTTGCTGAAAAACCCATCCATTCCAATTCACCCTTAACATTTTCAAGGTATTAATGCTACTTTATATTTTACTATTCCATTATAATCAAGCAGATAATGCAAAAACAGGTTTAATTACTCATTAATACTTTTACAATCGAAAACCCCGTCCTTTAGGGCGGAGATGAAGTGCTTATCTCATAGCCATTAAAGGCATAGAAAGACCTAAACTGGTACAGAAAGCTACAAGCCAATGTTTCTGTCCCGTGATCCCTGTGATGATGAATTATGAAATCGGTGTAATTCTACTGGGAGCCACTTAATCTGAAAAATTAATTAAATATTAAGAGGATGGGGAATAATTAAAATCTCTTAAAGAGGATACAGCAGATAATGGGAAGGAGTAGTGGGTAAGCCTGAGATTATAGAAATAGGTGTTGATGAAGCCGGAAGAGGACCATTTATAGGGGACATGGTGATAGCTGGTGTAATTGGTTTAAGTAGCGCGTTTGAATCGCTGGTTTCTATAGGATTAAGGGATAGCAAGCTCCTCGAACCCTTGAAGAGACTTATGATATTAAATAACATGCTCTCACTGGACATAGATATTGTTGCAACCTATGTAAGCCCTATCCACATAGACAGAAGTAACATGAATATGCTTGAATACACCGTGATATGTAGTATCCTCAAGTATCTATCCTACAGCCATATCCTAAGACAACACCAGGGTACCGGGGTAAGGATATATATTGATGAAGTGAAGGGCTACAATGATAAAATAGGGGAGTGTGCTAGAGGACTGTACAGGGGTAATGTAGAAATATTCATTGAATCCAGGGCAGACGCGAAATACCCGGCTGTTTCTGCTGCAAGCGTAGTAGCGAAAATACTCAGGGACAGTAATATTAAGGCACTACAAGTAATAGCGGGTGAAACGGGCTCCGGGTACCCTAGCGATCCAGTCTCTAGGAGATGGCTTGCTAATATGTATAGAGATGATGGCGAACCCCCTGTATACATCAGGAAAAGTTGGGGCATAGTGAAGGATCTAGCCCCCAGCTGGTACGTTAGTAAACAAGTGAAGCATGGTAAAAAGGAGGGATCCTTACTAGACTATATTAGAAGGGGAGTAACCTATGGTAACCAACCTACCAGCGGAAGCAAAGGCTAAATGGCTAAAGGTAATGGAGGCTAAAACACCAGAGGAAAAGATGAAGGCACTAGAGGACTTCTTATCCAGTGTGCCCAAGCATAAGGGCACAGAGAAACTAAGACTTTGGGCGACTAGAAGACTGGCTGAACTCAGGGAAGAGATTGAGGAGAAAAAGAAAAGAAAGACCGGTAGAGGCGTCTCCTTCTTCATCGAGAAGGAGGGGGATGTCCAAGTAGTTGTTGTGGGTCCCCCTAACACTGGTAAAAGCATGCTGGTTAATAGGTTAACCGGGGCTAGAACCATTATTGCTGACTACCCTTACTCCACTACGTATCCGGTACCAGGTATGCTTAAATATAGGGATATATACATACAATTAATTGACACCCCTCCATTAAGCAGGGACAGTGTTTTCACGAATAGGGTTATCGGCCTCGCTAGAAACGCTGATGGCCTTCTAATAATTCTGGATGCAACAATGGATCCCGGGGCTGAATTCAACGAGGTTAAGGAAATACTTAGGGAGTACGGTATAATACTTTCAAAGCCAGCCGGTAGAGTAGTTATCGAGGTATCCAGGAGTGGAAAACATGGGTTAAGGTTTACGTTGATGGGGAGATTACTCAATGCAACACTTGATGATGTACGTAAGCTACTCGAGGAGTACAGGATATATAATGCACATGTAAAGATATATGGAGAAGTCACATTAGATGATGTGGAGCAGGCATTATTCGAGAATACAGCCTATAAGCCCGCTATAGTATATATTAATAAAGCCGACCTGGTGAAAGACATCGATACCGTTATAAAGGCTTTCACGAGTTCATGTAATCTACCTATATTATACGGCTCCGCTATGACCGGGCTAGGCCTCGACAAAATAGGTGAAGTATTATTCAATCAGCTTGAACTAATCCGGATATACACTAAGTCGCCTAATACACCTCCATCCGAGAAGCCGCTGGTACTTCGAAAAGGCGCTACTATACGCGATGTCGCTGAAAGCATACATAGGGACTTCGTGAAGAACTTTCTCTACGCAAAGATATGGGGCAAATCTGTTAAATACCCTGGTGAAAAAGTAGGTCTTGAACACATCGTTGAGGACGGGGATATCGTGGAAATACATATCCGCGGCTAACTAATCCTTAATTCGAGAGCTGAAGAACATCACTCATTAGCCATCGCATTCCCTAAGAGGTATGTTGAGCCTGGTAAGTAGCGTCGATAACGCATTGAGAGTACCCCTCTGATCACATATAAACGCCTCCACTGGGGTATATAGGGTTATCAGCCTTAGAGAATCCTCCTCGGGGCATCGTTTATTCATCACTATTAGTTCAATACCCCTCCACCTCTTTAAAACACCTGTTTCACGGAGGAGTTTAATGCTCTCCCTATCAGTTACTATTATTTTATCACCTCTTGCAATTGCATCTTCCACGAATTCGACCACCGGCTTACATGGCTTCTCAACGGATAAAACTATCATTGCCAGGGCTCCTCATGGAGTAGATGCAGAAACCAGGTTTTTATATTTTCAAGGAATACAGTTTATAGTAGGGCTAGTTTAACTATAGGGGTTTAAAATGATAAGCAATCTTGCCGAGTTTCTTAAGAGGTATGGCTTCACACCAGTTGTTTACGATAACATAATTCGCGTCTTTGACGAAGAGCTCCCAGTATACATTGAGATAAAACTAGACACCGGCAAAATATATACATCTATAGGTTTTACGAATGAATTGAGAGAGGTTTTCGATGAAATGTCATCAAGCGGAGAGGACGTGGAGGAAGCCGTGGATGAGGCGTTAAGCCGTTTAAACGAGTGTGCCCTCCTAGTTAAGAAATGGGCTGAGTCGAGAAATCTTATAACTATCTTTGAGTTAAGAGAGGGTAGTGCCGAGTTATTATCTCTCGTAGAGGAATATATGGAGGGGTTAAATGAATGAGCGATCCCCGGAGACTTTTCGGAACCGATGGAGTCAGAGGGGTTGTAAACGAAGACTTAAACCCGGAATTTATACTGAGACTCGGGCTAGCAATAGGCTCCTATTTTGATAAAGGCTCCAGGGTACTTATTGGGATGGATTCAAGGGCTGGGGGCGAGATAATTAAGGGCATTGTTTCAGCAGCACTAATGTCAACAGGTGTAAAGGTATATGATGCTGGATTCACCCCCACACCAGCCCTTCAATACGTTGTCAAATCTAATGGCTTTGATGGAGGAGTCATGATTACAGCCAGCCATAACCCTCCCGAATATAACGGGATAAAGGTGATCGGCCCCTACGGAATCGAGATCGATAGGGATGAGGAAAGAAAGATAGAAGAGATATATTGGGAAAGCAATTTCAGGAGGGTTAACTGGAGTAGTCTACCGTATAGTGTAGAGAAACATAAGATGGTTAACGAGGAATACGTGAAAGCTGTGTTAAGCCATATAGATAAGGACCTTATTAGAGCCAAGAACTATAGGGTACTCATAGATCCAGCTAATAGTGTTGGCGCATTAACAACGCCGCTAATAGTTAAGGAACTAGGTGCAAAACCAATTGTAATTAATGGAACACTAGATCCCTTATTCCCTGGGAGAAACCCTGAGCCAACAGTTGAAAACCTGGCTGAAACAGCGAAGGTAACAAGGGAGTTAGGAGTCACATTAGGTATCGCACATGACGCTGATGCCGATAGAGCTATAATAATAGATGAAAAAGGCGTTGTCAACTGGGGGGATCGAACAGCAACGCTTCTAGCTAAATATCTGAAAGAGGAGAAGGGATTAAGTGGGAAGGTCTATACTGCTGTATCATCCAGCATAATGGTGGAGGAGGTTTTGAAACCCCTCAACATAGAGGTTGCCTGGCTTAAAGTGGGTAGTGTCGATATAGCTCACACCATGAGAAGGAATGGTGATGCCTTATGTGGATTCGAGGAGAACGGTGGATTCATGTATCCACCCCACCAATATGTACGTGATGGAGGAATGACCACTGCATTATTTCTCGAGATGATGGCTAGGTACAATGCATCAGCATCACAATTATTCGATAAGCTACCAAAGTATTATACCTTGAAAAAGAAGTATAAGATGGATCGTGAGAAGGCTTTAAGAGTGGTTGAACTAGTTAAAGAAGCGTTTAAGGATAAACGGTTAATAACGATCGATGGTGTAAAAGTCATCTCATCCGATTACTGGTTTCTAGTGCGGCCAAGCGGTACGGAACCCTTGCTCCGAGTAATGATCGAGGCTAAGGATATTGAACGATTGAATGAGATATCATCATCGATTGATTCGATAATAAGGGAGGTGGTAGGTAAGTGATGAGATATTGGGGGCTAGATGTCCTAGTATGCGTGCACTGTAAACATCACCCATTAGAGATTACAGTAATAGAATCCGAAACCCAAGAGATAAACACAGAAAATATTGAGGTACCAGTGTGCAAGGATTACTGTGGATACCTCAAGGAGAAAATAGATAGGAACAAGGTTTATCCTTGCCAGGAGTGCCTCAGGATAGGTATTAAGACAGCAGTACTATATTGCACCAGCTGTGGAAGATGGTATCCTGTTAAAAACGGGATAGTCTACATGCTGACAGACAATAGGAGAAATCTTTCAAGCGATAAAGAATTCCTAAAGCTCCACATGGACAAGATACCTGAACACATATTGAAACATGGTAAACCAGTAAACTTAGAAACGAATAGGGAAGAAGCAAATAAGTAAAAAGGTCTTTTGGTTAAAAACTCATTTCTGCCTAGGGCATACATAGTCTAATTGATATTTACCTCTCTCCATTAGTCGATCCCATAAACGCTCTACAACCCTGTGAACGTATTCCACTGCTTTTTCCTCATCAACCCTGGTTAGCCTGTGGTTCCTCAATATTATTCTACCATTAACTATCACGGTGTCAACGTCTTTACTGCCGAAAGCATTAATCATATGCCCTAGAACAGTCTGTGAGTTAACCGGTGTTGAAGGCGTTTCAGGTCTTAATAATACTATGTCGGCTTTCTTCCCCTTCTCTATACTTCCTAATTCATCCTCTACGTGAAACATTTTCGCTACGTTTATGGTTGACATCTCGAATACCTGGAGAGGTGTGAGTATCCTAGGATCCCTGTTCCATAGTTTATGGATGAGGTATGTTGCCCTCATGTTCTCGAATTGATCAAAGACATAGCCATCATTACCTATTCCAACATTTATCCCCAGCCTAAGCATTTCAGGTACCCTGGCTACTCCGACAGCGTTCAACATATTGCTTAAGGGGTTGTGAGCCACATGCGCCCCTGTCTCCCTTATAATGTAGAGCTCATCCTCCGTGATGTTAACAGAGTGCACCAGGTGGACGTCGTCTCTGAGGAATCCGAGCTTCTTCATTCTCTCAACTGGCCTTACTCCGTACCTCTCTATATTATGGTAGACATCTACTAATCCCTCGGCTGTGTGTATCGCTATTAAGGCTCTATGATTATCCGCCATTTCACGGGCCATTCTAAATAATTCATCGGTGACGGTGAAGCTTGAATGAAGATAAATAGCTCCTTTCACCAGCTTGTTGGGATCACTATTATTTTTCATGATGAATCTCTCATTCTCCTTTAACCCCCTGATCCCTTCCTCTATACTTCTCCTCTGCGTTGCTTCATAGGATATTATCCCTCTTATCCCGACTTCGCTAACCCCTTTCTCAATATAGTCTAAGACCCCGTTGATCGCGTTTGGACTACTAATGTTATCGAAGAAATTAGTTACACCCGACTTAGCGAACAATATTGAACCCATGAGGGCTGAAGCATAGGCGTCTTCATACGTTAACTCGACATCTAGGGCCCACCATATTCTCTGGAGGTTCTGCTGGAAATCCGTGGGAGGTTCTATCCTAGAGAACCAGGGACTCCCCGTCAAAAGGAGTCCGTAGAAGTGGGTGTGTGCACACATTAACCCAGGTATGGCTATCATGCCACGACCATTTATTGTTTCCTCACTGATATACTTATCGGTTCCATCTCCTGCTCCAATATCAACTATTCGATCATCTCTAATAGCAATGTATCCATGGTCTATGATACGTCGCTCATCATTCATTGTTACAACCAGGACATTTGACACCAGTACGTCAACTTTTTCCCTCAAGGAATACCCTCCACTTCTTTGATTTAATATTACCTTAGCTAAGTAAATAAATTTAAGTCGAAACATCGGAATAGCTATACTTAGGGATGCCACTCTTTATTTCGACCAGTTAGAGGATAACTCGGCCATAGATGAGAGGTAGGTGGCTATTACTATTAATCCTCCCCCGATTACTTTATATGGTTCAATTCCCTCCAACCCCATCGCCAGCGAGAAGAGTAGGGCAAAAACTGGTTCAAGCAGGAATATTAGTGCAGCTGTTAGAGGGGAAACATATCTCTGACCCCATACCTGGAAAAAAGTTGCCAGAACCGAGCAGGCTACGGCGAGATAAGTTATATAAATCAAGGCCTCGATGCCCACAGCTCCCCCGAGAATTAATGCAAAGGGATAGGTGAGCGCACCCGGTAAGAACATGCCATACAATATCTCTATTATACTAGAGGATCCATAGCGGGAAACCAGGATTATCTGGGCTGCCCAGGCAATAGATCCCATGAAAATAAGGAGCACACCTATGGTTAACCCACCGCTCGGAGAGGTTAACACATATAGGCCGGAGAGTGCTAAAAGAAGGGCTATACCATCTATTAAGCCATAGTTCCTTTCAACGAGTGCGATATATAGGTGGACATGTACAGAGTTAAGCCCGGTTATGAAGGCGCTGAGAGATGGTGTTGTATATACTGTTCCAGCTGCTTGAAGGAATAAGCCAAGGAAATATGCTATGCCCACGATGAACCCCTTATATAGGCTGTTAATGGATAGTACTCCCCTATACATTTTCAATAATATAATCGGTGTCAACAATATTACTGCGATAAATGATCTGAGAGATGAGTAAGTTAGAGGAGATACGTCTGTTACCGATAACTTAATGAATGAGAAGGACGAACCCCAAAGTATAGTCGTAACCACCAGCGATACCACGCCAGCAACTCTCTTATTCATGGAGACACCTATAAGTCTGCTCTAAGTTGATTAAGAGACATCGTGTTTTCACATAATAAATTACAGGATATGAAGCACATTTAATTTAAAGTATTAGTCAAGTAGGTAGAATGAGAGATAGGAGAAAAAGGATATAGGTTCTTTAAAACCAACTATGGACATGATTAGTCAGGTATTATTCTTGTACCAGCATTCCCTTTTAACGCTTCATAAGCCTGCTTCAAATGAGCTATTACAGCCATCTTACCCCCGTTTTGGACGAATCTCATCCCGGCAAGTATTTTTGGACCCATGCTCCCTGGCTTGAAGTGTCCTTCCCTATAGTATTTTAATGCCTCGCTAACCTTTACCACGTCAAGGGGTTTAGCATTTGGTGTTCCATAGTTTAGAAATGCCTTCTCGATATCTGTCAATATTAATAATATATCCGCCTTCAACGCCGAAGCCATTCTCTCCGCGCCGAGATCCTTATCTATCACACCCTCTAATCCATGTAATAAGCCATTTTCATCTCTGTATACAGGTATTCCCCCGCCTCCATCAGCTATCACGATGAATCCCTGCTCAACTAGCATCTTAATGGCATCTATCTCAATCTGGCCTATGGGATCTGGGGATGGCACAACCCTCCTATACCCACCGCGTGGATCTGGTTTAAATACCCAGCCAAGTTCTCTCGATAATTTTTCAGCTTCCTCCTTGCTATACCATGGACCTATGTACTTTGTTGGATCATTGAAGGCTGGATCATTCCTATCTACAAGCGTCTGTGTGATAATGGTTAATACTCCCCTTACCTTGGAACCAAGTAGCTTCTTCTCGGCTAGCTTATTATATAAAGCCTGCTGTAGCATGTAGCCAAGCCATCCCTGACTCATGGCACCGGCTACATCAAGGGGCATCGGTGGTATGTTCTTCTCCTTTAACCCTAGGCTCATCCATTCCGCGATTATACCTACTTGTGGGCCGTTACCATGCGTCACTACGACGCCATAGTTTTCCTCGATGAGTCTCGCTATAAGTTCTGCGACAGTATAGGCATTTCTCCAATAGTCCTCGGCCACGCCTCTGTCTCCTTTGGTCTGGAATGCGTTTCCTCCTAACGCTATTACTATTGTATCCAGTCCTTTCTTCATATGGCTCTTACCCTCCAATGATATGATTATATTAGTTTCGTAGGAAGCGTTTTAAATCTTGACAGTTAGTGGGATAATAACATTATAAAATTTATTTATTAAAATCAATGTATCCCACTAATTTTTAAGGCCTTGAAACATAAAAATAATAACAGGGATTGGAAATGCTCGAGGCATTGAACCTAGTGGTCGAGGTAAACAATAAAATAGTCATTAACGATGTAAGCATTAAGGTGGAAACAGGAAGCATCACTGCCCTAATGGGTCCTAATGGTAGTGGCAAAACATCCCTAGTATACGCGATAATGGGGCATCCATCCTATAGGATCCTTAAAGGGAGTATATTAATAGATGGCTTAGATTACACATTTAAGCCTACACACGAGAGAGCCCTAGCCGGCCTATTTCTCGTGTTTCAAAACCCAATTGAGCTCCCAGGTGTATCGCTTGAATCATTAATAAGGAGTGCAGTAAATAAGAGGCTGGGTAAAAACGACTTATTGGAGCACGTGCCAGGATTACCCGATAGAATACTCGGGGAGGCAAAGCTTATCGGGTTGAAAGAGGAGCTCGTCACTAGGGATTTAAACATTGGTTTCAGTGGTGGCGAGAGAAAAAGAAGCGAGATACTTCAAGCCAGGGTTCTAAAGCCGAAGTACTTGATCCTCGACGAGCCCGATAGCGGTCTTGATGTCGACGGGGTTCGAATAATTGCCGACTACATTAAGGAGGTAGCATACTCTAATGGCGGGGTGCTACTTGTAACACATAACCCTACCCTACTAAGTTACGTTGAACCCGGCATCATCTATGTCATGCTGAATGGAAGGATAGTTGCGGAGGGCGGGTTAGAAATAGCTGATAAAATAGCTAGGGAGGGATACAACTGGTTGAGGTAAAGTAGTATGGCTATCGAGCTATCTAAGAGTCTTGAACACCATGAGATCGAGCCTGTTGAATACAGAAAGGAGATAGAGATCAAGGGCAGACTATCTAGAAGTATTGTAGAGGAGATCTCAAGAGTGAAAAAAGAACCAGAATGGATGAGGCTTTATAGACTTAAGGCGCTGGAGGCATTTGAAAAATTCCCCTCGCCTAGATGGCTTCCTTGGATTGAGAGCATAGACCTCGATGAGATAGCTTCATACTATGTTAAACCAGCAGCTTCAACAGTAAGCAATTTCGATGAACTACCCAGCGAGATCCGTAGAATATATGAGAGGCTTGGATTACCTGAGACATACGCCAAGTACCTGGCTGGGCTTTTAACCGCGCTCGATAGTGAAAACATATATACTGCAATGAAGGACTTACTCAAGAAGCTCGGGGTAATAATGCTTCCTATGGAGGAGGCGATCCAGAAATACCCAGACATCGTTAAGAAATACTTCGGTAGGGTATTCCCGTACACAGACCACAAGTTTGCCGCGCTGCATCATGCTCTCTGGAGTGGCGGAGTATTCGTCTATGTCCCGAGAGGCGTTAAAGTACCCTACCCGGTTGAAGCATTTTTCTTCATTGGAAGCGAGCTAGAGGGGCAGTTCGAGCACACAATTGTAGTTGGCGATGAGGGGAGCGAGATAACATTCATTGAGGGTTGTAGCGCGCCAAGGCTGAAGAGGCATAGCTTCCATGATGGTATGGTTGAGCTCTACGCTCATAAGGGATCCAGGATAAACTTTGTAACGGTTCAGAACTGGAGCAGGAACATAGTGAACTTCAATAATAAGAGAGGTATTGCAGAGGATGGAGCCATTATAGAATGGGTTGAGGGAAGTATAGGCAGTAAAATAACCGTGACATATCCGTCTACGATATTGAAGGGGAGGGGCTCGAAGACGACGAGCACCGTGATAGGTATAAGTAATGGTAATGTGATTAAGGACACCGGGTCGAAGATTATTCATGCCGCACCCTATACTAGTAGCAGGATAATATCTAAGAGTATTAGCAGTAACGGGGGAATAAATATATATAGAGGACTAGTACAGGTGAATAAGGGAGCCCTTAATGTAAAGAGCTATACGCAATGCGACAGCCTCATACTCGACGATAAGAGCTCTAGTAGTACATATCCGATAGAGCACATTATGGAGAAGGATGCTGAAGTCGCTCATGAAGCAACTACGTTCAGGATAACCGAGGATCAGTTATTCTACATGACTTCTAGGGGTCTAAGCGAGAAGGAAGCCGTCTCACTCATAGTACTCGGATTTGTTAAGGATATTTTTCCAAAGCTACCATTCGAGTATACATCGATGTTGACGAAGGTTATACAGTTAGAATTCAAGGAGATCGGGGGGGTTGGATAATGGCTAAGACGGTTGCAAGAGGGGCAGGGGACTCACCAACCATTAAAAAATATATTGATAAATCCCCGCTTGAAGAACTTGTTCGGAGAGCATTAAACAGAGAAGCCCCCGTTGCTAACATATTAATTAAAGCCTTGAGCCCCAATGCATTTATTGATCCGCTTTCACCAAGTGGTAGCATAGGGTTTAAATCAATCCCGGTAATCACAGTGTCCCAGGGCTTCTACAGGGTTCGAAGCACTGGTGGAGTATTTGATGTAGGTGTAGAGGACTCTGGGGATGGCGTTATAGCTGTAGGGTATATAGAGCTGATCTTAGAGGGTTCAGGTCTCACGATTCTAAGAATACCGGAGAATCCCGTACATAGAATCATGGGTATAAAGGTAACTGTGGTTAAAGGAGTTGATCACGAGGTACTCTTGATTCATAAATCAGGTAAGAGGGCAGTGGATCTCAGCGAAATCATAGTTGAGCAAGGGGATGCAAGTAGGCTAGCCCTCGTAGCATTATTCAACACTGGCTCTATACTACAAGCCAGAGTGGAATCCATTCAGGGTGCTGGCTCATCAATAGAGAAGACTATACTGGTTAACTCTACACAGGGATCACGTGTAGAGGTAGAGGATTACTCATATATAGATAATCCTAGTGTAAGCGTGGAGTCATATATAAGGTCTAGGCTGGAAGGGGGCTCTATAGCTGTTCTACGTGGCAGAGGCATGGCCTCCAGGAGGGCATCTGGCTCTAGAATAGTGTATGGCATTGAGTCATTGATTAATGATGCTGAGAGTACAGCGTTCATGCATCCATTTCTAGATATACATTCCAATAATATAGTGGAAGCCAGACATTACGCTAGAAACTATTTGTTAACCATGGATAAATTATTCTATATCGAGACAAGAGGACTGAAACCAGAGGAGGCGGCCATGTTACTGGTACACGGTTTCCTAACAAGAGGACTGAGTAGAGCTGCGAGAGAAATTATTCTAAGCAATATCAGCTCTTCTTGAAAACATATATTATTCTATTATTCTCAACGGTTTTAACACTTACTTTATAACCATATCTATTGCCAAGTAGTTGAGCCAAACCCTGGGGTATTATCTCGGGTGTTGTGGCAACCTCCACCTCATCATTTTCCTTTTCCTTTATGATGGATATCAGCCTTGACAATGGATTATCACTGCATCCACCAGCCTTGGTGAGATCGAGTTGTAAAACCACTGTAACCACCGTTATTCTTCTAATTTATTCGACCCTATTAAGAATTGCATTCAGTTGTGACAATGGTTATCTGATGTATTTATGAGACGTTATTTACAGTATGAATAATACAAACAATTTCAATATTAAATATTTATAAGCATCCTTATTGATACTACTCAATCGAACCCTCTACAGGGGATCTGCATGTCCAAGAAGGGTAAGAAGGAAGAGAAGAAACAGGAGCAAAAACCTGAACAAAAGAAGTAATATCCTGCTTGTTAAAACTCTTATTTCAATCACACTTTTTTACCTCACCAACCTTACTCGACGTGATACAGATTTCACCAATAACCTCAATGAACCTATTCTGTGATCTAGCAATGGTAGGCTGATTCGTTATTGAATTAACCTCTTCATTTTTAACTAGCTCGGCTTGCTAGGGGGGTAAAATTTATAAATAGGGAGAGGGGGATTTATTATTGAAGGGGAGGGGGTTGATATGGAAGCGCTTACCATTAAGAAAGTCATAGGGAAACATGTTTACGGCGAGCTCTATGAGTGCGACCCAGGGATTTTAATGAATGAGAAGGATTTAGTAGAAATAGTTAAGAAGGCAGCTGAAATAGGTGGTTTCACATTACTTGATGTAAAGGCGTGGAAGATCAACCCTGGCGTAAGCGTTGTTGGCATAGTGTTGGAGAGCCATATAAGTATTCATACGTGGCCCGAATTCGCTTTTGCCACAGTGGATGTATATACCTGTGGCACTAAAGGCGACTCGGTTAAAGCATACAAGTATATTGTTCACGCTTTAAAAGCCAAAAGGCATACATTAAGAGTGGCGAGTAGGGACTACGAGGATAATTAATGATTGAAACGGATATATGCGTGATTGGTGCTGGCCCAGCTGGGTTGAGCCCTCTTGTTTTTATTGGGAACAGGGATGCAGTTATTTTCGAGGAACATAGGCAACCCGGGATCCCTAAGCATTGTAGTGGGCTAATAGGGATTGAGACACTCAGGTTAATGAGGAGTTATGTGGGCGATATTACTGATGCATCCTATAATACAATACTATTCCACGCTTTTAACCGAGTATACGAGGTATCCTATAGGGATAAATTCGTATTCCACATTAACAGACCACTGCTAGAAGAGAAGCTTGCCTCACTCGTCGAGGGAAAGGGACATAGAATACTCTATGCTTCTACAGCTAAACCGGTAGGAATCAATACCATATCTATTGGAAGTGTTGAATACCAGTGTAATATAATACTTGTAGCCGAGGGGGCTAGCGGGAGGTTTAGACGCTTTTTCATAAATCCCTATCCTGGATTTATTGTTGGAATCCAGTACTTGTCTAGGATTGAAAATGTTGATGTTGATACTATATATATAAGTTATTCAGAATTCACACCTGGCTTTTTCTCATGGATTATACCATTGGATAAAGACACGGCTATAATAGGAGGAGGATTCGATGAACCCCGCGTAGAAATAATTGAGAAAGCACTTAAGCGTATAGCCACTATCTACGGGGTAAAACCAGGAGGAGTGAACGAGAAATTCGGTGGGATAATACCGAGAGACAAGCCATTACTGGATCCAGTCTATGCTGGTAGAGTAGTGTTCCATGGGGATAGTGTCCCATTAACTAAACCATATACGGGAGGCGGGCTCCACTATATTTTTAAACTATCAAAATACCTGGGCGAAGCCATAGATAACAATAGTCTCAGTAGTTATAGGAGAATTTACCATAGTGCTGTCCATAAATTACTTCTAGAGCATCAAGCTTTAAGCATACTTAGAAAGATATCCATGGGGATACCAGTGCCCTTCATAACGGGTTTAAATAAGATAGGGTTCTTCACGCCAAGCGACTACGATAAACATTATGCGCTTATATTTAAAACAATACCACTAGTACTGGGGGGATTACTCTACTTCCTAGCTAGTCCCCTAAGAGATCATTGGATACATAGAAATCATAAACAAGTGTTCCCAACCTAGGCAAGGTGTTCCAAGGTGATATAATCCACAATACCCGGGATGCTGCGAATTCTTCTGGCCTCCCTGAGTTTAATCTCCGCATAGTATTCCAGCAAGTCCCTTGGGAATATGGGCCTCAAGTACTCATTATCGCTGATAAGGTATTCAACAGCCTCCTCTAAACTCCTCGGAAGCCTCCTCAGTTTTCCCTCCCGTTTCTCATATACATTATAGCTGATCGGGTCCCCTGGATCTATTTTCCTCTTTACCCCGTCGAGCCCAGCTAATATTATGGCTGATAAACCTAGGTAGGGATTCATAGAGGCATCCGGTGTTCTTATTTCAATCCTCCCGCCATTGAGAGGTATCCTCACCATAGTGGAGCGGTTGCCTATACCCCATGACACATATACGGGTGCTTCAAATCCCTCTATAAGTCTTCTATAACTATTAGTTGATGGGTTGGTAAACGCTGTAAGGCTCTCTGCATGTTCTAGTATACCCCCGATAAAGTATCTCCCAATATTACTTAACTCGCTTCCATCAAAGAAGAGGTTCCTATCGCCACTCCACAGGCTAACATGTATATGGAGCCCGCTACCGTAGTCATCTATAAACGGCTTGGGTAGGAAAACACTAGTTAATCCATATGAACGCAATACTTCCCTAATTGAAGCTATAGCCAGCAGTATATCATCCCCTAAGCCAACAAGGCTACTGGGGGCTAGAGATATCTCATACTGGCTTGAAAAACCATTCTCCCTGTGGATCTTCGATACTGTAACAGCGTTACCATTAAGCACGTTAATTAACTCTGTGAAAGGCTCCTCCATAGTTAGAGACACATTCAAGGCGTAATGGCTTCTCCCCAGCTTTTCGATACTGTTCTTGCTAATATTTCTGACCAGCAAGTATTGTTTTTCTCTTCCAAGCCTATACTCTACATTCTCCACAACATAGAATTCTAGCTCGCAGCCAACCCTGGATATATAGCCTTCGTTATGAAGCTCATCAGCGAGTTTGTCCGCGATCAACCTGGGATCCCATGGATGCTCTCTCCCATCATGCATTACTATTTTCCCAGGTACCCAATACCCTTTGTTAAACCTTGATAAATCAATTATCTTCGATGAAGCCGGCTTAACATAGAGATCGCTCTTCTCTATTGAGTTATACCCAGGTATGCTTGAGCCATCGACACCAATCATGATTCCCTCAAGAATCTCGGGTTTGCCACTTATTGATATCGATACCCTACGGTGGGCCCCGGTAACGTCAGTGAATAATATATGGAGTGTGGTCTTATACATATTCTCACTAGATGCGTAAATTTTATGAATAAGTTTTTAAATTATTTTCTAGATCAATGAAAAATATACATATGAATAACGAGGGTTATTGTATGAATTCTAAAATTATAGACGACATAGACAAGAGGATCCTGAACATTTTACAGGAAGACAGTCGTCAATCCCTTAAGTCTATCGCTGAGAAACTGGGTAGACCTGTTTCAACAATACATGAGAGAATCAGGAGACTACTTGAGAAAGGTGTTTTGAGAAAGTATACCGTGCTAATAGACTATGAGAAACTCGGCTACACGGTTAAGGCACTTGTATTAATGAACGTGGATGGCAAACACATTATAGATGTTGAGAGATATATATCCCAACACCCCAATGTGCTCACAGTATATGATATAACTGGGGAATTCGATGTAGCCGTTATAGCTGTTTTCAAGGAAATAAGGGAGCTCGACAACTTCATTAAATGGGTATTGCAAAACCCCTATGTGAAGCAGACGCGTACAAGCATAGTGTTTAGGACTATAAAGGAGAACATGCATTTACCGTTGGATTAATCCTTTGCCATCATGGAGAAAATTGACTTCCTCCCCACCCTAAAGGGTGAGGGGTTCCTTTAGGGGGTTCACTGGTTCCCCGCATCTATTCGGTTCGCATCTTTTATCTGGAGGACAGTCGATGGGGCCAGAGATCCCCCATCTGGAGCTTAGCTAGTGTTCTTCTCTCAATGTCTAGAATCGCTATGTGGTCTCTATCCCCTTCGAAACCACATCTAGGGCATTTAAGTCTTCTATAACCGTT
>ERZ1669249.124-NODE-124-length-44598-cov-6.640303_pt1 | contig 44598 bp, 51 predicted proteins | sample MGYA00579293_ERZ1669249 | MGnify/ENA primary metagenome ERZ1669249 (study PRJEB41166, sample SAMN08046057) | hot springs metagenome | biome: hot spring; feature: neutral hot spring; material: thermophilic sediment; isolation source: thermophilic sediment from... | reverse complement strand
CTTAGAAACACCCCCACGGGCGTGGGGAAGACATAAGCGGCCTGCCGCTGGCGCTCCTTCTTCTGGAAACACCCCCACGGGCGTGGGGAAGACCCAATAACCACTAACCAAGACAATACTGACGTAGAAACACCCCCACGGGCGTGGGGAAGACCCTGCGATTCTAAGTCTGCAAAATCTTGGTCTGGAAACACCCCCACGGGCGTGGGGAAGACACACATCAATCGCTTCAAAACTAGCCAAAGTCAGAAACACCCCCACGGGCGTGGGGAAGACTTTGGGCGGGATGTGCCGAGCCATTTTCACCCGGAAACACCCCCACGGGCGTGGGGAAGACATATAAGAATTACAAATCCAATCTGAATAAGCGGAAACACCCCCACGGGCGTGGGGAAGACACAACACGACCCCGCCGATGTTCCCGATTTCGGGAAACACCCCCACGGGCGTGGGGAAGACAGTTGGGTATTGTGAAAGCTCCAAGCTGCCGTAGAAACACCCCCACGGGCGTGGGGAAGACGTACGCCCTCGCCGATTGAGCGCTAACGCGCCAGAAACACCCCCACGGGCGTGGGGAAGACCGGTTAAGAACCCGACCCCCGGCACGTCAATCGGAAACACCCCCACGGGCGTGGGGAAGACATTCAACATATTTCGACAATCTTTTAAATTATGGAAACACCCCCACGGGCGTGGGGAAGACAACCTGTCGGCGAGGCTCCAGAAGCTCGGCGTGGAAACACCCCCACGGGCGTGGGGAAGACGGCGACGTGCTGCACCTGCGTGAGCTGGTGGAAGAAACACCCCCACGGGCGTGGGGAAGACCCGCCCAAACCCATAACGAGGTGCGCGGCGATAGAAACACCCCCACGGGCGTGGGGAAGACCGGGCATTAAAGCCGTATTGAATCAGTATGGCGGAAACACCCCCACGGGCGTGGGGAAGACTAGGGGCATGGTAGCGGGTAGGTGATAATATAAGGAAACACCCCCACGGGCGTGGGGAAGACAGATTCTTGTTACTAAAAACTACCGCTACGTTAGAAACACCCCCACGGGCGTGGGGAAGACGCGATTCTGTGCAGCGTATCGGTCTGCAAATTGGAAACACCCCCACGGGCGTGGGGAAGACCCTGCTGCGGCTTCCGTAAATGCTTCTCGGCTAGAAACACCCCCACGGGCGTGGGGAAGACTACTTTTTCAAGCCGCTTTATGATCGTTTTACGGAAACACCCCCACGGGCGTGGGGAAGACTGACCTCTTACGCAAAGATGAATTTGCCAACCGGAAACACCCCCACGGGCGTGGGGAAGACTGATGCAGCAACTGCTCATTTAAGCGCGAGTGAGAAACACCCCCACGGGCGTGGGGAAGACCCGATAAGAAGCCGCTGCTCTTTTGTCAGCCGGGAAACACCCCCACGGGCGTGGGGAAGACAATCAATAAAAGATTTAATGATTTTGCCGCTTGGAAACACCCCCACGGGCGTGGGGAAGACAACAAGCCGCCGTTAAAATTTAAAACCGTAGTGGAAACACCCCCACGGGCGTGGGGAAGACTTGTTTGTGTCGTCCTGAACTGCAAGAGTGATGGAAACACCCCCACGGGCGTGGGGAAGACCCCTGTTGTAAAAACAGAAACGTTAACAAGATAGAAACACCCCCACGGGCGTGGGGAAGACCGGGAGTTCTTCTAATGACTTAAATATAGGGTGGAAACACCCCCACGGGCGTGGGGAAGACTTGCTTGAATGGGGCGTACTGGACGCGCAATGGGAAACACCCCCACGGGCGTGGGGAAGACTCAGCCATACCAAAGGTTTTGTCGCGGACGGCAGAAACACCCCCACGGGCGTGGGGAAGACGAGATGGCCGCATCAGTGGCGCAAGATTCAATGGAAACACCCCCACGGGCGTGGGGAAGACGAAAACGCCATGTTCGGGCGCGATAACAATGCGGAAACACCCCCACGGGCGTGGGGAAGACGCGCCCCAAGGTCAGAGGTGGGAACGCTTAAAGGAAACACCCCCACGGGCGTGGGGAAGACTGTGGCCGGACGAGATGATGACGTTAACCGCGAGAAACACCCCCACGGGCGTGGGGAAGACAATTTATGTATCTATTAGCATGTTTCTTTTTTAGAAACACCCCCACGGGCGTGGGGAAGACCTAACCATTCAAAAATCATCGGAGGTCACGGCAGAAACACCCCCACGGGCGTGGGGAAGACCTTGTGACGATTCGTGGGGTGACTGCCATTTTAGAAACACCCCCACGGGCGTGGGGAAGACGATCGCGAACTACGCAAACACGGTGCCAGTTTAGAAACCCCCCCACGGGCGTGGGGAAGACGGTTGTTTAGGAGTTTCAGCAACTTTAGCAACGGAAACACCCCCACGGGCGTGGGGAAGACTGGACGCAGGTGCAGCGCTTTGAATTATAGCAAGAAACACCCCCACGGGCGTGGGGAAGACTCTGGTCGCTGACGTTGACGTTGTATTGATTCGGAAACACCCCCACGGGCGTGGGGAAGACACGGTGTCTGGGTTGTACTCTGGCTTAGGGATAGAAACACCCCCACGGGCGTGGGGAAGACTACAAAGCGTTTTAGACGGTTTGGGCGGGTATGGAAACACCCCCACGGGCGTGGGGAAGACCTTTGCCCTCACCATCGGCAACTGCTTGAAAAAGAAACACCCCCACGGGCGTGGGGAAGACACCAACAAATTGTTAATGAGCTTTATTAAAACACAACCTGTTGTGTTTTGAAAATACTATTCTTAGCATAAATACCAAAAACCTACTCGACCGCTGCTGGCTGTATCTGTTTTTCTATTACCAATTGCAAGCCAGAGATTTCGATCAAATTGCGCTTGGTATCACCTATACCGCGAATCTCGTAGCCAGGTGTTTCTGGAATGTGGCGAAAAATCATCAGCCCGCTACTGACTGGACAATGGGCATATAAGTAATCTACTACTTTTTTAGCAACTGCATCTTTTACACCCGATACAAACACGTTAGGGCGCGGCTCTATAAACCACAGCTTCATGCGTCCGCGCACGGCGGGCGGTAGGTCATTGGCGATCACGACGAGCATTTTTTACCCCTAGCATGGCTTCAATATCCTGTCCGATTTTCCCTAGCAAATCCATGTCTATGACCCGCTCACGGAACGCGCTGGATACTTTGTGTTTGTTATACTGCCCCGCCATTTCTAGCGTCAGCGCAAACGCCAAATCTATGCACAGCTCTTCTTTATACAAATCGGCCAAATCGTAAACAAATGGCAACGGGCTACCTGAATGAATAAAGCCGATATGCGGCGAGTAACCCATGCTATGAACGGCTGAACTCAAGATACCGTAAAGTGCAGCATTACTGGCGGTGAGTATTTGATTAGTCATGTCGCCCATCTCGAATTTACCAGGGGTAAAGCTACGCCCTTTCCAACCCACGCCGTACTCCTGCCCCTTTTGTTCATATAAGGCGCGAACACGATAACCTTCCATGCCCATCATGGTTTGCAAGTTTTTCCCTGCTAAATCAGCCTCGGGAAATCGCTTGGCGAACATACGCCGTGCGACTTCCACTGATTTTTTGGGGTCAGCAGACAATTTCATTTGCTCGCGCATATTACGCGTATCAGCGGCGGGCGTTTGCCCGCTGGCGTAAAACAGCAAGCTATCCTCGCCCACCCAGCACAGGCTGCAATTGGATTGCGCGATGACTTTGACGGCTTCATGCGTAATCGTTGTGCCTGGCCCCAACAATAAGCAATTGAGCGTAGCAATGGGTAAACGCACGACATTGTTATCGCAGTCTATCCATTTGGCACTGGAATCATCGATTTCCAGCCGCCCACGCTCTAAGTAGATAAATGGGTATTTATCCCTAACCTGAGGCAAGCTGTCGCGGGTAACTTTGATAAGCAGGCGGTTGGCGCGCTGTTTTTCTGGCTCAGTTTTTCCCTCTGGCGCAGGTTGGGCATCATCGGGCATAAATCAGGCTCACTTGACGGTCGCGATAGCGTTTATCCTCACCAAATTGCACGGGTACATCATTTAGCGTGAAAGTCTCATCCGCGCTACCTTCAGCAAGCGCACCTTGCAAAACGCGAAAATCCTCTATGCGGCTTTTTTGCAGAGCAAGGCTCGCCGCTACTGTCAGCGCGTGTTCTTCACATTCAAATTGCCCACGATAAATGAAATCAGTCGGCACGCAGTTTTTACGCCCCAGATACACATCCCAAGCAGGATTTTGCAGGGCTAAGGCGATAGCGTCGCTCTTATCAGCGGGCACTGCCAAGACGACCGCAAAAGCGGCATCTTGCAGATAATAACGGTAGGTCATTTTACTTCCGCCGCCGACAGCTGGCTTGCCGTCACTCGTCTTGGGAATCAGCATGGTTGCCCAAGGGTCTTGTTTGTCATAGCCGCTACCCACCATGTGAAAATCACGTAACAGCGGCTCACGCGCTTGTTGCATAACTGATTCGCCTTTAACTTTTGTCCGCGCAAAAGACACGACTGTTTGCGTGAGTGCTGCGAACTCTGCCAATAACCCCCGTTGTTCGCCGCCTGCGCCAAGTGCTGCACACACCAAGCCCAACACGCCTGATTTCGTGGGGAATGCTTGCGTATCGCGCCGCCCGAATTTGGAATCCGCCCCCCAAGATTGTAGCGGGGCTTCCAACCACAGCAATAAATAGGGCTTACTCATGGTTTTCCACTTCACAGCCTGCGGCATGGGTTTTAAGTGCAGCGATTAAATCGTCGATACTAAAATTTTCATCCTGCCCGTAGGTGTATTCGGCCTGTTTGCCAAACAAACTGCCATGCAGTTTTTCCTGTTTTGCTAAATACCCTGCGAGCGCATCAATGCTGGGTTGGATAAAACCGCCGTCTTTCGCTTTAATCGCGGTTTCAAACGGTACTTGCAGACGCTGGCCTTTGCGCACCATCACTTTGGCAAATTCCCAAGGTGATGCGCCTGATTGTGTGGTTTGGCGGGCAGTGGGCACGGCAACAAACAAAGCCTTGGTAAATTGTTCAACCGCTTCAGGCAAACTCTGCCCAGCCAATGTTTGGCAAAGCTGCCCCAAATCTAGGCTGACATAACGGTAATAAGTCGCTGAATTAAACTCTAAACTGCCCATATGCGCCGATCCCGGCTCGGTGGCGAGGTCATCTAACGCCGTGAAAAACTCGACCTCATTACTGACTTTATGCGTGGAAATGGCGTGGGAAAAAGACGTGGCGGCTTCGACATTTAACTCAGCTGCTTGCGCCACCATGCGACCAAACAAGGCAATGTCAACGCCATCTATTGCAGGATTTAAGGCTTTTTTAGCGACTTTGTGCGCTTCTTTGTCTTTCAGTTTTTTCGCATCAAAATCTTGTTCTTTGGCATATTCGGCGAAAGCCTTGGCCTCAGTTAGAGTAAAAAACAGTAAGGTATCTTTGCTCAAATAAGTGGCGATCATTTCACCACAAGCACTCGCCTGTTCCTCTGTCGCGCCAGCGTCACTACATGCCTGTGCAATGGTGCTAGCAACATGCTTGGTGCGCACACCCAGTTTTGCGCCAAAGTCGTGCATCGCCAAGCGCACGGGGCGTTTCCACGCCTGTGAGCTGACGCGAGCGCGTTGCACGCCGCCGACGATCGCAGTTTTAGGTGCGCCAACATCGTCACGATTAAGACAAGTGACGGGGAAAGATTGCAGGATATGAAATTCAATGCGGGTATTTTTCAGTGGGTTGTTCATGTTCGTTTCCTTTTGAGTAAAAAATAATGAAAAATTACAGCGGTACAATTTGCAGCAAACCAAAACCAAATGCGCGACCTCGACCGATGCCGTTGGTAAAACTTTGAACAAAGCGGTCTCGATCAGTGACAACTAATTCACCTGTCAGCGTGGCACTGCCGTGGGTAATAGTTTTGCCCGCTTTTTCAAACACTTGCACGCTAATTTGCCCGACTTGCAGATGTTCTGCAATCACAGCAAAGCCCCAAGACTGTGACGCACGGGCAGTAAACCATGCGGCAATCTCGTCGCGCCCTCTGATAGCGACGACTTTACCCGTTTGCTTATCGCGCTTGGTGGGGTTGAGCGTGATGTCAAACGTATAGCGTTCATGGCTAAGAAAATCGATATGGATAGGCTTGCTTTGCACTTCTCCAAACTGCGGTGTTTGATGCGGTTTGCGATTTGACAACATCAAGATTTGCCGCGTGTTGAAGTCGCCGCCTTTGTCGGCGTAAACAATACCGCTGGCGGTACTGGCTTGCTTTTCAACATCGCTGCGCACGTCGTCGAATAATCCGTACACCACTTTGTGCAACGCGTAGGCATCTTTAATTTTCAGCGTTTTCACATCAGTGCGGCTTAATTTGAGCACGCTGGCATATGCCACTATTTCGTCACTCATCCTTGCCCCCTGTGCCTGGTTTACCATAAAAATCCTGTGCCCAACGTGCCTTAATACGTAGCTGGCTGTCGTCTTGACGAAACCACAGCAGATCATCGAGCAGCTGTGCATAATCCAGCGTCAACCCGCCGCGTGCCTCAATCAGGCTGAATAACAGGCGCAATATGCGACAGGCTTCCGCCACGGAATCGCAGGCGAGTAAACGACGTAATTTGGCTTTAGCTTGGTCACTCGCATTGCCCTCTTCATAACAACGTGCGATTGCCTGCCCAATTTTGATGTTGCCATTGTGACCAGGCTCGGTTCGCGCAATCGCGGCGGCAATGGTGGCATAGGGCAGGCGTTGATTTTCATACTCCAGATTGACCTGAAAGCCAGCCAATACCTCCCAACTTTGATACTCGGTGGCGGGGTTATCCGCACGCTTGAGCGCGGCACGCACGCCATTATTGGCTAGACAACGGTTAATGATGTAATCCACGAATTTCTGGCTTTTACTGCCCTTTGTCTGTGTTGGTACTTCAATATCGGTAATCATGCTGCCTCCTTGTTGGGGATATGAAGATATTTAGCTAAATTGGGTCGATTTTTTGCCCAGGCATCGAGCTGACGTGCGGTGTCGTTGGGGCAGTAGCTGTCATAGGCTTTGTAGACGAATTGCGCAAAAATGGGGCGCATGGCGCGGGCTTGGTCTGGGTTATCGCAGGCATCGAGCAACTGCTGAAACTGGCGTTCACAAAGCTGCCAGAAAAGATTGCTTGCCTGCGCCGCAAGGTCTTTGTTTTCCATATTTTGGCTTTTGAAGTAATTAAGGGTCGCGCCATAGACAATTTTGGATAACTTATCCAGCTCATCCATTTCTAGTTGCAAATTGGCAAACCAACGCTCACCAAGTATTTCACTGTGAAGCTGTATGATTGACTCCACGAAATCATCAGTACCTGACACATATTGCTCGCCTGCATTGCTGCTCACACGTAAGCCGCCAGACCAAATGCCTATAGTGGGTGTTTTCGTTTTAGCGCGTCCCATCGTCAAGCGCAATTGATGGCACTCAGATCCTTTGTTGCCTGTATGCGCAAAGAAACTCAGCAAAGCCGTCAATGACCGCCACGGCCGTTTTTCTGGATCAGCCCAAATTGCTTTTGGGTCTTTGGCTGTAAAATCAACGGACACGCTAGGGTCAGCCACCCCCTCTTTATACCCTGCGTGCGCTATGCCTTCGGAATAATGCACGCCGTCTTCATGCAATAAACAAAAACGAGACAGCGGCAATAAACGTCCAATCAGACTGCCCTTTAACGATTGCGCCAGCGCATCATCTTCACCTGTAGGCATATCATGCCAAGGTGCTGTTCCCAAGCCTTGCGGATATACCGCCAAATCACCTATTTGCTGGCGAGTAAACAGATTTAGCCACAGTGATGCCGACAACGTCTCACCCTGCAAAAAGTTATGCAAAAAACCCAAGAAACCAATCGATGCACTGGGCTTGCCCGTCGATGGTTTGCCTTTATCATTAAACTTACCTTGGTAATTAGGTGTAAGCACAATGGAGTTATCCGTTTTCTTACCACCCAAACCAAATCCCATCAATTGCACAATCAGCACAGCTTTATCCGCATCAGTTAAAGTTTTCTCAACTTGCGATTGCGTCAATACTGTCGTATTCCCTGTGGACACCTCTGCCAGCACCGCACCATACGGTTGTATTGCTGCGGCTTTAATGGCAGGCATCTGTAAAAATGGTTTTTCGCCGTACAAATAGAATCGGTCGTGCCATTGCTCAAGATACGCCAGACACTTCTCCGCCAAGCCATCCGCGCCCAGTGCCGCCCAATCTGCGTCGTCTTCTGGCGTATAGGCAGATTGCGCTATGGCTAACAACAATTTGGTTAAGGCGATTTTCTGCACGGGATTGCCGCCAAGGGCACGGTACTCTGGCTGACTGAATAACTGTCTGAGGCTGACTCGCCCTACGTCCACGATAGGTATCCACGGTTCGTCTATCAGGTTGTATCGGTTTTCTATGGTCATGCGAATTCCTTTTCAGGGGTTGTACTCAACATGGTCATGATGAGTTTGATGAGGGTGGCTTTTTGCTTGGGGTCGGACTCAGCAACCAGCAATGTGAGCGCGGCAAGCCCTGTGTCGTTAATCACTGCTTCGCCGTTTTTATTGAACAGCCGCTGGTTAATGTGCAGAAAATCGACGAACAAAAAAGCACCTGAGCGCTTGTTACCATCGCTGAATGGATGGTTTTTGACGACGAAATACAGCAAATGCGCGGCTTTGCTTTCTATGGTGGGATAGGCTGGATCGCCGAATACGGATTGATTAAGATTACCGAGAATGGCGGACAGTCCATCGCCTCGGGGTTGGGCGAATAGATCAGTGGCTTCACCTTTAGCCATCAGGCTTTGTTTAAGGTGTTGGAGTTTGCGCGTTGCCTCTTCAAATGTCGGCAATTGCCCGCCGTTTTGCCCTGCGGGTTCGTTTAGCAAGCCTTCGTCATAGCGTTGCAACCATAGGAAGGTTTGGGTATAGCGGCTAACAATCTCAACCAAACCACGCCCTGCATCGGTACTCAGCTCGGGTGATTGTGCGGTTTTTCGCACCAGCGCTAATGCGGCTTCCAGTGCTTGCGCATTTTCATCAAAACGCTGCTGATTGAGCGTGTAACCTTGTACCAGATGCTGCTTGAGGGTTTGTGTCGCCCATTTGCGAAACAGCACGCCACGCGGGGATTTGACGCGATAGCCTACGGAGATGATGACATCTAGATTGTAGTAATCAACTTGGTAAGTTTTGCTGTCTTCGGCAGTGTATGCAAATTTTGCATACACTGCCTCATGCTCTAGCTCTCCTTCCTTAAATAAATTGCGAATATGTCGCGCAATAACCGATTGATCCCTGCCAAAGAGCATCACCATTTGAGACTGGTTTAGCCATACCGTTTCATCCTGCAAACGCACTTCCAGATTTATTTGCCCATCCTGGGTTTCAAATAACTGGATTTGATTGATGTTGTCACGCATATTTCATCCTCCTTTTTTCGCTAAATAGCCCAGATAGGCATTGTAGGTAAGCTGATATTTATCGTTTACGGGTGTGCCATCCAGACTATGGAGTTTGTCATCATCGCCCACTAATGCGACACGCAGCATATCGCTTTCGTTATATTCAGGTTTACCCAAATAGAAGTAATCACCCAGCCATGCGATTTGCGATTTATTGACTGCTTTGGGTGCGAGATATTCCGCCATTTTCAGCGTGTTTTGCTGCAATATCGCAGTGGTCTCGCGCCATTGCTTGAAGTTGGCACGACCATTATGGGGAATCCATTTGCGTTCACCATTGAGCAAGGTCACTAAAGTTTTAGCCTTATCGTGTTGATAAGCGCGGATTAACAGCACCTCTGTCGTTTCCAGCTCGCTATGACGGGTTTGGGCTTTTTCTTCGGGTAGCGTTGTACCGCCTTTTGATAACCCGACCAACGCCAGTCCTGATAATTTTTCGCGGTCTTTTTCGACTTGATGGCGGTGTTTTGCCATCTCCTCGCTATCATCTTGCGGCGCGTAGGTAGCCTCGATTAAGGCACGAATTTCACTGGGTAAATTTACTTGGCTTAAACTTTGCCAAACCTGCAAACTGCGACACAGAACATAAGGCGCATAGACTTTTGCCGTTACGCCATAAGCGGTATCTGGCGTAGCAATAGCCACGGCTAAATCAGGTGATAATATCCATGCCTCGCGCTTGGCTGAGGCAGGCCGCTTCGTATCGGCATGTCGCCATAATCGCCCCAAACGTTGCAACAACATGTCAGTCGGGGCGATGCGCGTGACCATGAAATCAGCGTCAATATCCAGTGATTGCTCCAGCACTTGCGTGCCGACCAATATCCGCCCTTGCTGTCCACGTTGGTTTGCACCGCTTTTGCCAAAGCACGTCACCCAATGGTCTTCATTGGTGGCACGATCAGCTTTGGTAAAGCGTGAATGCAGCAAGCCGCAAGCCACGCCGCACTCATGAGCGTGTGCTGATAATAATTGATAACGTTCTTGCGCCTCTTGCACGGTGTTTTCTATCCACAGTACCTGTTGCCCCGTTTGCGCGCGGCGCAAGGCTTCGTCAATCGCGTTCGCCTCGGTTTCGTGTGCAATCGTTAACGTCACATCAGGAATGACAGCCACCTCAATTTCTGCCAGCTCGCCCACATTAGGCTGTGCGGTAATGAGCGGATAGCCACTTGCCTGCGGTGTCACGCCCAACAATTTGGCACGTCGCGCTTGCGTCAGTGTGGCACTCAAAATAATGACCGTGCAGTGCAATTCGCGTAGTGCCTGGACAAGCGTGTCTAGTATCGTGCCCGTGTAGCTGTCATAACTATGTACTTCGTCCAATATCACCACTTTGCCCGCCAAGCCAAAGGTGCGCACAAAACCATGTTTGACATTCATCACTGCCATCAACGCTTGGTCTATCGTGCCAACGGCAAAGGGCGCTAGAATACCGCGCTTGCCTTGGGCGAACCACGCCCCGCCTGGGTTGCCCTCTTCGCCCATTTCAAATTGCTTGAGCCAGGCGTTTCCGTGAACCAATAGAGCCTGCTTGTGACTTGAATCATCGCTCAGTATCTTCCGCAGAAAATCATTCACGCGCTCATGGATTTTGTCGGAAGTGAGTTGGGTGGGGAGTGCAAAATAAATCCCCGTCGCTGACTGTTTTTCCAGTAGCTGATAAGCGGCATAAAGTGCAGCTTCTGTTTTGCCTAAGCCCATCGGGGCTTCGAGCACATAAACACCCGGTTGATTAGCCGCGCTGATGAGCTTTATTTGTGTGTCTTTAGGCGTAAAACCGAACACATCGTAAAAGCTCAAGCCCTGTTTAATCTGTGGCTGTATATAGCCTGCGGCATTCAGTGCTTGTTCAATTTTAGCTGGGCTGTCGTTATCATTTTCGTCAAACAAACTGCCCGATCCTATCCAGTCTGATACCGTCGTTAATCCAGCCAGCACGCGGGCTTGTAGCGGTGTTTCCACTACAGGGAAATCACACGCCAAAGCGAGTTTAAGTTGCGCTAGCAAGTCGAGTCGCTGCTGATTCCAAGCATCGCCGCCAAACACACTGCTACTTGCTAGATATAAACTTAAGTTCGGTGAGAAACCATGATGTTGCCCCAAGATTTCAGGGATATATCTACCCACGCCGAGCGCATCAGCTGTCGCTTGGCTCACGCCCCCGTGACCACACCAGTTTTTTTCCGTATCTGGGTTATGTGCTTTTAACATCGTTAATACAGCGGTATCAGCCGTTGTCAACGCACGGTAAATTTTATGCTGAAAAGTCGGGCTAACCTTGCCAATGTCATGCGCCGCCGCGATGAGCTCCGAACCTGCTGGAAACAACGCGTCGCGCAACCATGAAGGCATTCGCTGGATCATCATCTGTGCGACCTGCCCAACAACCACGCAATGACTGTAGACGTTGCGGCCCGCTAAAATTTCGCCTGATACGGTCTTTTGCGACTTTGCTAAACAAAGGGGCAATGCGATTTTCCCTAGAAAATCGTTTTCTTTTGGTAAACCATTCGAATTACTAACACGACTTTTCAGCATCACGGTCAACTCCATTTGATTATGTTGTCGCTAGTTTTAGCAACATCTGTCCACCAATTATTTACAGCAGTTTATAGACTTGACCTGACAGTAGCCAACCGGTAGATCGTCCGTTCGGTGACCCTAAGAGGTATTCAGCGACCTGTTTAATGGTGAGAATTTCGCCTTCGGTGGCACTGGTTGAAATAGTCATAATCAATTTTTGATAAACTGCAGCGGAATAGTGCAATATTTTCAAGAGAACAAACAAATTGCCTGGTGTTCTGAGCGATAACAGCGTGCGTCATCTTCAAAATAGCCCTTGCGCACATACCGTCTGCGACTACTCACGCTCCCGAGTGGGAGTCGCACCAATCACCCCTCAAACACAAACCGCCCATCCTTGAATCCTCGCACGCGCACGACCTGCTTTACCTGCCGTCCCGGTGCCACGGGGATTCGCTCGATGAATACCACCACATTGACCGTGCTGGCGATCATTCTGCCCACCATGTCATGGGAGAAATTCCGGGCATCCGGCGCTTCAAAGATGTACTGGCTGAGTTTATCCAACCCCTCCTCCGCACTGTTGGCGTGAATGGTAGCCAAACCGCCGGGATGGCCGCTGTTCCAGGATTTGAGCAAGGTATAAGCCTCACCACCGCGCACCTCACCCACAATGATGCGATCGGGGCGAAGTCGCATGGTGGCTCGAAGTAAGCGCGCCATCGGCACTTGTTCGGTTGCCCGCAACAATACGGCGTTTTCCACTCGCACTTGTAATTCCATGGTGTCTTCAATGGCCACAATCCGGTCATTGCTGCATTGCTCCGATAACGAATGCAGCAAGGCATTGGCCAATGTGGTTTTGCCTGATCCAGTACCGCCCACAACCAGAATGTTCATCTTTTCCCGAATCGCCCATTCAAGCCGCGCCGACAAAGATTGGCTCGACCAATTGTCGGCGATGCCTTTTGAAGAGCTTGCTGTTAGGGAAAGAAAGTCGTGGGATTGGGTGGCGTGTTCGGCGAGGATGCCGCGTTCGATGTAGTCGGCCAAAGTGAATACTTTGAGGGCTTTTTTGCGGATGGCGAATACGGCGGTGGCGCAAATGGGTGGGATTACCCCCTGCAATCGGGAATCATCCAGTGGAAATTCGCCTTCCAAAATTGGGTTTTCGCGGGTTAAAGCGGTGCCCAGCATTGAGGCACAGGTGGATAAAATCGATTCGGCGCGCGATGCGGCCATTTCCCCAAGGCATTTCATGCCAACCCCAGCAAAATCTGCCCATAGGTGACCATCGGAATTGCGCATCACTTCAATGACGTCGGGGTTTTTGAGGGCTGAGATAAAAACCTCGCCGCCTTCGCGTTCGAGTTTTTCCAATAAACGACGGTGGGTAACTTCATCAAGCATGGTGTTCTCCTGTTTGGCTTGTGGCTACAGGATTCACCATGCGGGGGGAATTGGGTTAAGACTATGAACTGGGTTGCACTTTGAAAGTTTTACCGTCTTGCGAAAGCTGGTAATTGTAGGCTTTGCCACTGCCATCTAAAGGCAATTTCTGAATGTAACCGCCCGCACGCCAGCTCGGAAGATTAGCGGGCTGAGCAACCAAAGCACTCAACCCTTCCTGATTACTGGGATAACGGCCATTATCCAACTTAAACATATTCAGAGCCAGACCCAAGTCTGCAATATCTTGTTTCTGCTTGTTTTCGGCCAATTGACTTGGACTTAATTTCTTGTCCTGTTTTTGAAAAAAACTATCAAATTCTGATGTTTTACTTTTAGAGCCTAAAAAATAAGCTGCGCCACCAACTACAAACAAAATTAACAATAAACCAAAAAATAACTGATAAGTTTTGAAATTCTTCATAAAAATTACTCCAAAAATCCGTAAAAAAACAGCAATTGCTTCTATGTCCTAACGGAACATACAAGTAAGTTTTTTTAGATGAGAAAAATCACAAGGCAGCGATCCAATCATCAAGAAATAAAAGTGATTATGAGTAATATTTACAATGTCTCGCCCAGCGACTTGCTCAGCATTATGAATGACTTGAATCACATTGTTCAGCATCATAATTACCGCACCGCATTAGCCAAGGCTTTTTCAATCTTATGGTCAGCTAGGTATTTAAAGAATAGCAAAAAGATAGCCAGCATCAGACGCATATCAAACTCCTTTTCAATTTAAACGCAATACCAATGAAATGGGTTTATTTCCGAAGCTTCGCAATATATCAAGAAATATAGCGATGGCAACAATACATCTTGGTATTTAAATTCAGGATCATGATGAAACCTTCTCATCCAAGAAGAATGGCTTCATGCTTGAAGGCTGCTATTCCTTATTTTTGATCTGTCTACCCGCCACTTGCCCACCGATCACGCTGGTAATGACTTGCGTGACAGATTTGGAATCTGGGGTGGCTTGTTCTGGGGCTTTACCTTCCAGCAGGCTAATTAATATCCGGTAGCGCGTGGCTTCCTCCGCAACACGGTACCGCTCAATCAGCAATTTTTCTTCGGTCGAAAGCGCCTCAGCTTCCCGCCTCCCGGTGAGGATGTAGAGGACGTCTGCTCCTGTTGAAGCCAACGAAGCCAATTGCACTGTTGTAGGAGAGGTCTTCCCTGCTTCCCAATCAGCATAAGGTCTTCTGGTAACACCAGCGGCAGCAGCGAAGCTTTCTTGGTTAAAACCAAGACGAACTCTTTCCTCTTTAAGCCGTATTCCAATCATGCTGAATTACACACAAAATAGTATTGACACGTGCTGAATTCAGCACAATAATCACACCACGCCCATCCACCACCAAAAGGAATGCGTGCCATGAACTTGAATCATACCCCCACTTGGGGAAAGGGGCAGCTTTGTCTCGAAATTTTCAACCAAGCCTTCGAGCAGGAATCTGTATCACCGCGCAGTGAGCGGCGGCGCCAGCGCGCACGGCAAAAATCAGCGCCGCACGGTGCGTCCAATCTATTTCTGGATTTATTCAATTCATCAATTGCAGCTAAGGCGCGCAAAAAACGCACGCTGCAACCGCCGGTTGATCCAGCGGTGGTGCCCGCTTTGCTTGTGGCATTCATGAACGATGAGTTTTTCACTCAGGCGTTAGCAGAGGATATTTTTCATGTGGTGGCTTGTGTGGCTGTTACCGCCCGCTGGGCGGGCGAATGGCCAACACTGGCGCGCTGGGTTGAGTCCGCATCAATGGATGAAGGCGGTGCGGGCTTTTGGTGCGAAGCGGCGGGTTTATACGCGGCTGATTTTTTACCGGCTTTTTGGGAAGGAATTGAAGCGCAACGTGCCGAGCCCGATCAGGACGAGCGCGAGGTTCGTGCTTACGGCGAAAACCTCGGGGAAATCTGGCCGGTATATCGGCGCTTAACGGTCGATAAAAACCATTTTATGTGGTGGCCGAGTGAGGAATTAAACGAGTCGGAGCGACGAGATGAGGTTGGGCGTGTTAGCTGGCATCGTCAGGGGGGCTTTAGAAAAAAAGCTCACCACAACACCGATACCTACGGACTTTTCAACCCTAGTTGACATGGAAATCAGTATGAAATCTATAACATTCACCAGTTTCGGTTCTCACGAAGACGATCTACTACATGGTCTCCCAGAGCAAGCTCAGCTTTTATATCTCCGTGGTTTACGGCGGTATATGGATTATGCAACCGCTATCGTTGGTGGGCCTGCCCGCCGGATCAGCCTTTTAATGCTCTGTGAGTTGATTGAGGTATTCCCACATCAAGGCATGAAGGGGGTACGACCCGACAAATCGAAGGTACGGCGCTTACTAGGTTGGCTTGAACGAGTCGGGCTGATTGAGCGCATTGAGGACAAAGATGGCTACCTTGTGTATTTTTTACCGCTTGCAAAAAATGATGTTTACATTGACGCGCCTTCGTCTGTCCAAAATAAACCCGACGCGAAGCAGACTCAAAGACGACACGAACCCAAACCCAATTCTGATGCGGGTTTGAGTATGGTTGACAAGGCACCGAAAACTGAAAAAACCAAAAAACTCGACACACATCTAATATCTAATATCAAACCAATACAAACAACCACTACCACAGACGAATTGATTGAAATTTCTGCCAACGCAGTTGGTTGTGGTGGTGGGGAAGTTTTAGATGATCAAATTAGTTTCAACCCAAAACCTGCCCATATACCCGAGCAGCGAAAGAAAACCGCTTCTTGGGAAGAAAATTTGATATTTCCTGCCGAACTGAAGGATGGAGACAAAAAAGCCATGCTTGGCCATTTGAACCGCTGCCCTCATGGGCAAAGACAAGCCGTTATTGACGAACTGGCGGCGCGTAAAACTAAAGTTAATTCACCCGTCGGTTATGTGCGAAAACTCGTTGATTGCGTTTTACGCGGTGAATTTATCCCCGAAGCAGGCTTGCCCTTGGCCGAAGCTCGAAAATGCCATAAAAACGATTTCCAAACGGTTTTACCCACCAGAAGACCAGAACCCACCGATGCGGTTAAAGCAGAAATTGCCCGCTTGACTGCTGAAATGGTGGCTGCACAAGGAACAGGGGATTTTAAGCGGTACAGCATGCTGGGTGCTCAGATTGGACGGCTGGGTTGATTTGCAACCCGTATAGCATAAGTATACAATCAAGACCATGATTAAATCGTTCAAACACAAGGGCGTAAAACGATTCTTTGAGACGGGATCGAAGGTGGGCATACAACCTGACCACGCGAACAAGCTGGCGCGCCAACTGGCTCTTTTGGATCGAGCAATGAACCCTGAAGACGTAAACATTCCAGGTTGGCGACTTCATCCCTTGGTTGGCGACTTATCACCACATTGGGCAATAACCGTTAGTGGCAACTGGCGTTTAACATTCGCTTTTGAAGATGGCGATGTCATTCTGGTTGATTACCAAGACTATCACTGAGAGATACCGCATATGAGCATACACAACCCGCCTCACCCTGGTGAAATTTTAAGAGAAGATGTTTTACCCGAGTTAGGTTTAACCATTACCCAAGCTGCACAACAATTAGGTGTAACACGGGCAGCTTTATCACGCGTGCTTAATGGGCATGCCGCCATATCTCCTGAAATGGCTCTGCGAATCGAGCGCTGGCTTGGTGTGGAGCGTGGTGGGCGCGCTGAATTGTGGGCAGGTATGCAGCTTGACCACGATATGTGGCGGGTACGGCAAAAAGCCACCCAATCTGAGCTGGCTCATGTTTGAGCTCTTTGTACCCATAAATACGAGCAATCAATGATGACTCCGCTCATCATCCGGCACCGCGCCGATATGCGCCTTGTATGAACTAATCCAATCGCTTGCGATTTCATGCTGGGCTTGAGCCAATGGAATCTCTCCGTGGCAAACCATCTCATGCAGTTTGTTTTCTAGTTTGTCTTTCGCATAACTTCCCCAACCGCCCAGCACATGATGCGGCTCTGGCCAGAGGTTTTTCGGGGAATCCGGCGAGCCGCCCAATTCCAAACTGATGAGGTGATCTTCCTCGTAGTCATACAGGCGGGTGTCGGTGTAGCCATACTCGCGGATTTGCTTCACCTTCAAATCGTGCGTGTAGCTTTCCGCCGGACGAATCGACTTGGTGTAGCCCCCGTGCCGGCAAATTGTCTCATCGAGGTTTTGTTGCGTTACGGCAGGGTTTAACGCGCCGGGTGTGAGTTTTGGGTTTGGCAATGCCGCTGATTCTGGCGCAACGGCGGCATATCGACCATCGGCCTGCACGCCACCGGCATTGGTTGACCCACCCTGCCCTATTTCTTGGCCTGCGCCTTGGCTTTGCTTGTTTTGCTCATGCTGACGCTGATAACCGTCAATCGCCTTTTCACCCTCATGCGCCACGATGGCGCCCGCCGCATAACCTGCGGCATGTTCTGAGATGTGTCCCAAAAACCCTGCATTCGCTATTGGGGATAAACCGGCAATGAGCAAACCGGCAATAACTGTTTTCTTATTCATCAATAATTCTCTGATTATTACTTTTGATTGATTGGATGATGATTTTATCCATCATCCACTTGATACCTTGGTATCACGAATTAGCGCGATACCGATTTTTCACGACGATTATTGATTTCATGGTCAACCAGTTTTTTTACTTCTGGATTTTGCTGCATGATTTTAGTGGCTTTTAGTTGATCGTTCCAATCTTTTCCCATCGTTGGTTTTAATCGGGTCGCATCGGGATTCACTTCGAGCACGCGCTGATGATAGTTATCACCTGCTTTATCTAAATCAAAAGCAGATTGGATTTTCAAACCATTATTCGTATTTTCAAGCACATGGGCTTGAAGCTTTTCACGCGATGAGCCGGTAATGGATACCACCGAGAAATCCCGCTCTTTATTTTTATAAGCCATTTCGGCGTAGCTCACCGCATCAATGGCGGACTCCACATACACCACACGCTCTGGCTTGCCGATGCTGAGTGTCCAGAATCCTTTTTCACCGGCCACGCCATGAAAGGGTTTTTCGGTAAGGCCACGCTGTTCGATGGAGCCATTATCAAGGGCGAAGCAGGCATTCACGAATCCCTGTGGGCTGACACCGGCAAAGAGTTTGCGTTGCTCGAAAAGCCGATCCACCCAACCGGCTGAGAGCTTGCGATCTTCAACAAGGTAATCTTTGACTGCCTGGATGTGTTTAGGATCATCGGAACGCTTGGGCGGTTCGCTGGGGCTGGCTTTGGCTTCTTGCTCCCGTTGCTGCGCGCGCTCGATGGCTTGGGGGGTGATTTCACCACCCAACACTTGGGCGGCATTTTTGAAGGCTTCCCGATCCTGTTTATCAATCTGAGATGTTTGCAGCAGTTGGGCTAAATCCAGTGCGCCACCGCCACCAATCCCAATGTCGTGGGCATAGAAGCGTGTTTTGGATTGGCGATCAATCGAGAGTCTACCTACCGGGCTTTTGAACTGATATTTGGGGTCGGTAGGATCGGGCTCGCAGCCAAATTGTTCAAGCACAGCGGTGAGTGGAATGGCGCGAAGACGGTTGATTTCTGATGCGTCGAGTTTCATTTGGGTTCTCCTGAAAAGCCGTTAGTGGCATTTCAAGAAATAAACGAACAGGCCGGAATTCAGGTTTTCCGCTGGGTGAATTCTTTCCCTAATTGCCCTTGGTTACCTGGAATGTTTGCGGGCTACGCAAACTTTCAAAAATGCCTTATCCACAATCGCGGTGGATAACTGGATGAATAACTTTTCAACGGGCAGGCTCATCACGCACTTAGGTGGCTGGTGATTTTTTAATCAGCGCGACTTTATGGCCAAGCGTTTCGCAACCAATAGGCATCACGCAATTTCTCAAATCACAGAAAAAAGTTTGCGTAGCGCGCAAACATTTCTTCATTTTGCCCAAGTGATTCATTGATTCGGCTATGAGCTCAATTTCGCAGCATCCAAATCCCCAGCAGCAGGATACAAAGGGCAAAACGAAGAAATGGGCTACTGGGAATCTTAGTGGAACATAAAGGAGTGGCGACATGGGTTGGCTTCAAATCTACGCAAGCGTTGATGTTAAGCCGAATTCCTGTGGCGACTGATAGCGTGGTTTTGTCGCCATGGTGGCGACGTGACTTAACGTTTAATCAACCGCAATCAATTAAAAAGTTTGCGTGCTACGCAAACTTTTGGAGCTAAACATGAAACAAATTAACGCCGTTAAAACTGCAAGAATCAATTTCAGAATCACGTCAGCAGAAAATGAAATGCTGCTCGTGCGCGCAAAAAACGAGCGAAAAACAGTGGTATCACTGCTAAGAGAAATGGTTTTAAACGACCTGCGCGAAACGCAAAGAGCCAGCGCTATGGAAAATCACATTCTCGACTTTGAGAAGCGATTGGTTAACACGATGAAATACCTAATCAGGGAAACGCGGCGGTTGAATTCGACCGGGCAGGTCACGCTGTCGGCACTCGATTCGTTCCTCCTTACCTACCTTGCACACACCCCGCCAACCCAAGAAGCCGAGCGAGAGTTTTTAGGGCAAGAGGCAAACCGTCGGTACAACGCCATCATTAAATCGATTCACAGCGGGCTATCCGATGCCTCTGGCTTAACCGAAGTGGCGCGGCAGGTTATGCCGGAGGAGAAGGGCGATGAGTAAATCTCAAAAAGTTTGCGTAGTACGCAAACTTTCACTGACCGATGAGCCTTCCATACGGGAGCAATGGCATAAGGCTTGGTGGGCGGCAAGGAAATTTGGGCGGCTTATTCAAAGCAGCACGGATGCCGAATCATTTGGCGCCATGTTTTTGCTGGCTTGGCAATGCCTGCTTTATCGGCAGCATTTTTCGGGAGGTGGGCAATGAGAGCAAAAAACCTTGATGCGCTATCGGCTGAGTTTAGGCAAATTGAGATAGCAAGGCAGCAGGCTATGCGAAAAGGTATACCGGCTTTATTTCGTATTTTTGATTCAGCCTCTGGCACCAGCGGCCAGTCACAAGTTATGCGGGCGTTACTCATAGGGATTTATAACGGTGAAGACCATCCGTTTGACTTAAACCGGCTGCGCGGCCTAGACGAAGCCTTATTCATGGATGCACTGGATGCAATCCGCTTGGATCGTCATGCAGAAAAAGAAGTGCATTTGTATCTACCCATAAGTGCTCAACAGGAAATATCCCGTTGGGCGTTTTGGAAAAAGCCAACGGTGTAGATGAAAAGTTTGCGTGCTACGCAAACTTTTTGGGCGGTGCTGGGTGAATTGTTTGCGTAGTACGCAAACTTTTAGGCTGGCTTCGTGGAAATGTTTGCGTACTACGCAAACTTTTCAAATAACGACATAACTTATGGGGAATGGTATGGCCAAGGGTGATTCTTTGCGTGCTACGCAAACTTCGGGCGGCAATTCATCATTTGAGCGGGAAAGCCCGCTCAAATGGTTCATGAAAGGCATTAAAGATAAGGATTCGATGCGCCTTCAGCGCAGGCAATCTGCAAAGCTTTTGCGGGCTGTGCAAAAGTTTGGCCGCGACAGCCGATTAGGTGCGGGATTCAAGCAAGGCACTCAGGCCAAAGGCCTGAAAAATCATTATCAGCGGGTAGCGATTCGCTTGACTTACTCGCCCAATCGCACCCCAGGGCAATGGGCGGCGCATGGCAAGTACATTGCGCGTGATTCAGTCATGGAAGTGGGTGGTGGCGCTTTTGGGGCCAATGGGGCACTTGATGCTGTGAGCACTTTGCGCGATTGGCAAACTTCGGATGATCCACGCATGTTCAAAATGATTATTTCGCCCGAATTTGGCGAGAAGATGGATTTGAAGAAATACACGCATGACGTGCTGGCCAAAATGCAGAACGATTTAGGTTGCGAGTTTAATTGGGTGGCGGTGAATCATTACAACACGGACAACCCGCATGTGCATGTGGCTATTCGGGGAATAGATAAATCAGGCCGTGAAATTAATATTCCGCGTGAATATATTAAATCAGGATTAAGAGAAGCATCACAGGATATTGCCACCCAGCATATCGGTTATCGGCTAGAAGTGGATATTGAAAAATCACTGGATCGACAAATCAATCAAAATCGGTTTACAACACTAGATCGAGAATTGATTAAACAAACATCGATATTATCGCCTGTGAAACATTGGTATCACGATGAATCTAATTCTATTAATTTAAAAAATACAAAAATCAAAGAAGCCGATCGGCTGCGCCTGATTAAGCGATTAACCCATCTGGAGCAAATGGGTTTGGCTAAAAAGCAAGGCGAATTGGGATGGGAGATACGCGGGGATTTTGAACAGGCCTTGCGCGTGCGGCAAATGTCGGAAGATCGTCTGAAAACCAAATTCCAACACGGAAAAACCCTATCTGACCCTGATATGCCGCTGGTTTATCTAGATAGCCGGGAACCGCTGGCCAATCGCCTGTTTGGGCGCGTGGTGGGCGTGGGCGAGGATGAAGCCAAGATGAAGCCTTACGCTCTGATTGAAGCGGTGGATGGCAAGGTTTATTACCTGAATACCAATCAATACCAGAAAGTCGGGACAACCGTGCATGTACAAAATCTGAAATCCGGCATCGGGGTGTATCAAGAAGGAGATGCCGAATCGTTTGCACGAGATCCGAAACGCCTCATGTCGGTTGCCGCCACTTTGGCGCGCGCTGGACAAACCGTGCCACCAAGGAAACTCAAGGGCTGGGTGGGCGAATGCCAAAGCGCTTTGGCCACGACCCAAGCCGCTATGGTGCAGCGTGGGGTGATGAGGGTTGAGAACGGCTCGGCAGTGTGGATAGGCGATCGTCAACGACAACGGGGATTTACACGATGAAACGAATTTGTACGGCACTAGGTTTGGCAGCGTTGATGGGGGTTTGCCCCGTTTATGCTGATGGGGTTTATGGCGGAATGTATGGGGGCTTTGGTATCGCGCAAAGCACGACCTATGGCTCTTCGGGAATTAATGCGGTGGTCACGGATATTTACAGTAATAACGACAACGCCCAACTAATGGGGCAGCAGGTGACGATAAATCTTCAGCCTTCGGGCGGCAGCGTCGGGCAACCCACGGCTTACTATGTGGGCATTGGTATTAATAACAGCATGGCGGGCATGTTCACGGCCACGGGCTGGAAAAAATACACCAGTGGCATGTATGAACCGGTGGCTATTGGCACGGGCGGTACGCAATCCTTCACGATTTTGGATGGCTCGCAAACGATTTGCCAGGCCGTTGCCCAGCAAGTTTTTCAGAATGGCGGCGGTTTTAGCATGAATGGCGTGGGCTCGGTGCAGCTTTATGCCGGTTATGGCTATGTCTCGCCAGATAATCAAAGTTTGATGCAAAGCCTGTATAGCCAGCAGGCCACCACGGTGCCGCAGGAGAATATGCAGCTCATGTTTGCGCAAAGCCAAATGATGCAAGGCAAAACCTATCAGCAGGTTTATTCCGTTGATTGTTCAACCGGCAACTAATGGGGGGTAAAAACCATGTCAAATTCAAACCAAACCGAATTAATGGCTGAAGTGATGAGCATCATGGCGCTCGGTGAGGCGCCTTGGCAGGAGTTAACGGGAAATGATGATCGGCTTGCCAACAAGATTGAGTCTTCAAATATCTCGAATATTCTTGAGCAGTTCGACAAGGCGCTTAATGGTCACCCGGCGCTCATGGAAGTTGCCAATAATCGGCTACATGGGGATTTGTTTTCTCGTGCCATAAACGCCAAACCGCATGTGGGGCTAAATGCCCTCTTGGAACACGGCGCTTTTGAGCAGATGCTGGATGTAGCCGAGCGAGAAGGCAATCTGGATGAGCTGGGCAAAGCAGTTGCCCTGATGGAGCAAGCCACCAAAACACGGCTGACCCAAATGGGATTTGAAGAGGATGCGTTCGGGCAGGTCGATCAGACCATGCGTGAGATGACTGAAAAACTGAATGCGCGTGACCATGACCCGATGCGTGTCCTGCTTAATGCGGCGGTACCGGGATGGGAAAGGGATGAGCAGGGACATTATTGGAACGAAGGTTACAAAGTTGAATTTGGCGCTGAGTTTGGTGTGGTGAATGCCATTTCAAAACAAACTGCACGGATTAGCGCCCCCTCAGGGCTGGCTCTGCCTTTCGGACAAGATAACTATGCAAGTAACCGGCTGGCCTATACGTTCGAAACGAAAGAGGATTTAAGCGATTTCCTGAAAGATGTTGAAAAGTTAGCGCCTGAAATTGAGAAAATCCAGACGCGCCAAAAGGAACACAACGCTCAAATCCCCAAAGACCAAGAGCCCAACAAAAAAACCGAATTCGATCAGCTTGTTTCCGGCCAAAATCTTGTCATCGAAAAGGCGGTAGATGATGGCATGTCCTATGTGGGCACAGTCGCCGGTGAAGATGGCGGCACGGTAATCGTTAAAGTGGGCGATCACCGTGCGGTCGCCATGAGTAAGGCACGGATGGAGGGGGAGGTCGAAGTCGGTGAAAACAGCCGCTTTGGTTATGAAAAGCAATACGGCAACGATGAACGCGGGCGGGCGATTCGGGATAAGAATATTGAGCTCGGTGGCCAGCGGTATGCCGTGATTGATATGGATGACCTAGTGCAACAAAACCGCCGATCCATCATGGGTAAGGTGTTGGCCGTTGAGCCTGATGGGGTGTACACCCAATTTGGCAAGAATGCCGATGGCCAAGCGCAAGTGGTGGCACATAACCCGGCCAAGCTGGATGTCATTCCGGCGCTGGGCTCATTTGCCACGCTCAATTACGGGGCGAATGGGTTAGGCAAACTCGCGGTTAAAGAGCAAAACAAAGGGCTCGATCAGCAGATTGAACGTTAATTTCATTCACCAAAAGGAACAGCAATATGAACTCAAACAACAACAAAAATACCGACGACGCTCACATGAACAGCCTTCGTGAAAAATTGATTTTGGCGGAAGAATCTGGCGGGGCTATCGAACTATCAGCCGAAGAAGTCGAACTTTTAGGCGCCTTTACCGAAGATGCGATCAGCGAGGCCGATGCGAAGGAAAGCAACAAGGTGCGTGAATGAGCGGCCTTACTGTCGATCGGGTTAAAGAAATCGCTGAAAAATTTGTAAAAAAATATAATGGCAATGTGCCGTTAAGGATTGATGTATATGAAAAACAAGAAGACTTATATCTGGGAAAAAGTTGGGAAAGCATCGGTTTTAAGATTGAAGGAGGATACTACCCCACTAGAGGAATTGTCGTTCTCTTCGCTGCCAACTTTCATTCAGAAGAGGCCGTGGCCAGAGCCATCCGACACGAAGTCCTCGGACACTATGGCCTCAACACGTTTAAGCCGGATGAAAAACGCGATCTCTTGGATCGCATTTTGGAAACGCGGCAAGAACCGACCCTAAGCCACATCTGGCAGCGCGTCGATAAAAATTATGCAGGGCAATCGGAGCTTTTAAAAGCTGAGGAAGTATTTGCCTTCGTCGCCGAGGATGAGCGCACTTTTGCCGAAAAAGGCTGGGATAAAGTGCGTGCCAGCTTTCAAAAAGCGCTCCGTGCATCGGGGCTATCCGATCGACCGCTCACCCTACCCGAACTCCGCGAAGAAGCCCGGCAAGTCGCCAAAGGCATTCAGCTTGGGCAACGCCAGCAACACACATTTCCCGCATCTGATGATGCGCAATTCCGTATTCAGGAGGCAAATCCCATGGAGCCTAAAAAACCGTTTCACGAAACCGTTGCCGAGAAACTGATTGAACAACTCAAGCAAGGCACTGCGCCGTGGCAAAAGCCTTGGCAGCCGGGTGAGGCCGGTGCCCTCTTCCCCATGAATCCCACCACCGAGAATCGCTACAAGGGCATTAATGCCATGTGGCTGATGGCGCAAGGCTATGGCGATCAGCGTTGGATGACTTACAAGCAAGCGCAAGATATTGGCGCACAAGTACGCAAGGGCGAGAAAGGCACGGGCATTCAGTATCTAAAATTCCATGACGAGAAAATCTTGCGCGATGATAACGGCAAGCCCGTTATGAATGCTGATGGGGAGAGTATCAAGCAAATTACCAAACTTGACCGGCCACGGGTATTTTTTGCCACGGTGTTCAATGCTGAGCAGATTGATGGCTTGCCACCGATGCCGCCAAAAATTGAGCAGGCTTGGCAAGCACAAGAACGAGCAGAAAATATTCTTGCCGCTTCAGGTGCAATCATTAGCCATGGCGAAGGGGATCGGGCGTTTTACCGCCCAACAACCGACAGTATTCATCTGCCCGAGAAGGGGCAATTTCCCAGCGCCGATAAGTATTACGCCACCGCCCTGCATGAGCTGGGGCACTGGACGGGGCATAGCAGCCGCCTTGATCGGGATTTAACCGGCAGTTTTGGCAGCGAATCCTATGCCAAAGAAGAATTACGCGCTGAAATTGCCAGCATGATTTTGGGTGATGAGCTGGGTATCGGGCACGACCCCGGCCAACATGCGGCTTATGTAGGCTCGTGGATTAAAGCCCTGCAAGACGATCCCTTGGCGCTATTCCGGGCGGCAGCCGATGCGGAAAAAATTCAAGGTTTTGTACTTGGTTTAGAGCAAAGCCGCGAACAGGTTATGGATCGAGAATCCACCCCACCGAAAACTCAGCAAATCGAGATTGATGGCATAAGTTATGCCGTTATCCATGCCGAAGATTTGGTGCAGCAGAACCGCCGTTCAATCATGGGCAAGGTGTTGAGTGTCGAGCCGAATGCGATTTACACCCAGTTTGGCAAGAACGCCGATGGCCAAGCGCAAGTGGCCGCGCATAACCCAAGCAAGCTGGATGCAATTCCTGCACTGGGGGCGTTTTCTACGATTAATTATGCGGCTGATGGGGTAGGAAAATTGCTTGGCAACCAGCAAAGCAAGGCAAAAGAGCAACAAATCGGGCGGTGACTATGAGCTTGAACACATCGGCATGGCTAATACTGGGGTTTGGGTTGCTTCTTTTCATCCTTCTGGCTGGGTTAAAAGCTGGACTTGGCGGGTTTGGTGCACGCTATCAAAAAAGAGGCAATCTTTTTACCCCGGCCGAGCTTAATTTCTTGCGCGCTCTCGACCGCGCAGTGGGGCAGAAATTGAGGATTTTCGGTAAGGTTCGGGTGGCAGATGTGTTATCGGTTAAAGGGGGAACCAACCGGCGTGCTAACTGGAACGCTTTTGCCAAAATCAGCGGCAAGCATTTTGATTATGTTTTGTGCGATCCACAAACGCTCAACGTGCTGGGCGTGGTTGAGCTTAACGATAAATCGCATGATCGGCGTGATCGACAGCTTCGAGATGCGCTCATTCGCCGGGCTTGCCTTGAGGCCGGTATGCCGTTAATCGAAGTTCCTGCGGCAAGAACCTATAACCCAATCCAAATTCATGATTCGATTTTTGCTGCACTCGGCACGCAAACCTCAGCCCATTAAATCTGACGGCAGAACCACGCCAAACATGAGCATCAATTGACGATCCAGCGCTTGCATCTCGTCTGCGGTTAATGTCGCCAATTTTGTATCGCTAAACCGTAGGCGATCAAGCGCGCGGGTTTGCTCTAAAGCAACAAAACTCTCTTTAAGCAGGCGATCACGCGGGGATACGGCTATACGCAAAGCCGCCATACCCGGCCAATATTGAGTGGTTAACGGTGCGGCCATCACCACGGGCGAGCCTGCATCAAGATAGCGCTGTGCCAGCAAAATCACTACGGGGCGAACTTTGCCAATTTCAGAGCCAACATTCGGGTTAAGACGTGCCAGCCAAATTTCACCACGGTGCATCATTTCCACCATGTTTCTGCATCTGTATCGGAGGATAACTCATCACCGATCGATACAAACTCCGCATTAATAGCTGCACTTTCGGCGCAGGCTTGGGGATTGGTTGCCAAAACACGAAACGCCGCTTCCATCTCAGCGATCAAGCGCTCACGTTCTTGTGCTTGCAAATACACCTCCAATGCAGTGCGCGCCAAATCAGAACGATTTTGATGCGTTTGCGCGGCCAATGCGCTGAGCTTCTGATTCAACCGCTCAGGTAGTCGCAGATTTAAGGTCGCCATAATGAACCCCTTTTTGAACCGTTATTTGTAATTCAAAATGTAACACATTTTGCTCACCTCAAGTTGGGTTAGGGCTGCGTAGCCCACATAGTCCAATTCCCCACCCCCTTGATACCGTGATTGTGTCCCTAATTACTGGATTCAATCATGGCCAAACACCCCTCCTCCCCCACCGAGCTTTACAACCTCTCCGATAAACCCACCGAGCCCGGTGGCTTGCAATTAATGGGCGTGGGCGCCGGTTTGCTCATGCTGTTTGCTGTCACCGTTGTCACCACGCAATACCTCGCCGCCGCCCTGGATTACCAAGCGGCTTTGGGCGCACCGTTGATCGGTAAATTTTACGCCCCTTGGATGTTTGCCCTCTGGCTTTGGCAATATGGCAATGTGCCTGCGCTTAAATCGATTGTGTTTGTGGCTTATGTTCTGCTGATTGGTGGCGCGGCGGTGGCCGTCGTCGGGGCGGCGCTGATTAGCTATTGGTATCGGCGCAATTTTGGCAATGTCGGTATGGATTCCTTGCATGGTTCGGCGCATTGGGCGAGTGAGGATGAAATCAAGGAAATGGGCGTGTTTGATTCCGCTGGGGTGTTCATCGGTGCATGGAAAAATCCGCGTGGTGACATTCAATATCTGCGCCACGATGGCCCGGAACACGTGATGGCCTTTGCGCCTACTCGCTCCGGTAAAGGCGTGGGCTTGGTGTTACCCACCTTGCTGGCCTGGCGGCATTCGGCCTTGGTGTATGACATCAAGGGCGAGAACTATGCGCTCACGGCAGGCTGGCGCAAGCAGGAGGCAAATAACCGCATCATTCGGTTCTCCCCCACCGATATTACCGGTTCGGCCAGTTACAACCCTTTGAATGAGGTGCGATTAGGCACGAAGAGGGAAATTGCCGATATTCAAAACCTTGTCACGATGATTGTTGACCCCGATGGCAAGGGCATGACCGACCACTGGGCAAAAACCGGCCATGCGCTGCTTGTCGGCACGGTGTTGCATGTTATGTATTCAGAAGACGACAAGACGCTACGCGGGGTGGCAATGTTTCTCTCCGACCCTTCGCGCACGCTGGAAGAAACGTTGGCACTCATGATGAATACCAGCCACATTAAAGCCCCCGATGGCAGCGAACACCCCCACCCTGTGGTGGCCGCTTCAGCGCGCGATATGATGAACAAATCCGAAAATGAGCGTTCGGGCGTGCTTTCCACCGCCATGTCATTTTTGACGCTCTACCGCGATCCCATCGTGGCATCAAATACCGACAAATCAGATTTTTCTGTGGCCGACTTGATGAATGCTGAGCAACCGGTGTCCCTTTACCTCGTGGTGCCGCCTTCGGACAAAGATCGCTTAAAGCCACTGATTCGCTTGATGATTAACCAGATTATCCGCAATTTGACGGAATCCATGGAATTCAAGGATGGCCGTTCGGTGGCGGGCTATAAGCACCGGTTATTGCTGATGATTGATGAGTTCCCCTCCCTTGGCCGGTTGGATATTTTTCAGGAGGCTTTGGCCTTTATTGCTGGTTACGGTATGAAGGCGTATCTGATTACCCAAGATTTAAGCCAGTTATATGCGGCCTACGGCAAAGACGAATCGATTATGTCGAACTGCCATATCCGAATTGCCTACGCGCCCAACAAGATCGAAACCGCCGAATTGCTCAGCAAAATGAGCGGCACCACCACGATCATCAAACGGCAAGAGAGCTTTTCGGGTGGCCGTACCAAACTCATGCTCGATCAAATCAGCACCAGCATTCAGGAAGTGCAGCGGCCATTACTCACCCCCGATGAGGCTTTGCGCTTGCCGGGGCCGCAAAAGGATGGACAGGGCAACATTATGGAAGCGGGCGATATGCTGATCTTCGTGGCGGGCAAGGCGCCGATTTACGGCAAGCAGATTTTGTATTTCAAAGACCCGCTGTTTCTTGCCCGTGCCAAATTTGCTGCGCCGAATGTGGTTCAGGCTTTGCCGGTTGCAAATCCTGCCACCACCCCACCCATGGTGAGCGCAAACGACGATACGCCAAAGCAACCCGCTCCACCACAACCAATGCCGCATGCTGTGGCACCACCGCTATTAGAACAGGCCGGTCATGGGCAATCGGAAGTGGCGTTTGCGCCCTTATCACCCACCGCACCTAAGCCAGAAAACCAGAATGCAATTACCGATCAATCCCTATCCACGGCAGCATCCATTGCGGTGCAGGCGGCTGAAACAGAAATTCCCAAGCAATTACCCGCTGCAAGCCAAGAAGCGGCATTAAATCCTCACGTAGAAGATAAAGTTGAGGCTGATGCGCTTGGGGAAGAAATAACAGCGGCAGATTATGTGGCCGTGGCCGATGAGGGCGTGCAGGAGTTAGCGCCACCGGATTGGGATGTAGGCGAACCGGATGCCGAGCAGTACGGTACCGAGGATTTTGTGATTTGCCATACCGAGGAACCGCTTCGGGCACGCAAAACCGATGACTTATTGAACGAATTCAAAACCATCACCGAAAACGCCGAGCTGGATGCAGCCGAGTTGGCATGGCTTGCGCCCGCCCAAACCCTTAATGTGAGTGATTTGCGTGAAGCCGAAATCGCCGACGAGGGTGCTGATGCTGTTTTTGATATTTTTTTGCCACGCTAAGGAGCAATCATGAGCAGCTATATTAATCGCGTGCAGTTACAAGGGGTTGTCGGTAATACGCCAGAGCTCCGCTATGTCGGTGGGGGCGGTAAAGCCGTGTGCAATGTGCGCCTTGCCACTACGAACCGTTACAAAACCGCCCAAGGTGAATTTGTCGAGGAAACCGAATGGCATACGGTGGTCGGCTGGGAAGCCGTTGCTGAACGCATGGCGCAGCTTAATAAAGGCGATTGGGCAAACATTGAAGGGCGAATTCGCACCCGCACGGCCATCGATGCCAAGGGCACCGAACGCATCCACCGGGAAATCATCTGCGAGCGGGTTTTACGGGTAGATATGCTCAGAGGCGAGCCACGCGGTGAGGCAACCGTTCCAACTACCCCAACAGCTCCAAAGAAAGCAGCAGCGCCCAGCGAACCCGTTCAAGCCCCCGAGTCACGGGGCAGGATGGTTTTTTGAGTTAATGTTTTATCGGGTGATTTGTTTCAAAAGCTGGGGCATGGGGGATTGGAAGGTGAAAGTGGTGACACTTTACAGGACCTGGGATTCGTTAAGAGATTCCCTGATTTTGCAGGCACACTTTAAAAGTATTGCAACCGTCTGGTGTAATACACGAATTTACGAATCAGGTCAGTTTTTCCTGTTTCTTAATCTCTCAATTTCTTCATAATATTTAAATGAGATCTTTGTAAAGAAACCAGGATCTGCAGTTCTGATAAAAGCAATATGCCCGCGAAGAGGTTCTATATCATCTTCTCTTAATTCACCACGGGAAAACAACTTTAAAAGCAGGCGCACATGATCACGATAATTTGCGTGAATTCCAACTTCACTGTCATTATTAATGCGCAAGCCGGTTATCATGGTTGAGCCGCCTTTACGGCTCATGTACCTGGTTTTCTTCTCATTTACTTTTAGATTTGGAGAGCAGGTGGACTCCAAAGTATCACGAATCATACTAACAAACTCTTTGCAGGAACCTCGTTTATCACTGGAGAAGATAAAATCATCGGCATACCTGGATAAAACAGAGTCACCAAAGATTGATGAATTTGATTTTAAAGAGCTTGTTAGCAAATGATCAATTTCGAACATCACCGCATTAGAAATTGCTGGGGATGTCAAATAGCCAATTGGAAGCTCGTCGTTAATATTGAAACATGCTTTTTTAATTAAAAACTCGAAATCATCATGTATAGATAATTCATTTATATAAGTATTTGATTTTTTAAATATACCTATCAAGTCCGCACTTCGTATTGAAGGAAAGAAGTCAGATAGATCAACCCGCACTGAATAAAGAGAGTTCTTGTGCATGCCCGCATTCACCAGGATGGACGCTCCAGAATGAAATGCTGTTGCAATGTTGCTGATAGGCAGGGCTGAAATGATGTTAATATTTATCCATGACTGTATCAACTTGAGTTCTGATGACGCTTGCATCAATGTCCGCAGCCCACCGGATGGTTTTCTTATTTTTATTAATTTGAAATTTATATGTGATTTTTCCAGGGCTTTAGAAATTACAGACCTTTCAACATTTAATTCACTAGAGATTAATTCAACCAATTCAGGCATTTTTAAACCTATCTGGATTGGTCTTCAAGTGATAAAGACGAAAGGAGGATATCAACGGCTGTATATCTCTCTTGTACTTAAGAAAAGGTGCTGCCTCAACAGTCCTGTATATTCGAGCTTTCTCTGGGCCGAAAGCATGTACCAATTCAGCCCCCCGCATAATGCTTAGGATTTCTGAAAGATTATCATAAGCCTTGTTCTTGCCGAATATAAATTTTAATATATCAATCAACTCTGAATAAGAAGCCGGACCGCACATAAGAACCAAATCATGTACAAAGTAAATAATTTCTTTATTTGTAGACAATTCAGATAGATTTTCTTTGATATTTTTAAGTCTTTTGGACTGCGTATCTTTTATGGCAGATCTTAGACTTGGAAATGTTGCACCAATTCCATCTAGCTTATTGATACCATCAGGACTCATGGGATACCAAATAACGGGAGACGAGACCTCATGTGCCGCGGCAATTGGCCCAGTATTTATAAACGAATTGCTGCTCTTATGTTGCGAATCATTTATTATGATTAGTTTATTTCTAAGCGAAACATGTGCGAACGCACCTAGCTCACAGAAAGCACTCTCACTCTCTAAAACAATTAGAATTCTATCAGCAATAACTGATATTTTGTGTTCTAGGTCTAATAGATTTTTGCCACCACTAAAGTGCTGAAGTTCGTGGAATACACCTTCGGCATATATGACGTGGTACTCCTGTGACAAGCCCTCAATAAATTTCTTGATTGCCTCTCTTCTAGCTGATGGTTTTGGAGGCATCAATTTCTGATTGGCGCCACATAGAAAGATTAGCTGACTTGAACGAGAGATAGAAGGAAGGGCAGATATCAAATCCGCCCCAAATCTTTTCAATCGAATGCCGGTTGTGCTTTTTTCGTGTAATAAATCGCGCATATCTGGTGCCTACAAAAGCGTCGATGGATTCCGTTACGGATTCATGACGACTGGCGGGAATCCGTAACGGAATCCATCGCCGATGTCTAAATAAATCAAGGCGGATTGCAACCCGCAACCCGATTCAGCCGAAGCTGAATAACATGCTAGGCTTCAGTATTATTGCGTTTAATTGCTAAGGCTGCAATATTAAAATTTTGGTTTTATGCATTTAGGTTGGAAACTTAACAGGCTGCTGAAATACCCCAAGCAAAAGTGCGGCTCCCTTGTGACGAACGTTTGATTTTTCTTTCAGTTCACAGGTTTTGTCATATTTTCACCCTTTTTGACCTGTTTTCTTCGTTTTCAGCCTTGTTTTCCCGTTTTTCTTGCTCTTTACGCTATCTGTAGACGGATTTTCTCCAGTGTGTTAAGCCCGATCTTATTACCTGTCCAGCGGGCTGATTACCCCATGCCCACCCTTATTCAGCACATGCGTGTAAATCATCGTGGTGGAAACATCGGAGTGTCCGAGCAATTCTTGCACCGTGCGAATGTCGTAACCGCTCTCCAGTAGGTGGGTGGCAAAAGAATGCCGCAACGTGTGCGTGGTTGCAGGCTTTACAATACCCGCTTTTTGCACGCCAAGACGAATCGCCCGCTGGAGGTTTTGCTCATAAATATGATGGCGGCGGTGGATACCCGTTTCAGGATCATTTGACAAAGCCTGTGCGGGAAAACCCCAAAACCAACCCCAAGTTTTGCCCGCCTCGGGATATTTTTTGCTTAGCGCATCGGGCATTGCCACGCCGGGAACGTCATTTTTCCGATCCATTTCGAACAACAGATGCACTTTTTGCAGATGTTCCTGAAGTGGCACCACCAAAGTTAACGGCAACATGGTGACGCGATCCTTACCGCCCTTGCCTTCACGCACGATGATCTCGCGCCGTTCAAAATCCACATCTTTTACCCGCAACCGAACGCATTCCATAAGCCGCATCCCAGTTCCATAAATCAGCCTTGCCATGAGCGCATAAACCCCATCAAGCGTGGCCAGAAGGCGATGCACCTCATTAACGGATAGCACCGTCGGCACCCTGACCGATGGTTTGGCGCGTACCATGCCATCCATCCACGGCACATCCATACCCAAAACTTCCTTGTACAAAAACAGCAATGCAGACAAAGCCTGTGTTTGCGTGGCGGCAGAAACCTTGCCATTAACCGCAAGATCGGTCAAAAACGCTTCCACCTCTGGAGCGCTCATCTCTCGCGGGTGTTTTTTGTGATAAAAGTTCACAAAACGCCTAATCCAACCCGTGTAAGATTGCTCCGTGCGCCGGCTGTAGTGTTTCGCTCGGATGCGATCGCGCACGACCTCTAGCAGCATGGGGGGATGGTGTGCTGAGTTTGCATTATCGGTTGGCATATAATATCCTCGCGGCTTATTACAATCATGGGCTTGCAGTATATCAGGACAGCTTATACAGAACACGCTCCTGCATATATTTGAATTGTTCTGTATATTTAACGTTAGGCTTCACAAATCGTTTCATCAACCAAGGAGAAAGAAAAATGGCTAGTTACGTTGAAGGTGCTCTGACAAAAGGGGAGCAGGTGGTTTATCAAGGCAAGGTCAGTATCTGGTCTCTTGTGCCGCTATTACTGCTCGGGCTCATATTCTTGGCGTTCTATGGGCTTGGCCTTTTGTTCTGGATTGCAGCTGCAATCAGATATTTCACAACCGAACTTGCAATCACCAACAAGCGTGTTATCGCCAAATTTGGCCTTATTAGCCGCTCAACAATTGAAATCAACCTTCAGAAGATCGAGAGCATTCAGGTCAATCAAGGCATTCTTGGTCGAATCTTCAATTTTGGTTCCATTGTGGTTTCTGGTGCAGGTAATCCTCAAGCGCCAATCCCTGGCATTTCTAGCCCGCTTCAGTTCCGTCGTGAGTTCGTCGACACGCAAGAAAGTAATAGGCAAGCTCAGCCTGTCGCGCAGCCAGCGTAAGCAGCCTAACCCTGCATTCGAGAGGGACTGCGCAAAAGCGCGCAGCCCCTCAATTTAACGTTGGGCAACACAACATTATAAGGAGAATGCAATGAGTGAAGAAATGAAGCGCTGCCCTTTCTGTGGGGAAGAAATTTTGGCCATAGCCAAGAAATGCAAGCACTGTAGCTCCGATCTTGAGGGGGGCACATCAACCGTAACCACAATATCTAAACCTGCTGCAGATTACGGAATGTTTTTGTTGGCTATCCCAGTCGTTGCAACCATGCTTATCTGGTTCTGGGTGTCGGGCATGAACTTGTTTCAATCGCCTGGGGACACAATGGCACTAATAATGCTCGCCACTGTTCTTGGCACCGCAATTGTGGCTGCTATGGAAGCCAGTAAAGTGGGGATGAAATCCGACAGAGATAAAGGCACTTATAGCCCAACAGCTTGGTTTTTCATTATTACCTTTCTTTGGATAATCGGCTATCCGGTGTACCTGTTCAAACGCAAACACTTCGGGTTAGATAACCGACTGATTGCGGGAATATTAATTGCTCTAATCTTTATTGGAAGTTGGAGCGTCATGAATTCCGCTATCGAAGCAAAAAAGCTGAAGTACGTGGCAATTTAGAACAAATGCAACAGCAACTCGAATCATTGGGCAAATAATTGCCTAACCCTACGCTCAAGCGGGACTGCGCAAAAGCGCACAGCCCCTTAGCTCCACGTTGGGACTCTTGAAGCGTCGCTTTACACGCGTACGCATTAGCGTACTATATAAGCCTCTTTGTAGGAGTTCAAAATGAACACACTTACCGCTAGCGAAGCTCGCGCAAACCTCTACCGCCTCATTGACCAAACAGCAGAGTCGCATGAGCCAATCATTATTTCCGGCAAGCGCAGTAGCGCCGTTCTAATCTCCGCAGAAGATTGGAGTGCCATTCAAGAAACCCTGTATCTATTAGCTGTGCCTGGCATGCGTGAGTCCATCAAAGACGGGATGGCCGAGCCCCTCGCAAAAAGCTCAAAGGCGCTTAAGTGGTAGGCTGGGAGATCGTTTATGCCAAGCAGGCAATGAAGGATGCGAAAAAGCTTGCTACAAGTGGTCTTAAGCCAAAGGCACAAGAACTGCTGGCAGTTCTTGTCAGTGACCCATTTCAAAATCCACCGCCCTTCGAAAAGTTGGTCGGTGATCTTGCTGGCGCCTACTCTCGTCGCATTAATATTCAGCACCGCATGGTTTACGAGGTCTTTACCAAAGAGAAAACGGTTCGCGTCTTGCGCATGTGGACTCACTATGAGTGAAGCGAAACCGAACCCATCCAACAACACGGACGCTGCGCGATAAAGCCGCGCAGCGCCGGTTCGCTCTAGGTTAGGCGGGGTGAATTCGCTCATTTGACAGGCGAAGCTTTAGAGCAGCAAGGTGCAGTGGTTGTTCAATGGTAGTGGTGCCGGCAGGCGATAATCACCAGTGACCGCTCCTCAACACAATAAACGAGGCGATGGGTGTCATCTATGCGACGAGACCAGAAACCACTTAAATTTTCCTTGAGTGGTTCGGGCTTGCCGATGCCATCGAATGGGCACCTCAAGCAATCCTTTATTAGTGTGTTGATTCGTTTGATGGTTTTTCTGTCCTGACCTTGCCAATACTCATAATCATCCCAAGCAGCTAATGTCCAAATTAGTTGAACCAGATGATCATCAACCATCAATCAGTTTCCGTTCCACAACCTGCCCGAGTCGGTACTGCTCGATAGATCGAGCCAAGTGAGCGGCATTGGCTGGTGTTTTCAATAAATAGACAGTTTCCATCAGGCTATTAAAGGTTTCCAGCGACATAACTACCGCATCGGGAGCATCACGGCGCGTGATAACCGTAAAATCAGAGTCATTAATGACTTGATCGATCACATTTTTAAGGCTGTTCCGAGCTTCTGAAAAGTTAATTACGCGCATGATAACCCGCCTCATAAGTTGTGCTTTTTACCAGACAAGTATGCGGCTTATCTCTTTCAAGCGCAACAATCGATGGAACGCGCTGACCCTAATTTGAATTCCCCGCCCTCCTGACACACTGATATCGCATCCAGTTAACAGAGGGCTCTATCTTGAACAAGCAATCAAAACCCGCCGATGACTTATCGGCGCATGAACATCTTAATCCGTACATTTCCGCGCGTAGGGAATGGAACGAGCGCTATGGCGATTATGTGTCGCAGGCCAAGAACTGGCGCATCGTCGCCGTGTTATCAGGTATTACGGCCATCGTGGCCGTGGCCGGTGTGGTGTATATCGGCGCGCAGAGTAAGTTTATTCCCTATGTGGTGGCAGTCGATCAGCATGGCAGTGCGGTGACCGCCGGAATTGCTGACCGCGCGTCGGCGGTTGATCCGCGTGTGGTGCGGGCGCTCATCGGGCGTTTTGTCACCGATTTACGCGGGGTTATTTCCGATCAACAAGCCGAAAAGGCGGCGATTGATCGGGTGTATTCCATGCTGCCTTCGGGGGCTGCCGCAACGACGGTGGTGTCTGGTTGGTTTAAAGACCAATCGCCTTTTGCCCGATCAGCCACAGAAACCATTTCGGTGGATGTGGAAAGCATTCTGCCCATTTCGGATAAATCCTGGCAGGTCGATTTCCGTGAAACCGCCCGTTCGCCCAATGGCATGTTGCTTTCCAAAAAGCGCTACCGCGCCACGCTCACAACCGAACTCTCCCCTGTCACCAACGAGCAATTGATTCGTCTGAATCCGATTGGGCTGTTTGTGACTGAAATTTCTATTACCCAAATTCTGTAACTGAGGTTGACTTGATGAAAAATAGTGCTGTTTCCCGTGCCCGTTTATCGATTCTTGCCAAAGGTATTTCTTTCGGCATTGCTTTGTCTTGCGCCACCGCCGCCTTCGCGGCGCCGGTGGTGCCTGCGATTGAATCCGCCGGCGGGCATGAAAACCCGCAAGCCAACCTCCAAACCAGCCCCGTGGCAATGCCGCCGCATTTGAATATTACGCCGCTGCCGATTCCGCGTCCTGCGGTGATGGCGAGCGGCATGAGTGAGCGATTTTTGCAGAATCCCAAGGCCATTCCGGCCGAGGGTAGCAATGGGCAGGTCACTTTTGTGTTTGGCCAGAGTGTGCCCACCATCACTTGTGCGCCCTTGCGGATTTGTGACATTAGCCTTGAACCCGGCGAGGTGATTAATGGTGCGCCGCAGATGGGCGATACCGTGCGCTGGCAGGTAGCACCCGCAGTTTCCGGCGAGGGCGATGACAAGATCACCCATGTGATTGTTAAACCCACCGACGTGGGGCTGGACACCAATATGGTGATCCCCACCAACCGCCGCACCTATTACTTGCGCCTTGTTTCGGACAAGAAAGATTTTGTCACCAGCATCGGTTTTACCTATCCCGACACGCAAGCCAAACAATGGGCGGCCTATCAAGCACAACAATCTAAGAAAGCTGCCGTAGTCGTTGATAAACCCGCCGTTTCGGTGGATCAGCTGGATTTCAATTACACCGTGAACCGCGATAAGGGCAAGGGCGTGGTGCCCGTGCGGGTATTTAACGACGGGCAGAAGGTGTTCATCCAGATGCCGCGCGATATGCAGGAAGCCCCTGCCCTGTTCATTGTCGGGCAGGATGGCAAAAATCAACTCGTTAATTACCGCCTGCGCGATGGGTACTTCATTGTCGATCGATTGTTTGATGAGGCCGTGCTGATTGCCGGTGTGGGCGGCGATCAATCGCGCGTCACTATTGAGCATCAAGATCATCGGGTGATTAAGAAGGCGTCCTGCACGCCGTTTTTTGATTGCGAGGAATAACCCATGAGCAAAACATCAACGGTTGAACCCGCAGGCCTGTCTTCAAACGGCAAACCCTTGGACACGAAACCCAAGCCCAATGTTGGTCAGCATATCTCTAAGCGGGCGGTTTTGTTATTGGCCATTCCCGCCGCCTTGGCGGGCGGTGTGGTGGTGTACAACATTTTTTCACGCGGCAACGCGCCGACACTAACGCAAGCCGAGAAGCCAAAATCGGTGGAATCCGCCATGGATGTGGCGGAAAGTATTAATCAAAAGGCCGAACGGCCTGTCGCGCCAACCCTGCCACCCCCACCGACAACCCATGACGATAAAGCCAAACCAGCAAGCACGGCGGACACCCCTCAACTGCCCAGTGCCGCACCGGCCAATGAGCCACCCAAGCCATTAACAGCACAAGAACAGGCGGCGCAGCGTTTGGCCGATGAGCGGCTGCAACGCTTGAGCCAAGCCATGGATGCGGCGACAAAAACCAAAGCGTTTCGGGAGGGTGAGGGCAACATGCAAGCGCTTGATGCCTCAAGCAGTGGCGGGCGTAGCCAAGCGAACCCGCTCTCCGCTGGGTTGACTTCGGCTGGCTTCAACCCCGCGTCATTATTGGGCGCAGGTGGCATGGGCAAGGACGATCCCAATGGCCAGAAGGATAAACAGTCTTTTCTGCAATCGGCGCAAGCCGAAATCGCCACGCCAATTCTGCCCGCATCGGTGAAGCCTGCTCAATCCCCTTTTGAAATCAACTCTGGCACGGTGATTCCCGCCGTGTTGGTGACCGGATTAAACAGTGATTTACCGGGTGAAATTATCGCGCAGGTATCAGAGAGTGTATTTGATACCGCCACGGGCAATCACTTGCTAATCCCTAAAGGCGCCAAGCTCTTTGGGCGCTATGACTCGCAGGTGTCTTATGGCCAGAACCGCTTACTGGTGGCTTGGCAACGGGTAATTTTCCCCAATGGCTCAACGCTGGAAATCGGCGGCATGGGCGGTGTGGACAAAACCGGCTCTGCCGGATTTAACGATCAAGTGGATAACCACTATTGGCGGTTATTTACTGGCGCCCTGCTCACGTCAATTTTCAGCGCGGGTATCCAGCTTTCACAGCCGCAAAGCAACGGTAATACCAATGGCGCACCGAATATGGGGCAAACCATTGGTTCCGCCGTGGGTCAGCAAATTGGCCAGCTGGGTGTGGCTATTTCGCAAAAGAATTTAGCGATTCAACCCACAATTGTGATTCACCAAGGGTATCGCTTTTCCGTGATGGTGGATAAAGACGTGGTGTTTCCGGGGGCATACCAATGACCGAGCATACGGCTAATGAGCTGAAACATATTTCCCTGCGCTTATCGCCCTTGGGGGAGCGCATTTTGCGGCAATACACCGTGCGACGGGGCGATGTGGCGCGGGTGATCGATACCGCCTTGCAATTCATTTTGCAGGATGAGCGCGCGTATCAATTATCCCTATTCCCGCGCGATCACAGTGGCGGGGTTGATCTTTTTACAACCAGCGTGCGCTTGACTGAACCCCAGCATCAAGCCGTGGTTCGGCTTTGCCAACACTTGGGCGTATCCCTTTCCGTCTTTATTGAAGCGGCACTCATCGAGGCCGATGCACGCGGGCGCTTAACCACTACAAGGAACAGAATATGAATATCGTGACGATAACAAATCAAAAAGGCGGGGTCGGTAAAACCACGGTTTCGGTGCACTTAGCTTGTGGATTGGCTGAACGCGGGTTTAAAACCTTGCTGGTTGATCTGGATGGCCAAGGCCAAGCCAGCACGCACTTGAGTGGTGACACCGCTATCAACCGGCGCCCAAGTGGCGGCGCGGAGTTGCTGTTTGATCGTGAAAAACTTGCCGCAGGCATTACGCCCTTATCCACGCCATTGGGTGTGGATCTCCTATTCGGTCATAACGCCTTGTCACGCATTGATGAGGGTGAGCGCTCTGTCAGCGATGCGATGGAGGTACGGGACTCTGTGCGCGCCCTACCCTATGAGTTCATTGTGATTGATACGCCACCTGCGATGCAGTTGCGCCAATTGGCGGCGGTACTGTGGGCCGATACGCTCATCACCGTGATCGAGCCGGAAGAAAAGGCCGTGGCAGGCTGGACACGGGTGCGCGATATGGTCAAAGCGGCCAGTGCTAAGGGGTTTTTGGTGGATGGGTTTCAAGCCTTGGTGCTCCTGAACCGTGTAGATACGCGCATTGCCGATCAACGCAGTGCGGTTACCCGCATGAAAGCCGCTGTACCAGGCATGATTGATACCGTATTAACCGCGCGCCAAGCCGTAGTCAGCACGGCTTATAGTTCGAGATTGCCCATCTGGCAACTCAAAAAAGACAAAGTGGATGCCGACTATGCCGCCCTTTGGCGGGATTTACCCAATGCCATTGGGTTAACCGACCGACCGCATCCCAATTTTGCGTCCGAGGCGGTGTGATATGGCTTCGGTACTCGATTTTCTCGGTGAAGCCATGATGGATGGAGATGCGGAGCCCGCAATGAAGTCATCCAGTCAAACCGTTCAACGCATGGATGTGGAACGCATAAGCCCCGATTCCAATCAACCTAGGCGTTGGTTTGATGAGGAAAAGCTCGAAAATCTTGCCGCCTCCATTCGGCAAATGGATTTGTTACAGCCCATTCTGGTGCGGGAAGAGGCAGGCCAAATCATCATCGTCGATGGCGAGCGCCGGTGGCGGGCAGCCAAACTGGCTGAGCTCAAGGATGTACCGGTGGTATTCAGCGCGCAAGCGCAAGCGCGGGTGCTTCTGGCGCAAGTGGTGGCCAACGAGAATCGGGAAGGCCTCGCTGATATTGAGTTGGCCAAGGTGATTGATACCATCAAACGCGAATACAAAATCACGGGGCGCGAGTTGGGCAAGCTGCTCAACCGTAATGATGCCCAGATTTCCCGCTTGATGTTGTTGGTTAAAAACCCTGAGATTTTGCAATTGGCTGAAGAAGGCGTCATTACTTGCGCCGAACATGCCGCGTTATTTGCCGCCCTCGATCCTGATATTCAGGCTGAACTGGTGACCAATGCGCGGGAGAATGAAACCGCTCTGAGCTATCAGGATTTGGCCGCTCGAAAGGACAAACCGCAAGCGGCTATGCCGACACCGGACTTAAACCAACTTGCGGCATCAGACGATGATGGCGGCTGTGAACCGGTTCACGATGATTTGGGTGCGGCTCACAATTCAAGAACCGAATCGCACCGCGATCGGGTGACAGAACATGACGGTGACGAGGCGGCGATTGAGTCAATTGACGGGGCGCCTCATCGTGCCCTGCAAGATCAAGAGCATGAGGCTGTTGGGGAAGAAAATCCGGCCAAGGCCAAGGGCTCGGGCAGCTTAACGCTCACGCCAGCACAGTTTTCGCACTTGTTTGAAGATGATCCCGATTTTTTGGAATCAGTCACTTCAATCACCCTAAAAGCCAATTCGGGGTTGATTGCCGAGCTATCGAATCGGTGCCGAGTTTCATAAATTGAATTCCCCAGCAGTGTGTCATCTTAATGTTGTCTCTCATTAAACCGCTATTAGGAGCACATTATGAGCACCCTAACCATGAACACTCTGGCTTTGCCCACATCACGGTTACTGACCACTGAAGAAGCGGCTCATTACCTCAATATCAGCCCCGAGTTTCTAAAACGCATGCGCTACGGCCAAGCCACCGGCGTGGTCGGCCCTGTTTATGTGAAATTCGGCTCACAGCCCCGCTACGATCTGCGTGATCTTGACCGTTGGGTGGATTATTACCGCACCAATGAAGGCCAAACTGAATCGCGGCAGGTTGCAGGTCGTTGAACATGGATGAGCCATTAATGGAGCCAATTAATGATTTGCGCCGCAAGCATATGAGAACCCCTGATGGCTTGGTGCCCTATTTGCTGGAGCTCAGAGAAATCAGCCAATTGCTGCACACCTCGGTCGATACGATTAAAACACTGGTCAGCAAGGGTGAGTTTCCGCCCGCTGCCCCGTTCAGTGAAAACCCCGACAAAAAAACCCATCGGTGGCGCACGCAAGACGTTGCCGCCTGGCTACACAGCCGCCGCCGAATTAATGACCATGGGCGTGTTATACCGGAGAAATTGCGATGAACCTACTAGAAAAACTACAAGCCATCGGAGCGATATGAATCATGATCGAAACAGCCCTGCTTGAAAAACTAGATACAATAGCGAGCGCTCTCAAACTTGGACGCCCTTCACTTTGGTCGATACAGGAAATTGCCGCTTATTATGGATGCTGTGATGACACGGTAAGGGAGCAAATGATTTGCAAAAGGGGATTTCCGATCCCAGTCAAAGTGACTGCTGGTGGCAGAAGATGGGTTCCAGAAGAAGTAGTGGATTGGATATTAAAACATCGAGAAGTATTGCCAGAACCAAGGCGCAAAAGGGCGTAAATACGCCAAAATTACGCCAAATAAATCATAACAATTTGATTTAAAACTAATTAATACGTCCGACCCTAGGCACCAAACATTAATTATAAATCAACAATTTAAGTATTAATTGGTGCGCTTGAAGTGCATTGATATTTAAAAAAGCCCCGTTCGTTCGGGCTTTTTTTTGCCCAAATTAATCTCTCTGCCATGCCACCCTTATCCTCGACAGCATAGCCAGAAGGCGATGCACTTCATTAACAGATAGCACCGTCGGCACCCTGACCGATGGTTTGGCGCGCACCATCCCATCCATCCACGGCACATCCATACCCAAAACTTACCTGTACAAAAACAGCAATGCAGACAAAGCCTGTGATTGCGTGGCAGCGGAAACCTTGCCATTAACCGCAAGATCGGTCAAAAACGCTTCCACCTCTGGCGCACTTATCTCTCGCGGGTGTTTTTTGTGGTAAAAGTTCACAAAACGCCGAATCCAACCGGTGTAAAATTGCTCCGTGCGCCGGCTGTAGTGTTTCGCTCGGATGCGATCGCGCACGACCTCTAGCAGCATGGGGGGATGGTGTGCTGAGTTTGCATTATCGGTTGGCATATAATATCCTCGCGGCTTATTACAATCATGGGCTTGCAGTATATCAGGACAGCTTATACAGAACACGCTCCTGCACATATTTGAATTGTTCTGTATATTTAACGTTAGGCCGCATGAAAATCTCCGACCACATTAAACACTCTATCGATGCCTCGGATAGACAAGAGCTGGATCAATCCCTTCTTTCCGCATGCATTGCCGTTGACGGCACCGCAAAGAAGATGTACCCAGAAATTGCAGAGGTCGGAAAGCGATTTCGAAAGTTTATCAATGAGCACATCGACATTATCGAGCTCATGTACGGCGGAATTAACCTCAAAGAGACCCTATTTCCCTTCAAGGATGCAAAGGGGAAATTGGGCATCACGTTTGCCGATGTCGTGTACGAGAAATTTCGCTGCAATTTGGCTCATGGGAGCGAACTACCAGACGGGTATGCCGTTTCCGTTCAAGTTGCACCAGGCCACCAAGTGTTCGCCATCGACATCGCAAACCAATCAATGACGCTGCCCCAAAGCGCGATCTACGCCCTCGGCATTGCTTGCGTCTTGGCTCCAATCAATAGTGATCAAAAAATCGGGAGCTATCTCTACCACTACAACGACCCAATCAACGTCTACGTTATTGATCGCTGGTGGGGTAAACTTGAATGCGCCCGGCAAATAATGGATTTCGATTTTCAACCACGAGTGAAAATGGATTTTTCAACTGTTTGGCAGGCATCTTGAATAGAAATTTGGGGCAATAGCTGGCTGTGCGGCCTAACAATTCGTTCAAGGCGGACGGCTTCGCCGCCGCTTAACTCCAGCGTTAGGCGTCACAAATCGGCTGGCGACTTGCTCGTCACACAACTTGGACGGGGATCGCTATGGGAATCTTGAGCTTCACTATCAATCTGACCATTGATGGCTGCGTGAACCACCATGAATCGCCCCGTGTTTCGAGGAGGCCATTTGGTTTAAGTCATGCCGCGATCTCGGGCTGACTGGCGTTTAGCCGGTAGTAGTTTGCCTCAGCTTCTGCTGAAGGGATATACCCGAT
>ERZ1669249.122-NODE-122-length-45480-cov-6.074695_pt1 | contig 45480 bp, 56 predicted proteins | sample MGYA00579293_ERZ1669249 | MGnify/ENA primary metagenome ERZ1669249 (study PRJEB41166, sample SAMN08046057) | hot springs metagenome | biome: hot spring; feature: neutral hot spring; material: thermophilic sediment; isolation source: thermophilic sediment from... | reverse complement strand
CGATATCATGCCTAGTCTCGTGGGCTCGGAGATGTGTATAAGAGACAGGCTTAAGGCTGCGTCAATAAGCATTGTAACAGGTGGGAGGGCTGAGACAAGGATTAGGCTAGGGGAAAACGTGATGGACGACTCGGAAGTGGTTTCCGCACTCTTACTGGCTTTAACACATTTCACAGCAGTCTTCACAGGGGCCATGCTTATAAAACTCATGCTCCCAGGCTTCGACTATGCCGACGCGTTGTTTGAATCAGCATCGGCCGCGAGCTGTGTGGGATTATCCACAGGGATCGCATCTGCCACGGCGCCCCCCGGGGTTAAAGCTGTTTTAATCTTACTGATGGTTCTAGGAAGGCTGGAGTATCTCCCACTCCTCATGCTTGTAGGCTGGATCCTGGGCAGGAAAACTATTAAATTATTAAGATAGTTCACCAATAATAAAATACCTTGGAGCAGTGTTAGCTGAGGGTTTTTCATGAAAATACTCATAGCCGGTGGCGGCGAGTTCGCTGAGAACTTAATTAAAATGCTGAACCCTAGGGAAAACGAGATCATAGTTATAGAGAAGGATGAGGCGCGGAAAAGAGAGCTGGAGTCAAAGTACGATGTCCTGGTGATCAATAAGAGTGCTACGGACGTTGACGTTTACGCTCGAGAGGTGAAGATGGACGAGATAAATGCTGTCCTAGCCTTAACCAATAGTGATGAAATAAACATGTTGGTCCTCGCAATAGCGAAAATCTACAATGTACCTATCAGGATCGGGAGGTTTGCCGAGGAGAAGATTGGCGAGCTGGTTCGGGAGCTCCAGCTCGGAATCCCTATAACGCAGCCTAAGATCTTGGCGAGCATTGTAGCAGACTACATGTCATCGGTCCTGACACCTGTTCTACTGGGAAAGCTTGGATCTTTCGACCTATATGTCGTAGGGGTTGCGGAAGGGGATAGGGCAGCAGGGTCCAGGATTAAGGATCTTGAAATGAGTGAGGAGGTAGGCAGGATCATACTTATGTTTGATGGCACCAGGTTTAAAGTGCCTTCTGAAGACGATGTTTTAAAACCCGGAGATATCTTGGTGATAATGGCTACGGGAAGTGATTTTATAAGCCACATAAAGGGGTAATCATGGCTGAGCCAAGCCTCATCCAGGACTTACTGTCTAAGCTCGAGGTCCCAATAATCATAGTTCTCACACTAGTCATTGTTAGAGTGCTTTTCAAAAAACTCCTCGACTCCCTGGCAATGCGAGGCACGATCTCAGTCACGGGTAAGGAAACAGTTTTGAGGATTCTGGATATTTCAATCATAGTTATATCCTTCCTCGTCCTGGTAGCCCAGTTCATAGAAGTACACACGGCTCTTATAGCGATAGCGGGGCTGGCCCTTGTCTTAGTCTTCATGCTTATCGATAAGATAAGAGGGTTTATCGCCTACCTATCACTTCAAATGGATAAGAAAATCATGGGCAAGTATTTTGAAATAGTACTGCCCGGTTTCAAAGAGCCGGTTTACGGGAGGGTGGCGAAGATTTCATCGTCATACTGCGAGATCGAAGACGTCTTTGGCGAGAAGTACTTGATACCCAACACGGTAATGTATAACGCTGTGCTGAAACCGCTGACACCAACCGTGGTGTTTGACATTCGTTTGAAGATCACGGGTGAAGAGGACTTGCGGAAGCTGATAGAGCTGTTCAAGAGCTTTAAACCGGAAGTTTTCAGGATAGACGATAGGAGAACCATTATACGGCATGTAGGCCCGTCGAGATTTACTATAAGGATTGTAGCGCATCCCACGGGTCCTAGTATCAGGCATATTGAGATCATTGATTTCATGTCCGAATTGATTGGAAGATTCAAGGAGTATGATCCCGAAGTCCGCTTCGTGAAAGTTTACTAAAAGAATGTTTAACCTATCCCTTTCCGAACCCTGCCCCTGAGGTCGTAGAAAGTAGCTTTTTCAATCACCGCTTCAACAGATACTCCATAATCGAGCAGGCCTCCTCCCAGCAGGATGACAGGGATGTAGTTGTCAAGCCTGCCAACCCATGTGTTAGAGTACTCTGTAACAAACACCGGCAGGGTTGATCCAACATATTTCTCCCTAACCTTAAGCCCCACCTCCTCTACGGTTTCAAGCATTCTGAGCATTCTCTCCTTTCTAGCGCGTGTCGGAATGTTCGGCATTCCAGCTGAGAGCGTGTTGGGTCTCACGCTGTATCCTGCGAAGTGAACTCTTTCAAACTCTAACTCTTTAATCACCTTCAAAGTATTCTCGAAGTCTTCCTCATCCTCAAAGGGGTGGCCTACTATTATATCGGTTGCAATGCTAACGTCACTGATTTTCCGCTTCACCTCTTTGATTAAACCCCTGTACTCATCAACAGTATATTTCCTGTTCATAGCCTTCAACACTTTGTCGCTACCAGACTGGAGAGGGATGTGCAGAAACCTGTAGATCCTGCGGTCTGAATAGACGGCTTCAACCAGCTCGTCAAGGATTGGTGGCAGGTGCTCCGGGTTTATCATTCCTATTCTCACCCTGAACTCTCCTTGCAGTGTCGAAATCTTTCTAACCAGTTCAGGAAGATACCGTTTACCGTACAGGTCTACCCCGTAAGTGCCCAGGTCCATCCCCGTCAACTGTATCTCCACCGCGCCCATTCTTACAGCGGTCTCAATGGATTTTACGATTGCTTCAATAGTGTGGCTCATTAATACTCTTCTAGCATGTCTTGTTATGCAGAAGGAGCAGTTGCTCAGGCATCCCTCTTGAATAGGTATTGGCGCAATCCTGTTCTCGAAGAACAGTCCTATCCTGTCTCTTTCCCTAACCCCATCCAGCATCACAACCTTCCCGCTTGATTCCACTGCTACATGGATTCTGGAAGAGTTCTGCGGGGAGACAAGGCTGGCTTCAGGAGCGGTTTTCAACACCTTGTATGGCTGTGCAGCGGGGAGGCATCCAGCGACCACGAGCTTCACGTTTCTCTCCTGGACCAGTCTTCTGAGACTGGTTATTTTCTTCAACATGTGTTGCTCCGTGTCAAGCCTAACCGTGCAAGTATTGATTATTACCACGTCAGCGCTGGAGGGATCGGCGACGATAGAGTGTCCTCTCTCTGTTAAAATATGCTTCATCAAGGCTTCATCGCTCCTGTTGAGCGCGCAGCCGTATGTTTCCACGTAAACCCTCATTAAACCATCCATTAACAGAATTATTGTTAAATAGCCCTCTTAACAATAATCTCCCTGGAGAGGTGTTGTTTTTGAAGAGTATCAGGGACTACAGTTACGAGGAGCTGTTGGACAGGGCGATTCAGAGACTGCCGTCTAAGAAGAGCAGCGGCGAGGTCTTCGAAATCCCCAGGGCTGAGGTTTTGATCGTTGGAGGCAGAACTATTGTTCACAATTTCTCGGAAATAGCTGAGGCTCTTGGTAGGGAGAAAGATATTGTTCAAAAATACTTTGTCAAGGAGCTTGGTGTTCCAGCCTTCCTCAACGAGGCTGGGCAGTTGCTATTGCAGGGCAAGTTCAATGCCTCAGTCATCAACAAGCTTATAGAAGTCTTCGTTGAGAAATACGTTAAATGCCCCACCTGCGGAGCCATTCACACAAAACTCGCTAAGAAGGGCAAGGTTTTCGTGATGAGGTGCGAGGCCTGCGGCGCGGAGACCACGCTACCGGTTTTCTAGAGCGCGTGATGTCTTGATGGAGGAGAAAGGTGGTCTGGAAGCATACACCGGCTTGGAGTATGTAAGCATAAGGTTTTCAGATGATGAAGTAGTAGTGTCAGTGTGCGACGAGGAGATCCTGGGGAAAACCCTTGTTGACCCGGGTAAGGGGATTAAATACGTAGTAGACCCTTTCTTCTACAAGGGGGAGCTTAAAAGTGTTGAAGAAGCCTTGGAGATCCTCTCCACCGCTACAACGGGCAACCTGGTTGGCGAGAGGATTGTTAAAGCAGCAATAGAGAGGGGGTTTATCCACCCCGATGCTGTTCTCGTAGTTCAAGGCGTTCCAATAGCCTTCTTCGCAATCCTATAGGTGTCGCGTATGAGGTTCTGCGTGCGTTGCGGGAGAGAGGTACCGGACGAGGAGATTATTGGAAACCACTGTCTTGAATGCTATGTTAAATACCTCACCCCATTCAAGGATAAGCCGAGGCTCGAGGTGACGGTCTGCCCTAAGTGTGGTGCATGGTTTTACAAGGGAGAGTGGAATCATCCTTTGGAAGAAAACGAGGTTTTAAGAAGAATCGCGTTAGGGGAGTCTAAGCGCTTCCTCAGGGAGGAAGCAGAGGTTTTAGATGTTTCAGTGGTTAAACCACTCCATAAAATCAGCGCGAGCGAGCACGGGGTGACCTTGAACTATCAATTATTGATTAAGGAAACCAATCCCGTGGAATATGAGCTGGAAGCCCCTGTTAAAATAACCTACAAGCCGTGCCCCTCATGCTTAGCCAGGGCAGGAGGTTCTCATAAAGCATTAGTACAGGTAAGGGTTGAGGGAGAGGTAGATGTCGAGAAGCTGGCTGAGGAGGTTGAGGAGCTTATTGTTAAGGCTGGGCTGGCTTCAAGCGTCACAGAGGTTGAGACCGTGAGGGAAGGCGTGGACGTCAAGTTCGAAGACCCTGTTGCCGCCAGGAAGCTTTCAAGCATTCTGAGCAGGAAGTACGGGGCATCAACAACCGAGTCCTTCAGGTCAACCCGGTTCGACGCTCACGAGGGTAAGTGGAGGGGTGTTGTAACGCTGTCCGTGAGAATCCCGCCAATACACAAGGACATGGTGGTCGAGTACCAGGGTGAGGTTGGCGTTGTCGAGGAGGTTTCGAAAGGACTGGTGAAGATAAGGATTCTTGAAACAGGAGAGCATGTTCAGATAAAGGTGTCAGGCTACTGGGATGGAAAGATTAAGCCGTTGCCAAGGGCTCACCTAGGCGGCAGGTATGTCGTGACGAGTGTTGACAAGAACTACGTCTACTTGCTCAACGAGGAGACAGGGGAGCTTAAGGAGGTCCCGGTTAAGCCTGGTTATTCTCATTTAAAAGCCGGCGATGAAGTATTATTATTGTCAATAGAGGAAAAGGAGTATTTGATAAGGGAGAGTGATTAGGTTTTGCCTAAGAAGGACCAGGGTCTAGGGCCCGGAGCGGAAACACCGTTCCCCGGGGACGATACAGTAGTCTGCGGCGTCATAAGGCATCTCGGCGGGGATTACCTGCTGGCAAAATGCATGGATGGCGTGGATAGGAAGGTTAGGATACCGGGGAAGCTTAGGAAGAGAGTGTGGATTAACGAGGGAGACATAATTCTCGTCGGACTATGGGATTTCAGCCCGGATAAGGGTGAAGTGGTTTACAAGTATGGTCGTAACGAGATAAACAAGCTTATTGAGAAGGGCTTTTTGAGCAAGGAGTTCATTGACGCTCTCAGTGAATACGTATGAGCGATGACGTGGACAGGCTTCTCCGTAGAGGGGGAGGGGAGCCGAGAATCAAGGATGCGGACCTCTACGAGACTGTTGAGGAGGTTTTCGACACATCCACAGTCCTAACGGTTGTCTCCCTGATCCGTAAAAGAGTTTTAAAGCGGATTTCAGGCGTGATCAGTGCTGGGAAAGAAGCAAGGGTTTACCTCGGATACGCTCCAGATGGAAGGGCGCTGGCTGTTAAAATATACCTTACAAGCTCAGCGGAGTTCAGGAAAGGGATTTTGAAGTATATTGTCGGAGACCCGAGGTTTCACGGAGTTAAAACTGGTGACACGAGAGCGCTGATCTATGCGTGGACGAGGAAGGAGTACAGGAATCTTGTAAGGATGAGGGAGGCAGGGGTCAAGGTTCCGGAGCCTGTCGCATTCCTCAACAATGTCTTAGTTATGGAGTTCCTGGGCGAGGAGGGTAAGAGGTATTCATTGCTAGTGGAAGCCTACAAGGAGCTGGAGAAAGAGGAGTTGGAAAACATTTACAAGCTGGTTTTAGAGGAGCTGGAGAAAATCGTCTGCAAGGCTAGGCTCGTGCACGGGGATTTATCAGAGTTCAACATAGTGGTTAAGCCTGATCTCGACATAGCAATCATAGATGTAAGCCAGGCTGTCGACTACTCACACCCTAACGCGAAGGAGTTTCTCGAAAGGGATGTTAGAAATATTAACAGGTTTTTCAAAAATGAAGCCAAGATAAATGTTTTAAGTGACGAGGAGGTTTTGGAGGGGTTGTTTAAATGTCTGGAGAGGAGAAGGGAAGGTTCATCCTAGGCGTTACAAGACTCTACGAGAAAATACCTTTGGAGAGAATAGGGGTTTTAATAGGCGATAACGGGCGGGTGAAGAAGGAGATAGAGGAGAAGACTAGGACGGCTATAACGATAGATTCTTCAACAGGCGGCGTAGTGATAGAGCCAGCCCTCCCCACAACCACCGCTCTCGAGCTTATGAAGGCAAGGGATATAGTTAAGGCAATAGCATACGGCTTCAGTCCTGACAGGGCTATGAGGTTGCTGGATGAGGACCAGGTGTTAGTAGTCATAGATGTTAGACAGTACGTGGGAGATAAGCCTAACCACGTGGCAAGGGTTTTAGGGAGAATAATCGGCGAGGATGGTAAGGCGAGGAGAACTCTTGAGGAAATGACCGGCGCGTTCATATCGATATACGAGCCTTACGTGGCTATCATTGGGGATTTTGAAACAGCTAATATAGCTAAAACAGCTATTGAAATGCTGATACAGGGGAGGAGGCATTCAACAGTTTACAAGTACGTTGAGAATGAGACGTTCACCTTGAAGAGGAGGAGGATGAGGGAGCTCTGGCTCAAGCCTCCTAAAATAGAAACTGGAGAGGAAGGGAAACGAGAGGAATAGGAGTTTTCTAAAAAACGAGTAGGTATATAGCAACGATCATGAGCGCGCTCGCAACGACTTTCTTAAGGGTAAGCTGTTCGTGAAGAATGATCACTGATAACGCTATCACGAATAGAAGGCTGGACTTATCAATTATGGCCACAGGTGTTGTCTCCCCCTTCTGTAATGCCAGGAAGTAGAGAACCCATGATGCTCCTCCAGCCACACCGCTTAGCACTATGAAAAGTGCTTCTCTCGAAGTAATGGTTGACACGAAGCCTGTTCCCCTGAAGGTTAGCATGACCGCTACTGCAAAAACCATCATTACTATAGACCTTAAGGCGGTGCCGGTGAGGGAGTCCACGTGTTGAAGCCCTATTTTAGCGAAAATCGTTGCAAGCGCAGCCATGAAGGCATCTAGCAATGCGTAGATTACCCAATCCTCCAAGGCAACCACCTTTTCAACCCGGCATCTTGTGCGGGCCTTGTCAACACCGTGTTCAGAGGGGGTTCTATCCCCGGGTTCCCTCTTCATCTGCCGGCAAGTGAAGAAGTATTCGTTGAACCCTTAAAATGGTTTTAAGCGGAAAAGCTTATATGACTCCTAAAGTTATAATAGAACTCGATGACTGGTAGTGGGCCCGTAGCTCAGCCAGGCAGAGCGGCGGACGCTGGGGGATGTCTCCAGCGGTCGAAGCTCCAGATCCAGTGCTATGGGTCAGACGACCTTTACGGGATGAGATAGATCTGGAGGGAGTGACCCGTAGGTCAGGGGTTCGAATCCCCTCGGGCCCACTACGATTGAAAATTACTTCTTCTCAAGCATTCTAACCTTGTAGGCTGCTAAGAGGATGGATACTAGTAGAATGATCAAGGTTATTCTTAAATCAATCCCTGAGAAGGCGATCCATGTGGCGATGATGAAGAATAATAATCCGATGAACACCCTGGGTGCGCTGGGCGCGAAGAAGGCTTTTCTCGCAGACTGCTGAGCGTTTCCCACGCCGTAGAACCAAACCGCGTTAACGTAGAGGAATATTCCCGCGGCTAGTGTGACGCCTTCCCCTCCTGTTACGGTAAGCGTTGAAGCGATTGCTAAAATTATTGACGCGATAAAGACCGCGAAGTCTCTGAAGCTTGTAGCGATGTTAATTCTCAGAAATGTCAGTATTGCGAACAGCATTGTTGCCGCTAACCCGGTTAGAACGAGGTATTCGCTCATACTTATTCAACTCTACTATATAGTTAGCTTTAACAGGTTATTTAACTCGGTTGTGAGACGTACGCCCAGTCCTTTCTCGTTCACAAGTGTTTTCTGGTCGAGCGTGTTGAAAGGTATGTAAACCAGGCCTACTGCCTGGGAGGATGCAAAGGTTATCTTGCCCCTGTACTTGTTGTTTACTGCTTCAATATAACCGTCCACGAGCTTCTCGGCTAGCACGCTGGATATGAACGGGGGGAAAGCCCTGGCTTCTCCAGGTATGCTTGAAACCCTTGCTGAGGAAGCAATATCTTTAGCCAGAGAGTAGCCGGGTGCTTCCTCAATTTTCTCGGGAGGCGGCGTTCTCCCAGTGTATAGTCCTAGGACGTCTAGAACTGGGTTTTCAGCGTATGGAGGTATTGAGGCTACTAGAACAGTGAGCCTTGACTCCCCGCCCTTCCTGAAAACAATGCCCTTGACGAACGAGAACCTGCACTCAACCACGTAGAATGGAACGTAGAAGCCTCCCCTGCCAGGGAGCACGTTAACCTCGGGTGAACCCGTCTTCCCGTATGCTAGCTTCTTGAGGTTAACCATTATCTCCAGAAGATCCTGGATAGGCCTCTTATAGGTGTCTCTCAGCCATTTGAAAACACTCATGTATGCTTCAACCCATCTCACAATCTCCAAAGGATCTCTTCCAGCCGTGAAGAACTTGTGAGCAGCATCTGATAAATTATATATTGATTCAGCAGCCATTTTCTCAACTTCTAAAATACCCCTGTTAACCTCCGGGATGGGCGAGGACCCAACCCTCTCGAGAAGCAAAGCGTACTGGTCAACACCTGTTTTCGCAAGGTCAAGTGCTGCTGAAGTGTTCCTGGCATAGAGCTGTTCAAGAGATGCGAGCATTGTCTTGATAGAGCTGAGCCTTTGTTTAACAAGCGTGAAACCAGGGTCGTCTGGAATTTCGGACAAGGCTTCTTCAATATTCTTCAAAGCAGACTTTACATCATACTTCGATAGTGCTCGCAGAGCGTTGAGGAGGTATCCTGCGGTGTTACCGTAGATTATTGTTTCACTAACGAATCTCGAATCCTCTTCTGAGACTGCGAAGTCCTTGACAGCCTGTACTCTCAACGCCTCCTCGAAAAACGCTCTCGGCTCCTCCCCTGGCGGTGTGGGAGGTGGAACAGGTGTAACAGGGTTTGACAAGTACTGGAGGTATTTCGCCCTAACATTAGCCCTGGTCATTAACAGCTTCGGCTTTATCAGGCTCTGGAATATTTGATGCCTAGCAGCAATATCTGCAACAGTTGTCGAGACGGCGGTGGAGGGCAGTAACTCCCTAATCCACTTCTCAAGCTCGCCTCTGAGTTTTTCAATGTAGCGGGTGGCATCCACTATCTTGTTGAGGAAGCCGCAGTATTCGCACCTAACCCATTCCTCTCCTTGCTGGGGTTTCGGAAGAGGGGCTCCGCAATTGGTGCATCGCAACACTACAGTCTCCATGTTATTCCCCTTTCCTAGCCTTATCTTCTTCCCACTTGAACCCGTATAGCTGAGACTCTCACTTCAAGCGAGCTTATCCTAGCGTTCAACCTTGCCTCGACTTCTTGAAGAGCCTTCATTGCTAGCTCATAATATCTCTTAGCTAGCGCGTCGCTGAGATTGTAAACCATGGTGTAGCATACCCTGCACACAGCTATCTTGCCGTCAGCTATGAGGAAAGACGCCTCGCCCCCGTATTTCTCCCTTATATAATTGTTAACCGAGGCCGGCATGTAGATGTAGTTTATCTCCTCGCCCTGTATCTCCCTGTGACAAACCCAGCACTTCGTTGTTTTCGAAAGCTTCCCCAGCTTATCGTTCACGAAGCTTCTAACCTCGGGAGGCGCTTGCTGAAGATACGCCATTGCCTCACTGTATAGTTCAACAGCTTTAGAGGGGTTGTCAGCCTCTATTTTCAACGCTCTTATAATCCTCGCGTAACCTAGGAGCCTGAAGCCAACCGAGCTTAAAGGGTCGTGAATGTTCAGCAAGTCCTCGAGTATCAGCCTCCTCGAGCCTTCCCCGAGGAGAATATTGCCAACCTCCTCGTATTTCTGAGCGATCGATTCATCCATCTTCACGGCTTCGTTAATGTTGAATCTAGGCAGGCTGAAGATCATTGAAGCCAGCTCGAGATCTCTCGCAAGCTCCCCCGCTGTAGGCTTTGCAGCGATCCCAATATCTAACGGGAGGGCGGGATCTAGCTTCCTACACTGCTCTGCGGCTTTCGAGAATGCTTCAGGGGTTTTCTTCAAAAGCGCATCGTAGAATGTCGCGTAGAAGATGGTTTCCCCAGCCCTCCGGTTAATCTCGGGGTCGTTCGACTTGGAAGCGATCTCGTAAGCGTTTAGGAAGTGTTTCACAGCACCCTCTATATTTCCCTTGTTTCTATCGCTGAAAGCCTTGTTTAACTCGTCCTCGAACTTTTCCCTCTCACTTTTGAAGAATATCACGGCTACATCTCCTTCTTATACTTCTCAAGCAACTCCTTCTTCAGCTGGTCGTACTCCTCCTGGGTTATCAAGCCCTCGTCGAGCATTTTCTTCAGCTCCCTCAGCTTGGCTACGAGGGGGCTTTCCTGCGGCTGGGCTGGCGTTGGCGCTGGCTGGGGAGGTGCCTGCTGAGGCTGTTGCGGCTGAGTAGGCTGAATAGCCTGCTGCATTAATGTCGGCATGGCTACGAGAGCACCCATCCAGCCTGCGGCCGGTGATTTCCCAAGAGCCCTCATGACTTCAACTGTTTTAACAATCTCCAACACCTTGTCCTCGTCTCCCTTCTGGATTGCGAGCAGGAGGGGTAGTCCATAGGTCGGGTCCTCTTTCTCCATTCTCTCAAGCTGGGGCAGGGTTATCCCGGCTATTTTAACATCAATGAGCTCTAACCCTCTCTGCGCGAATGCCTCCTGGATTGTTCCCGCCTTCAGCCTACTTGTAACCTGGGTTAGGTTGGTGTAGATATCTATTGCACTGTACTTGCTGATCTCCTGTATCAGCGTCTCCACGAAGTAGTTTCTTATAAAGTCTGCAACCACTGTTGAAGACAGCTCCCTCACGGCCCCGGCTACCTGTGTTAGGAAGAGGACGGGGTCTGCAACCCTGTACCAGAATTCTCCAAAGCTCTGGAGCTCCGTCATGTAAAGGGTGCGGGGACCCAGCTTAACCCTTGTTGACAGCCCGAACTTCCCTCTGAACTGCTTCAGCGATACGAAGATTATCCTAGCTTTGAACGGGGTTTCACCATAGCCTGCCACGAGCCTGAAAGCCCTTGTTAGAAGCGGGAGGTTCTGTGTCGTCAAAACATGTCTACCAGGCGGTAGGACATCGTATATTTTCCCATCTCTCATGAACACTGCTGTCTCATACTCGTGCACTACTAGAACGCTGCCCCATCTAATATCCTCGTACGGGTAAACCCATAAAATATCCTCGGGGCCGGGGTTAACCCACTCTATAACGTTAGTCTTGCTCACGCATCATCACCTCACAATCCCGGACAATATCCTCTCCCTCTCCTCCAGGAGGGATTCATACTTCCCTAAAAGCTCCTCGATACTCGCAAGGAACTTCTCAGCCTCCAGGATGCTCGACGGCTTGCTTGAAGTAGTCTTGTTCAGCTCCTCAACTATCACGCCCATGTTTAAATCATGCTCCAGCATCTTGTCCAGAACGTTCTCGTCAACCTTGAAAGCGTGGAAAAGGGGTCTGTACCCGTAGGGTGCGTGCCTCGTTTTCTCGGCCAGGGAGTCAAGCCTGTAGATGAGTTTTTCAACACGGTTTGAAACAGGCGTGGAACCTGATGACGACACTATGAGCGAGTAAAAGCTTCTGAGGTCTGAAACGCTCTTCTTAAGCCTCCTGTAAAGCTCATCCCTGACAACCCTGTCGGTCTCCCTGATAAGCTCTTTCTCCTTATAACCCTTGTACCCGGGGAACAGCATTAGTAGCTTCTCGTAAAGCCTGAGATCTGGTGAAGGTTTGCCACTAGACAATAAAGTAACACCTCACTAATATTAACAGCTTCCAACTTAATATATTGAATCGTTAATTGTTCAACCATAGCGTTTAACTAGCAGATTCATACGTGAGTATTGGGGGATTCGGCAAGCTTCTCCGCTTTTCAACTTTATTAACGTTGAGAAGTTAGTATTGATTAAGGGTTGGTTTGAATGCATGAAGCATTGAAAATAATCCTAATTCTCACACTAATAACAGCATCCATACTGCCGCTAGCCCTTGGAACACAGGTCAGGAATCAACCCCTTGTCAGCGAAACCCCGCTCGGGGTGAAAATCCCTGTTGACAACACCCCGTACGCCTCGTACACTATAGAGCCAAACCTGGTCTACTACGGCGGTAAATACTATACTTCGATACTCAATATAACCCAGGGAGCTTTTATCGAGGGGAACATCACTTTCTTCACGATAGACCCTGCCACCGGGCAGGCTGAGAAAACCTGCTCACCGACAACCTGGGAATCGACAACTACCTCATCCTCGCCGGAGGCAAGCTGGCGCTAGCGTACACTAGATTCCCGAACTCCACCTATTACAGGGATCTTAGGCTCTTCCTAATCGACCCCGCGACAGGGAGCGTTGAAGCCGACGTACCTGTTGCCGAGACCTGGAAGATTTACGACGAGCATCCTGTTGCGGCCTACAACCCGGTGAGCAACCTCCTCGGCATAGCCCACTACATGGGCAACGGTTCGTACAGGGGCTTCATGCTCTCCATCGTGGACTTGTCAAGCCAAACACTCGTGAAAACCTACTTAATACCTCCCAACACTACGCTTGGATATACTCAAATAACCTTTAACATAGCGCCGCTGGGGGACGGCTTCATCTTCCTATACGTTAACGATACTTCAACTCCTGGAGAGTTAGACCTGAACCCGGTCTTCTTCAACCTGACCAACATGTACCCGCTACCCGTGATCCCTACTCCAGGGGCTAATGAAACCCTGGGCGATATAATCACGATGAGAGCGCCCAACATCACTAGGACTGACACTATTTACTCACCGTTCCTCCCCGTGGTTGTCTCAAATAATAAGGTTGTCTTCGCAGGGTTCACCTACAACTCGGACGGTTCGAGAAGCGTGTTCATTGCTGAGGCCGCGATGGTGGGGGGTGAAGTAGTGCTGAGAAGGATCGTGCTTGGACCGGGGCACTATCCCTCGATCGCTCTTGGATCATCGGCCATGGCAGTAGCCTACTCCTCCTTCGGTGCTGGAGGATACGATGTAGTGCTCAAGATTCTCGACATCGAGAGCCTTGGCGAAATAGCCTCGCTCAACCTAAGCAGGATTGCTGGGACCCAGGAGTCTAATGAGGCATATGTGAAGATAGCTTACTCGCCCATGGGATATTATATTGTTACGTGGAGCGTAATGTACGGCACAACCTATTCGATAGTGGTTGGAGGCGTTAAGGAGAGCAGCCTAGGGTTCACCGGACCCATAACGCTTGAAACCACGCCAGCCATGAACGCGACGCCTGTAAGGGTTGGAGTGGACGGGTTTGACGGATTCGCCGTTCTGTTCAGAGAATATAATGTTGCAACCAACGAGTCTGACACATACCTGTTCCTCGGCAGAATAGGCGTTGACCTCCCCCCGATCACGGAGACGACGACAACAACAGAGACCGTGACAACCACTACAACCGTTCCAACAACCACGACAATTACCGAAACCATCACATCCACCACCACCGTGACCGAGACAACAACCGTCACGACCACTTTAACCGAGACAAACACCACTACTGTGACTGAGACGGTCACCTCAACTGTGACCACTACGGTTACTGAAACCTATACGGAGACAACTACGGAAACGGTAACAGAGACGTCTTACACGACTATTCCAACCACGGTTACTTCAACAATCACGAATACAACAACCGTTACGGAGACATCCTACACGGTGATCCCAACTACAACCACAGTTGTCCAGACCTCGTACACTACGATTCCCGTGAGCACCACTATAACCAATACTACAACGGTGACGACCACAGCCACGGTGACCAACGCGGTATACACTACTGTAACGGAGACTCAGACGGAGACTACGACGAGAACGGTTGTAAGCACTGAGTGGACAACATCCACTAAGACCGAGACGTATACCACAAGCATCCTTGAGACTTCAACAGGAATAGCCGGGGCTATTGCAACACTCATAGTCGGATTCCTCGTAGGTTGGTTGGTTAGAAGGCCAAAATGATTTTTTACTCCTAACCCATTCGCCTTTACATCACACTCCATTAGCTGGAAATCGCGTGTAGTAGTGAATAATATTATCGCTCGCAGGCGATTCTGCCTAACCTTACATCACTCAATGCTTGCTGGTTTAAGACCGCGTGGTAGGGTTTAAAAATACTTGAGTCCTTAATTATAGGAAGGGGCCCGTCGTCTAGCTTGGTTAGGACGCCGCCCTGACACGGCGGAGGCCCGGGGTTCAAGTCCCCGCGGGCCCATCTCCTTCAATCAGCATCGTAGTATAGTTTGAAGCCTCTAACGGTTTCCTCAAGCCTCAATATTTTGATCCTTCCAACCTCCTTTGTGTTAGAGACGTGTGTCCCCGTGCACGGGATTGCGTTGACTCCTTCAATCTCGACTACCCTGTACCTGCTCGTCCTGGGAAGTCTTTGAAGGTTGGGGGCGTTGTAAATCCTTGCTGGAAGCTCTTCCCAGCTGACCCAGAAGGCTTTAACCCTCCGAGCCTCCTCCACTATTCTCGTAGCTTCCCTGAGAACTTCCTCAACAATCTCTTTCGAAGCACTCCTAGCATCGTACTCTATGTAGGCATCTGGGGGAGTGTGCTGGGCTTCGAGAGTGTTGACATTTCTCCCATAAGCCTTCATCACAGCGTAGTCCAAGATGTGCCCTGCGGTGTGAAGCCTCATAGTCTTGTACCGGGGCTCCCAGTCTAGCTCAAGCACCACCTGGGAGCCTTTAACGGGCAGGTTTCCCTCAACCAACCTGCCGTAGTGTGCTACAATGTTCTTAACCATGAGGGCTTTCTCAACCCTGAACTTAATGCCCTCGCCTTTGACCCAGCCGGTATCGCTTCCCTGACCCCCGGTTTTCGGGTGAAACACTGTTTTATCGAAGACAAGGTAGCACCTGCCCGGCTTATCGCAGGCATAGTCGAGAAGATTAACTGTTGCCGTCTTCAAATATGAATCTTCAAGGTATAGAAGCTCGGTGCCCTGCATGTTCTTAAGCCAGGAGTAAAGATCAACCATGACCAAGCAACCCGTTTCCTCTTATGAAAACTATCTTGAAAGATTTGCCTTCCTGAACAGGGTCCAGCCCAGCAGGAAAGGTACCAGCGTCCAAGCGGCCCCAGCGGCAACGACTAGGTACGGGTTTACAACAGAGACTTCTGCATAGATATCAGGGAATTCTGCTCTGTTTACGAAATATGTTGCAAAGCTTGTTAAGCCGAGGGGGTTGAAGTAGTAGCTAGTATACTGGAGTTTCTGCAGCTCCTCGACAAGCCTGGGGGTGAAACCGTGCATGAAGTATGCTAGTATGAATACCAGGATCCCCATGATCATTGTGAAGAACAGGTACAGGATGATTGAGACCGCGAGATACTTACCCCCGCTTGCCACTGTTGAAAGCATGTAGCAGACGCTGTAGAAAGCTATGAGTGATCCAGCAACGCCTAGGAACAGTATCACAGTGTAAGACGCCTCGATACTGTAGCCGGTGAGCAAGAATATGCTCGCGTTGAATGCTGCGAAGAAAACCCCTGTTGAAGCTAGAGCGGTTAAAACCCCGGCCGTGAACCTCGTGACATATACTTCTAGCCTTGTAACAGGGCGGGCTATGAGGAACTCCAATGCCCCAATCCCCTTCGGCTTAGCGACGAGAGTGTATGCGAGGTATAGAACCACTATTGGGAAGAATTGGGAGAATAAGCCGAGCCCGGCTGTGCCGAGAGCGATGTTTGTAATACGTCGCTGAATAATCCCTGTCTGAATCCTGGTTACAGGTAATGCGCTACTCAAGTAGGTAAGGCCTTCGGGGTTTTTAAGGTAGAGCATGATTCCAGTTGTAGTTGAAGCATTCAAGCCTAGCTCCGATGCGTTGGTCTTGAAAACATTAAGCCCTGTTGAAACATTACCGGCTAACAATGCTTTTTCAAGCCCAGCGTTACCTGTGTCCGTGGAAAACGTGCAGTATAGCTCGAAGCCATCGCCGGGTGGCTCAATCAACATTGAAATAGTTAGCTCATCATTCTTTAGAAACACGTAGCCTGCTGAATACACCGACTTCGAGCCGTCGAGGCTGGAGAAGTAGATAAGAGGGGTGGAAGCATAGAGCGCTCCTCCGCCTCCCTTTATGAAGCGTGCCACTATACTGTTGAATCCGAAAGGCGTTGATGATCTTACTTCGAAAAGCAACCTCCCCGTATCCTCAGGTAGCGACCTTATGATGTCAGACTCCAGCGTTGTCTCAACGACATGGTAGCCATCCGCCCGGAAAGCAAATGTTTTCAGTGTTTGATAAACCCCGTTCTCCTCAACTAGAAGGTTTACCTCGACGTTAGCTGTGGTTCGTCTCATCTCTGAGTCGTAGATGTTGTAGTGCATGGTTAACTCCCCGGTTTCAACGTCAAGCTTTGCGAGGAAAGCTGGATAAGAAGATCCTGCACCCATGCTAAGCGAGATGGATACTAGGTATGATAGCCCAACACCGACCAGGATGAAAACTGTTAGTGTCACTAGCGTTGCTGGACGTATGAAGGCTCTTTTAAAGTCGTAGAAAATGGGGTTCACATCACTCACCCTTCCCCCTTATCAGGTTGAAGAAGAATTCTTCGAGGCTTCTCTCCTCGCTCCTAACCTCCTGTACGCTGAAGCCGCTCTCCACGAGCTCCTTGACGATTACGCTTGGGGAAGCGTTTAAGCCTGAGACCACCACGTACTCACCCCTGGTTTCAACCCGTCCATACTTCTCGAGAATGCTGAGGGATTCCCCAACTCTGTCAATTTTCATGATCAGGGATGGTTTAGCCATGTTCACGATCTCGCTCATCATGTAGACACCGATGATCTTGCCCTTATGGATGAATACTACCTTGTCAGCTATTCCTTCAACCTCGCTTAATATGTGTGAGGAGAATAATACAGCCTTACCCTGCTTCTTAAACTTCACGGCTAGGTCTCTGAAGAAAACTATTCCCTTAGGGTCCAGGCCGTTTAAAACCTCGTCGAAAATGAAGTTTGGGGGGTCGTTGATCAGTGAGACCGCTAGGGCGAAGCGCTTCTTCATTCCCTGCGAGTAAGCGGCAAGCTTCATGTTCAACGCGTCTCCAAGACCCAGCATCTCTAAAGCCTCTCTCCCCATTCTCTTCGCCTCGGTAGGCGGTATGCCGTAGTAGCCTGCTAGGTACACGTAGTAGTCCAGCGCCTTAAAGTCTGTTTCAAAAATGGGAAGCTCTGGAACCCACCCGATCCTTTCAGAAGCTTTTTTCTTCTCCCTCGTCACCGATAAGCCGTCGATTAACACGTCCCCGGAATCCGGGGGCAGTACTCCAACAGCTATTCTAATAGTTGTGGTCTTGCCAGCACCGTTCAAGCCTACGTAGCCCGTTATCTCCCCGTTATACACTTTAAATGAGACGTTGTCAAGGGCTTTAAGCCTGCCAAAGGATTTTGAAACACTGTTAACCTCTATCAAGCATTTGCACCTTTTACTTGATAGTAATAACCTCTCCACGTCTTATAAAATTTTAAAAGAAACCCTTCCTCCTGTGGAATCCTTCACATCTTGTAAGATTCCTTGACACGCAATTATTTCAAACAATGTATAAGTATAAACGTCCCTTCAGTATATTCTTTAAGAGCGAATAAGTATGCATATGAAGAAGGGTGGTTAAAGTGGATTATCTCGCACCAATAGTTGCATCGCTGATGTGGAGCTTGAACCCTGCCGTAATTTCTAAGTACAGGGAGCATATTAAGCCGGTGCTTTTCACCGGGTTCAGGGCTCTCACAGCTCTTGCATCACTCATCCCTTTCGCGCTGATCAATAGTCATGGCTTTCCAGGGTTTACGGAGGCTGGTCTCGCAGTCATTCTGGCCTCGGCTCTGCTAGGGCCCGGAATAGGGGACGCTTCATACACTAAAGCTATTCAACTCCTCGGCGGCTCCCTCGCGGTGATAATAAGTTACACGTACATCTTCGTCTCCCAATTCATAGCGGCGGTTTTCCTGAACGAGCCCTTAAGGCTTCCGGTTGTTGCCGGCAGCTTGACAGCCTTCCTAGGCATTGTCCTAGCATCTTCAAACGGCAACGGGGGAAGGTTTAACGTGAAGGGTGTTGCATACTCTGTTGTTGCCTCTATTTCATGGGGTCTCGCAACATCTATGATTAAGGTGGCCCTCCTATACGCTGACACCTTAACCCTCACCGTGATGAGGCTCGGGTTCATAGCAGTCTTCTTCATCCCCGCCGGCCTGATCGTGGAAGGGGGTCCTGGGAAAGGGGATTCGAAGCCTTTGATCAAGGCTTCGCTCATAACAGGGGTTTTAGGGTGGAGTATTGGAATGCTCCTTTTCATCTACTCTATAAACAAGTTAGGTGTTTCAGCCACTGCGGTAGCCACCGCGCTCACCCCGGTGCTATCCCAGCTAACTGTCAAGCTCCTGTCCAGGGAGAAGCCGACGCTGAGAACTGTTGGAGGAGCACTGCTTATTTCTTCAGGAATAATTATATCCCTCCTTTCTCCTTGAAAAAGAGTTTAAATTACTGTTTAATCGTAAAATCCCTTTGAAGAGTAATACGGTGATGATGTAGCTTGAAATACCCGCTGGACAGGATATGCGTTAAAAGCGGCATCTTATGCCCTAGCTGCCAGCGTAAAGTGGAGACAGGCGTTGTCGATATTGATGAGATTAAAGTGATGAAGGCTTTAATGGATATTGAGGAAAAGCACAAGGTCTTGAGGAACGGGGAGTATGTGAAATCTTTCATGGCAGGTGATCAACTCATACTGATACTCCGCGACGGCGTGGAGCAGGCCGAGCTTGAGGAGGTTTCAAAACACCTTAGCAGGGAGCTTGACGCTAAGGTTAAAATAATTGTTGAGACAGGCGATATAAGAAGGCTTATTGAGCAGGTGATCAGTCCTGCATCACTCCTCGGCGTGAACCAGGTCTGGCTCCCCGATGGAACGGAAATCGTTAACGTAAGGGTTCCGAGGAGGGATCGAAGATTTTTGGAGAAAAATAGAACCACGTTCGAGGAGTTAATAGCTAAGTTAACCAGCAAGAAGGCCAGGATTGTTTTCGAGTAATAAGAGATTTATTTTAAAACCAAGTTCTCCTTAAACAACTCCCTTAACACTATGCTCGCATAGAATCCTTGCTTCAGGAAGAAGCCTATCTCTAGGAGATTGTTGGCATGCTTTAAGCTGATGTTGGATGGCTTGAACAACCCCGTCCTCCACCAGCATCCCAGCTCGCTAATCCTGTCAGGGCTCAAGCCTTCCTTCTCGAAGAGATCCGTGTAAAGCGTTGAGCCCTCCTCACCGCAGCCAGGGGCTGGAAGCACCCTGTTTAGACACCCCCATCCGCATGTGTCGACCAGCTTGTTTAAGAGAAGATTGTAAAGGTAGCTCGCGTAAGCCTCCACAAGGATTCTCGACGTTGATTTCTGCACAAGCTCTAAACCCTTGGATAGTGGTGATTCAACATATAGTTTCTCGTAAAACAGTCTCCCCGGGAATGATCCTTTAATCCTTGCAACAGCACTGTTCATTTTTTCCCATGGATAATGCTCTCTCAGGAAGAATATGCTGAACCGGTCCTCCCTTCCAAGAAGAATTTGCTTGCCTAAAAGGTGGCTTATCGGCCTCTCAACCCCGAATCGCTGATACCCGTAGTATGATGGCAACCCCGAAGCAACGATAAGCCTAAGCAAATCCTCGGCAATACTGTAATCGCCGGGTCTTGAACCCTCCAGGGTTATCTTGAACCTGTTCCCGACTAGTGATTTTCTCGTGGGCTTAGCACGGGCGAAGCCTATTAGGAGAGTGGCGTAGTTTTCGCCACAAATTTCCTTAAGATCGTTGCTAACCAGGGTTTTCTTGACGAAGAAGAACTGGGTGCTTGTGGACTCCTTATCCTTCAATCCGAGGTGAATAATGTTGGAGTCAGGAATCCCGATCTGTTTTGCGAGAAGCCTTTTAACGCGTAAAGTATCCATAGACCTCTTAGTGACTCTGAGCACCGCGTACTCGCCTTTTTCCCTGTTAAAGCCTAGTTCTTGAAAGTTGACAACCTCCTCCACGGTGAACGTGTCAGGGGTGATCTTGAGCTCGGTGTTTATTTTCCGATGCGTGAGAACGTGCTTCAACCCGGCTACGTAATCTAATGGATGAGGGTAGTAGGTCAAAGAAGCTTCAACCCGCTCGTGAGCTTGTCAACAGCCTCATCAGGCGCTGGACCTATTGCAACGGCCGTTGTCGTTCCCGGAGGCAGCTCGGTCAGCCCAGCGTCTTTGATCAAGGATGCTGGAAGCCCGCTCCTCGCAGCTTTCTCATACAGCTGGATGAGCTCGGCCTCGCCTGGAACTTTCACCACAACTTTCTTCTGCCCACTACTCCACCATTCTTCAAACCATTCTCTTCTTGAACGGTATGCTTCGAAAGCAGCTGTCACCGACGCGTGGGCAACCTGCACGGCGAGCTTTCCCTTGCTCATCCCGAGATCGCTTCTAACAATTATAACCTGTTTCAACCCGTTAAACCCTCAACAAGAATTATTAAACACTCCTCATATATTAGTTCCCGCTGGATTATTCAATGCTTGGATGTGGACTTTATGGGTGCTAAATCGTGTTTCACAATCCTGACACTACTGGTTTTAGCCATGGCCTCAACGGCTAGCGCGCAAGGCGTGGAGCCTGTTTACAGCCCTGGAGACTTCTTCAACTACGAGTACACTGTAACGCTTTCACGAAGTAATCAGTTCTGCACGGTTAAAGTGTTTCTCACAGTTAGAGTGGAGAGCGTGTCATATCCTTTCGTGGAGTATAGTATTGGCGATCACAGGAGGATTAGCTTCACCGGTGACTGCGAGGTTTTCGGCCTAAGCCTGGAGATGGTTGAGAATAGTTTCAGGGATAGCAAGGGTGTTGACAGGCTGGATGCTGAGCCCTCATCATCATACATAGGATTCTTCGCCAATCCCTCGTATACTGGCGAGTTCGCGGAGAGTTATCAGGTAGCAACGGGTTTCCTGAATGTTACAGCCAAGTATGTCAACGGCGTGCTGATAAGGTATGTTGAGCTAACCGAGACCTTCTTCTTCAACAGCGTGGCAATCTTAGAATTACTCTCGACAAGCGCATACTACAGGGTTAACCCAGCCCTTGCCCCCATGGGTTTGGCAGCGGCAACGGTGGGTTTCGCCCTTGGGTTAGTCGCGATAACTTACTCGTGGAAGAGCAAGAGGTTGCAGGTTGCTGAGAGAATATTTTTAATACCTTAATCACGTTTAAACTGTTGATTGCTTAACCATGGTGGTTGCTACATGGTTGCACAGTACAGTTTAACGCAGCAGGCCGGCATCGTTGTCGAGGAGGCAGCGTCACCCCCGATGTGCGATAGCTGCCACAGGATCATGGAGCCCGGGGACTATGGCACGGAGTTCATGTGCCCTAACTGCGGGAAGGTATTGATCCGTAGATGCAAGAGGTGCAGGCAGCAAGCGGTTGAGTACGCCTGCCCTAACTGCGGGTTCAGGGGTCCTTGAAGAGGTGGTGTGGATGGCTCAGGTTGCTGTAGTGGTTAAAATCCTCCCAGAAGATGTGGAGACACCGTTGAACGAGTTGAAAGCCCGGATTGAGCAGAGCCTGCCGCAGGGATATCAGGTGAAGGCTAGCGATGAGGAGCCAATAGCCTTCGGCTTGAAAGCTCTCCGCTTATTAATAGCTATGCCTGAGGAAACCGAGGGCGGGACAGAGCCCTTGGAGAACCTTTTAATGAGTATTCAAGGCATCAGCCAGGTCGAGGTTGAAGCTGTTTACAGGCTTCCTTAGCAATTCTTATATTAAGGGTTTTTCACACTCAACATTATAGGTTGTTAACGCTGGTGCTTGATTTGGCAGGGAATAAGTTGAGATTACCTTTAAGAGTACTAGACGCTGATAGGAGGGATCTACATAAAGGCATAGCGAGGCTGGACCCTGAGGTAATGGATAAGCACGGTATATTGGAGGGAGACCTCCTCCTTGTTGAGGGAGAGTCGGAGACGGCTGTGATAGCCGCTGCAAGCAGGGATCAGGATAGGGGTCTGGGGGTAATAAGGCTTGACCCGGTTACCAGGAAGAACGCGGGCGTGAACATTAACGAGGTAGTTTTCGTGGAGAAGGTTGAGAAACAGTACGCTCAGGTGGTTAAGCTAGCTCCAACCAATTACTTCGCCCCCGCCGACCCAAGCGTGGTGGAAGAGGTTAAGAGGAGGATTATTGGAAGGCCCTTGATGGAGGATAATGAAATCCACGTAGTCATAATGGAGATGAGCATACCTTTCAGAGTCGTAACCTTGAAGCCGAAGGGGCCTGTGATAGTTTCTGATGAAACAGAGCTCTACATTTTCGAGGAGCCTGTCGGGGAGGTTCCAAGAGTAACGTATGAAGACATTGGCGGACTAGGCAACGTGATCGAGAAGATTAGGGAGATGGTTGAGCTACCGCTCAAGTACAGGAAAGTGTTTAGGAAGCTGAACATTGACCCGCCTAAGGGAATACTTCTGTACGGTCCCCCAGGCACTGGCAAGACATTGCTTGCTAAAGCGTTGGCTAACGAGGCTAACGCGTACTTCATCGTGATCAATGGTCCAGAAATCATGAGCAAGTATTACGGTGAGTCGGAGCAGAGGCTTAGGGAGATCTTCAAGCTAGCGAGGAAGAAGGCTAAGAAGAACCCTGCAATAATATTCATAGACGAGTTAGACGCTATTGCGCCGAAGCGGGATGAGGTTATAGGCGAGGTTGAGAGAAGGGTTGTCGCCCAGCTCCTAGCCTTACTTGACGGGTTGGAGAGCAGGGGGAACGTCATAGTGATAGCGGCTACGAACAGGCCTAACGCTGTCGACCCAGCTTTGAGGAGGCCTGGCAGGTTTGACAGGGAGATTGAAATACCTATGCCGGATAAGAAGGGCAGGCTGGAAATACTTCAAATCCACACGAGGAGGCTTGTTAAATCTGGCATCCTCGGCGAGGATGTCGACCTGGTCAAGCTCGCAGAGATGACCCACGGGTACACCGGCGCTGATCTCGCCGCCCTGGTCAAGGAGGCTGTCCTGCATGCTTTGAGAAGGTATGTGCCTCTTGAAAAGTCTAACCCGCCTACACCAGAAGAGGTTTTAGAAAAGGTTAAGGTTACTTTCGAAGACTTCATGTTCGCGTATAAGAGCATCGTACCCAGCGGTCTCAGAGAGATATATGTCGAAGTCCCTGAGGTTCACTGGAGCGATATAGGAGGGCTTCATGAAGTGAAGCAGGCTTTAAAGGAGAGTGTTGAATGGCCCTTGAGAATGCCCGAGGTGTTCGAGAAGTTCGGGATTAAGCCTCCAAAAGGCATACTTCTATACGGGCCTCCCGGATGCGGGAAAACCCTCCTCGCCAAGGCTGTTGCAACCGAGAGCGGCGCCAACTTCATAGCTGTGCGGGGCGCGGAGATCATGAGTAAGTGGGTTGGAGAGTCGGAGCGTGCTGTAAGGGAGATTTTCCGGAAAGCCAGGCTACATGCACCCACGGTTGTCTTCTTCGACGAGATAGACGCGATAGCCTCGCTGAGAGGTGCCGAGCTGGACTCTGGAGTATCAGAGAGGGTGGTGACACAGTTGATTACCGAGATGGATGGTATTCAGAAGCTTGAAAACGTCGTTGTGATAGCGGCAACCAATAGACCTGACCTAATAGATCCCGCGTTGCTGAGGCCTGGAAGGCTTGAAAAGCTCATCTATGTTCCCCCGCCAGACTATGACGCGAGGCTTGAAATACTCAGGATCCAGACAAGAAGCATACCCTTGTCAAGGGATGTAGACCTCCGGGAGATCGCCCGGAGAACAGAGGGATACAGCGGCGCAGATGTTGAGGCAGTTGTGAGGGAGGCGGTCATGTCTGCTCTGAGAGAATCCCTCAACGTTAAGGAGGTATCAGTGAAGCATTTCAACAGGGCGTTAGAGATTATTAAGCCAAGCATTAATGATAATATGTTGAGATATTACCTGGAATGGGGGGTTAGGGCGAGGCAGCAACTCCCTAGGTCTCACTTAAAGCCTCAAGTCTACGTTTAAGGTGGGTAAAATGAAATATAACCCGGGCTACTGGCGTCTTACCCCTCTCTTCAGGCTGATCCTGGAGATCGTGATCGACCATCCGGAGGGAGTCTCCGAGTCCGACCTAATAGATATCTTGAAGAAGGAGCACGAGGTCGAGGTGGGGAAGGCAGAGCTCTACAAGGCTTTGATGAAGCTGGAGCTATCGGGTTATATCCAGGTAGAGCCTGTTGGAAAAGAATTCGTTGTACGGCTTTCACCATCCTTTCCCGAGCTTTTTAAGTGAATAGTTTTAAATGTTTTAAACAACTATTTTAATGATCGTGGGAGAGGCATGGGAGTAAACCTTAAAGACCTCATACCAGAGGATGCTAAGATAATTATTGAGAACATGCGCGTGTTGAAGGGGAAGGTTATCGCGATAGATGCTTACAATGCCCTGTACCAGTTCCTAGCAGCCATAAGGCAGCCGGATGGAACCCCTCTAATGGATTCCCAGGGCAGGATCACGAGCCACTTGAGCGGGCTTTTCTACAGGACTATAAACCTTGTTGAGGAAGGCTTGAAAATAGTTTACGTGTTTGACGGGAAGCCCCCTGAGCTTAAAGCTAGGGAGCTTGAGCGCAGGAGAGCGTTGAAGGAGGAGTCTGCTAGAAAGTATGAGGCTGCTGTTGAAGCAGGTGATTTGGAAGCGGCTAGAAGATACGCGATGATGGCTTCGAAGCTAACTGATGAGATGGTTAAGGAGGCTAAAAAGCTCTTAGACGCTCTCGGAGTTCCCTACGTTCAGGCACCAGCCGAGGGTGAGGCCCAGGCAGCATACCTTGTTAAGAAGGGCGACGCCTACGCTTCCGCAAGCCAGGACTACGATAGCCTCCTCTTCGGCTCCCCCAGGCTGATAAGGAATCTCACTATTAGCGGGAAGAGAAAGCTTCCGAGAAGAGAGGAATACATCGAGGTCAAGCCTGAGATGATAGAGCTTAACACGTTGCTCTCCAAGCTTAACCTGACCCTGGAGAACCTTGTAGATATAGGGATTCTGGTAGGCACGGATTATAATCCGGAAGGCTTCGAAGGGATAGGGGTTAAGAAAGCCTACCAGCTCGTCAAAACATACGGGTCGATCGAGAAGATTCCTAAAGCCTTGCTCAAGTCCAGCGTAGAGGTTGATGTCCTAGAGATTAAGAAATACTTCCTCCAACCCCCTGTTACAGACTCGTACAAGATAGAGTGGAGGGAGCCCGATGAGAAACTGGTTTTCGAGATCCTTGTTAACGAGCACGATTTTAGCGAGGATAGAGTGAAGAACGCGCTTGAAAGATTTACTAAAGCATACAAGGAGAATATTAAAGGAGTTCAGACCGGGCTGGGCAAGTGGTTTGCCAAGCCCTCCTAGCTTACGCGTTGTTAACAGGTAGGTTCAAAACATTTAAATCGAGAAAAACCACCCGCTCCGAACCCTATCCTCAACCTATGCTAAGAAGTGGCAGGATCGCGTTTATAGATATGTTTTAACATAAAATACTTTGTGAAGCTCATGAGCGGTGAAAAACCCACAACCGCGTTCGTGCTGATGTTGCTTTCAGGCATTATCCTACTGCTCTTCGCGATACTAGCATTAGCGATAGGGGCCTTGCTACGCGCGGAGATTCCCCTTGAAGAATCAATGCCGCTTCCAACCGGTATGGGGTTCCTCACGGCTTTCGCGATAGGGACTGTGATGATAATAGTCGGGGCAATAGCCTTGTTAATTGGCTTGTTAATGATCGTTGCCGCTTTTAAGATTCGTAGTGGTGAACCCGGCAAGGTTAAAACCTGGTCTATAATAGGGATAATCCTTTCTATTGTAAGCCTGATCACTGTTGGCGGAGGATTCTACCTAAGCTTTGTCTTGGGCTTGATAGGAGGGATTCTCGGATTAACGTGGAAGCCGCCGGAGAAACCCGTTGCACAGGAGCAAACCCCTCTCCCACCCCCAGTCTAATTTTTCCACCTTTCCTCCACGCTCCATCCATACCTGCCTATTAAAGGGACGAACACGCATTCTATCCCCCACCGCTTATTTATTCTCCCATTCTTCTTCTCAACGATTAAGAGTCTTTGGAAATACCTGTCCCCCACCGGTGCTACCAGGATCCCGGGATCCCCTAGCTGCTCCAGCAGTGGCGGAGGAATATCCGGGGCTGCAGCAGTTACTATTATTCTATCGTAGGGAGCAGCCTCCCTGTAGCCCAGTGTTCCATCGCCGACCAGTACCGTGACGTTTTCCGAGTATCCTGCTTTCTCAAGGTTTTTCCTAGCAAACGAGGCTAGCTCGCTGATTCTCTCAATACTGTACACGTGTCCTCCACCGGAGTCCTGCTTGGCAACTATTTCAGCCAGGACAGCGGCCTGATAACCCGACCCGGTTCCAATCTCTAACACCTTGTTGCCCGGCTCAGGATCCAGCTCCTCGGTCATTATGGCAACCATGTGTATAGCACTTATCGTCTGACCCCAGCCTATGGGTAGCGGGGTATCATGGTAGGCGTATTTCCTCATCGCCTCTGGGACGAACAACTCCCTCGGCACTGTTAGGAGAGCTTTAATGATCCTGGGGTTTCTCAAGTAGCCTGAGTCAACTAGGAGTTCGACAACTCTACTCCTCTGCTCGTGAAAGCTCAACGCGATCCCTTTGAAAATATTAGGTTTATGGTTTAATTAAACATGGGGTTAGGGATGATAGTTGCCAGCGAGATAGTGCGCGCAAAGGGCCACCCAAACGTTACGGCTAAGCATAAGACAACGCTGGAGATAACGAGGGATTGTGATTTAACGTTGAGAGGGGACTGCATAATAGGGGTTAATGCTGACAAGGCTGCGTCAAACCTGTCCAGTGATTTTAAGGCTGCCTTAACGTCTCCGAGAAACATATTGTTAATTGTTCTTGAGGCAGGCGGGTTTAAGGACTACCTGATAGCACATGGTTCGAGAGAAATTACTGCTACCGATCCTCGAAGAATCATTATCAGGAGAAGTAGCTATGTCGAGCCCGCGACAATAGGGGTTTACGCGACGAAGGCAGCCGGGGATCTAGATAGAGGGTTGGTCAATAGTTTGAAAAGCGGTGACGCCGTGTTAACGGTTAAGCTATACGTGCTCAGGCTTGATGATATCGAACCTGTAAATCCCTGAGCCTGGAGAGTACTCTAGGACAAGCCTGTGGCTGAGTATTCTCCACCCTGGGAGAACACTGCCCACCTCGTCAATGCTGGTGTAGACATCTCTTGTTAGAACGTATAGGTGTAAGATGCCTTCAGGCGCGAGGACTTGATCGTAGACTTCGGCAAAGCCTAGGCTTGCCTTAGGGAGGTTTGCGATCACCCTGTGAGCCACCTCTTTCCTCGGGAGGTGATCAGGGATGTCTCTTGCATCATTGTTTAACGGTATGATGACTCCTTTAAGCCTCCTCATATTGGATTTAATATTCTCTATTAAGAGTTCGTGGGCAACAGGGTTTAAATCGTTTGCCAAGACCAGTGCGGTTTTCAATGATGCAATGTGGACTGGGAACCCGCCTATCCCTGAGAATAAGTCAACAACGATCTCGCCATCCCTGACCAGGGATGCGAGCCTCCTATGCTCCTCTGTTAGCCTTGGATTATAGTAGACTTTTCCAAGCCTGATCTTGAAGCTTAAACCGTATTCTTTAACAACAACTACTTCAACCGGGGTTCCCCATAGGAGTTTGAGAACCGGTACTCTATACTCTTCAACAGTCTCCTCCTTAACATATATTGCTTTCAGCCTTGGATGAGTTTTTAGAAGCGCATCCACAACCTCCTCCGACGCTCTATGCTCCAAGACCTTGCTCCTCACAATTGCTACATCTCCCAGCAAATCGTATGAGGGAGGGTTAACAGCTATCTTCTTCTTGTATCCCGGGGCGCATTCGACAACTCTGAACAATGTTTCATCGATGGATTCAGGCTTCTCAGCAACAGGTATGAGTACCTTGTCACCTGCCCTCTCTATTAAGTAGTCCTCGAGGAGTAGGCCGGTTTTCCTCAAAGCCTTTATCGCTTTCTCAGCGCGGGTTTTTTCAACTTCCACGCAAAGCACTTTCCCGCCCAAACCAGTCACCATGCTCAGCTAATTAAAATCTATATTACTTAGCTTAACATATGTTTGATCGTGGATTGGAATGTTTTCCAAGGTAGCGTTGATATACAAGCCAACGCTTAAGTGTATTGAAATGGTTAAGGAGCTTTCGAACGCTTTCTATAGCAGAGGGTCTGAAACCATATTGTTCACTGTTGACGATTTACTACCGGCTGAGATAGAGAACACACAACTCGTCGTCGTGGTTGGAGGAGACGGAACGTTTCTCAAAGCATCCAGCACTATTCAGAGAACAGGGGCTTTCATCCTACCTATTCACTGCGGCAGGCGTGGAGCCTTCTTCGACCCGATTACCATGCCTCTCCCGGAGATTGTTGAGAATGTTTTGAACGGCGAGTTCATAGTTCAGTACTATCCGAGGCTGAAAGCCTGTAGGGGGAGCGACTGCAGGGTTTTCATTAACGAGCTCGCTTTAACCTCAATAGATCAGGGAAGGATCACGGGCTTCTCCATAGTTATCAACACCCCGGGGATTAGTTCGAGGCTAGAGTTTGAAGGAGACGGCGTCCTGGTCGCCTCATCGCCTGGTTCAGCCGCTTACAACTTGTCCGCGGGAGGACCTTTAGTTGACGCCTGGAACAGTTTGATCATTATAACCCCGTTGAACCCTATGCAGCTCAACCTTCCACCCATAATCCTTCCATCTTTTTCAACAAACGTAAGGGTTTCATGCAGGGGTTTTTCATCAATGTTTTTCGACGGGGAGAAAATAGCGACGCTGACTCGTGGAGAAGAGGTGGTTGTCTCAGGCTCTAACAACTATCTTAGAGTGATAAGGTTCAAGCCCAGGAGGGATCTTCTCAAAAATGTCATCGAGTCGAGATGGGTTTCCTTCCCCCAGGTTTAAAACAGCTGTCCTGGACACGTCAGCCCTTCTAGCGAAAATATACAGGCTCCTGCCGAGGCATGAGATCGAACTATACACGACTCCTCGCGCAGTGGAAGAGGTGAAGGATCGCGAGAACAAGGAGGCCTTGGAGGAGGCTTTAGACCTTGGTTTAATAACTGTTAAATCCCCGGGGAAAGAGTTCGTTGGAAAAGTATTAAAGCATGCTACCTCAATAGGTGAGGTTTCAAAGCTTTCGAAGACTGATGTTGAAGTAGCTGCCCTAGCCCTTGAGCTTAAGGAGGCTGGCGGAACCTTTGTTTTCACAGATGACTACAGTCTGCAAAACCTTCTACTCCACTTAAGAATCGGGTTCAAGCCGTTGAGGACCTACGGCATCTCAGAGGAGAGGGCTTACCTGGAGAAATGCCCCGTGTGCGGGTATGTCCCAGGCGAGCCCGGGGAGAAAACATGCCCGTTATGCGGAAGCGAGATCAAAAGGGTCAGGCCTTTCTCAGTAAAGCAATGAAGTAGCCAGGCATGTCACTGTTTAACGGGTGGAATCTGTAGCCTACTATGTTTTCAAAATAGACTTTATCGCACCGCGTGAACAGTGTTTCAGCTTCAACGCTTTCAAATCCGAGCTCCCTCACAGCGTATGATACTACTTCCTCGTTCTCCTTCGACGTTAGAGTACAGGTTGAATAAGCTACTATGCCCCCTTTCTTCAGCAAGCTGTGAGCAGTTTTCAAAAACTGCTTCTGATAGCTGGCATTGTTTGAAACATCGCTCATAGTTTTATCAAAAACTAGCTTCGGCCTAACCCCTATGTTACTGCACGGTGGGTCCACAAGAACCTTGTCAACTCTTCCGTTAAGGTTGAAATCCAGGTGTGCATACCTAGAGTCGTACGGGATGGGGAGGACATTCATTGCCAAGCCCAGTTTTTCAAGGTTCGACTTCAACACCGTAATCTTGGACTCGCTCCGGTCGAAAGCTATAACCCTACTCCTCCCCCTAGTGTACTGGACTACGTGCCCGGTTTTACCACCCGGCGATGCGTTCAAGTCTACGACCAGCTCTCCCTCGCGAGGATCTAGAAATATCGTAGTAACCATCGCCGGAAGTCCTTGCGGATAAACCAATCCCTTACGGTAAACCGAGAGCTCACTTATCCTCGGGGCGCTGTAGACGGAGGCAACGTTTACCCCTACTAAGCCACTATTCATCCTGAACAACTCGCTGGAAGACACTGTTGCTTCAACAACACCGACGTAAAACCCATGCTTCGACACCACCCTAACCATGTCCCCCCTTCTGAAGGAGTCAGCCTTCAAGACACCGGGCCTGTACAGGTTGGAACCCATCATCACGGAGACAGCGGTCTTCTCATCCACCACTATAGTTTTCTCAACATCCCCGGGGAGTTTATACGGGCCCTTCAGCTCAACGTAAACAGCTTCTCCAATCTCTCCATCCCTCCAAGCCCTAACCCCCTCCCTCTCCATCTCCTCAAGAACCGCTTCAATGCTTGCTCTCAAAGTGTTGACCCGGATGTAAAGCCTTCTAGGCGGCGTCTTCAAAGACTCAACCAGCCTTAGGGTTAAACTACCGTAAACGCGTCTAAGCTCGTTTAACAGGCCTTCCTGCATATCCCGAAGCTCCCTGTTCTAGTTGAGCTAGGAAATCCTTATTAGATTATAAAACAATATAGGATTTACTAGCCAGAGATTCGTTTGTGGAAGAGGTGAGGCTAAAGTGTCTTCCTCTACAAGGATAACTGATAAAGAGCTGAACGAGGCGTTAATGGATAAGCAGGAGAAGAAGCCCGTGGACGAGAAGCAGAAGTGGGTTAACAGGATTTTGAAGAGTGCTAAGCAGTATCACAAGATATGCCCGTACTTTGACAAAAGGACGAAGATGTGCTTCATAACTCTCGGGACCAAGTGCGACAGGGAGGGAAAGTTCGACACGTGCCCAGTGTTCAAGGCGTTTCTCGAGAAGAAGTACGATGAATACAAGGCTAAGAGCCAGCCGCTACCACTTGACTTCTCAGATGTTGTTGCATCCCCTCTATAGGTGTTTAACGTGGAGAGGAAGTATTTTATCGAAAACCTCGGCAACATGTGGATAGAGTACGATAAGCAAAACGACATACTGTACTTAAACTTTGCCACGGAGATAGGGGATGCTGACGAGGAGGTTTTAAGTGAGGATGGCGACGTGGTTTTCAGACTCAAAGAGGGGCGTTTAGTCTCAATAATGGTTTTAAACTTCAGCGAGAAAATCGGTGCAGCGATTCTTTAAAAGATTTTTAGTTTAAAATCCTCGTACAATCCGTCGGACGAACGAGTGCTCCGGGGGCAGAATCTTACTTATTTCTTCAAATATCTCTGTAGCATTCTCTCCCTGGATATCGATGAAGAGTGTTTCACCTTTAAACGCGAGGTAGACGACGGTGTTATTGCACGTGTAAAGCATTAGCTTCCCAGCCGATTGCTCGGGCTGGAGAGCAATGTCAAACACTATGACGCACCCCTTCTCTGCGAGAACGTCAACAATGTTTCTCCTCAGCTTTAAATGATTCGTGTCTATTAGAAAATGAGTTATCATGCTTAATCCTCTAAATGTTTTCAAGAAACTCTTCAAGTTTAACAGGCTTGACAATATGTATTTTAACCCCTCCCTCCTCAATAGCCAGCGCAGGCTCCTCGGGCACGCTTGTCGAGACCAGGATGCTGGCATCATACTCTTCGAGCAAGTCCTCTAGGAGGTCGACATTTATACCGGGAGAGGGGAGTTCTGCAAGTATTTTCCTCGAATCCATATCGTAAACAATTAGCTTCTCGGATGAAGCCAGGCTTGAAACCCGCCCATTCCCCACTGCAACGACCATAATGTTGTTGCCAACCATTAAGCACGCCTCCATAATGCTTAATTCTTAAGCAACTTATAAAGAAGGAGGCGGGATAGGGATTCAGTGAGGATTAAGATAATGTTTATCGACATTCAGAGAGCGTACGAGTTGTCAAGGATTTTCAAGCCTCTCACCAATCTCGTAGGAATTGTTGAGAGAAACGACCCTCAGTACAGGGCTGTGGAAGCATTAGCCAGGGTGAAAGGGTGCGACCAGGCCGCTGTGCTCGTCATTGCTAATGCCTTGGTTAGCTACCAGTTGAATGTCCGGGGCGAGGAGTACTGGCAGTATTTCGCGGAGAGCACTGCATCCGCGAGGGGCTCGCCCGACTCGGTCATGCTGGGTTTTCTGCTCAGTAATAAGCATAGGAACAGGTTGCTCCAGCAGAAGATTGAGAGGGTTAAATCTTTCTTCAATACAAAACTCTACAGGGATTTAAGCATTGATGGATTGAAATACTGTTCGTCCTTGGAAGTACTCAGGGATAGGCTTGCGGAGGAGCTAGCGTCGAGCAGGTTCTCCAAGACAATACTGTTTGCTGTTAAAATGTACAACTACGTCTGCACTTCATGCGGAAGAGAGGTCAAGGGTGATGTGGATTTACCCATAGATCTGAGAAACGCTGAGCTGAGCGTTTGGAGCTGTATCGTGAGAGAATGCGGCGGGGGAGAACGAGCCTGCTCGGAGAAGCTCATGCGAGACCCGTACCGTGCGAGGCTGGCTGATGCGTGGAGGATAGTGTGCAGGGAGTCCGGAATACCTTGCGTGAAGCTCGATGCGTTAACATGGCTGGTAGCAGGCGTCTTAAAGGATTCAGGCTTGAACCCGGTGGTGGCGGGGAGGAGGGTTGCGGAGGCTTTCGGCGTTGAAATACCGGTTGAAGCGTTGAGAGAGCTTGTGAAATGTGCTGGTGGTGGGTATTGAGGATTATTGAATCACTGGTTAAAGCTCTCCTGGGAGGCGACTTCGACCATGGATATCCCCATGTGGAGAGGGTTTTGAAATGGGCTGAGAGGATTGTTTCAGCGGAAAACCTTGTGGTGGATCGCGAGTTGCTGGAGACTATCATCCTGTTGCACGACGTGGGAAGAATCATAGGTGAGCCTCATGCTTACTACTCAGGCTTACTGGCAGAGGAGTTGTTGAAAGAGTTAGGCATTGATCATGCTGTGATAGGAAGAGTTGTTAACGCCATACAATACCACAGCTTCTCCTACGCCAGGAATCACAATATTCAACCGGGGTCGACGGAGGCATTGGTGCTGAGCGATGCTGACAAGCTCGATGCTCTCGGCGTCGTGGGCTTCATCAGAGTGTTTCTCTACAGCTGTAGGAACAGACGATCTCTCGAAGACACTCTCAGACATTTCGACGAGAAGATATTCAAATTGAGCGGTGAGGTGAAGTTTCACTACTCCCGTTTAAAAGCCTTGGAGCTGGCGGAGAAAACTAGGGGGCTTCTCAACGAGTTACTGGCGGAGTCCGGGACGCCTGCTCTGCCCTAGGGGACAGGCTTTTAAAGAATCATAAGGGTTGTTAAAGCATATTTTTAAATGGTGGATTAATGGGTTTGGAATGGTTTATTTCAATAATCCACGCTAGACCTGATGCGATCCTTGTTTGGGACGACCAGGAGGTTCGAGAAAGGCTTTCATGGTACTATAGCGTGATGAGGGATTTGAAGCCGGCTAAGTTCCTTATCGCTAAAAGGACTCCTGTTGACGAAGACCCCTACAATGATGAGTTGTCAATTGATGATTTGTGGAAAATTCATGATAAAGCTAGTGTAGAATTCAAGAGAATCCTGCAGGAAGTGAGAAGTGGCGGTGTAGGGTTGGAGGATCTCGGCAAGCCATTATTCAGCCTGTTGGATGTGAAAGTGGTTTTAGCCTATAAGCTGTACTCTCCTTGCAGGCTTTGTGAAAGGAGATGTGGTGCTTTAAGAGCTCAAGGGAGGCCAGGGGTGTGCTTTGTCGACAAGGAGTGCATTGTCCACACATACTTCCACCACATGGGTGAGGAGTCTCCCTTGGTTCCAAGCGGGACAATATTCTACGGGGGATGTAATTTCAAGTGCGCGTTCTGCCAGAACTATGATATCAGCCAAGTCTCCCCTAGGAGCGGGGAGCGGGTTACTCCTGAAAGGCTTGCAAGGATTCAGGACTCGCTGAGGAAGAGGGGTGCGCGAAACATTAACCATGTAGGTGGTGAGCCAACGCCTCACCTACCCTTCATCCTGGAGAGCCTTAAGCATCTTGAAACTAACACGCCTCAGCTATGGAACAGTAACATGTACATGAGCCTTGAATCAATGAAGCTTTTAGCAGACGTTATAGACATATGGCTGCCTGATTTCAAGTATGGTTCAAACGAGTGTGCATGGAGGCTTAGCCGGGTCAGGAACTACTGGGAGGTTGTTACGAGAAACCACAAGCTAGCCTATGAGAACGGCGACATGATAATAAGGCACCTGGTCCTGCCAAACCACGTTGAATGTTGCACTAGGAAGGTTTTAGAATGGATTGCTGGTAACACCCCCAGAGTGCTAGTCAACATAATGGAGCAGTATAGGCCGGAGCACTTAGTGTCCAAGTACCCGGAGAAATACCCTGATATAAGCAGGAGGCCGAGCAGGGACGAGATGAAGCGGGCTTACGAGATAGCTGACAACCTTGGGATAGTATATAAGCCTGTCTCCTAGTTTATTGTTTAAACAGCAGTTTCTACTGGTGGAACATATTGGGGGATACGGGGATAATGGTATTCGAGTACTACTTCAGCGATTACTACAGAGTGATAGTTTTCAGGGAAGGCGAGAACTTCATAGTATCTGTTGACGTGTACAGGAAGGGCTGGCCTTTCAAAGATTACGAGGAGAAATGTGTTTCTGGAGGAGAAGTTTGCCTACTGTTCAAAACCGTGCCGCCAGCACAACTCCCTGGAGAACCACCATTATTAGCGGAGAAGATCATAGTGGAAGGGGTCAGAGTATCAGGGGTTGAGGAAACGATTAGTGTTAAATGGTTTTTCAAAGGAGAGCTAGGGCAGGAGGATGTTTCAAAGGTTTTCAACGCTTCTTGGAGCTTGATAAAGTGTCAACCGCCTCTTAAAGACTCCTTCAACATTAACTGCGAGCAGTGAACGCTTTTACAGAGATTAATGGTCCGCAGTATTGTGAGGCTTTGAAAACGAATTCCGAACCCACGTATTCTCGCCTACAGGCTCAGCCGGGTCGGCAGTGCTGACTCCTACACCAGTATCAGTCCGTGCTTCATTATGTTTCTCAAAACGAATGCAGTGCCACTCCTTTACGCTACCACGTTCACGCTTCAGGATTCATGGGAATTGAATCATTGATTCCTTATCCATGCGACCTTAATTTATCAATTGAGATTTTCCGCGACAGTTTCACCAGCTCAACGTATGTCACGGCGCTCCATAAGTCTTCTGATTAATAGGCTTTAAAATCGAGGTAGGTTTTCTCAACAGGTAATTCTTTATATCCTTATATACATGTGAGATTATTGATACTACTGCTTAAAGGGTTTCAGCATGGAAGAATATGTGCCTAAGTTGAAGGAGACCAGGTGGAGCGTTGAGAGGGAGCAAGAAGTTCTAGCTAAGTGGGAGGAGGAGCGTATAGGGGTTTTCGAGTTCTCACCAGAGGATGTGAGGGATATCATAGCTATAGACACGCCCCCTCCCTACGCAAGCGGTAAATGGCATGTAGGCGGTGCTGCCCATTACGCTCAAATAGACATGATTGCCAGGTATTTCAGGATGAAGGGTTATAACGTCTTAGTACCCTTCTACGCGGACAGGAATGGGCTACCTGTTGAGGTTCAGGTCGAGAAGAGGCTCGGGGTCAACCCGCACGAGCTAGCTAAGACTCCTGAGGGGAGGGAAAAGTTTCTCGAGGCTTGTAAAAGCTTTCTCGACGAGGCTGAGAGGGACATTGTTAGTGTTTGGAGAAGGCTTGGATGCAGCTTCCAGTACTGGGTTAACGGGACAGATAGCCCGGAATACAGGGCTCTCACCCAGGCAACGTTCATAGAGCTGTATAGGAAGGGCCTAGTCTACGAGGCTGAGAGACCCGTTAACTGGTGTCCCAGGTGTAAGACAACCCTGGCTGACGCGGAGCTTGAACACGACGAGGAGGAGGGCGAGCTCTACTACATAAAGTTCACGGTCAAAGAGACAGGTGAGGACCTGCTTGTAGCTACCACAAGGCCTGAGATGCTTAAAGCGTGTAAAGCCCTAGTCTATAATCCTAGCGATGAAAGATATGCTAAGTACAAGGGCATGCATGCTGTGAACCCGTTGTACGGTCACGAAATGCCGATCCTGGAGTACAATGAAGTCGACCCTGAGTTCGGCACAGGGTTGGTGATGGTTTGCAGCTACGGGGACCAAGTAGATGTCAAAATGTTCAGGGACCTCGGGCTGGACCCGGTGATCATTATTGAGAAGGATGGAAGGTTGAACAGCGAAGCAGGAGTTCTCGCTGGCTTAAAAGTAGATGAGGCGAGGCGTAAGGCTGTTGAACTCCTGGAGTCTATGGGGAAGCTTCTCAAGGAGGAGAAGCATGTTCACAGCGTCCCAGTGTGCTGGAGGTGTAAAACACCTGTTCAAATAATTCACTCACGAGAATACTTCCTCAAGCAACTGGATTTTAAGAGCGAGCTTCTCGAGCTAGTTGACTTGATGGACTTCAAGCCTTTAATGCATAAGAAGAAGCTTATTGACTGGATAAACAGTGTTTCAACCGACTGGCCTATAAGCAGGGATAGGTATTACGCCACAGAGGTCCCTGTCTGGAGGTGTAGAAGGTGCGGGGCAGTCCTACTGCCAGAGCCGGGAAGGTATTACCGTCCATGGAGGGATCCGCCTCCATGGGATAAATGCCCTGCTTGCGGCGCGCCGAGGGATGATATTGAAGGGGAGAGGAAGGTTTTCGACACCTGGTTTGACAGCAGTATTTCAGTTCTATACGTCACAGGGTATTTGAGAAACCATGAATTGTTCAGGAGGGCTTTCAGGAACGCTCTCAGACCCCAGGGGCAGGATATTATAAGGACGTGGCTTTACTACACCATCCTCAGGACCTACCAGCTGACAGGTCAGCCAGCGTTCAGATGGGTCAGGATAACGGGAATGGGTCTAGACGAGAAAGGCGAAGCCATGCATAAGTCTAAGGGGAACGTCATAGATCCCGATCCGTACGTGGAGAAGTATGGGGCTGACGCTTTCAGGTACTGGGCGGCAGCCAGCAGTAAGCTTGGTTACGACTACAGGTTCAGCGAGCAGTTGATTAAGACTGGATTATTGTTTGCAACCAAGCTTTGGAATATTGCGAGGTTCGTGTCAAGCTTTCCGGAGCCAGAGGACTACGAGCTCAGACCTATCGACAGGGCAACCCTCGCATTGTTCAACAAGGTCCTAGTCCAGGTGGACAAGGCGTACAGCGAGCTAGATGTTTACGAGCCCGCAACCCTAATCTACGGTTTCACATGGGATTATTTCGCATCACACTACATCGAGCTTGTTAAATCAAGAGCGTACAACAGGGATGAGAAGTACTCAAGGCTTGAACAATATGGTGCATGGTACACTCTCCACTACATCCTGAGAAGGGTTTTAAGGATGCTAGCCCCAATAATGCCTTTCGTCACCGACGCAATATACCGGGAGCTCTACGGTGAGAGCGTTCACGTTCAGAAATTCCCCGAGCCGGATGAGGAATTTGCTGAAGCGTCGACGAGGCTTGCTGAAGCGATAGTGGAGGCTAACTCTGCTATCTGGGGTTACAAGAAGAAAAGGAACATGAGGCTTAGCGATCCGTTGAAAATAAAGGTGTTCCTGCCATTCGTCCTGGAGGAGGCGTTGAAAGAGATCGTTGACTTGCACAAGCTTGAGACGGTTGAGTTCTACGAGGAGGTAGCCCCTGAGGACGCGGTTAGCATTGGCGGAGGAGTTTATGTTTCAGAAGAGAGTCCTGAGCGAGAATAATGCTTTCTAACCCTGTACTCAATACTCCACTTTATCCTCTTCACCATTGAGCGAAAGGGGTATCTTCCCTGGACAGGCTTCACCCTCCCTTTTAAAACAGCCTCGAAAACCTCTGAAAGCGTTAAATCCCCTGCCTCGATAAGCGTGTACGCTGCCCCGACGTGCTCAACAATATGTGCATCACTGTTAGCAACTCCCGGGATGCCGAGTAGTCTCGCAGCCTCAACAGCCTTCTTATTTGCCCCTGTATTAGCGCCAGCATTCCACACCTCGATAGCGCTCCAGTCTTTATAGTCGAAGACCTTATCACCTATTCCAAGCCTCATAACGTCGAAAGGATGAGCCGGAACCAATAGACAGTTGTTCTCACGAGCCTTCTCCAATAGTAACCCGAGGCTCTTGGGGAATTCAAACCCCTCGTAGCAGTAAACCAGGACGTCCCCCTCGTCCGTTCGAACTTCAACCCCAGGTATCACTAAAATGTTTTTCAAGGAAGATGTGGTTTTCACAGCCGCGATGCTTCCCTGGAAGGTATTGTGGTCTGTGATAGATATTATTGATAAGCCGCTGGCGATCGCGTAGGTAATAATCTCCCTGGGGCTCGCCCTGCCATCACTATAGTACGAGTGAATATGTAGGTCTGCTTTAAACGTCATTGCAACCAGCTTTCAAGAAGGTTAATTATAGTTTGCCGGATTAAATAGGTTAGATTGATGTTTAAATCGGGTAGTAAGGCTTCAGCTCTGATTTACAGTAGGGGCACTTGTAGTGTACCCCTCTAGCATCAGCGCTACAGAAGTAAGCCTTCACCCCTTGGCTAAGGCATTTCGGGCAGTAATAAGCATTGTTCCCCTCGTAGGCTTCGTACAAGTCTATGTTAGTCTTGCAGATAATGCACTTCTCAGTCGTCCATCCCTTATGTCCCGGCTTGTTGACTCCTTTTATTAAACCACTGGTCATGCTAAACACCTTCTAGTAGAGAGATATAATACTAGTTTTTTAAAATTAACGATTAGGTGTACGAGTTGATTATAGCCGCTGTTGGCGATGTCCACTCGCCAAAGTTCCTGCCCCTCTTCCTCAAATCCTTAGGCGAGGTTCCCGTTAACATCGATGCCTTCATCCTCCTCGGAGACATTGTCGAGAAGAATAACGTGGAAGCCTTCGCACCTGTTTACGAGGCGATAAGGAAGAGGTTTGAGAATGTTCCAGTGATAGGGGTTTTTGGAAACGAGGAGTACAGGGGTTTTGAGAGAGAATACTACGCGAAATACCCTGAAATCTCCTGGCTTAACGACGAGTTGAGAGTGTTCGGTTTAAACAGGTTTAAAACATGTATCGTAGGTACGAGAGGAGCCTTGGACAAGCCAACCCCGTGGCAGGCTAGCAACATACCGGGGATTCTAGAGTACTACAGGGATCTCCCCGGGAAAATAGCAGGCCTTTTAAGGGAATGCAGGGATTCAGAGGCGGAGATAACCATTCTCGCCTCACACTACGGCATCTCATACAATAATCTAAAGGGGGAGAAGCCGAGCATCTATCCTTATCTCGCCTCGCAGAGGATGAGCGAGGCGGTTAAGCCAGAGCTAGTTGACCTTGTGATCCACGCCCACGCTCACAACGCCGTGGTGGAGTACACGGTTGTAAACAATGTACTAGTTTACAACGCCTCCCTCCCAGGCAGGGGGAGAATCCTAGTCATCGAGGTTAAGCCTAGGAGGAGTATTTTAAACTGGCTTGCTAAGCCTAGGTGAATCCTTCGAAAACCGCTACAGCCCCCATGGCTGATACGATGTCTGCTAAATGGTTCAGGCTAATACCCTGCTTGCCTAGCTGTAGGTCAGCCTCGTAAAGCTTTCTAGCACCCTCCTTGCTTGTCATTAAGCCAAGGCTCCTTGCCTCCTCGACAAGCTTCTTCGCTTCAGCGGTCAAGAATGGTTCTGAGAGGTCCAGGTAGAACGCTACGAGCGTGTTGTTCAAATCCCTTGTCTTCTTATAGTATTCGGAGAGCTTTTTCAAGTAGTTGAACAACGGGGTGTCCCTGGATTCTAAAAGCGTGAATGCCGGGTGCTTAGACCCGAGGGTTTTAAATACTTCGCTGAATGAGACACCGGATTTGACAAGTGTTAGCTGATCTACACCTGTTGAATACAAGTGCTCGTAGAGGTCGCTTCTTCCAACAGTTTTAAAAGCATCCACCACAGATTTAACCTCTCCCGGCTTGTTTACCGATAGAATGAGCTCCAGGCTTCTCTTAAACTTGCTTGAATCAGCCGTGATGCTTACAACGTTGCTGTGGCCGATAGCCATTGAAAACACCAGTAAAGGCACAGTGTACGAGGGGTGGCAGGTGTTGCAGAACCTGTAAGACTCTCTGAGAAGCTTGGCAATAATCTTCCCTAGTTCAATGCTTGCAAAGCTTAGCTCACCCTTCCTAACCTTCTCCCCCAGCGAGAAAGCCTCCTCTAGAAGCGGGAGGGATGATACAATGTTGCATGATGCTTCATCATAGGTTTTCAAAGGCTTCAACCTGTGAAGACTTCCCGGTTTGAAGTAGGATCCTAAACCGACTAAAGCCCCGTGTATGAGGCTTCTAACTACTTCACTGGTCAATTCAAACCCCATTTAATCCTTTATCACATAAGGAATTATTAATGTGTTAGAAATCAGGATGAGAGCTCTTCTTCACTTATCCGACGGTTTACTATTCATCATCTTGAAAAAGACTATGTTAACATTCCTTTAAAACAGCATCTTTCAACGAGTTAACACGATCACTTTTTAATCTTCTCTATCAAGTGTTCAATAATGTAGTCCGGCGGGTTTACACCGGTTGAAGCCCGCAGGCCCTCCCAGTAGGGGAACGCGTTAACCTCTAAAATATAGTGTCTCCCGGTTGAAACATCCTCCGCAACATCTACACCAGCATAATCCAGCCCAAGAATCGCCGAAGCCTTGACAGCCGTTGCGAATATCTCCGGCGCTTCCTCCTCTCTCACCGGGACGCCCTGGGCGCCTTGCGCAATGTTCGTTTTCCAACTATTCTTGCTCACCCTTCTCATCGCTCCGATCACCCTCCCACCTACTACGAATACTCTGTAATCATAACCCGGCTTCTCCAAGTATTTCTGGAGATAGCTGGGAACACCAATGTTCATCAAGCTCCTCGTGGTCTGAAAGGCTAGGTCAGGGTCTTCTATCAGGGCGCTGCCAAGCCCAAGGCTCCCCATTAGCGGCTTGTAAACAATCTTCTTCTTCGCCTGGGCATACCTCATAGCTGAGAACGGGTTTTCAGTAATCATCGTGTCCGGGACTGGGAGGCCGTGAAGCGAGAGCCTTACCAGGCTTCTCCACTTATCCTTCGCGATCAAAGCGTTGAACGGGTTGTTTATCACGGGCACCGTGCTTGCAAGTGCTTCAAGAACCCCCAGCCTCTTCTCAAACACGTCCAGGCTCATAACCAACCCTATTCCTCGTAGCACTGCCCCGTCAATGTTAACAGGCTCATCTCTCTGCTTAACAACTATCCTCCCATCATCAATCAACGCATCCATCAATGGCAGTTTCAAATAGACTGCTTCAACACCTCTTCTCCTAGCGGCTTCTAAAAGATCGTTAACGCTTCCCGGCGGCTCCCGCCTATAGTCTATTATACCGATCTTCAAGCACTCCTCCTCCTTGAAACCATTAAGGAGTAGGCGAGCGCTAGCAGGCTTAACCCGGCTGTGTAGAGAACGCTCGCAATGCTTGAGAAGCTGTTTAGCGCAATCCCGGTGAGACCTCCCAGGACGATGACGGTGGCTGAGAGATAGGTTAGGGTTCTCGCCTCGCTTCTGCTGGCTTGACCCGTGTATTTGAATATAAGTATCAGGGAGGCTAGGATCACTAGCGAGCCGGCTATGACATAGTTGAGCTCAAGGCTGAAGGAAGATATCGCTGCGCCTACGTATGCAGCTATTAATGCCGAATCAATTATTCTCTTACTCTGCTTACTCGACATTGTGAACCCTCTTAAGAGAATCTAGGTTGAGGATGTTTTAAAGCATTCTTAATTTGTCAATGTAGAGCGAGAGTAGCCCTAGGTAAATACCGGCTTCCAAGGGGTCGGTGTTGAAAGATAGGTCAATGGTTTTCAACCCCATTCTAGCGTATTGAAACTTGAGTTCTTTGACATAATAGTCTTCCACGCTTGTTGACACGAGCACTATTGACCCGGGTCCTGCTACGTTTTCAGCGTTTTCAAACCTGGCGTTCACGCCAATCCGTCTCAACGACTCGCCCAGGTATAGCGTTGGAGCCTCCATCAGCTTGCTTGAAGTAAGCAGCACCTCCTTCTGCGAAATAATTTTCGTTAAGGGCTCGGAATATCTTTCTATGAGCTCCTCTATCAAGGGAACCACCCCCTCCTTACTGTGCTGGAAAAGCCTTGCACCTCTCGCCTCAAGCTTGTCCTTATAAAGGCTTGAGAGAGCATGGTTCACGCCTAGAGCCATCGTGAGCGAGGCCTCAAGCTCATCCGCTCTCTCAACATACACTGGGCCGTAGTTGTCGAGAATCCTCTTAACCCTCTCATCCATGGGTTTCGATGTTACAGCGAGGAGCTCGTGGTTAAGTATTCTTGAAACCTGCATAGTGTTCAGCAACCCGGTGTAGGGGTTGCTCGCGAAGACGAGAACCCTCCAGCCCTCCCGGTAGGCAAGGGTGTACAGGGAAACAGCGGGGATATCGCTTATCAGCGTGTTCAGCTCCGGGTCTACCGTAGCTATGTGCCAGTACGCTGTTGAAGCAGGCAGATACCCCTGTCTATTATAAGTTATTATCAACGGCTTCCTACTACTGGCTAGGAAACTCTCAATAACGCCTCCGAGAGCTACAGCTTCCTTCTCCAAGTCCCCTATAAGCTTTGAGAAAAAAGCTATACTAGAGCGGTCTCTAAGCTTCTGCAGCAACTGCATAGTTTCTCATCCGGCTTCTCGGGAAGCCTCTCAATAATCTTCGGAAGCAGCTTTTTCGCTTTAACAGTGTTCTCGCCCATTGTTTTAACCACTTCTTCAGCTGTCACAGGCTTCTCAGCCCAGACATCGTAATCCGTCACCATTGACACGGTGGCGTAGCACATTTCAGCCTCGCACGCAAGGTTAACCTCTGGAACCAGGGTCATCCCTATGATGTCTGCTTTAAACACTTCCTTCCAAACCCTGCTCTCCGCTCTCGTGCTGAACCTCGGCCCCTCGATGCAAACGTATGTTCCCTTTGGATGGATCTTGATCTCGGGTACTTGTGAAGCAGCTTCAAGGATTACCTGCCTGAGGTGTTCGCAGAAGGGGTCTGCACAGCTCACATGCCCCACTATGCCGCCTTCGAAGAACGTGAACCCTCTAACTCCTTTGGTCATGTCTATGAACTGGTCTGGGAGGACGAAGTCCCCGGGCCTGTAGTCCTCTCTGAGGCTTCCAACAGCGGAGAAAGCTATAACCCATTTAACGCCCAGGGCTTTCAGCGCCCAGATATTCGCCCTGTAGTTTATCCTGTGAGGCGGGATTTTATGCCCCCTGCCATGCCTGGGGAGGAATGCTATGGTCCTGCCTTTCAACTCCCCTAGGATGATGTTATCGCTGGGTGCTCCGTATGGAGTGTAGATTTTAACCTCCCTCACATTCTCAAGGCCTGGGAGGTCGTATATTCCGCTCCCGCCTATTACCCCGATTAAGGCTTTCTCCCTAGTCTCCACGAGCATATCCTACACCTTAAACCTGTATACCTTCTTCGAACCATCGTATTCAAGAATCTTCTTATCAACGAGCACGTTTAAAGCATCCCTGTAATACTCCTCGCCCACGTCGATACCGTACCATTCCTTGAAACCCTCCACTATCTCGTTAAAACTCCACTCTGTTTTCCCGGTTTCCTTGAAAGTCTCCGAGACCATTCTCTTAATAAACTGGTAGGTATCCTCAAGCCTTGTCCACGGGTACTGGAACCATATCCATTCCTTTACTTCAATATAGTAGTAGTCGGGCTTGAACTTTGCCACAGGGCTTATCCACTGGAGTGCAGCGGTTTTAACCTTGCTAGGCTTCCACTTCTCAGCGATAAAGTCTCTCGCAAGCTTAAGTGTTTCACCAGTATCAACAATATCGTCCACGATGAGTATGTTTAAATTCTCAGCATCTATGATCATGGGGAATTTTATAATAGCCTTCTCCTCAGCCTTAGCAGCTTCAGTCCAGTGCTGGCTCTGAATACTTGCGAGATTATCGATGCCCATAAAGTCGCACAGGAGCCTTGCCGGGACGAAACCCCCTCTTGCAACAGCCACAACGAGATCCGGCTTGAAACCACTCTCCCTGATTATTCTCGCAAGATTTCTAGTCCAGTCAACGATCTCGCTCCATGAAACCAGCTGGGTTCGAACCCTAGGCATCTCTATCACATAAGATATTAATGGTTGCTACAAATTTAAGGATTTCATGAAAACTACTTGGAAACCCGTATAAGCCTGCTCGTGGTGGTGAAGCTTTTACCAGCCCCGTGAAGCAGTATGCTCGTCTTCGACAGGTTCCACCCGTATTTCTCGTAAACCTCTTTATCAACGTGAACAGCCTTCGACTCACATATGAACAGCGTGGATTCCCCGACACGTAGCTTATCCCTTACCACGCATTCAACAAACCCTAGCACTCCGTCAAGACCAGGTGTCGATATTGTTTTTGAAGGATATGGTTTCAGCCCGTGCTTCTTAAACTTGTCAACATCCCTCCCCGACTCCGTCCCCAACTTGTAGGCGAGCTCAGCGTGCTTCTCGCTTAAGATGTTGATGGTTAGCTCACCGGTCTCCATTACGTACTCGTGTGTGAGGCTACCGCTCCAAATTGAAACAGCTATGAGAAATGGGTCGTCATACACTGGTGAAACCCATGATGCAGGCATAACGTTAAGCCTTCCATCCCTGCTCCTGGAAACTATCAAGTATACTGGCCTCGGATGGAGGACATGGTATTCGTTAGGCGATACTTCAACATACACTTGAGAACACCCTATTAATCAATATATTGCCCAGGGTAGTTAAAGATTATAAAAGGCCTCCTGCAATTAATGATTTTGAAGCGGGGATGCCCGAGCTTGGCCAAAGGGGCCGGGTTGAGGACCCGGTGGCGTAGGCC
>ERZ1669249.121-NODE-121-length-45682-cov-5.849585_pt1 | contig 45682 bp, 50 predicted proteins | sample MGYA00579293_ERZ1669249 | MGnify/ENA primary metagenome ERZ1669249 (study PRJEB41166, sample SAMN08046057) | hot springs metagenome | biome: hot spring; feature: neutral hot spring; material: thermophilic sediment; isolation source: thermophilic sediment from... | reverse complement strand
ATATTTGTAATGGAGTAATAACTGATAAAGGGCAATCAATATAGGGAATTGAATTAGCAAAGGAAGACAGCCCATCATAGGATTAATCTTATATTGTTGATATAGAAGCATTATCTGTTTATTCATCTCTTGAGGATCATCTTTAAATTTCTCCTGAATCTTTTTTATCTCTGGCTGAATTTTTTGTTGCATAAAAAGACTCTTTAATTGGGCATGAGTCAATGGGTAAAGAATGATTCTTACAAGAATAACAAGAAAAATAATTGCAAGTCCATAATTTCCTGTTAATTTATAAAAAAGTTCTAAAATATATCCAAGTCCGTTAGCAAGGGCATTTATCATTTATTTTTTCCTCCTTTTTAATTTCAATTCTAAAAATTCTTCTTTTGTAGGTACAGGATCGTATCCCCCAGGATTAAAGGGATGACATCTTAATATCCTCTTTATAGCAAGAATTCCTCCATCAATAGGACCAAACCTCTCTATAGCCTCCATGGCATATGTGGAACAGGTAGGATAGAATCTACAGCTTCTTGGAAGAACAGGGGAAATAAACTTTTTATAAAACTTTATGAGGATAATTAACAAATTCTTGATCATTTCTTTAAAATTCCAGCCTTTTCCCATATCTTAATAAGCATTTCCTTAACTTTATGGAAATCAAGATTCTTTATGTTTTCTCCTGGTTTCACTATTACAAGCATTTCTATATCTTCTTTCAAATAAGGTCTGTGAAGTCTATATACCTCTCTTATGAGCCTTTTTATTTTGTTCCTTACTACAGCCTTTCCAACCTTTTTGTTTACACTTATACCAATACGTCTTTTTTCTGCTCCCTTTCTGATATAGACCACAAAATTCTTAGAGAGGGAATAGGGCTTTCCCTCCCTTAAGATACGTAGAAAATCTTCTTGCTTTTTTAACCTTTCTTCCTTAGGAAAAAAATAAAGTCCCAATTATACAGTAAGTCTCTTTCTTCCCTTTGCTCTTCTTCTTTTGATAACCCTTCTTCCACCTGGTGTCCTCATACGGGCAAGAAATCCATGAACTCTTTTTCTGTGATGCTTTTTAGGCTGATAAGTCCTTTTCATTTCTTACCCTCTCCCTTTCTTCAGCATTTACCAAATTTTAATAAATACAAAGTAATACTAACAAAAAAGTGTTTTATCGTCAAGGTAAGAACTCTGGAATATAGACTTTTCCACCCTTTATAATTTTTAAGTTTTCGGGAAGAGAATTTAAACCATTCAAAACTCTTTTTCTTATGGAGTCAATCTCTTCAAAATCTCTAACTATTTGTCCCTCCTTGATAAGAGGCTTTAAAAGTGGTTTTTTTTCAGGAAGTAGTTCTGAGTTAAAAAGCCTTATAGTATCATTAAAACCATTACCTCTCTGCACCTGTTTCGCTCCAGGCATATTACCTGCCTTAGCCACAGGATTACCATCCACTTCCACAATTTTCAATGCAAAATCAATAACAGGTGCATTAGCAACCCTTGTGCCTACTCCAAAAGCATCGGCATACTCATAAAATTTTTCTACTTCATACTCATCAAGTCCACCGCTTAAAAAAATCTGTATGTTTGGATAACCTCTTCTCGCAAATTCCCATCTTATATCCTTTATAAGGTATGCATAATCTTTACTATCTATTCTTACACCTGCAAGTTTTTCTTTCAATACCTCTAAAGCATTTAATGCTCCTACTGTTGGAGAACCATAAGTATCAATTAAAGCAATCCTTGGAATTTTAGGATCCACATACTGATCAAAAGCTAAAAATGCCTCTTTTTCATCTCCTATTATAAGAATTAAGGCATGAGGCATCGTTCCTACAGGGGTCTTGAAGATATACTTAGCCCCAAGAACATTTGAAACCCCATCAAAACCAGATACATAGGTACAATATTCAACTACAGGAGATAAGAAGGGATGTTGTCTTCGGGTACCAAAACTGTAAATTTTTTTATCCTTTGCAGCTATTCTTACCCTTGCAGATTTCGTCGCGATGCCTGACATGAAAGAGAGAAAACCAAGAATAGTGGTCTCATATCTTGCAAAGTCTTTGTATTTCCCCCTTATCTGTAATACTGGTTCATAGGGGAAAAATATCTCTCCCTCATCCATGGCATAAACATCCACAGGAAGTCCTTCTAAAAGTTTTGCTACCTCATAAATCCCAAGCAAAACTCCAAATTGGTAGTTCTCATCAGGAAAACTTTTGGTAAAAAGTTCCATTACCACATTGGGGTTTTTTCCTATACCCTCAAGAACTTCTTCTGTCCTTAAAAAATATGCGTCAGTATTTAATCCGCTTTTTATTTCTTCTGGTTTTGCAATAAGAAATTCTTTCAATTTTCTACTCCTCCCATCTTTCTAATAATTCATAAGTAGTATATATTTTAGCATTATGGATTTCTTTCATATATTTTAAGGCTCTTTCATGCTCTTCAGGGACAAAAGAAGCAGTAGCATCAGAGATTACTATAATGTCAAACCCTCTAAAAAAGGCATCTGCTGAGTTATGAAGTACACAAATATGAGTACTTGTACCTGTTAATATCACTGTATCTACATTTAAACCTCTGAGGAGATCTTCAAGCTCAGTTTTATAAAATCCACTATATACTTTCTTTTTGATTATATAATCATCCTTTTGAGGGGCAAGCTCTGGAATAATCTCAGAGCCTTTATCTCCATCCATGGCATGTTTTCCCCAAAGAGAAAGCTCTTTATCTTCCTCTGTATGAGCGTCTCGCAAATATATAACTGGAACTTTTTTTTCATGAGCCTTGTCAATAAGAAGTTTTATATTGGGAACAATCTCTTGAACATAAGGATTACCAAACTTACCTGTTACAAAATCAACCACCATATCTACAATTATTAATGCGGGACGCATCTTACCACCTCCCCAAAATCCCACCATTTTGCTACTATTATAGCAAATAATAAGGGATGGCATAAAGCCATCCCTTCACTTCAAATTCCATAGAAAAACTTACTAAAATTACTTCTTGCCTTTTGTGAAATACCAGATTAAGAGAATAATAACGATTACTATTAATATCCACCAATACCATGCCATTTTATATCCCCCCTTTCCCAAAAATTATGCTCTAATTCTAATCTTTATCCTCTATTATGTCAATCCATAGCTTTCTATATCTTGGTCCATCAAACTCTGCAAGAAATATTCCCTGCCAAGTACCAAGCTTTAATTTTCCCTCTCTAATAAATACAAAGGTATTAACTCCTACTATAGTGGACTTAATATGGGCTGGAGAATTTCCTTCCAAATGAGCATATGGCAGATTCTGTGGTACTATTCTTTCATAGGCATTCAATATATCTCTTATAACACTAGGGTCATAATTTTCATTTATTAAAATCCCACAAGTGGTATGGGGCACATAAATAAAACAGATTCCATTTCTAACTTTACTCTCTTTAACGGTCTCTTCTATTTTTTCCGTAACATCAACAAGAGCAATTTTTTGGGGTGTAGATACAGATATTTCATAAAACATTATTTTTCTTTTCCTCCTTTCCTTGTTTTTTAGAAGATATATTCATTATAATAAAATTATAGGAAAAAATGGAGGTGAGTATATCATGAGCAATGAGTGGAAGGGAAAAATAATTAAGATAGATGATTATAAATTTATGATTCCAAAGGACTATAAACCTTTTATGAAGGTGGACGGAATAATTTTTGCTGATGACAAGCTCATGGAAGATATTGTAAAAGACCAATCTCCCGAACAAGTAGCAAACGTAGCCTCTCTTCCAGGCATAATTAAATATTCCTTGGCAATGCCAGATATCCATTGGGGATATGGCTTTCCTATTGGTGGGGTTGCTGCCATGAAGAAAAAGGGAGGAGTTATATCTCCAGGAGGAGTAGGATACGATATCAACTGTGGTGTAAGACTCATAAGAACAAACCTTAGTAAAGAAGATGTAATGCCAAGGCTTAAAGAGCTTGTAGATGCCCTTTTTGATAAAATTCCTGCAGGAGTAGGGTCTGAAGGAGATTTGAGAGTTAAAGGAAAAGAACTTGATGAAGTTTTAGAAAAAGGAGCCCAGTGGGCTGTAAAACAAGGATATGGATGGAGGGAAGATTTAGAGCATATTGAGGAAAGAGGAAGATTAAGCTACGCTGATCCAGATAAAGTTTCAAAAAAAGCAAAAGAAAGAGGAGAGTTTCAACTTGGAACCCTTGGATCTGGAAACCACTTCCTTGAGGTTCAAGTAGTAAGTAGAATCTTTGAACCAGATATTGCAGATAAATTAGGTTTATTCCCTGATCAAGTAGTAGTAATGGTTCATACAGGATCTCGAGGATTAGGGCACCAGGTAGCAGAAGATTATATTAGAGTAATGAAAAATGCCATGAAGAAATATGGAATTGAGGTGCCAGATATTCAACTTGCCTGCGCCCCTTTTGACTCGCCAGAGGGACAAGACTACTTCTCAGCAATGTGTGCTGCTGCCAATTTTGCTTGGGCAAATAGGCAAATGATAACCCATTGGGTAAGAGAGGTATTTGAGGAAATATTTAGAGAAAGCGCTGAATCCCTTGGAATGAAACTAATATACGATGTAGCTCACAATATTGCAAAGCTTGAAGAACATGATATAGATGGAAAACTTGAAGAGGTTATAGTTCATAGAAAAGGAGCAACAAGAGCTTTTCCAGCTGGACATCCTGATCTTCCAGAAGCCTATAAAGAGATAGGACAACCAGTAATCATTCCAGGAGATATGGGAAGATCTTCCTTCGTGTTAATAGGTTTACCAAAAGCTATGGAACTTGCTTTTGGATCTACTTGTCATGGGGCAGGAAGAACTCAAAGTAGGAGCAAACTCCTAAAAAGTGGTAGAAGAGCCTATGAAATCGAGCAAGAACTTTTAGAAAAAGGAATCCTCGTAAGGGCTGCATCTAAGTCTTCATTAGTAGAAGAAGCATCAGAAGCATACAAAAATGTAGTAGATGTGGTGAACGTAGTACATAATGCAGGACTTTCTAAGAGGGTAGCTCAAATGAAGCCCATAGCTGTGATTAAGGGATAAATCATATTTTCCTTTGACATAGTCTTTTTCTTTTTGATATAATGAAAAACAAGAATATATAAGGTTTTAAAATCTCTTTCAGAGAGGGGATAAAATGGAAAAGAAGAGAATTTCAAAAGAAGAGTTTCTTGATGTCCTTAAAGGTAACCCCATTATAGCAGCAGTCAGAGAAGAAGAGAGACTTTCACAAGCATTGCAAAGTAAAGCAAAGGTTCTTTTTCTTCTTAAAACCAACGTGTTAACATTACCAAATGTGGTCCAAGAGATTAAATCTCATGGAAAACTAGTATTTATACACTTAGACCTCTTAGAAGGTTTAGCACAAGACAAATATGCCCTTAGATATTTAGGGGATGTGGTAGGGATTGATGGAGTAATTACCACAAGAGCCAACTTAATACAACAGGCAAAAGCAGAAGACTTGATAGCCATTCAGAGATTCTTTGTACTTGACTCTTCGGCCCTTGCTACAGGAGTAAAAATTATGCAATCAGCTGAACCTGACATGGTAGAGATTCTTCCTGGAATTATATTTATCCATTTAGGAGAAGAACTAAGAACCCAAATTCCTTACCCTCTTATAGCTGGAGGATTAATAAGAACCCCTGAGGAAGCAAGAGAGATTTTAAAAGCGGGAGCTACAGCAGTATCTACCACTTCAGTTACTTTGTGGAATATGTAGTGTAAAGTTTAACAGCCTTTTGCTTTAAAGAATTTAAGAGAAGAGCTTTATGAAGCTCTTCTCTTTCTTTATAATTTTGAGCCTGATTTAATTTATTTTTAAGTTCAATCTCTTCCTTTTTAAGAACATCCTCATTCAGTCTTTCCCCTAATTCTCCATCCTCAGCAACAATATATATTTTATCCTTTGTAATCTCCATAAAACCTTCAGAAACCACTAAGATAATCTCTTTATCTCCACTTCTGGCTTTAATAATTCCTGGCATAACCCTTGCCAAAGTATTGACATGACCAGGTAAAATTCCTATCATGCCATCTTCTAAAGGGATACTTACTGCATCCACAAATCCTCTAAAGACAGATTTCATTGGAGTATTTACTTCAAGATATAGTCTCTTAGAAGTAGATTCTTTTTTCATAATTAATACATTAAAGCCCCGTGTTCTTGAGCTTTTTTCTTGACATCTTCAAGAGTTCCTACCATATAAAACGCATCTTCAGGAAGATCATCCACTTCACCCTCTATTATCGCCTTAAAACCCTCAATAGTCTTTTCCCTTGGGACATAAACCCCAGGTATATTAGTATATGCAGCAGCCACAAACAAGGGCTGAGAGAGAAAGAGTTGTATTTTTCTCGCCCTATTTACAATAACTCTATCCTCCTCAGATAATTCTTCAACACCTAAAATAGATATTATATCCTTCAAACTTTCATAGTGTTGCAAAATCTCCACCACTTTTCTTGCCACCTCTGCATGCTCATAGCCAACAAATTTTGGTTCAAGAATTTGAGAAGAAGAAGCAAGAGGATCTACCGCAGGATAAATACCCATTTCTGCTATGCTTCTCGACAAAACAAGGGTTGAATCAAGGTGCGAAAATATAGTAGCAGGAGCAGGATCCGTAAGGTCATCTGCAGGAACATATACCGCTTGTACCGCCGTAATAGAACCAGTATCGGTAGAAAGAATTCTTTCTTCCACTTCACCAAGTTCAGTGATAAGAGTTGGCTGATACCCTACCGCAGATGGAATTCTTCCAAGCATAGAGGAAACTTCCATACCAGCTTGGACATACCTAAATATGTTATCCATTAAAAGGAGAACATCCTTCCCAAGATAATCTCTAAAATATTCTGCAATGGTTAAAGCAGTAAGAGGAACCCTCATTCTTACTCCAGGAGGCTCATTCATCTGTCCAAACACAAGGACAGCCTTTGAAAGCACTCCTGATTCTTTCATTTCTAACCAAAGTTCATTCCCCTCACGGGATCTTTCTCCAATTCCTGCAAAGACCGATATACCTCCATGAGCCACAGCCACATTATGAATTAGCTCCATAATGAGTACTGTTTTCCCTACACCTGCCCCTCCAAAAAGTCCTATCTTACCTCCTTGAGGAAATGGCGTAAGAAGATCAATAGCTTTTATACCTGTCTCTAAAATAGAGTAAGAAGGCTCTACTCTTCTAAATTCTACAGCATTTTTTATAATAGGAGTCATTTCACCCTTTATTTTGTCTCCCCCATCTATAGGCTCCCCAAAGACATTCACTACTCTTCCAAGTACTTCTTCACTTACAGGAACACTTATAGGATGAAAAGTTCTCTTTACTTTCAATCCTCTACTTATCCCATCAGTGGAACCAAGGGCTATAGCTCTTACCCTATGATCTCCAAGAAGTATTCTTGTTTCAAGAACCAATTTTTCATTTTTTACAGGATTTTCTAATTCTAATGCCTCATAAACATTTGGGACGTCATCAGGAAAATATATATCAATCACAGGACCATTAACCGCTATTATTTCCCCTTCCAATTTATTTCACCTCTTCTTTCATAGCCTCAATACTGGAGGTAATATCTAAAAGTTCCTTTGTGATCTGAGTTTGTCTCAATTGGTTAAGCTGAAAAATCAATTTAGAATGTAATTTTTGAGCATTATCATAAGCTCTTTTCATTGCAAATCTTCTGAAAGCTTGCTCACTTGCAGCAGAGTCAAGCATTATTTGATGAATTTGAGTTTCAAAAATATCCATTAAAAGAGGATCTAATATAGAGGAGAGAGATGGGAGAAAAAGGAAATATTCTTCTTTTCTCTCCTTTACCTCAACAGGTATCATGGGAAGTATTTTCTTAATTCTTACTTCTTGTTTAACTATATTTATAAACTCAAAATATATTACATAGAGTTCGTCTATTACATAGTTAAGGAAATCATCAAGAAGGTCTTTAGAAAGAATTTTAGCTTGAGAAAAGGATGTATCCTCGAGAAATTTAATGTATTTTTTTCTAATGTTAAAATTGTTTGAAGATAGATACCTTTGAGCATAAAAACCAATAGAATAAAAAACTAAATTTTGAGCCCTTTTCCCTTCAATAAACTTTTTTAAACTTTCAATTATCTGTAAATTATAGCTTCCACAAAAGCCAAGATCAGAGGTAAAAACTAAAATTCCAGTTTTATACACTGATCTTTTCCTAATAAGAGGGTGATTCAAATACTCATTAGGTAGTCTCGTTATAAGTTCCATCAATATATTGTTTAATTCCTCGGTATATGGTTTTAATCTCAAGGATTTATCTTGTAAAGCCCTGATTTTTACCATACTCAGGGTTTCCATAGAGTGAATTATATGGCTTATGTTTTGAATTGTCTTTACTTTACGCCTAAGAGCCTGTAGAGTTGGCATATACTTCTTTTTCAAACTCCTGAAATATATTATGAAGCTGATAAATTATCTGATCAGAAAGTTGTAACTCTTCTCTTAAGAGGGTTAGTACCGAAGAGTATTTTAGTTTTAAATATGCAATATACTTAATAACCACATCTTTAACCTTTTCCACAGGATAGTTATCAAGAAATCCTCCATTAGCAAGGTAAAAAGAAATAATTTGCTCTTCAATAGGTTGTACTTCATGGGCTCCTTGTTTTAAAAGCTCCTCTACTCTTCTTCCTCTCTCAATCTTCTTTTTTGTTGCCATATCAAGCTCTGTCCCAAACTCAAGGAACATAGCATATTCCCTATATTGAGCAAGATCAAGTCTTAATCTTCCTGCAACCTGTCTCATTCCCTTAGGCTGAGCTGAACCACCGACCCTTGATACTGAAAGTCCTACGTTTATAGCAGGTCTTATACCTGCATTAAAGAGATTAGTATCTAAATATATTTGTCCATCGGTTATGGAAATTAAGTTTGTAGGAATATAGGTAGAGATTTCACCTGAAAGAGTCTCTGCTATAGGAAGAGCTGTTAAAGCTCCCCCTCCAAGCCTTTTATTTAACTTTGCCGCTCTTTCTAAAAGATGGGCATGAAGATAAAATATATCTCCAGGATAAGCCTCCCTTCCTGGTACCCTTCTTAAAAGAAGTGCCACCTCTCTATAAGTATTGGCATGTTTAGTTAAATCATCGTAGACAATTAGTACTCTCTCCCCTTGTCTCATAAAATACTCTCCCATAGCACAACCCGCCATAGGAGCAATATACCTTAATGCAGGTGGTTCATCAGGGAAAGTTGCAATAACAATAGTATTAGATAAAGCACCATACTCTCTTAAAGTTTGAACAATCCTCGCAATGTTTGTTCTCTTTTGAGCTATTGCCACATAAATACAGATAGTACCATAATTCTTTTGAGAGATTATGGTATCAAGAGCAATAGTAGTTTTGCCTGTTTGTCTATCTCCAAGAATGAGTTCCCTTTGACCATGACCAATTGGAATTAAAGCATCAATAGTTCTTATGCCTGTATACAATGGCTCCTTCACAGGTTCTCTATCAAAAATACTTGGAGCCTCATTATCTATAGGCACATAAGCCTCAGGAAATATTAATCCTCCACCATCAATAGGATTTCCAAGGGGATCTATTACTCTTCCAAGGAAACCATTCCCTGTAGGAACTTGTAAAATTTTACCCGTTGAATAAACCACATCTCCTTCCTTCACATATTCGTCCTTTCCAAAAAGTATTACTCCTACCGAATCTTCTTTTAAAGAAAGCACCATTCCCTGAATACCTGACTCAAAAACTACCATCTCTCCTATAAAGGCAGAGTTTAAAAGAGAAACCTCAGCAACTCCATCTCCCACATGCTTTACATAACCAATATTAGATATTCGAGGAGAGAAATCATATTCTTTTATTTTTTTCTCAATCTTATCTATGGGCAGACCAAGTACTTCTTCTTTCATATATTTTCCACCTCTCTTATGGAGTCATATATCTGTGAGAGGTGATAATCAAGGGAATTATCAATCAAAAACTCACCTATAAATAGTTTAAATCCTAATCCAATGCTTGGGTCTAATTCAAAGTTAAGTTTCCAACTCCCAGGAAGAAGAGATCTTAATTTATCTTCTATCTTCTTTTTTATTTGACCACTCACATTATCAGGAGAAACAAACCTAATTTCTTCAATATTATCACCCTTTACATTTACAATCAGTAAATTCAAAGAATCTACAAATTGATTAATAAGGAGTTCTTCAGCCTCAACAGGAAGAAATCTCCTGAAAAATTCCTTTATTATTAGTCTTGAAAGAGACAATACCTCCTTTTTAGCAGTTTCCAAAACTCTTTTCCTTTCAGCCATGGATATCTCGTGAGCTTTAACTATAATCTTTTCAGCCTCTTCTTCAGCTTTTGCTGTAATATCTCTCTTCATCTTCTCAGCTGTTACAATTGCCTCATTAACAATTTTTGCAGCCTCATCTCTTGCTTGAGCAAGTTGAGATTCTCTTTGTTTCCTCAATTCCTCAGCCTCTTGAAGCTTTTTTTCTGCCTCCTTCATTGCTAATTCAATCTTTTCCCTTCTCTCATTCATTATTCGGATAATAGCACCAAGAAAGTATCTCTTTATTATCCAAGCAAGAGCGAGAAGATTAACTATGGAAGAAAAAATTGTCAACAAATTGAACGAAAACATATCCTTTCGCCTTCTTTATCATTTCTTAAGAGAGTTTTCCAAGAAGTGGATTTGCAAAGAGAAGAATTAAAGCAACAGTTAAGGTAAAAATCATTATGGTTTCTATAAAAGCAAGGGCAAAAAGAAGCATTCTATTTATTTGGTCTCCTGCTTCAGGTTGACGAGCCACACTTTCAAAGGCACTTGCCGCTGCATTTCCCTGAGCTTTAGTGGCATTCATACCCACAAGAGCTACTGAAAATCCTGCAGTAATAATAGAAACTATAATTACCCATGCAAGCATACTTTTACCTCCTTCTATTCCTCTAATGCTGCTGCAAGATATGCAGCGCTAAGACTTGTAAAAATAAAAGCTTGTATAAATCCCATAAACATATTAAGAGCCATTATAGGGACAGGAACGATAAGAGGAGCAAGTAAAGAAATAATGCCAAGTACAATATGTTCACCAGAAATATTACCAAAAAGCCTTAATGCCAAAGAAACAGGACGAGTAATTTGCTCCAAGATATTTATAGGTAGAAATAAGACCGAGGGAGAAACAAAACTCTTAAGATATTCTACTCCTCTCTCTTTAAAAGCCACATACTGAATATAGAGGATAGTACCAATAGCAAGCCCTGCAGTTACATTAATATCAGAGGTTGGAGAGGTAAAACCAGGAATAAAGCCTGACCAGTTTGAGATAAGAATAAACAAAAACAAAGTTGCAAAGAAAGAGAAATATTTCTCCGCTATATGCTCTTCCAGAAAACCAGAAAGATATCTTTTAAACATCTCAACCAAAGTTTCTGCAATATTTTGCCTTGTAGTAATGGTTTCCTTGGGTTTATAGCTTAGCCAAAAAGCAAGAAGAATAACAAAGAGAGATACTATCTGTAAAGAGATAAGAGTGTTTGTTATAGGAATTCCAAATATTTGGCCTACAACCCGTGGTCCTATTTCAGGCCCTCGTTCCATCTTTACTCCTCCACACCTTCCATATCATATACCATTGTCCTACAACATATCCTATTAAAAAGAGTATGACGCCTATAAATCCTGCTTTAACACTCAACAAAAACAACAATATTAAAACTCCATACCTTTTTATTATACTCCTATTATACCCACTTAAGCCATATTTTTTCAAATCTCTTGCCAACCAACAAAAAGAGATTATACTCCCAGATAATCCAAAAATCAAGGAAGAAATAGGAGAATATATGAAAAAGAAAATAAGTCCTATTAATACTCCGTAAAAGGCAATATCTAAGTATTTACCGTAGAAATCTGAATATATCACGGAATCCCACCCATATTCCAAGGACTGTAAAAGCTAAAAGAAACACAGGAGAAGTATTAAAAAGTTTATCAAGGTAATAACCTATGAAGATACCCACAAGAAGAGATCCAAGAAGCCCAGTACCAAGAGCAAAAGTAAAATTAAATATCTCCCATATATTTTTGGGCTTTTTTCTCTTCATTTTAAACCTCACTTTAAAATTTTTTAATTTGTCTTAATGCCTCATAAACTACTACTGCAACTGAACTTGATAAATTCAAAGATCTCACAGGACCAAACATGGGAATAGTAACAGAATTTTCCCAATATTTTTCAATTATCTCTGACGGAATTCCGTAATCTTCAGATCCAAAAATTAAATAATCACCTTCCTGATAAGAAACCTCCGTATATAACTTAAAAGCCGGAGACTCTACAAAGATAAATCTTCCATTTTTGTTCCTCTCTACAAATTCTTCAAAGTTCTTATATACTTCATAATCCAAAAAACTCCAATAATCAAGTCCAGCTCTTTTCAAGTATTTATCATTAAGAGAAAAACCAAGCTTTCCCACAAGATGTAATTTGGAATTTGTTGCTACACAAAGTCTTCCTATATTTCCTGTATTATACGGTATCTGTGGTTCTATTAATACCACATGTAAATTGTATCTCATTCACCTTTTAATAATTCCTCCACAACCCTTCTTATTTCTTCTCCTTCAGCAAATCCTCTTAGTTCTGCCATAGCCTCTTTCATAACCTTCCCCATATCCTTCATGGTTCTCGCCCCAACTCTTTCAATAATACTTTTTATTCTTTCTTTGAGTTCTTCTTCTGATAAACCCTGAGGTACATATTCCTGTAAAATAGCAAGCTCCTTTTCTTCCTTTTCTGCTAAATCTTCCCTTCCACCCTGTTTATACATTTCTATAGCCTCTTTTCTCTTTTTTATTTCTTTTTTTATTACATCCAAAACCTCTTGATCATCAAGTTCTTTTCCTTTTTCTCTCAACTCTATTTCTCGGTACTTTATGGCTGATCTTAAAGTACTTAGAACCTCCGCTCTAAAACTATCCTTGTTCTTCATCGCAGACATATAATCCTTTGTTATCCTTTCATAAAGCATCCTTCATCCTCCTTTTTTAAAGACTGATAGAACTCTTCTCTTAATATGGAGTAAAGCTTCATATCCCAAAAACTTCCTTTAACAAACACCTCTTCCCTCAAAACTCCTTCAAATTTCATTCCTACCTTTTGCATAACCCTTTCCGATGCAATATTTTCTACTTTACACTTTGCTTGAATCCTATCTTACTGCTTCCGTCATTAAACCTTGATTCCAGTACTTCCTCGACAAAACATAACCTATCTCTGCTTTGTAATTTTTCCTATCCCACCATACAAAACCACAAGTTCCAATTATCTTCTTGTTCTCTTTATACTCTATTCCCCAATCTCCATATCCCTCTTTTTCATACTTATTTACTTCTAAATCCTTTGCATAATCAAATATATCTTGAGCATCTTCTAAAAAAAGCTTTCTCAAAACAAGACGAGATGTCTCTAAGACAGGAAAATTTTTAAAACTCTCCATAAATAACCCTCCAAACCCTCATCCAGCCATTTTTAGTATTTTCAGGATTATATCCACCACCCCCAAGAATAAGAATCTTACCACCACATGTTTGATTTGCCACATCAACCATTCCCTCTACAAATTTACCATAACCCTCTATGCTATAATTCAAATGAGTTATAGGATCTCCAGAAATACCATCTACTCCTGCCTGAAGTATGATAAATTCAATCTTTACCTCCCACGCAAAATTCTTTACTTCCTCAAAAGCAAGTAAAAGTTCATCATCACCTGAACCTGGAAGAAGAGGAATATTAAGCTTTGTCCCATAAGCTTGTTTTTCTCCCCTTTCGTCCCTTCTTCCTGTTCCAGGATAAAGAAATCTTCCATCCTCATGCACATCAGCTATGAATAAGTGGGGATCATCTACATATTCGTAAAAAACTCCATCACCATGATGAGCGTCTATATCCACATAGAGAATATTCTTTACTCCATAATTTTTCCTTAAATATTCAATGGCAACCCCAATATCATTAAATATGCAGAATCCAGAAGCAGAATTTCTTCTTGCATGATGAAGGCCTGCCATAGGCACAAAAACCCTTTTATATTTTCCTTCCATTATTAACCTTATACCTTTCAAGGTAGAGCCAACCACATAAGAGGCAGCCTCATAACACCCCAAAAAAGCAGGCGTATCTCCATAATCCAAATACCCTTCTCCAGTCTTTGACTTCTCCTTAACAAGATCCGTATAACTTTTGGTATGAAACAGAGTAATTTCATCATAAGAAGCCATCTCAGGAGATTCCACATTGCTCAAATTTGAAAACTTTTTAAATTCTGAGTCAAAGCTTTCAAGTCTCCTTCGGTTCATTGGATGGGGCTCAGGGAAAGAATATAAAAAAGATTCTTCTCCCCAAATTATGCTACCTTCAGAGTTTTTCAATTTCTACCCCCCTTTTGAAAAGGAATTTTTCAAAATCATCTTTCAAAAAAATAGGAACCTTTATTTCCATAATCACATTATCTTCAAATTTTTCTTTCACTTCGCATTTAAAATGTCTTAAAACTTCACTTTTAAAGGCGTTAAAATCTTTGTAAGAAAGCCTAACAACATAATCACTAGTTATAATTTTTTCTGTAATTTTAGCCTTTTCTAAAGTTTTTTCCATAGTATAATGATAAGCATCAATTAGTCCTCTTATTCCAAGTTTTATTCCTCCAAAATATCTTATCACAATTCCTATAATATCATATAAATCTCGCTCTCTCAGAGCATTTAGAATAGGAATTCCTGCAGTACCTGTAGGCTCTCCCCCGTCAGTAAAATATTCTTCCCCTGTTGCCTTTCTATAAGCATAGCAATAATGAGTTGCATTTTTGTATCTTTCTTTAACTTCCTTTAATATGTCAGAGGGATGTCTATTATTAATAGGAGAAACTATTCCTATAAATAAAGACCTTTCAATTTTTATTTCAAAAATCTCTTCCTTCTCTATTGTTAAATACTTTTCCCTTATAATCTATTCACTCCCCAAGACTATAGAAATTTCCTTTATATTATTATCTCTTATAACCCTAACTGCAACTCTACTTCCTGGAGGTGTATGGCTCAAAAATCTATGTAGATCATCAATACTATTTATAATCTCATTCTCTGCTTGTATTATTATATCACCACTATTTATTCCTCCTCTTTGAGCAGGACTTCCTGTAGCAACTCTCAAAATGTATACTCCACCTTCTTGAGATAAGGATAGATTCTCCCTTAATCTCTTTGGTAATACTACACTCTGACCAATAATCCCAAGATAGCTTCTTCTTACTCTCCCTTCTTTAATAAGAAGACCTGCTACCCACTTTGCAGTATTTATAGGAATAGCAAAACATATACCTTGAGCACCTTGTATTATAGCAGTATTAACTCCTATTGCTCTCCCATGTATATCCACCAAAGGTCCTCCTGAACTTCCAGGATTTAGTGCAGCATCAGTTTGAATAATATTCTCCATAAGATGTCCACTAAAACTTCTCAAAGATCTTCCCAAAGCACTTATTACTCCACTAGTCACACTATGGCCAAAACCAAGAGGATTTCCTATAGCAAGAACTATTTGTCCGACCTTTAATTTTTCAGAATCTCCCAGCTCTAAATAAGGAAGATTATTCTCATGGATCTTTATTACCGCAAGATCTGTTTGAGGATCTTCACCTACAAGTTCTGCCTGATAAGTTCGTCTATCTGCAAGGGTAATTTGAATTTTAGATGCCTGATGAGTAACATGGCTATTGGTTAATATATATCCATCAGGGGTAAATAGAAATCCAGAAGCAAAACCTTTGATCTCTTGAGGACCGAAGAAAAAGGGAATAAAAGTACTTTGAGAAAGATCTAAATTCACTACTGCTGGACTTACCTTTTCTACCACTTTAACAAGGGCGTTAGAATAATCTTCTAATATTCTTTCATAATCCTCCATAAATTAACCTCCTAAAATCCATTCTTTTATATATAAGGGACTTTTTATTATGACGTCAATATGATTGCTATCTTTCAAAAGGATAAATTTTCTTTTAGTTCTTTTATAGACTTCATAAACTTTTAAAACCTCTTCTGAAGGATAAAATTCATCTTTATTGCCTACAATAGAGAGAATAGGAAGATCTAACTTTTCCCAAATTTCCTTTATATTTGAAGGAAAAGCAGACCTAAAAAACATATAAGAATAATTATTAACAATAAGGGAGTCATCTATCTCTTCGGGCAAATCCCATCCAATTATTCTAAAATGAGGGAATATATATGCTATGAAAGAAAACAATTTAGATATAGGTTTAATCCTTAATAAATCATTGTTTTGATGGATCTTCTCCACTGGTAATCCTCCAGAAATTAAAATCAAACCTTGAGGTTTTAAGTTTTCATGATAAACCAACTTTAATATGAGACCTGCTCCCATGCTATGCCCAGCCAAATAAACAGGTATATCCTTATTTTCTTCCTTCACAAAATTATAAAAAAGCAATAAATCTTTAACGAAGGTTTTTTCCTCTGGCGAATCTCCCCTTCTTCCCTCAGAATTTCCATGTCCTCTAAGATCAAGGAAATATACCTTAATCCCGTAATCTGATAACTCCTTTAAAAAGGGATAATAGTATCTTCCATATAAAGAAATACCATGGATGAAAATCAATACGTATTTTGTCTCCTTAGGTTCAGCTATCCTATAGGCTAATTTGGTTCCATCAAAGGAATGTATGTAAAAAACTTCGTCACTTATACTTTTAACTTGTTTATAAAGACTCTGAAAATCATAGGAAAAAAGATTTGAGAGCAATAATAGAAAGAATAATAAAAAAATTTCTTTAATCCTCATTTAGTAATTCTTCTTTATTTAAGACCTCCTCTTTTTTCTTCATCAAGCTCAAAATTTTGTTAACATAACTCCTTTTGTTCCCAAGCAGAATCGCCCCTAAAATCATGTTATCTCTAAATATTAATTTTCTGTAAAAACCTCTCTCTTCATCCTTTTTAACAAAAACCTCACAGTTATCCTTAGGCTCTATTTCACCTATAGAAGTTAGATCTACCCCAGTAACTTTGAGAGAATTAAAAGGCAATGTACCTTTATACTCCACCTTTTCAGATGTTACATTTCTCCCTACCACTTCCGATTGTTCCATACATGCAGGAATAATGCCATAAATTCTGCCGTTATGCTCTGCACAATCTCCCACAGCATAAATATTCTCAATATTAGTTTCCATAAAATTATTTACAATAATCCCTTTATTTGTCTCTATTCCTGAATTTTTAGCAACCTCTATATGAGGGATTATGCCTGCTGAAACTATGAGCATATCTCCCATAATTTTCCTTCCATCTTCAAGTTCTATCCCCTCAAACCTCTTACTTCCAATTATTTTTTGAGCCTTTACTCCTAAATAAAACTCAAAGGAAAATTTTTTCTCAATAATATTTTGAAGAATCTTAGCACCTTCCTCATCAAGTTGTCTTGGAAGAAGCCTTGGGAAAAATTCCAAACCTATAATTTTTAATCCCCTTTGAGAAAGAGCCCTTCCTGTCTCTAACCCTAAAAGCCCACAACCAAGAAGAATTACTCTCTCCTTTTCTTTTATATAGGACAGAATACTAAGGGCGTCATCTATATTTCTTAAAGTAAATACCCCCTCAGCGTTAATATTTTCAATATTTGGTTTAAAGGGAATCGCTCCTGTGGCTAAAATAAGTTTATCAAAATAATATTCATTCTTGTCCGTTATTAATATCTTTCTTTGGGTATCAACCTTTATAGCATTCTCATCACAATGAATCTCAATATTCTGCTCTTTATACCATTCTTCTGGGTAAAAGGGAAGTTGATCTATAGTTATATTTCCTGCAAGAAATTCTATGAGCTGTGGCCTTGAATAGTATGGATATTTCTCTCTACTTATTACAACTATTCTGCCTTCTTTGTCCCTTTCTCTAATTACTTCCGCAGTATTTATTCCTGATATTCCATTTCCAACGATTAAGTACATAGCCTAAACTGGTTTAAACATGCTCTTGTCTGCTCCACAGACAGGACATACCCAGTCCTCAGGGAGTTCTTCAAAGGGAGTGCCGGGTGGAATATTTCCTTCGGGATCCCCCTCTTCAGGATCATAAACATATCCGCATACCACACATCTATATTTTCCCATTTTAAATTCCCCCTATTAAAATTTATTTTTAATTCAAATTATACCAGATATTTTAGAAACTTGGAAGAAGAGTAAAACCTTCTGGTTTTCCTATAAATTCAATTCCCTTTGTAGGAAATGCCTTTAGAGATAAGCTAAATTGAAAACTCCGAGAAGAGAAGTAATAAATAAGTTTTGCATTAAAGCAGTGAAGATCTTTGTTAAGAGAAAGAGAATAAAGGGTATTTCCTGTAGAGGGAAGATAGTAGCCAGTTAGGGTGATATTTCCTGCATAATGCCAATCGCCAGTTATTTTAAAAGTTAGCCTATAATCAAGCCTTTGAAACATTCCTAAGTTGATATCATATAAGCTTCCAAATCCTAAGGAAAACCATGGATATTGAATAGTACCTTGAAGAAATATAGGATTTAATTTCAGAGTAGAAAAATTGAAAGAAGTCCTTAAAGTTAAAACAAAAGTATTTCCTGATCTTATTAAACCAGATATAGAAAGAGGAGAAAGCGTCTTGGTTATAAAGTTATAGGATTCCTGCAAACTTAATCCGATATCTGGTGTCCCTAAATTTAAAGTAAGATTTAAGTTGTTTAAATTGGAGAGATAATCAAAATAAAAAGGAGAATTTCCTAATTCTCCTGTAAGAATATCTTTTCCTAACCATTGAAAATTATAAGCAATTGTTCCAGACAAAATTGGGGAAAATTTATAGTTTGAAGAAAGATTAGCATATAGAATATATCTTGCATCTTGGGTCCCATAAAATTCCTGTTTATATCCCATGTTAGTATTTATATTCATGAAAGAAAGATTAAACTTGGGGGAGAAACTTAAGTAATATCCTAATTTCCATGTTTTTATAGTAAAGGGATAAGAAGGCTCAATATAATTGCCAAAAAGAAATTCAATTTTAGATGGGGTACCTAAAAGATTGAAATCTCTCCCATAATAAATCTCAGGAAGCTTTTTTAAAAGAAAATCCGAGACATTAGTCCAACGATTATTAGCAAATATATAGAGAATTTGTCCTTGGTCATTAAATTCAAACTTTACATTTCCCTGTAGATCTTCTCTATTATTCCCCAAAATATTTAAAGAGTTATAACTTATGTTTGTGGAAAGATTAGTCTTACTACCCAGCTTAATTGATGAGTTAATGGTAGTATTAAAATTATCTTGAGAAGGGGTTTTATTATAATTTGTCCTTATATTTGATCTAAAAGAACCTTGAGTATATGTTAATTGAGATGAACTTTGAAGAGAGTAATTTTGAGAATAGGGATAAAGAAGATAATTAGTATTAAAACTAAGAGAAAAATTTGAAGAAGGTTTATATATACCTGAGAGAGAGAATTTAAATTGATCCGTATTATAAAGATAGTTGTATAAATAATAAGAATCAATGCTTCCTGATAAATTAGGAAAGTGATATTTTTGATTTAAAGTAAACTGAACTCCTTGATTTTGAGAGATTAGAAAAGTTAAGACTCCAGGAAGTCCCCATAAAGAATAGGTAAAAGGATAAGAGAAATAGAGTCCTAAGTTAGGATCATAACCAAATTGAGGGAAAGGTGATGGTTCCTTTGTAAGAGGAAGAACATAATAGGGTACATAAAAGATGGGTATATAAAAATAGGGATAAGGAAATCTTAACCAAAATAGCACATTTATAAAAATTATCTTGTCATTAGGGAAATATTCAATCTGCGATGAAGAAATGTAATAATGAGGTTTTTCATAAGAGCAAGTAGTAAAATTACCTTTTTTTAGATCCACATTACCCTTTTCCCATTTAACCTCCTCTCCTTTTATGTACATTTTTTCTTCACTTTCTGAAACAGGATATGTAACTTTTACACTTTTTATAAATGCTTTTTCTTCTTTATAATAGTACTCCATATATTCTGCACTAAATTCTCCATTTTTATCCTTAAAGGTTACATTTTTCTTTGCCTCAAAAAATCCTTCTTTTACATTCCCTTTAATATAATCCGCCTTTAACCATATATCTTTTCCTAAAAACTCTACCTTTCCTTCTGCCTCAAATTCTTGAGATTCCCAGTTAAAAGAAATCTTTTCTGCCTTTATCTTCCAAGAAGACTCCTGAGAAAAAGCAATTTGAGAAACAAACAAGAATATTAATAATATAAAAAGAAGAAATTTTACCACTTTCTTACCTTCCATATGAACACCCCCAAACTTAAACTTCCAAGGGTTATATTAGGAAGCCAAGCAGAAAGAAAAGGTGAAAAAACCGCATATTCCCCAAAGGATCTTGCTATAATATTGAACCCATAATAAAAGAAGGCAATAATTATGCTAAAAGCAGTACCCCACAACCTTCCTCCTCTCCCTGTAAGGAGGATCACACTAAATCCCATAAGAGCAAAAATAGGCACTGCTATACTTTGGGCAATTCTAAGATAATCTTCCACTAAGTAGGATCTTGCAGATATTCCTGCCTTTTTATATACGTTAATTCTTTTCTTAAGCTCATTTGTTGGCATTTCCTGAGGAGTTCTATCCCTATAAAAGATATACATAAAATCTTGAGGAAGATTTATTTTAAACTCTTCAAACTTTCCTTCCCATACCACAAAGGAATCATCCCCAAGATGGTGAACTACTCCATTTTTCAATATAAGAGAATCCCTATTCCATATGGCCTCCTCTGCTGTATAGATTATAGGATACTTATTAGAGGATGAGGTGTCAAAAACCAATACATTTTGCATAACATTCCTATTTTCTATTATCTTCTTTACATAATAATATCTTCCTTCTTCGTCATGGAAAAATACATTCTCTCCCTTTATAGGTGCAGGATTTAAAAAGAAATATTTCTGGATCAGTCTATTAGATCTATAATTGGATTCAGGAATAAGAGAATAAGTGAAAAACCAAAGAATAAGAGAAAGAAGGATAGAGAACAAAAGAGGAGTTAAAGTAAGACTAAAAAAATATATGCCACTTGATCTCATGGCAAAAATCTCGCCATCTCTCATAAGTCGTCCAAAGGAAAAAATGATAGCAAAAAGCAAAGATACAGGTATAACGAAAACAAATAGGGATGGAATCTTATAATAAAGAAGTTTTAGAACAACCTCAAAACTTACTCTTCTCATAATAATGAAGTCTGAAAATTCATAAAGAATTTGGATCAACATTACCAAGATGAATCCAAAAATTCCTAAAAAAAATGGTCCCAATATTTCACTGAATATATATTTATGATAGGTTTTTATATGCATACTCATTCGGTTACATAGAAAGTAGTGTCAATGTTTCCTTCTGCCACAACTACCTTGTCCTTTACATAGACTACAAGCCTTTTACAATTTATCTCATTTTTATCTTTATCCATCATTTTCACATTATCTACAAAGGTATAAATTTCCTTATCGGTATCAAAATCAGCACTATTTGCTGAAACCGTTAAATCCTCCCTCTCAATTCTTACACCACCTATCATATTCCCTGTCTTGTTTTTTAATGAATAAACCACACTCTGGGAAAAAAGTTTAGTAATTTCAACTTTATTATCCACTTTCCTCTGAAGCACCATATTTACATTTTTCTTAAGTTCAAGAGTTTCCTTCTTCAAATCTACCTTTAAGTCTTCTCCCACTATACTTAAATCCCTCTGGGATATATTTACCTTACCTGGAGCCTCAACTACATTAGTATCCTGATTGTAAAATACTAAAGTTGCAGTAATTCTTGTCTCATCATCTTGCCCTGGCTTATAAATTACTACCACATTTCCTTCTGCACGAGTAGTCTTCTTTCCATAATCATAAGAAATCTTTTGAGCAGTAATCTTCACAGGATTTTTAGTCTGAGAAAAAGCAGAGGTCATGATTAAAATTGCTATCATTAAAATACAAATTAACCTTTTCATATTAACCTCCTCTAATAATAAGTCTCAATAACCACATTACCTTCAAACTCAGCCTTTCCTTTATTGGTATCAAAGACAAACATATCAGCTTCTGCCTTAAATTCTCCCACTTTCTCAAATTTTACCCTTCCCTTTGTGCTCATAAATATCCCAGTGTCAAAATACCAAATACCCTCTGGAGCAATCCCTTTAAAACCATCTTCTGTTTCAAAATGAAGTTCTGTAGGAATCTTAAGTATATTTTTATCCCTATCTATTTCTGCCCTTTTAGTGATTATTAAAAGAGAAAGTTTTTTATCTCTATATACCTTTCCCTTTACATCTCCTTCAAAGACAAAGTGTTTATAATTAAGATCAATATTTAAATTATCTGCTGAAACCTCCCAAGAAAGATTTCCCTCACTCCTACCCTTTAAATATACCTTCTCAGCATATATACCTGCTTTTTCTAAATTAGTATTTGAAACTTCCTTTTCTAAAGGAACAAAATAATAACTTGTCCCCCATGCCACAAGTCCTACTAATATAAATATTCCAAGAAGTATTATCCTCTTCATTCTATTATTAATTTTATCAAAAGAAAGATAATAAATCCTATAAAGATAGGGAGATCTCCCCAGATGGTATAAATAGAAAATATTTTCTTAGGCAAATTAGCAACATAAACATTTCTTTCTCCCTCTCTACTTTCCTTCAATACCCTTCCAAAAGGATCCACAAAAAAGGTAATTCCAGTATTTGCTACCTGAACAAGAGAAATTCTATTTTCTACTGCTCTCAAAAGGGATTGATTCCTGTGCTGATATACTGCAGGAGTTCCCTCGAACCAACCATCATTTGTTATCACTACAAGAAAATTACTGCCCTTTTGGGAAAGTTCTCTTGCGAGATCTGAAAATAAGGACTCAAAACATATAAGGACCCCAATAAACTTTTCCTTCAAAGGGAGAGGAGTAAATCCAGGACCTCTATTATAATTTCCTATTAAGCCCTTAAAATACTCTGGTATGATAAAGTTAAATGGAAATGGTACCTCCTCAACAAAAGGCACCAATTGAGATTTTTTATGAGTTATATATTTTCCATCCTGGGTGATAAGATAGGCAGAATTATATATTTTATCTTCCCTTTTCTCTAAGGCCCCGATTAAAACTGGAGTATTCTTTTTTTCTGAAAGCTCCCTCAAACTTATCAAATATTGAGGATATTCATTGAGATAACAAAAAAGAACACTCTCTGCAAAGACCATAAGGTCCAAATTATCAGGGAGCTTTAAAGCCAAATCTCTGTGTACCTTAAATTGATCATAAATATCAGTGTAAAAATACTTAGAAAAACTGTCATAATTTCCTTGAACAGCTCCAACTTTATATTTACCTTCAGATTCCCCCATCATTAAAAAGCCAATGAGAAAGATTAAAACCAAAGAAAGAGCAAAAGCTGTTTTTCTAATAAATTTTAAATTTTTCCATCTTGAAATAAGAGAATTAACAAGCACTACAAAGAAAGAAAGCCCTAATTCTCCTAACACACTTGCCCACTGAAGAATAGGAAGAATATTTACCATAGGTTCTCCCAAAGATCCCCAATTGAAGGCAAGGGGTCCATGAGATCTTATCCATTGAAGAAGCACCATAAAAAAAGCTGGAAAAAGTATAGAATTCTCCTTCTTTTTGCACCCCCAAAGAAAAATTCCATAATAGGAAGAAAGGTAAGAGATAAGAAGAAGATTAGCAAATATTCCAACTCCAAGATTAGCAAATTTGGAAACCAAATCAGGGATCCAATAAAAATTAACTCCATAAAAACCAAAACCATATAAAAATCCATAGATAAAGGCTTCTTTTGTGGAAAACTTAGGAAGCAAAGAAAAGAGAGGAACAAGAGTAAAGAAGATAAGAAAAGAAATGTTGAAGGGAGGATAAGAAAGGATATATAAAATTATGGCAATAAAAAGAAAAAACAACTTTATTCGATCCATAGACTTAATCCCGAAATTATATTCCCTGTAGGGACAGGATTATAGCTATAAGGATAAGTGGAAAGATCTATTCTAATGCTCTCAGAATCAGGATATTGCCAAGACAAATCCCCAAATCCTTGCAAAGGATCATACACAAAATAAAAGATTTTCATATAAAGAGAAGTAGCATTCGAGAACAGATTTAGAGAGATTTTAAAAGAAAAATTTGTTCCATCCTCAGAAAACTTTCCACTAAGTAATGTCCCGTAGGAAGAAAAATCATTTATTCCCCACATAAACTTTTGATTAAATCCATCATACTCAATATAGTACTGCCAAGTGTTGGGGTCCTCTGTTATTACATTCTTTTCATTAAAAGCAATAATAAATGCATAATAAGATCCGTCAATTGACAAAATCAATTGCCTATAAAAAGAAATACTAATTCCTAAATATCCTTTAGGTCTTTGAGTTACTGTCCGAGCACAACCTGATATAAATATCAATCCTACAATTAGTAGAATTATTATTTTTTTCATACTTTGATATAAAATATACTCCCCTCTCCTTCCTTACTCTCAACTATAATATCAGATCCAATACTTTCTGCAAGCTTTTTTGCAAGGGAAAGCCCTAAGCCATATCCTTTACTGCTTCTTGACTTATCCAACTTATAAAATCTTTCAAAAATTTTTGGTATTTCTTCCCCAGGAATTCCTTTTCCAAAATCTCTAACAAAAAACTTGCCCTCTCTATAACCTATATAAATCTCTTTTTTATCAAGAGAATTTTTAACTCCATTATCGATAAGAATTCCTAAAATAATTTCAATTACCTTCTTAGAAGTCTTTACCATGGGGTCACCCTCTACATATATCCTGAAATCAAAATCAGGATATATATTTTTATACTTTTCTAAAATCTCAGCCAAAAACTCCTTGACATTTATATCCTCCTTCTCAATTTCTTCAGGAACCCTTGATATCTTAAGGAGAGTATCCACCATATTTATCATATCCAATGTAGCATTCTCTAATATATCTAAGGATTCATCCAAAACCCTTTTATCTTCCTTACCCCATCTTTTAAGCATTCTTATATATCCAAGAATAGAGGTCAAAGGAGTCTTTAATTCATGGGAAATATCAGAAGAAAACTCTTCTTCCCTCTTATACGCCTTCTCTATTCTATCAAATAGAAGATTAAGAGTATTTGCCAACTCCCACAGTTCATCCTTAGCAGAAGGAAGCTCTACTCTTTTTCCTGGGTTTTTTATATCAATTAAACGAGCATCCCTTATAATCCTACGAATAGGGAAGAGAATCCTTTGAGATAAGAAATAACCAATAAGAAGGGATGGAACTACCCCTAATATGGCAATACTAATACAAGTTTCCCTTAAACGATCAAGAGCAGTCATAGTAGAAGTTATATCTTTTCCAATAAAATAATTGTTTCTTTTTACCACAAGAATATAACTTCCATCAGGAGACTGATATAATCCTTCTTTCTCTACAAGTCCTAAATTAAAAGGATCCTGAATTATATTTTCTTTCTCTGAAATATAAAAGGAAGAAATTCTTCCCCCCATCATTCTTCCCATCATAAATCCCCTACCCACTCCAAGTCCCATAAAGGTTCTATATAAATCCTTTTTATTTTCATCCATCAAAACATTTTCCGTCTGAATATAAAAAAGAAAAGAAAGAATACTTATAAGGAAGATGAGAATTCCAGTGTAAATTAGAGTGATTTTCCATGCAATCTTCATAATTAGTCCTTTCTGAAGGAATATCCTACTCCTCTTATGGTCTTAATATACTTACCTCTTTCTCCCAACTTTTTCCTTAAATAATTTATGTATACTTCTACCAGATTTTCCCTCTCATCATAATAATCACCCCATATGGAGGATAAAATCTTCTCCTTAGAAAGAACAATATTCTCGTTTTTGAGAAGAAGATAAAGAAGAGAAAATTCTGTTTTAGATAGCTCAACTTCTTTACCATCTATAAATACCCTATGTTGATCCACATAAAGTTCAATTCCATGCTTACTTATGATTTCTTCCTTTTTCTCTTTTCTTCTTGATACTGCCTGAATTCTTGCAAGGAGCTCTTCTATACTAAAGGGCTTAACCACATAATCATCAGCCCCTAAGTTGAAAGCTTCTACCTTATCCTTCACATCTCCTAAAGCGGTAAGCATTATTATTCCGAGATCAGGATACTTGTCCCTTAACCTCTTTGCTACCTCTTTTCCTGAAAGCCCTGGAAGCATAATATCAAGAATAACTACGTCAGGCTTAAAATCTTCCACCTCAATTAGGGCATCGTAGCCATCTCCTACAACTTTTACCTCGTGCCCCTCGTGGGTAAGCTCTAACTCTAAAAGATGAGATATTTTCCTATCATCTTCAACTACAAGAATTTTCATAGTTTTTAGTATAGCATAACCTATGCTATAATGGTCTATCTATGGATATAAGTGTAGTAATACCAACATATAATAGAAAAAAAATCTTAGAAATAACTCTCCCTAACATATTGAATCAAGATTTTGAAGGGGAATATGAAATCATTGTTTCAGATGATGGATCAGAAGATGAAACCTCTTCATACATAAAGGAACTTCAAGGAAAATATAAAAATTTAAAGTACATAAAAAATAATGAAAGAAAAGGACCCGCCTATGCAAGAAATAGAGCCATAGAAATTGCAAAAGGAAAATTAATGGTCTTTATAGATAGCGACATATTTGTGAAAAAAGATTTTCTAAAAAATCATTTTGAAATTCAAAAGAAAAATAACTTCAATATACTCGTACAAGGACCTGTAATTAATACCTATAACTGGGAAAAACCATGGGAAGAAAAATTTAAATTAAGAGATATCTCCTCTGCCTATTTTGCCACAGGAAATGCCAGTATTCCAAAGGAGATTTTATTAAAAGCTGGCTTTTTTGATGAAAATTTTACTTTTTATGGCTGGGAGGATTTAGAACTTGGAATAAGAATAAAGAAGTTAAATATTCCCAAAATTACCTCTGAAAAAGTAACAGTATGGCATATTCAAACTCCCCCAAATCTTAAAAATCTTCCGTATCTTCTTAACAAAGAAAAAGAAAGAGCAAAATCCGCACTATATTTTTATAAAAAGCACCCCATCTTAGAAGTAAAAATGATGATACAACTTGGAAAAATATATGAAATAGGAAACTTCATACAAAGATTATTTGGATTAATAAATGAAAAAAATATTGATAAATGGTGGGAGTGGGCTGAAAAAAGAGGATATCATACTTTATCCCAAATATTCCTCTCAGGAGTACTCAATAAAGTTTACTTAGAAGAATTAAAGAGAATTTCCTCGTAAACTTTAATAGTTTCATCTACCACCTTCTGCAATATTTCTCAAGGAACAAGCATCTCCCAAATATCATCCTAAATTTATCTCCACTATACCTCTTTTTCATAGGTTTTTAGATTAAAGGGAGTTAAAATAGGAATAATTAGCATAAGGTATTGCCAAAAAAAGTTAAAGTATCCTCTAATACCCTTCAAAAGTTCAACTAAATAAGCCTTTATTTCTCCAATACTAAAGTATATTCCTTATTCCTATTCAACAAGCCTATAAGTAAAGGAACATGTATGGAGAAAAGATCATCAAGAAGAACATGCCCAAAATATACCATTAAAATTGCTAAAATAATATGTTTATCCAAAGAATAATTAAATTTTAATCCTTTATATATCTTTTTAAAAAGCCAATAAAAGAAAAAAGAGGAGCCAATAATACCCCAACCCGATAAGAAATAAAAATAAATATTATGAGTAGTAACAGCATGAGAAAGCTCTCCAAGAATAAATTCTGGGACATATGGAAAGTTCTTTAAAGCATATTTGGGGTATTCATATACAAAACAACCCGGTCCAACCCCAAAAAGTAAATTATCCTTTATCATTCTTAATGTGCCAAGGTAGATGTAAATCCTTTCATAAATAGAACCTTGCCTGCCTTTTTGTAAAGAAATAGTTAACCTATTATAGAATTGGTTAAAAAATATAAAAAAAGCCAAGAGAAATAAAAAAACTATTAAAAGTACATACTTCCATTTTCTCTTAAGTTGGTTTAAAAATTCTTTATTTGATATTAAAACTATGAGCCCTACCAAGATTCCCAAAATTCCCCCTCTGGTCTCCGTTATCATAAATCCCAAAATACAAAAAACAAGCAAAAGTAAGATCTTCAAAATATCCCTTATATTCCTTTCAAAATATACCAAAAGTCCAATACCAGAAACAATTCCAAATTCCAAAAGCAAAGAAAGCCCTTGAGATTTTACTCCTAAAACTAAACCCCTTGGAGCATTTCCATCTACTATGGGGAACTCTAAAATATAAAGAGAAAATTTAAAAATCCTTGAAACAAAAAGAATAAAGCCAAGAATAGAGCTTCCTAAAAGAATGTAATAAATAATATTTTTATTGCTTTCCTTTAAACCTTCCTTCCCCAAGATATAAAACCCTACAAAGATGAAGGGTATTAGTGAGACAAGAAAAGCTTCTAACTTTTTACTTGAAAGCAAAGAACTTATAACTCCTGATATAAATAAAAGGACAAGAATTATTTTATCTTTATCATCCTCTATAAACTTAATTCGTAATTTTTTTACCCTAAGAATTAAATAAAAAACAAAAGGAATTTGAAAAATATAACTAAAAGAAGAAAAAATAAGCCCTAATTTTTCTAACATTTTCCCTCCTGTACCTATCTTTTAATCCTTAGAGGATATTATACCCTAAAATAATTAATTTGAGGGGAGAAAAATCTCCCCTCATTTCTCATTTATAATGTTTATTCATCTCTTCATTCCAAGGCTGAGATAAAATAGTCTCTACCAAATTCTTGCCTTGTTCAAAACTCTTAGTCCTTGGATCATCCATAACCATAAGTAGCAAACTGGTTCTATCTCCTTCTTGAAAAGCTTGAAGTATTCTTTCCATTCTTAACCATCTCGGTATGAGTACATAGAGCATCAATCTTGAGGGAATTTTTTCTATCTTCTCTCTTTCTATCCCATTTTTATCCACATATACAGGAATCTCTACTATTACATCATCAGGAATCCCTGGAATTGCCCCTTGGTTGGGTACATTTAATACAAGCCTTCGCCTATGATTATTAACTATCGCATCCACAAAAGGAATTATGGATTCCATGCTCTCTTCTACAGGAAGTTCCTTTACTATAGAGACATTAGGATCTCTTGCTAATCTCTCCATTTGAGCAAGCCTCAGTTTTAGACCATAGAGATACATAGTCCAACCTATTTCAGAATCAGGACCTCCCGCAGGATACCATTTCTTTTTCTCATTTAAATCAGTATGGAACCACCATGGTGAAACTGCCCTGGGAGTATCCCCTATGGGGAATAGACCATACAGTCTATACATCTCTACACTCGCCGGAGAAAGCTGAGTATATTCCCAAGGAGATATCATATATTCGTAAGAATTCCAAAGCTTTGGGGCTTCCTCTTCTATCCATTTATCTATTAAGGGATAAGCATTCTCTCCCTTATATTTAAATTTAGTGAGGAAAATGGAATGATTAAATCCTGCTACTTGTTCCTCTACATCCTTAGGATCAAGACCAAGCACCCTTATAAGATGAAATAGCTCTAAATATCCATGGCAGAAACCCACAACTTTTAAACCTGTTTCTCTCAAGGCCAAGTTTGTTCCCTCAAATACTGGGTTTGAAACCTGCATATACCAAGCATTAGGTGCTAACTTTTCTACATCCTTCGCAAGCTCCCTTATAAATTTTAATTGCTCATAAGCTGCAAATCCGCCATAATAATCGCTTACCCTATCTCCAAACCCTCTATAGTATCCCAGGCTTTCTGCAATCTCTCTTTCCTTTTCCATATTATGATAGCCACCTATTTTTACCACGTTAATAACGAAATCAGCCCCATCTATTGCCTTTTTTCTATCGGTGGTCTTTTCTAAATTTAATCTTGCCCCTGTTTCCTTCATATATTTTTCTGCAAGGGTATAAACCAGATCTAACCTCTCTTCATTTATATCCATAAATACCACGGTACTTCCAGAAAGATCCTTATAGTAATTAAGATCTTGAAGAAGCTTCATAGAGAAAGAAACACTACCAGCACCTATAATAGCAATCTTTACCATAAACTCTAAACCTCCCTATTTAAGATTAGTTTTTTACAAATTTATGACACATAACCCACCTATCATCCACAAAGACTTTTTTAGGTTCCTCATTGATACAAATATCTTCTCTTTCATCGCATCTTTCCGAGAATTTACAACCCAATTTTGTAAATTCCTTTACTTCTTGGGTAGAAAGTTTAATCTCTCCTGTCCACTTTTTATCAATGTCCGCCTCAGGCACTGATGCAATAAGCAGTTTTGTATAAGGGTGAAGAGGATTCAACATAACCTTCTCTACTGGTCCCATTTCTACTATATTTCCTCTATACATTATGGCAATCCTATCGCTTATATAATATGCGGTAGCTAAATCATGGGTTATATATATAACAGAAATTCCTAAGTTTTCTTTTAATTCTTTAAAAAGATTCACTATAGACATTCTTAAAGAAGCATCTACCATAGATACAGGTTCATCTGCTACAAGCAGAGAGGGGGTAGTTATTAAGGCTCTTGCTATGGAAACCCTTTGAAGCTGTCCTCCAGAAAGCTCATGAGGATACCTTTTTTCTATCTCTTTCAAACTTAGCCCTACAACTTCAAGTATCCTATTAACTATTTCTGAAGCATCGTTTTTGTTATTTGCTACTCCAAAATTTACTGCAGTTTCGTAAAGATAAGAATCTACCCTTTTTAGAGGATTAAAAGCCTCAAAGGGATTTTGAAATATGGGTTGAACTTCCTTCATAAAAGCCTTTCTTTCTTTTTTTGAGTTTAACTTAGCTATATTTACTCCCTTATACAGGATTTCCCCTGATGTGGGCTCAAGAAGCCCTAATATCATACGTGCAAGAGTAGTCTTACCCGAACCTGTTTCCCCCGCAATAGTAAAAATTTCTGGTCTGTCTTTTAAAATACTAAAACTCTCCTTATTGACAGCCACAAGTTTCACTCCTAAGAATCTACCTCCTATGATAAATACCTTCGTTAAATCTTTCACATAAAGTAAGTATTCTTGTTCATTCATGAATTTCAGCCTCCTTACTGTGTAAAAAACAAGCTACTTTATGTCCATTTTTCACATCTACAAGAGCAGGAACCTCTTTCTTACATATCTCCATAGCCATGTTGCATCTTGGATGAAATCTACAACCCTTAGGAGGGTTCAATAAAGAAGGGGGAGCTCCAGGAACACTTTTTCTTAAACTCTTATCTCCAATTTTAGGGAGAGATTCAATAAGATATTTAGTATAAGGATGAAGGGGATTCTTAAAAATGTCCCGTGCTGATCCTATCTCTAAAATTTTTCCCGCATACATAATAACGATTCGATCAGCAATATTAGCATGAACCCCCATATCATGAGTAACTATCACAATACTGTTTTTAAATTCAGATTGAATCTTCTTTAAAAGCTGAATAACCCCTCTTTGAACTACCACGTCAAGAGCTGTAGTTGCCTCATCAGCAATAATTACTTTCGGTTTCAAAATAGTACTTAAAGCAATTGTAACCCTTTGTCTCATGCCTCCTGAAAGTTGGTGAGGATATGAATTTAAAACTTCCGAAGGGAGCCCTAAGGCCTTTAAATGTTCTTCAGAAATTTTCCTTATCTCCCCTTTATCCTCAATTTTAAGATGTACTTTTAATAAATCCTCAAAGGTTTTTATAATCTTTCGGGTTGGATTAAGCACACTCATGGATCCTTGAGGTACATAAGAGAACACTTTCCACTTTAAGCTAGTTATTTCATCTTTTTTAGAAATTATATCTATCTCTTCTCCATTAAACTTGTATAAGATTTTGCCATCAAGAACTGTAAGAGGTGGTTTTATAAGACCAATCATAGTCTTAAGGAGAGTACTTTTACCACAACCCGATTCTCCAGCAATACCAAGAATCTCGTTCTCTAAAACCTCAAGATTTACATTATCCACTGCCCTTACCCTTCTTTCAACTCCATACAAAGAAGTTACATAATAAGCCCTTAGATTCTCTATCCTTAAAACCTCCATTTAAGCTTCTAAGCCTCCTTCTTTCATCCTCATTCTTTGAAGCCTAGTTCTTGGATCTAAGTAATTACTTATACTCACTGAAAGAAGGTATAAAGCTATAAAGAGTAGAATAGCTATAAGAACAGGAGTAAAAATCCACCACCATATACCCCTCAAAAGGGCTTGATATTGAAGAGCCCAATATATAGTGGTTCCTATGGTGGGAGTTTCTAAACTGGAAAGTCCATATATGGCAAGGGTAGTTTCCATTCCTATAGCCCATAAAATTGTATTTATAAAGTTAGCCATTACCCATGGTATAACAAAAGGCAAATGTTCAGTAAGTACAATCTTTAAGGTATCCATACCAGAAAAATTAGCAGTATAGGTAAATTCTCTCTCCCTAAGACCTAAGACTATGGACCTCACTTGCCTTCCTCCCCAGGGCCAAGAGAACAAAGATAAAATCACAGCAATTAAAACTATACTTATATGCTGCTTGATTATAGAAGAGATGAGAATTAGTATAGGCAAGCTTGGAATTACAATAAAACTATCATTAATAGACATTAAAATTCTATCTGTTCTTCCCCCTAAATATCCAGCAACAAGTCCAACCAAAGTACCAACAAATATGGAAATAACAGCAGTAAGAGAACCTAAGAAAAGAGAGTTTTTAATAGCATGGGTCAAATTCCAAAATATATCCTGTCCCATAGAATTTGTACCTAATATATACTTAAAAGAAGGAGGAAGATTCTTGGGAGCCACATTCCAAAGTTTTGGATCATAGGGAGACAAAAAAGAAATTAAAGCTAAGAAAATTAATATCATCAGAACAGTAAATCCAAAGGCAAATTTTTTATCACTTTTATAAAGATCTTTTATAACTAAGAACATTACTTTTACCTCCTCATCTATACCTGACCCGAGGATCAAATAAAGGATATAATAAATCTATCAATAAAGCTGCTGTAGCAATTCCTACAATAGAAAACACTGCAATTCCCATAATTAAGTTATAATCTCCATTATTGATAGCCATATATAACATTTGACCAAGCCCCGGATAAGAAAAAACAGTCTCCGTTATCAGTGAGCCACTAAATATACCTCCAATCTGAAGAGCAAGATTAGTTATTTGAGGTAAAAGGGCATTTCTCATTACATACTGAAAAAGTATTCTTCGGGATGGAATTCCCATAATCTGAGCATAAACCACATAATCGTCGGAAACAATAGTAGAAGTCAAAGACCTCATACTTAAAAACCACCAACCGATACCTATAAGAATAAGAGAAAGAGCTGGTAAAAAGGCATGTTTCAGCACATTTAATATAAATTCCAAAGAAAAAGAAGGAGTCAAACCAACACTATATCCACCTGTCATAGGAAACAGTGGAAATACATAGGCAAAAAGAATAAGAAGTACTAAAGCCATAATATAATATGGAATTGGATATATGGTCATGGCTAAAAGCCCAAGAATCTTTGCCCAATTTCTATCACCATAATATCCCGCAAGCCCACCAAGGATGTTTCCTATAATCCAAGAAAGCAAAGCTACAGTAATAAGAAGGCCTGCAGTCCATGGCAAAGAATTCATAATAATTGATATTACAGGAGTTGGAAAGATAGAAAGGGAAGGTCCAAAATCTCCTTTAAAAAGTCTCCCCCAAAATTTTAAATACTGTTCTAAGACATTACCTTTTAATCCATAAAGTTCCATCATCGTTTCTTTAAGTTTCTCTATAGCTGAAGGGTCAAGATATTGAGCTCCATAAGCAGTCATTCTATTTAAGACTGTTACTACAGGATCAAGGGGCGTCAATCTTGGAACTAGGAATACTACAGTAATTCCAATGAAAATAACAATAAAGTATTGAATCAACCTCGGTATAATATATCTTTTTAAAAAATTCATCTACTAATAATTCCCTCCTTTTCAAAACTAAGGGGGCATCCATAATGGATGCCCCCTAAAAACTTTCAGAAATTATCTTCTTCCCGTTGGCTGTAGGAATGGTAATATGAACTTAAATTGTCCCCACCACCAAACAGGTGCCATATAGGAATTATCCGAAGTTGGGAAGTTGGTCCAATAATAATGATCTTGAGCATTAAACTTAAGGTTAATTATGAACACAGGTGCAGGCATTTCTTCAACATAAAGCTTCAATATATCCATAACTATAGATTTTGCCTTAGGAGACTCTGGTTGTAGGTTAACTAACTGATCCAATAACGCATCAAGTTTTGGATTCTTCCATCTAATTTGATTCCCTGCGGTAGCAACCTGTCCTGTTGGTTTAAGGAATCTGGAGTGATAACCTTGTACAAAGTTATAGAAATCAGTCGCTGGTACTTCCCAATAAGATCCAACTTCAAAATCTCCAAGATTCCATTTATTCCAGAAAGGACCAGCTTCTACTGTTTCTACATTCACATCTATTCCAAACTTTCTCCATTGATCTGCTACAGCAAAAGCAAGCCTTGTAGCATGAATCTCAAAATTAGCTGGTGCAGTTATAGTAATCTTCCAAGGTGTCCCATCAGGTAGATACCACTTACCTCCAACTTTCTTAAATCCATTCTTAGTAAGGAGCTTCTCAGCTTCATCAGGAGCATACTTCCACCAACCAATTCCAAATATCTCCCTCGGATTACCCGAAAAAGTATATCCTCTCTTTTTAGCATAATCTACAATTCTATCTGGAACTGTAGGATCCCATGGTTTAAATCCATCCTCAAGAGCAAAATTCTTCAACCAATCTTCTAAAGGCAAGTAATACTCTTTCAACAAAGACTCTGTGGCACAGATCCACAAAGGATTAACCCTTGCAATACCGTCAAATCCAGAAGTTACTACATCCACTATATCGGTAGCGAGAGTTAATGCCCATCTTACATCTTTATTATTATATGGTGCCTTTTCTAAGTTCATAGCCATAATTCTTGCTCTAACATCATCCATCCATGCCCATGGGAAGTCCTTATACCAAACCCTTGAATAGGGGTTACTCTTTCTCAAAATCTCCCAGGCTTCAGGAGTTAGATCAAAAATCAAGTCTAACTGATGCTGTGCCTGGGACATAACTTTCTTCTCGTCGGGTCCATAATAGATGAACAACACATATCTTGGTTTTGGCATTCCATAAAGCTGACCTACACTGGTCCTCTTCCAATCAGCTCTCCTTTCAAAAAGCCACCAATATCCTTGAGGATCATATTGTTTTAATAAATAGGGTCCAAGAGAAACTGGAGGATTAAACTCAAACTTCAAAGGATCTTGAACCTTTTCAAATACATGCTTAGGCATAATATAACAAGTAGCATAAACAATAGATGTAAACAAATAATGGAATGCAGGTACCGATTCTTTTAATTCAAAAACCACTGTATAATTATCTTTCTTATATACTTTCGAGACATATCTATTAAAGGCATCACTATAGGACATTCCGGGATGTGCCATCAAATATGTTACTGTAAACACTACATCATCAGCAGTAAAAGGTTTACCATCACTCCAGTATATACCTGATCTAAGTTTCACTGTCATCTTTTTGAAGTTGTTTTCATAAATTGGAGCTGATGAGGCAAGAGCATTTATTGTCTTTCCCGTTTGTGGATCCAAATACCACAATCCATCAAGAAGCATCTGCTGAGTTCCATTCCCCACAGAAACTCCAGGCTTCCAAAAATTAAAATCCTTAGGATTTGCAAGTCTTCCATGTAAAGCGTCTACAATTAAGGTTTCGTGTCTTGGTAATTTGGGAAGAACCTGTGAAAATGTTACAGAAGAACCTAATAGAGAAAGCAAAAGGATAAATAACAATAAAATTGAAATCTTTTTCATCTAAAATCTCCTCCCCCTAAAAATTTAGAATAAAAGAAACCCAAAAACTATAAAACAAAAATCCTATCCTTTCCTATTTCACCTCCCTTTGTGTAAGCGCTTTTACATTGGAATTATATTTCAGTTAAAAATAATTTGTCAAGAGGTTAACCTTATGACTAATTCTAAAGGGAGTTCTATATGAGTAAAGGAGGAGTCTATGCCTAAGAGAAGATCAAGTAGAATTTTAGCACCCACCTCTCCCATTTCGGTCATGGGCTGTCTTACCGTGGAAAGCCCCAAATACCTAGCATCAGATATATCATCAAAACCTATAATAGCAACATCCTCAGGTATCCTTAAACCGCTTTCAACTATTGCACTCATAACCCCCATAGCTTGAATATCTGAAGTGCAAAATACTGCATCAAAAGGAATACCTCTACTAAGAAGGGTCTTTCCTGCCCTATAACCTTTTTCCCAAGAAAAACCTGTCTGTATGTGAAGACGAGGATTAAAATTCAAATTTGCCTCTTTTAAAGCTTGTAATAATCCTTCATATCTTTTATAGCTTGCCATAAAACCAAGAGGATCATGAATAGCTCCGCTTACAAAAGCTATATTCTTTCTACCAGTAGTTATAAGATATTTTACCGCCATATAAGCACCCTTTTTGTTGTCTACATATACACTGGGAAAATCAGGATGAAAACTATCTACCAATACTACAGGTTTTCCCATTTCTTTTAAAAAATCTGCCTCTTTCTTTTTAATATCAAAGGAAACTAAAATCATTCCATCACATCTATTAAAAACTTCTCTTGTGAAGATTTTTTCTTTATCCTCTAATTTCTCCACATTATAAAGATGAATGGAATAATCACTTTTAGATATTACATTATTTATTCCTCTTAACACTTCAACAAAAAAGTCCCGAGTAAAAAAGGGAACAAATATAGAAATTACATTGGTCTTTAAAGTCTTAGTAGCAAGACTTCTTGCCACAATACTGGGAGAATATCCAAGTCTATTTATAGCTTCAAGTACCCTCTTTTTAGTCTCTTCTCTCACCTTGGGAGAATTATTTAGAACCCTTGAAACAGTAGCTATACTTACTCCTGCTTCTCTCGCCACATCCTTTATGGTAATCATCTTTTATTCATCACCTCTTATTAAGCTTTTAACATTATTTTATCAAAGACAAAACTTTCTGTAAACGTTTTCTTAATGCAAAATAGCTTCATTTGACAAGAATATTCAATAAAATGTTAGAATTTTAAAAACTTATGCTTTAGATTGGGGAAATATGAAAAGGATATTATTTATAAGTAATGGATATGGAGAAGACTATGTAGCAGTTAATGTAGCTAAAGAAATTCTAAATATGGAACCTTCTATAAGCATAGAAGGGCTCCCTATAGTTGGGGAGGGGAATTTATACATAAACAGCCAAATCCCCATAATAGGTCCCCATAAATTCACCCCATCGGGAGGTTTTTTAAGTAGCATAAGAACCCTCGTTAAAGATGTAAGAGAGGGATTAATAAAACTTCATTATAAGCAATTAAAAAGCTTGAAAGAATGGTTAAAAGAGGATGGAATAATTATAGCGGTTGGAGATATTGTCCCTCTCGCTTTGGCAGTTTTTTCTAAAAAACCTTTCTTTTTTATAAGTATTCAAAAATCTGTCTACTATGTAATAAATAATAACTACGAAAACATAGAGAAAAAAGAAGCAATAAAGATAGCAAAAAAAGCCTACCTCTTGGAGTATTATTTCATGAAAAATAATAGACTTTTAAAAGTATTTCCTCGTGATAAATTGTCCTACGATATACTAAAGTTATCCCACATAAACGCTGAATATTTAGGAAATCCCATGATGGATGGGTTAGAGCCTACAGGTAGATTAAATCTTGATAAATTTGAGAATTACCTTAAAGTCCTTCTTCTTCCAGGTTCAAGAATTCCAGAAGCCTACAATAACTTTAATATAATCCTTAATGGAATTTTTTCTCTTGTTCACTCAGATATTAAAGAAAGATTTCTCTTTCTTACCGCTTTAGCAAAAAGCATAAATATGTCAGAGGTTAGCAAAATCCTTGATGAGAAAAATTTCACTCATATAGATTCCTCCGAAGATTATATGCTATATAACTATAAAAATCATTTTCTTCTCCTTACAAATTTATTTAACGACTGCATACATCAAGCCCAAATAGGAATTTGTATGGCAGGAACTGCTACAGAACAATTTGTAGGGTTAGGAAAACCCGTCATTGTCATACCTGGAAAAGGTCCTCAGTATACTAAAAAATTTGCTTATGCCCAAAAAAGACTTTTAGGACCTTCCCTTTTTATTGCAGAAAATCCTAAAACCCTTCCCAATGTCTTTAAAAAAATATATAAAAATGAGAAAATTCTTAAAGAGGTGCATGAAAATGGAAAAAGAAGAATGGGAGAAAAAGGAGCTTCCCAAAAGATTGCAGAAAGTATAATTAAAACTATAAAAGGGGGATAATATGGAAGAGGTAAAAAAATGTTTCAAAAATCCTGGAAAAGAGTATCGTGCTATACCATTCTGGTCTTGGAATGATAAATTAATCTCCTCTAAGCTTATCTCTCAAGCAAAAGATTTTAAAGAAAAGGGAATTGGTGGATTCTTCATGCATTCAAGAGTGGGACTTGAAACCGAATATATGGGGGAGGAATGGTTAAAATGTGTAGAGGATGTGGTAAAAGCATCAAAGGAAATAGATATTGATCCCTGGCTATATGATGAAGATCGTTGGCCCTCAGGTTTTGCAGGAGGAAAGGTAGCAAAAATAATAGGAGACGAAGGAAGAGCAAAAGTTTTAGCAATGAAGATTTTGAAAGGTCCACATGAGTTAAAAGGAGATGAACTTGCCATATATAAATCCCAAATAGATGGAGAAAAAATAAAATATCTCCAAAGAATAGAAAATAAAGTAGAACTTTTAGAAAAAGAAGTCTTAATTGCCTTATATAGACTTATTGCTCCTAAAACTGAGTGGTATAATGGAGATTCCCCACCAGACAATTTAAACCCTAAAAGTGTAAATGCTTTCATAAAATCCACCCATGAGGTATATTATAAGAGATTAAAGGAAGAATTTGGAAGAACTGTAAAAGGCATATTTACTGATGAACCCAACATTTATCCTTATCTCTGGGGCGGTGAATTTGATGTTGAATACGTTTTACCATATACTGACATATTTCCACAATTTTTTAAGGAAAGAAGAGGCTATGACTTTTTTGAAATAGCACCTTATGTATTTCTTAACGGGGAAAAATCAATAAAAGCAAGATATGACTTTTGGAGAACCATATCAGAGCTTTTTGTAGAAAGCTATACGAAGCAAATTTCCAATTGGTGTAAAGAGCATAATATCCTTTTTACAGGACACCTCTTAGAAGAAAACATCTTTCCCCATGCTATACTCTGCTCAGGCTCCATAATGCCTCACTATGAATATTTAGATATTCCAGGAATTGATATATTAACCGAGGTAAAGTATGAATTCTTAACAGTAAAACAGGCATCAAGTGTAGCAAATCAATTAGGGAAAAACAGAGTAATATCGGAAACCTACGGGTGTACAGGTTGGGAATTTACCTTTGAAGGGCAAAAACATGTAGGAGATTGGCAATATGCCCTTGGAGTAAATTTAAGATGCCAACATCTATTTTTATATTCATTAAGAGGTTGCAGAAAAAGAGATTACCCTCCATCCTTTAACCACAATCCATCTTGGGAATACCAGAATCTTATAGAGGACTATTTTGCAAGACTCTCTTATATACTAACCTTAGGAAAACCTATAAGAGAAATACTTCTTATTCATCCTATTGAAAGTAGTTGGTGTGAATTTAATGGAAGAGATAAAAGCATTCCTCAAGAAAGAGGAGAGGAGTTCCAAAATATTATCTCAGCTCTTTTAGGAATACATTATGATTTTGATTTAGGAGATGAAACGATTATAGAAAAATATGGGAAAGTGGATAAAGAAAAAAAGGAATTTGTAATTGGAGAAGCAAGATACAAATTGGTTATTTTGCCTCAAATGCTAACCTTAAGAAAATCAACCCTTTTTCTTCTTTTAGAATTTTTAGAAAGTGGCGGGAAGGTAATTTTGTTAGAGCCACTGCCTGAATATATAGAAGGAGAAGAAAGTAAAGATTTGGAAAGATTACTAAACCACAAAAATACTGTAATCTTAAAAGGAAGAAAAGCCCTCACAGAAAATATAGAAAATATTCTACTAAGAAGGATTTCTATAAGAGATGTGGTAGGTCAGGAAGCAGAGCAGTTTTTGTATATGGAGAGAGTTTTCAATGGAAAAAAGATATTTTTCATTGTAAACAATGATAGAGAGAGAGGATATGAAATAGATCTTTATCTTCACGGGGAGGGAAGAATTGAAGAATGGGATCTTTTCACAGGAGAAATAAAAAATGTATTCTCTATGCCTACTGAAGGATACCAACACCTAAGAGTAAAATTTGCACCTGCAGATTCCAAGCTTTATGTAATGTATCCGGGAGAAATAGGAAAATTTGAAAAACCTAAAAGAATTCAAAAAGTCCTTTATATGGAACCTGTATTTGAAATAGAGAGGTTAGATCCCAATGTTCTTACCTTGGATACTTGTCAATATAAGATAGAAGAAAATTGGTCAAGAGAAGTTCCTATATGGATAGCCCAAAGAGAGATAAGAAAGTACTTGGGCATGATAAATATTGATCACAATCATGGAATCCAAAGATGGAAATGGGTAAATACTCCTCATTCAAAGGACAACACAAAGATAGAGTTAAAATTAAAATTCCAAGTTAAGAAAGTTCCTAAAAAAGAAATACTTCTTCTTACCGAAAATTTTGATGAGATAGAAAAAATCTTTGTAAATGAAATTGAAATAGATAAAATTGATAGAGGGTGGTATTTAGATGAAAATTTCCGAAAAATACCACTTAAAAATATAAAAGAAGGAGAAAATGTTATACACATTATTCTCACATACAAAAACAGCACCGAGCTTGAAGACTTTTACTTATTAGGTGATTTTGCTGTAAATCCTAAGAGAGAAATTATTGAGGAGGATAAAAGCTTATCCTTAGGAGATTGGACACTCCAAGGATATCCACATTATGCTGGAAGAATGCTCTATAGACAAAATATAAATATAGAAAAGCAAGAAAAAGAAAAAATATTCTTATCCATAGACGATTTTTCAGCCACATTAATAAAAGTAGTAATAAATAATAAAGAATGTGGTCTTATACCCTGGAAATCTTATAAACTCGAAATAACTGATTTTTTAAACAATGGCGAAAACAAAATAGAATTAATTCTTTACGGTAGTTTAAGAAACATGCTTGGCCCATTACACCATAGAGCTCAAAAAATTCCCTTTGTAAGTGCTCAGAGCTTTAGAGTTGAAAAAGAAGAGTATACTTCCCAATATGTATTTTATCCTTATGGATTATTCTCACCAGTAAAATTGGAGGTGATGTATTAAAACTCCTTTCTTTCGTCCCAACTTTTATAATAACCACAAAGCCAATTAAGGGTTAAATATCTCTCTATGATTATATTTGAAATATAAATGTAGTCTTCTTTTTCCAAGTGAGAAAAAGGTCTTCCTTTTATAGGAAAATCATTTTCTAAAATTTCTTTTATTGCCCCTAAGCTTAGAGCCTTCTCAGTCAAAATTTTAATAGCTTCATCATAGGACTTCCCTTCTTCTAATTTATAATTTTCCTTCATCATTCTTCCCAATTTCCATCTAAAATACCAAAGTTCTGCAATCTCTCTTTCTTTCATAAGTTCCTTATAATTTCTTAATTTTGCCCTATTCTCAAATTCTTCTCTACTCTTCAAAACAGGAATTAAATCAATAACATCATTTAATTTAAAACCTTCCTCGTAAGGAGGTATTTTATCAATAAAAGAAAGAGCCCATAGAAGTATACCCAAATCTTCCAAATAGCTTAAAGAAAGAAAAATCTCCATCTCTTCCCATTTCCCAATCTCTTTACCAAGGAGTAATTTTTCTCTTGTGCTTAAAATGTTTATTATATTTTCATCTTCCATCCAATCTTCAACTTCATCAAAAAAGTTTTTCTCAATTTTCAGGATCTCTTCATCTTTTGAGGAGGAATAAATAGCCTCTGCTTGTGCCCTCAAAAAGAACACAGCCACAGAGATAGCTCTATTTATTACCGTTTTCTCGTCGGGTGGATTTAATAAAATATCTTCCTCTTCCATTTTTACCATCTATAGTTTATAAAGAAAATTAATGCATATAAGAATAGCCCAAAACTCATAAGAAGGCTTATAATTCCAAGTATTTCTACCACTTTACTTAAGCTCTTCATTTTTCGCACTCCTTTAAGAATTTGTTAAAGTATATTATAATATTGTTTGTATGAAATTAAAAGGAGGAAATAGCCTATAATGGCAAATATCTTAGAAATTCCCAAAAAGGTTATATATGGCAGGGGGAGCATATCAGTTATAGGAAGTGAACTCAAAAAAATTGGAAACAAATTTTTATTTCTCACCGGCAAGTCTTCACTTAAAAAAAGTGGACACTTAGATAAAATTGTGGAAGAGGTTAAAAAATATGATCTTGAAGTAATAGTAATAACTGGCATACCTTCTGAGCCCAATGTAGATGTAGTTTATCAGATTTGTGACAAAATTACAGGAAATAATTTTGATGGAATTGTGGGCATTGGGGGAGGAAGTGTAATGGATATGGCAAAAATTATTGCTTTTCGTCTAAAGACTAAGTTAAATCCTATAGATGCTAAAGGTAAAGAAGTAGAAGATGCCCTCCCTATAATTGCTATCCCAACTACTTCGGGTACTGGCAGTGAAGCCACAAAATTTGCGGTAATAACCGATGATGTAGTAAAGGATAAATTCATAATTATGGGAAGCGCTTTAATACCAACCCTTGCCATAATTGACCCAGAATTAACCTTTACCATGCCTCCCCTTGTAGCAGCATCAACAGGAATAGATGCTTTTTCACATGCCATAGAATCCTATTTATCAAGAAACTCAACCCCAATAGTAGAATATTTTTCAAAGTCTGCCATAGTAGATATATATAACTTCTTACCAGAGGCAGTGTTAAACCAATTAGAAAGTGCAAAAGAAAGAATGGCTTACGCAGCTTTTTGGGCAGGTGTGGCTATAAACAATACAAAAACCACTTTAGTACATGCTATGTCCAGGCCCTTAGGAGGAATCTATAAGATTCCCCATGGTATAGCAAATGGAATCTTACTTCCAGCCTATTTAAGATTCAATGCTCCTTTTATCTCCGATGAAAAATATAAATTCTTAAAAAACACCTTAGGAGGAGATCCTCCAGAAAAAGTAGAAGAGTTACTTAAAAAATTAAATCTTCCCACTAAAATTTCTCAGGTAGTCAGAGAAAAAATAGATCTTGATCTTTTAGTAAAAAGAACTTTGGAAGCTAAATTCAATGTGGAAAACAATATAAGACCCGTAAAAGAAGAGGATGTATACAATCTATTTTATGAAGTAATGTAAAAATGAGTAAGATAAAGCTTATTACTGTCTCAAGAGATTTTGGAATTGACATTGACCATATAATAGAAAGGATATCAAGTAAAGTAAATGGAGAAATTATTGATAAGCAGAAGATTTTGAATTATCTAAAAGAGATAAATATAAATGTAGAAGAATTCATTAAAAAAGAAAAAGAATTAATATATGGAAAAAAAGATAAAGAATTCATAGAAGACTACAAAAAATACATAAAAGAAGGAGTAAAACTAATAATTGAAGAAAAAGATTCTATTTTATTCCTATTAGGAAGGGGAGGACAATTTATATTTAGAGATGAAGATTATGCCTTTCATTTAAATATTTTTGCACCATTAAATTTTAGAATAAAGTACTTAACTCAAAAATATCTCCTTCCTGAAGAAAAAGCCCTGGAGATAATAAAAGAAAAAGATTTTGAGAGAGAAGCTTTTTACAGTATAATGTTCGGTACAGATTGGAAAAATCCATATCTGTACAATTTAGTTATTGACCGCTCAGTTTTTACCCCTGAAGAAATCGAAGACATGATCTTAAAGATCATTGAGAAAAAAGAAATTTCAAAAATTCAACTCGAACAAATACCTCTTCCCACAAAACCTAATTTTGCCAACAAAAGCGAAGAAGAATTTGCAAAAATTTTATCTTTCTATCAAATAAGATGGGAATATGAACCAAGAACCTTTCCCTTAGAATGGGATAGTGAAGGAAATATTGTTGAATCTTTTACTCCCGATTTTTACCTTCCTGATTTTGATCTTTATATTGAGCTAACTTTACAAAAGCCAAGGGTTATGAGTGAAAAACTTAAAAAAATTAAAAAACTAAAAGAGCTATATCCTAATATTAAAATAAAACTTTTCTATGGAAAAGAATATGAAAAACTACTTGCTAAATTTGGTGTTATGGGAATAAGATAAAGCTATGGAAAAGATTGGTAAAATCTTATTTACAAAAGAAGAAATAGAAAAGAGGATAAAAGAATTAGGAGAAGAAATAAGCAAAGATTATATATACAAAGATTTAGTCCTTGCTTGTGTTCTAAAAGGAGCAGTATATTTTACAGTGGATCTTACAAGAAATCTAAGTGTACCTTTTGTATTAGACTTTATCTCTATCTTAAGTTATGGATCTTCAAGGGAGAGTCAAGGCATTGTCAGGATAATAAAAGATCTTGATGTGAATATATATAATAAAGATGTTTTAATAATTGAGGATATTGTGGACACAGGGTTAACTCTATCTTATTTAATAAGAAACCTTCAAGCCAAAAATCCATCCTCCATAAAAGTCTGTACTCTGCTTGACTGCCCCGGAAGAAGAATAATAGATATAGATGTAGATTATAAGGGATTTGAAATACCAAATTATTACGTCATAGGATATGGCCTTGATTACAAAGAAAAATATAGAAATCTACCTTATATTGCAATTCTTGAAGAGTTTTAGAATTTCTTTGAACTTAATTCAAGAAACTTATTAATATAATCCTGCATCTCTTCAATATGCTTTATAATGTCCTCCCTTAATCTCTCACCTTCCGAAGTAAGTCTATACACTTTCTTGGCAGGACCCGTACCTTCCAAATCCCATCTACTCACAATAATTCCTTCCTCTTCAAGATCCTTCAAAATTCTATATCCTCTTCCCATACCACCTATCCCTGGAGAAAGAAGATTTGGAAAAATCTCACTTAAAGAAGAAATAAGTTCATATCCATGAAGCTCTCTCTCAGAAAGAGAGATTACTATCCATGCCCTTAACCAGAACGTGGGTGAAAGTCCTGTAATTCTTGTCCTGCACTTTTTCACTTTCATCCCTCCTATATTCCATTTTTATATATATGATAAGTTTATTTATTTGTCAAGGGGGGAGAAGAGGATAAATAACTACTATAATTAATAACTCCTGTCTCTTATACACATCTGACGCTGCCGACGAGCGATCTAGTGTAGAT
>ERZ1669249.120-NODE-120-length-45691-cov-7.052042_pt1 | contig 45691 bp, 40 predicted proteins | sample MGYA00579293_ERZ1669249 | MGnify/ENA primary metagenome ERZ1669249 (study PRJEB41166, sample SAMN08046057) | hot springs metagenome | biome: hot spring; feature: neutral hot spring; material: thermophilic sediment; isolation source: thermophilic sediment from... | reverse complement strand
ACAAAACCCGTAAATCTCCAACCCCACCCTAAAAGACGGGGCTTTCAATTGTAAATGTTTAAAAACTCTTATGGGTAATCATAGCTCTTTTTGCCCGGTGCATGGGATTAGGGTGGGATAGTAATGGGGTTTGAGAGTAAGTCTAAGCTATTTAATGTAAAAATAATTGACCTGGATATACATAGGAATTTAATTATAATGAATAGTGGTGATGCTGAGGAATTAGGTGTAGTTACAAACAATATTGTTTTAGTTACTGCTGGAGACTACTCGGCTTACGCAATGGTTATAACTAGTAGGACGGTTACTCAACCCGGTGTAGTAGCTTTATCAACGCAGACGGCTTCGACGCTAAGGGTTTCAGAAGGAGATATGGTTGGTGTTAAACCCATTGGGTTACCGGCTAGCTTCAATGCGTTAAAGAAGAGGATAAGTGGTGTTAAGCTCTCTGAGAGCGAGATGAAGAGTATTATACAGGATGTTGTGAACGGGATCTATGGCGAGGCTGAGATAGCGGCTTTCCTCATTAGTCAGCTCTACAATGAGTTAAGCGAGGAGGAATTAAGCTATCTTGTTAAAGCAATGGTTGAAACGGGAAGTAAACTCATATTTGAGGAGACGGTATACGATGTGCATAGTATTGGAGGGGTACCTGGTAATAGTAAGGTGGCTTTGATAACAGTACCAATAGTTGCCGCTTCAGGGTTATTAATACCTAAAACCAGTAGTAGAGCCATAACGAGCCCGGCTGGCACAGCTGATACTATGGAGGTCTTAGCTAGGGTTGATCTAACGATCGATGAGATAGTTGAGATAGCTAGGAAGGTTAAAGGCGTTTTAGCCTGGGGAGGTAGGCTTAATCTGGCTCCAGCGGACGATATATTTGTTAATATTGAGAGAAGGCTCTCCATAGATCCCGAGCAACAAATGGTTGCAAGTATATTATCCAAAAAGCTCGCTATGGGTGTGGAGAGACTAGTGATAGATATACCAGTGGGGCGTGGGGCAAAGGTTGAAAAGGTTTCTCTTGCTGAAAAATTGGCAGGATTATTCATAAGGCAAGCCGGTTTACTAGGGGTTGCAATGAGGGTCGCCTTAACCTATGGTGGGCAACCCATAGGTACATCGGTTGGCCCGGCCCTAGAGGCGAGAGAAGCTCTAGAAGCCCTTATTGAGAGAAAGGGAAGCAGGAGCCTTATTGATAAAGCCATACTCCTAGCTGGATTAGTTATGGAGTTAAGCGGGAGGGTTCAGCCTGGGCAGGGTGAGGAGGTGGCTAGGGAGATATTCGTATCCGGTAAGGCATATGAGAAGTTCAAGCAGATAATAGAGGCTCAAGGAGGGAACCCTGAGACCAAGCCAAGCGATATACCTATAGGCTCTCACACATATACTCTCACCTCACCGCTTGAGGGAGCTGTTACACATATAGATAACACTGCTATCTCTCTAATAGCTAAGGCGTGTGGAGCCCCCTATGATAAAAGAGCTGGCGTGAAACTCCATGCAAAGGTAGGCTACAGGGTTAACAAGGGTGATCCATTAATAACGTTATATAGTGACAGCGCGTCAAGACTTGAGACAGCTGTGAGGCTTCTGAGAGACCTACAGCCAGTGATAGTTGAGGGGATGCTTTTAAGGACTCTGCCATAGGATAATAGATTATTCATGCCCCTAACCGGAGTGCTTTTTATTTTTATTTAACTATAACATAGTTAAGTATTATAAGGGGTGCCAGTGCTTTGAAGTATGATGTAGTAGTTGTGGGAGCTGGTGTTGCTGGATTATACTCCTCATTAGTCTTGGCTTCAAAGGGGTTCAGGATCGCGTTAGTGGAGAGCAAGCCAGCCAGTAAAATAGGGGATAAGACATGCGGAGACGCGATAGGCGTACATCATTTCCAGCACATAGGGTTGAAGCTGCCTGAAGACATCATAGACCATGTCTACAGGGGAGTGAAGATATATAGTCCAAGCGAGAGGCATGAGATAATTGTTCCCGGTGAGGGAGTAAGCGTTAACAGGGTTAAACTGGGACAATGGCTGCTTAAGCAGGCGTTTGATAGGGGTGTGGAATTACTCGACCAGCATAGTGTCATAGGGGTGAATATGATGGGTGATAGGGTAGGTTCTATTATAGCAAAGAAGGTTGGCGGAGGCACAGTGGAATTAGAGGCAGAAGCATTCATTGATGCAAGCGGCTCAAAACCAGCTTTAAGGAGCAGGCTTCCCGAGACATGGCCTATTTCTGATAAACCCTATACAACAGACTTCAATATAGCTTATAGAGAGGTAGTAGAGTACGATGGCGGTGTAAGGGAGGAGGATAGGGATTACGCTGTAATATACTTGAACACTATTATAGCCCCAGGCGGCTACTGGTGGCTCTTTCCCAAGTCACGTGATGGCAGGGTGATCAATGTCGGGTTGGGAGTAATATGGAATGGACTCCACAATCCAAGGCATAACTATGATAAGTACCTCAGACAAAGATTCAATGGTAAAGTGCTACATGCAGGAGGAGGAATCGTACCTACACGGAGACCGCTGCCAACCATGGTCTGGAGGAACGTCGGTGTTGTTGGTGATGCAGCATATACAGTAAACCCTGTGCATGGAGGTGGTATAGGTTCATCACTGGAGGCAGCTGATATAGTAGCTAGACATGTAGGGGATGCCCTTGAGCAGGGAGAGATCAGTGAGAAGACAATGTGGGAGGCAAACATAGAGTATATGAGGGCCTATGGGGCTAAGCAAGCAGGACTAGATATCCTAAGGATGTATATGCAGAAGCTCTCCAATGAGGATTTCGAATGGTTGATGGCGAATAAGATCGTTGACGGTACATCCGTCTATGATATAGGCGTTAAAGGCGAGTTAGGTGAGAAAATAACTCACATGATACTCTCAGTGTTGAGAGCCTTAAGTAGGCCGAGCCTGCTAAACCAGTTAAGGATTGTGAGAAACTACGTGAAGAAGGCAAGCGAGCTATATCTTGATAAATACCCCTCGACGCCTAACGAGCTACCAAGCTGGATGAGGATGGTTGAAGACATGGTTGAAGAATACAGGAGGATAATAGGATTCAATAAGGGAGAAAGAGTTAAATGGTGATATATGCTGGTATAGATCTAGCTGGTTCACCGAGGAATCCAACAGGCGTAGCATTAATCAAGCACAACGGTGGGGCCAGAATAGTTTTTATAGGAGTCCTTTACAGTGATGGAGAAATAATTGATTTACTGGGGACATTTAAGCCCAATATAGTTGCACTAGACGCCCCCTTAACGCCTGGCCATGGTTACCGTGAAGTGGATCTCTTACTCCTGAATAATGGATACAGGGTATTGCCCCCGGGTTGGCATGGTATGAGGCTCCTCTATGAGAGGGCTGCTAGATTATCTAGAATACTTTTCAATATGGGTATTAGAGTCGTAGAGACTCATCCACGGAGTGCTTTAAAGTCAAGTGGATGTAGGAGCATTTATGAGTTAGCAGAGAAGATGAGTCTCCCAGCTAGAACTGGCCTAACCAGGGATGAGGAGGACGCTTTAATAGCTTCTATTGTTGCAATGGAGTATGCTAGAGGAGAAGCTGTCTCATTCAAGGCTCCTGACGGCGAGATCTTCCTTCTTAAACCCCTGTGTGGTTAAATTGGCTGTAAAAGCCTTGAGTACTCTTCTATTTTACTGGCAATATGTTTTAACAATGCTTCCCTCGAAATCTTGGATAAAACCCTGATCCTCCATGGTATATTGACCCTGGCCCCTGAAGCGGTTAGATGCCCGCCTCCCCCCAGTGCTACTGCTATATCCCTCACGTTTACACCTCTGCTTCTAAAGCTTAGTTTTCCATCGCTTGAGGCGATGACAGCGACATCGGTGTTGAAGCGCCCCATTATAAATGAGGCCAGGAAACTATTTTCCACATTCTCATTTGACTCAACGATACATGCCCTGAAACCATTCATCTCTCTGATGATTTTTCTAATATCATCTCTGAACAACCCTAGTTCCAAGTCTATTGTAGCTGAGATTTTTTCATTGAAGGATGGATCCCAGTAGACGCCTTCGGTAAGCCTGCTGAGGACCCGTCTTCTCCACTCATTGCTATCCTTTCTCCTGATCAGCCTTATATAGTATGGGCCCAGCCAGTGATCGAATCTCCATAAGTCGCCTGCGCAAACTCCGTTGACAAGGTTGGAGGCGAAGTCTTCATTAGCGTCTACCCCGTGCTTACTATACTTGTATACCACTCCTGTGGCACATGTGGATTCATCAATGTATAGTTCAACCCCTATGCTTCTCACCTCCTGGATCCACTTGGTGCTCCATACATGGTGGTCGAACCAGTATATCCTGCTCCCTCTTCTACGATAATCGTCTAGGAGTTCCTTAACTCTCTCGAATACTATTGGATTAACCCCTATGTCTGTGATTACTATATTCGAATATTCTTTGCCATTATTCCTCTCGAGTGCTTCGTGGAGGTTATATGGCTCAGTGAAGTATACACGGTAGTCCCTTAGATTATTTAAATATATGTATAGTGCTGCCGATGCAACGCCATCCATGTCTGTGTGTGTTATTATCAATGTATTACTCATGGTGAACCACACTACAATCCTTATTCTTCCCTGATTTAGGAGTGAACCCTTATAAGTAAATCTCATCTAGATAAATACTGGGAACAGGTGTATTATGTTTTGAGCGATTTTCAGGATTTAACAGGGTTGAAACACGATCCAAGTAGTCTTAATTTACTTGAAGACCCTGTTAAAGAGGCTGAATTATTTTTAAGAGGACAGTATGTTGAAACCGTTACCATTACATTGGCTGATTTCGTAGAACTTATCTCTTCAAGGCTCTCAAAGGGCTCCTACCTGCTCTCCTGCCGGGATGACATCAGCTACACCATACTAATCGAGGACGGGGTAATCAAGTCAATAGTCGAATATTTTGAGACATCGATTAGAATACCGGGGTATATGGCTCTAAGGGATTTCAGTAGAAAGCTTGCATCATCGATGATTGAGTGCCGCGTATTCAACCTCACAGCTAAGCAGAGAGAAGGGGAATCAGGAGCACAGGTTAGTGTGCAAGCTGGGGAAGTAAAAGTGGTACAACCTGTAGAACCCGGTGGTAAATCTATAGAGAGTGTGAAACCAGCTGCCCCACTAGCAGGAGAGGGGGCTGCTCATCGAATCACCGAGACTGTGAAACCAGTTGTCCCGCCAGCTATAGATCAAGATAGATTAAAGGGATTTGTAAAGCATTTAAGAGATATTATAAGTGAGACAGCTGAACTATATGGATGTATGATGATTGATGATATCTCAACCGATCTAAGCAACGAGGTATTAGTGGTTAAGGTTAAGCTCAGAAAGAGGGGGTTGTTTGGTAAATGTAGAGATAGCGAATTAAAGACTAATATAGAGAAGGATTTACCGATACTAAAGGAGTTACATGAGGTGGGCTTGGAGATTAGAATAGAGTTTCAACTAATCGGCTAACCTCTAGGTGCGAGATTCAATGCTATTAAATCTACCCGGCGTCAGGCCTGGTTTCTGCTGTGATCTCCTCACTGATCTTCTCCTTACTCTCCCCTCTTATCTCTGTCAATCGTTTAACAGCCTTCTCATACACTAGTTGCGGCTCATAGTAGTAGTCAAAGATTATTCTTGAGACATCCCAGGCATCTTTAATCCCCTCCTCCTTCATCCACTCGAGGACAAGTGCTCTCCTCTTTATCTCCTCTATGACATCTTCCAGGTCCCATCCTTTCTTTGCCGCGACATCCTCTAGGTGGATGCTCTCTTTCAGGCCTACTTTATGTGTATCTGTTCTCGGATCCCATACGCTTATCGACCTATATTTTTCAAAGTCCTCGACCTCCTGTACCACGGTTATTCTTCTCCTAACCTTTACCACTCCTTTCTCCACCCTAGTGATCACTCTCTGGATATGCATAAATACATTCATAAGCTTCATATATGCTGGAGAGATATTCATCGGAGGGCTTGTAAGTCTTTTAATAGCGTAGTCAAGTGTTTCAGCATGGATGGTGCTGGCACCACTGTGCCCAGTTGCCATTGCCTGGAATAATACAGATGCCTCCTCGCCACGCACCTCTCCAACAATTACGTAATCAGGCCTATATCTAAGGCTTAACTTTACCAGGTCATAGAGCTTCACACTTGTCCCAAGACTCTGCGTCCCCACAACATAGGTTTCCCTGCTGGTTAACTGAACCCAGTTGACATGGGGCAGGTTTAGTTCTGGTGTATCCTCGATCGTCACTATTTTCATACCTGGCTTAATGAACATTGAAAGCGCGTTCAGCATTGTTGTTTTACCTGTACCGGTGCCACCAGCAATCATGAATGTCTTACCATGCTCTAGAAGCATCCATAGGTATGCTGCAGATAAAGCATCTATGTTACCCTGCTCGATAACTTCTATGATGCTGAATGGTTTCTCACGGAACTTACGTATAGTGAAGGATGGCCCCTTGGTGGAAACCTCTCTACCGTAGGTTGCTGCAACACGGTGTTTCTCGGGTAGCATTGCGTCTAGAATAGGGTATGCTATGCTTATATGCTTACCCGCCATATGAGCCATTTTCATTATCAGCTCATTCAATGCCTCCTCAGCGGCGAATGTGATGTTGGAGGGTATGCTCTCGTACTTCCTGTGCCAGACGAATACTGGTATCCCCACGCCGTTGCAGGAGATATCCTCTATATTGGGATCCTTCATTATCGGGTCTAGTACGCCGTAACCGAGGAGATTCCTCTCGATATAATACATCACCTTAAGCCTTCTAGATCCAACCATACCCAGTTTCTCACGGTATTTCTCACTGATCCTCTCGACCTCCTTAAACACGTATCCCCTTAGATCAGTCAGATCCTCTCTTCTCTGGGGCGGTCTTATCTCATCCATAAGGATCTCGTAGAGTTTCTCCAGAGCCATCTTATCTTCTTCGTCCAGCCCCTGCTCCTCCACGAAGTACATGGGTCCCTTAGGTGTTTCAGCAATGGATATCTTAACGAATGGCTTATATATGTAGTATGAATCGAGAATGCGCCAGGAGGGATCTCTCGTCGATACCTGTACTAGTTCCTCGATAGCTGTAATACTCTCCTTTAATATCTTCGCTTTCTTCACTTCGGATTTCTTTTCCACAGGTTCCTTCCTCAGCTTAATCAATGGCATCTTTAATTTCAAGCTTGATACCTCCATATCCAAATATTAGCTATGTTTAACGGGTACACTTCTTACAAAATATTTATTAGACTAGTTAATAATATAAATAAGCCTGCATTTTTAAGTTAAAGTTAAGTTGAAAGTCTAGATGTGGTGGTAGGTGTATATATTATGAGGTTTTGGAACTGGATCTACCGTCATTTCCACTGGATCGGTGAGTGGATTTTAAAATGGTTTCCAAACATATCTGACTCTGTGAAGAAATCAGGTATACACGTTCACTCAGAGGTCTATGCGTCTTTCACGGGCTTCATGTTCCTGGTTTCCCTAGTTGCATCAATATCTTTAATTGTTTTGGCTGTATTCTTATTTCACAACCCGCTCCTCGTAATCATACTGGTCATTCTTCCCACTATAGTCTTATTACTCATGGTGTCCCTCCCATCCCTCATCGCGAGTAGCCGGGCTTCATCGATTGATGGAGAGTTCCCGTTTCTATCAGCTTATCTCAGTACGATGGTTATGAGTGGTCTTTCACCATACATAGCTTTTGAGAGGGTTTTGAGGGGCAGTATTATATTTAAGAGGAGTAGTGAGCTGGCTCAGAGATTCATATTGTTAAGCAGAGTTCTCGGAAGGGATCCATTAACGGCTTTCGATGAGCTCTCTCAGAGAGTTGCTAGCTCTAGGGTTAAGGAGACTTTGTCAGGTTATATAGCCACAGTGAAGGCTGGGGGAGACGTTATTGATTACCTCAATAAGAGATCTAGGTTGCTCTTCAACGAGATGCTTGTCGGCATGAAAATCATTGCCGACAGGCTTGGTGGGCTCCTCGAGGCTTACTTAGCCATGGTTTTATTAACCATGATAAGCTTTACCGTGCTATACTTCGTGACCACGGGATTTGCTGGGGTGGTGCCTTTTGGTTTATCAAGTGGGGGAATGTACTTCTTCCTTTACATAGTTATGCCTTTGTTAAGCGGCGTCATAATATATTTGGCCGATCTACTCCAGTATAAGGATCCATATATGGATTGGAAGCCCTACATGGTGTTCTTCGCCACCTTTATACCTATAATACTAGTCCTCTCATTATTCGGTATATTCTTCTACCTAATGCTTCCACCATATAATCCATTGAGATTAAACCCCGTTACCCAATTCATTGGGGGAATGCTCCTGTTGTTCGGCGTGGGCAACCCACCCGGCTACATGTACTCAACTATAGCTTTATCAACAGCGTTAATTATAGCTACCATACCCGGCTTCATCTACTATTTGTATGTATCAAGGGAGTATAAGGTGGTGAGAGGTATAACAAGGTTCCTCAGAGACCTAGTCGAGGTAAGGAAAACCGGGTTACCACCTGAGAGAAGCATTATAGAGCTCAGTAGTAGGGACTACGGTGTCTTCACCCAATACCTTAGGAAGGCGGCTATGGAGCTAAGCATAGGTGTTCCATTAAGGAGAATTATTGATGAGTTAATGAAGAAGATAAGGTCTTGGACGGGGCAGGTACTATTATTCATACTCACGGACTCCATAGAAGTCGGGGGAGGAACAGTAGAGGTGCTTGAGAACCTAGCATGGTTCGCAGAGAGCGTTGAAGCAATAGAGGATGAGAAGAAGAGGAGCCTAAGGACCCTCATGATAGTCCCATACATGGGCGGGATACTCTCAGCGGTTACAGTAATATACATGGTTAGCTACATGGCTAAACTACCGGTGCAGGTGGGGGCATTTGGTCAGGCAGCTGGGCTGGTCTTACCTAGCATAGTATTAAATAACTATATCATGGGGCTTGTCGCGGGTAAAATATCCTCGGGTAGATTGATAGCTGGATTATTCCACGCCATACTACTGACCCTAATAACTCTGGCGGCGATACTGGTTTTACCATTATTCACGGGGTAGTGTATGATATGGTTAGAAGCAGTAGAGCTGTAAGCGAAATATTGGCTGGAGTAATATTATTCACAGTGGTAACCCTGATATCCCTCGCCATATTCTTTTATACCATATTCTACGTTGACTACGCTAAGGCTTTAACAGAGTATGGTTATGCAGTATCCATGTTCAACAATATTGCTGAAGCCATTATCACTAGGTTCACTAACAACACAGCTATGGACTTCACCTATCCTCATGAAGCCGTTTCAATAGGATATAGCTACCGGGATGTAAACCTATCTATAATATTGCGTGATGCAGGAAACAATAGTCTTATATGGTCCCTAAATACAACTAGGTGCTATGTCTTAAGGGCTGGTGTACCGAGGCCTGTTGTAACTAGTTCAACCCCTGTGAAGCTAAGGGGTGATAATATTACAGTAGTTAATGATATTAATACTGTTCCATTAATCTACGAATACTATTCCAACGGCTGGAGTATACTTGTACTGGATTTATGCAGGATATACTACTCTATTAAATCACTGAACAACACCAGGATGCTGGAGGTATGGTTGTTTAATCTAACCGGCGTGAATGGTGAGGACATACCTCCCATGGTGACTGGGCAGGGACATATAGTAGTATTGCCTAGAGTAAGGGATATTGTTTTTAGTAATGTAAAAGCTACGATCACCCCTCTTGATCAAACGGTTACCTCTGGTTTTCCAGCAGTGTTTACAACAGTTGTCATTCGGTTCGTAAACATAGGGGTTTTAATAGGTTAAGCATCGGTTTTCCAGCGGTGTTTCCATAACTATATAGGTAGTGACATTAAGATATAAATCATTGGATGAAATATTGGAAAAGTAAGTTGTAAATTATTATTAGGGTTAAAATAAATATTGATATACTAAAAGATGATTTGGTGGTTTTCGTGAACGGTGTTTCCGAAGTATTTTCCACGATCTTACTGACATCGATATTCTTGGCCCTAGTATTTATACTCCTACCATTCAGCTATTACACTATCATGGGTAGTGTAGCTAAAACAGAGTACGAGTATGTTAAACATGGATTTTACTCTATCGCCGCTTACTTCCCTATGATAGCTACCGGTGGTAAGTATAGTATTGATTTCCCATCGCAGTATACTTCACGAGGATATATTGAGATCGGTAGGATAGATATATATTTAAACAGTAGTTCCCAACCCACACTATCTTTCTCATGTACGGCTTTAACCCAGGGAGCTAATGTGGGCGGCGCTCCAAGAGGACTACTTTACGGCGTGGATACACATATTGTTAATGATTCAAGGATGATACCGAGGATATACGAGTACAGGGATGGCAACGGCTTAATGATTATAACGCTTGATACTTGCAGGCTCCTCCTAGACGTCAATACGATTCCAACCGGTAATTATAGTGGCTACTACTATATCCTTACATACTATAATTTGACCATAAATTTTAGAGGATCTGGGTCTTTAAGGATAGAACCTGTGAGAACGTATACTGCATATTCCAATATTGGTGGAAACCTATGGAATATAACTATAGTGGTCTCCGACTATATTCTCGGTAAATCATCCTCATACAACGTGATAGACCTGGTTAAAACTGGTTTTGGAAAAGAATACGCCGGCATCCCGTTTTCACTTACCATAGTAGTAGAGGAGTTAGTTGTGGAGGTGTAGTGAAGTGGCTTCACCCATTATAACACATGTTATCGGCGCCACGGTTATGATAGCTATTATTATAGCATTGATGAATTACGCGTCAATAGTGTATAATACTACCAGGTATAACAATCTACAAGCTTTATACGAGGAGCTATCATCTAGGATAGCGGCTAGAATAAATGGGGCTGTCATGGATGCTTATATTTGGAGAATAAATAATACGCTTATACAATTAGCGAACCCAGTGGAGTCGGCTTTTAACGAGGGTTACAATGTCTATGTAGGTAAGGGTGTTTACTTAAACCGGGTTTTCTCACGTGTCCCGCCAGATACATCAATATATGTTGTTGTCTCAACACCTGATAACACAATATATGGTTATGCATTGGTGGGCAATATAGGTAACCTAGAGGTGGCGAGAGGAAGCTTCATAGTTGACAGGTATAGGACGGGCTTTGATGCTGGAAACAGTTATGTGGAGAACGGGGTTCCATTTCTCTGCCGTATGCCAATCAATATAAGTGAGAGAGCCGGGGTGTATCTAAGTGATTATCTAGTGCTGGTGAACCTCTCATATAGTAGTGTAAACTGTACGTATCTAGGTAAAATATATGTTCCAAGTAGGAATGATGTGAGATTCACAGACTCCGATGGTGTGACGCCGTTGGACTACTATATAGAATACTGGAATGATACAAGTAAACAGGCATTGATATGGGTTAAAATACCCTCGCTAAGCGCGTCAAGTAGTAAAACAATATACATGTATTGGGGTAACCCATATGCCGTGGATAAGAGTAATCCAGGCATCTTCACCCTAATAGACTATCTCGGTAGATACCAGGATCTAGGGGATTTACTGCTTGGAGGCGTATGGGGCATTAAGTATAATAACACTGTGGGTGAACCAAGCATAGTTGGGAACACCACTAGCCTAATGGTATCGACAAAATATACTAACTACGGCTACGTGAACATATATTCGTTAAGGCCTTTCAATTTGACTGGACGACAAGGATGGATCATCGAGGCTGTAGGGACACCGGTCGACACAAGCGTAAATAGCCAGAACTACCGGGTAGGATTCTACATGTGGAACACTACTACTAGTGAGAAATATGGTATACAGCTTATACCGCCAGTAATAGATCCATCAATAGATCTCACCCCATACACTATTATTTATGGGGGCTGGAACATAACCTCGGAGATCACTGGTGACGAAATAAATATTGTTATAGCCAATACTAATTTATCAATACTCCCCGCATCTAAGTCAAAATCTAATGTCTCTATAGCGATTGCACAGAGAAGCATAGGGTCGACCGGTGAAGGTGGATATGTAAGTATATTATATAAGGTAAAAGTAGCCCCAGACAATATATATCGTGGATTAGTTTTAAGCAATAATCTAGCGAATCAGTCTAATCAGGCATACGCGATACTGCTCACAGCTGATACATCTGGGAATTTACAAGTGTGCACGTTAGATGTTGACCAATTATTAAATAATAATGTTGAATTCCTTGAATGTCAACCAACAAACGTAGACATTAATGGTGAAGAATGGTTCTACATCAACGTGACAATTAGAAATCCGGCACAGGGGCAGGGTAATCCGGGTATGGATCTATATATTTATAGAACTGATGGCTCAGTAGTATATAGTAAATCAAGGGTTGGTACAGTGGGACTACCCGGTAGGCCTGACTATATTGGACCAATAGTATACTATAATGGTGTATTAAGTAGCTATAACGGATCAAGATTCGATGACCTCATCGCGATAAGGTATAGTGAACCAGTTGATCTAACCACAGTGAAAGTCGTGGGTTTAACCCCTGGATTAATCGTTGAATTAGATGACGGGGATTTCTCAGTTAACAATACAGCTGACGACAATGGTGTCGCACTACTCAATGTCTCTACAAGGCCAATCCTAGGTATCAATAACCCCATCGACTTATTCATTTACGCTGAGAATGGAACGTTACTGGACTACTTCAAGATCAATAAAACTATCTCAGGGGGCACAATAATAGTTTACGCACCGGAAATAAGGGAGTCCACGAAATCGTTCTCTGCAATGATACATGCATCGGGCAATAATATCGGTAGCTGTACTCTTAATAGGAATCAATATGTATACCTAGCTAGCTACCCCAGCAACACCGGGTTCAATACTGTATGTAAGACATCCTGGCTGAACTGGGGCAGGTATTTGACGAGTATAGGTTATTATAATGGTTCGTTCTACTACTTCATATACACAGTGAACCGTGAATTAAGGGATAGTAATAGTATTGCATTACCAGCTAATACTACTCCTCTATTATTCAGGGTTGTTTTCGGTGTATCATTAGAGGGCAAACTTTCGGGCCAGGTGAATCGGGTTAACACCACGGGTGTCTTTGAGAAGATATGGGTGAGACCATTCGTGTATCCTGAGCCAGCGGTATCTTACAGCGTGCTCGGCATTCAGAATATCTCATTTCCTAAGCAACCGACGGTGATAGTAGATGAGTATACTGGTTATATTGTTTTCTCAAGTAAGTTAATGGTGGATATTGTTGTAACAATAGACAATACTGGGAGAATAATTATTATCGAGGTTCCCAGGGGTGTAAGGGCACCGTGAAGGAGATTGTTGAATATGTGTTAGCGGTATTGATAGTATTATCTATAGTACCATTCTACAATATGGTTGTCACGCAATTCTATACGCCGGAGAAAAGCATTGGGTATAGCGAGGTATCTGATCTATTTGTATCGATTATTAATCAGGTTTTCATAGACATGTATAATTATGGCAATATATCTATAGAGCTAACAGATATTAAGGCTAGCCTCGAAAACATTATAAAGAAGTATGCCGGCTCAATATATGACGACTATTACTTCTATGCGAGAATATATACTCCGCTCAACATCACGGTGGATCCTGGCTCAAGCAGGGTAATCATCTCCTCACCCTACAATATGTCAATGCTCCTACTATTAGTATCCCTGAACGGTACTGTAAGCTATAACGTAATGCCTACAGCCACCGGAGCTGGGGGCAACGTATTCAATTATATATTCAATTATTCTAAACTACCCGTTAAAAGCTTCTCAGCTATAATTGCTGTAAGCGGTTATGGAAGCACCTGGTTCATAGGCCATTGGCTTAACACAACAGTGGAGAAAGGTTATGCTATATCGGATACCAATAGAAACCTTGCTGTGATAGCTCGTGACATAGGGTTGAAGGCCACTAAATTCTACGGTTTCACAGGCTATAATACAACACTATACTATTTCACCGGGAAAGCCATAATGAACTACACTAGCTCATGGACCAATATATCATGGGAGTTTGTGCAGTATAATTATATAAGGTATAATATCACTGAGACTATGTACATGAGTCGTATCAATGGTCGATATAATGAAACCCTATACATGTATAATGTCTACCTTGTTAAAGGCAGGAACTATACCATATACTACTATAACAATGGAACGACTAAACCTGTTGAATCCACTTATGAATACTCAAGTATAAGCAATCCCGTCTACAATATGGTGCTTGTATCAATATATGATGGTGCTAAGACTATTTCTGTCCCCATTTATAGCAATGTCTACGAGGTGTCGAATACGGTGAATCCCCCGCCTCAAGGTGGAAGTAAGATATCATCTTATATAAGAATTGGCATGTTTACTTATATGGTTGACTTATGGAGCTGGAGGAGGTAGTTTTGAGGGGGCAGCTACAGGTTCTGGTCTCATCCATGGCGCTGGCTTTAACGGTTGCGGTGATCGCATTGTTGTTTACATCTATATACGCGTATACCTCGAACTACAGGATTGTGGTTAGAGGTGGTAATGTATATGATGTACTGAGGGAGAAACCCTACTGGAGTGCCTGTAGCCTAGCCGATGAATTATTAACAAGGCTCAATGCAATACAGGTCTCCGTCAATATCACTGAGTACAAGTTAACTGGCGGTGTAAGCCTGGTTAGGAGCGAGAACTGTACTGCCAGCGTAGAATCGAGGAGTGGCTCAGGGTACACCTTGAGCTACGTTTACAGCATTGGCACTATCTATGGCACGGTTATAAAATATGGTGTCAGGGTGATATATTGATGAGGGCTCAGCTTCCACTTGTAATAGCGGTTACACTACTCGTGTTCGTGATCACTACAACCCTGTTCTACATGACGTCAACGCTGACACATACATCCAGTATATGGATGAAGGAGAGTGAAGAGTCTACATGGAGGAGCATAAATGAACAATTAGACAGCGTGATAATATCGGCGATCTCAGGCGCTAATGAAACAGCATACATGGCGTTCAAGCAGAAATGGGGAAGACAGGTGATGTCATATAATGATATAAATCAGAGTAGCATCACATATGTGAGGAGATGCGGCAGATCAAGCATCACTTATTACACTATATATGATTATACTAGTTTTGTGAGACCACGATACCTTACCAGAAACTATGATGGGGTTGGAGTATGGTATGCTCTTAATAATTTCGCGGGTATATTATATAATCAAACACTCCAGGTTGACTATGCTAACGCGATTTCAAGCAGTATTTACTCAGTGCTGAATAACTGGGCAAGCCTAGTAAGGGATATCGGTATCACAGTGATAGTATATCCGCCAACCGTTAAATACGAGTACGTGTTCGAAGGTGACCCCTCTACACCGTTCTCCAGGTTCAGTAACAGGCTTAGGGTAAATGTCAGCTTAGACGTGTTCTCGGTGAATGCCGGGTACAAGCATTTCGATAAATACGTTGAATACGGGTTTAACGTAACGTTTTACAGGGGGAGGATGATTAATGACAGCTTCATTATTCCATTATACATCACCGCCTACGTTGATATCAATGGGCAGAGGTCGATGTATATACCAGATCCATCCACGGTGACGCTGAGAATATATAGTAAAATGCTTGAGAGAATAGGCTTCATTAATTTAACTAGTGATGAATGGGGCAGCAACTACGCTAATGGATACCTATATGCCTCATACTACTATGACAATGGTACAACACTACTCTTATTCAAGATACCGGTAACCATAGATACGTATAAATACTTGAATACAATTGTAAGAGATAAAATCCTGAATGCCACGGTATTCTGTCGAGACGTCTCATGGTTCATTAATTACATGGCACCTCGAAGACTCGATAGTAATACATGCTGTGGGACAGGATCACGCTGCTATTCTTCGACTACGCAAGCCTACTTGTTCGCCGGACTTCTTTCACTGGATATAAATGGTTTAACAATGTTCAGCGGGGTTAAAATAGTGTGGAAGACGTATTTTGATGCAATTAGTAGATCATATATTATTTTCGCAAGCCTCTACGGGGATGAAAAAAGCGATTTCCAAATAACTGTACCTCTATACTAGACTAGAATCACTGACCTCCTCCACGTTTCGGAGAGCAGGGGGCTTTCGGCTGTAAAGTAACAACCCTAGAACCAGAGGGAGAATCGTCCACTTGAGAGTAGTCTTTTACTGTGGTTTAGGGGCTCGTTTGTGACAACCGTCCCATTGCCCTACAGGAGCGGTTGACTTTACTCATGGCTTGGAGGGGAAATACTAATATTTATGCTTGAAATTAAGGCAGGGAGAACGCTAAGCAGCCTACAACTAAGAAACACTTGGCAAACCATATTCTACGTGGTGTCCATGTCGGGGCTCGAGGATCTCCAGGATCAACTTCATGGAGAAATTATAATATATAGCTCATCATTATTCAACAATCGCTTTTCTCAATAATTCTTAATCTATATGCTCCGAGGAGTAATGAGGATAAGATTATGATCAATGCCAGCCTGGAGTCTATTTTTGAAAAAACGATCCAAGTCGCTATAACAAACGCGATCACTCCAACTAATATCCTCGATGAAGCCGGGTTTACCAGTCTCTTGCTTACTTGTCCTTGCCTCTCTACTCCGTAGAACCAGAGTGAAGTAATATAGAAGAATACTATTAGAAATAGGATTAAGGGGTCTTCTCCTGTAGGAAGTATTGTTGAAGACACTCCAGTTATTAGTGATGTGATTATGGCTGTGAAATCTCGGAATGCCGTTGCAAGCTTCAGCCTTGTGAAAGACATGGCTGTGTAAACTATTGTTGAAATAACTCCCAGAATGATTAATACTTCAGTCATCTCTACTCATCTTATACACTCAGTTTAGCCAGATTATCCAAGTCTGTTATAAGGTTAATGCTTAGGCCTCTCTCGTAGGCTAGTGTCCGCTGGTTGACAGGGTTGAACGGAATGTATATAATGCCTGTTGCCTGGGAGGATACGAATATTATTTTCCCACCATACTTGATACTGACTATATTCATGTAGCTGTCGAAGATCTTCTCAGCGAGCACGCTTGATATAAGCGGTGGGGTTACTCTAGCATCGGTCGGCAGACCCGAGGCTTTTATCGATGAGATAATATTCTTTAAAACCGGGTAAAGTGGTGCCTCCTCGACCTTCTCTAGCTTCACAGGTTTACCTGAGTACACTCCAAAGACATCTGTCACAGGGTTTGCAGCATATGGTGCTATTGCCGAGACAAGCATTGTCAGCCTCGACTCCTCACCCTTCTTCAGAAACATGCCTTTAACAAAGGAAAACCTGGATTCAACCACGTAGAACGGTAGATAGAAATTTCCGCTGCCTGAAACAACGTAGACTTGAGGTGACCCGTTTTTAGCAAGCACGATCCCCCTAAGGTTCTCAACAATCTCCACGAGATCGCTCAAAGGCCTCTTATAGGTTTCTCTAATTAGCTGGAAAACCTTTGTATATGCCTCGATAAACCTCAATACCTCCAAGGGATCCTTGCCAGCTCTGAAAAACTCGTGTGATGCTTCAGAGATTTTATACACTATCTCCGCAATCATCTTCTCGGTCTCTAAAACCCCTCTATTGACTTCTGGCGAGGCAGGCGATCCTACACTATCCAAGAGCGTATTGTACTGGTCTATCCCCGTCTTCGCGATATCAATGGCTGCTTGGGTATCCCTATCGTATAAGAGGCTGAGTGCTGTTAGCACAGACCTTGCAGCCTTAAACCTCTGCTTAACGAGGTTGAATCCAGGCTCGTCGGGGATGTCTGCTAGCGCTTCTTCGATATTCTTCAATGCTGATTTGACGTCGGACCTGGATAGTGCTTTAACCGCGTTGAGCAGATAGCCTGCTGTGTTGCCGTATATTATCGTCTCCTGTATCAGCTTCAAATCATCTTCTGATACGGCGAGGTCTCTTACGGCTTGGATTTTTAGCGTTTCCTCAAAGATCGGTTTAGGATCATCGCTTGAAGAAGATGATGGGAAGATCGGCGTTAGAGGAGTTGAAAGATAAAGCAGGTACTTGGCTCTTAAATTGCTCCTCGCGATCATTACCTTCGGCTTTATAATCTCCTGGAAGATCTGGTGTCTAGCCGCAAGATCTGCCACCGTCGACGAGATCGTTGTAGAAGGGAGAATTTCTCGAATCCATTTTTCAAGGTCTCTTCTAAGCTTTTCGACGTATGCTGTAGCATCAACAACCTTGTTCAGGAAGCCGCAGTACTCGCATCTAACCCATTCTTCGCCAGGCTTGGGCTTAGGGAGTGGAGCCCCGCAGTTAGTGCAGCGGAGTGCTACCGTCTCCACTGCTTTAATCCCTCATATAGTACCTGCGTCCTGCTTGGATACTTAGGCTCATCAGCTTTGCTTCAAGTATGCTTATCCTAGCGTTTAACCTCGCCTCAACCTCTTGCAGTGCTTTCATAGCCTGCTCGTAGTATTTTTTCGCGAGGGCGTCACTTAAATTGTATATCATCGTGTAACAAACTCTGCAGACAGCGATCGTCCCATTATTTATTATATATGGGGAGTCATTCCCGTACTTCTCAATGATATACTTATTAATCGATGCTGGAAGATATATGTAGTTGATCTCTTCGCCTTGAATCTCTCTGTGACAAACCCAACACCTGGTGGTTTTAGACAGCTTGCCCATCCTGCTGTCAACAAACTTCTTAATCTCGGCTGGAGCCTGTTGGAGGTAGGCTGCTGCTTCGCCGTATAACTCCATTGCATTTGCTGGATTATCGGCTTCTATCTTCAAAGCCCTCACAATTCTAGAGTAACCAAGGAACCTGAATCCTATTGTAGACAGTGGATCGTTGATTTTCAAATAGTCTTCGATTATCAGCCTCCTCGATCCTTCTGCTAGAAGTTTACTACCTATCTCCTCGTACTTTGAGGCAAGCGACTCATCCATGCGCCTAGCCACGTCTATGCTGAACTCAGGGAGGCTCACTATCATCGAAGCGATCTCAAGATCCCTGCATAACTCGCTAGCTGTGGGCTTGCTAGCTAGGCCTATGTCAAGCTGCCAACTGGGGTCCAGCTTCTTGCATTGCTGCGATGCTTTAGAAAATGATTCAGCCGTCTTTTTGACCAACGCATCGTAGAATAATGCGTAGAATAACGTCTCGTCGGCTCTCTTGGAGATTTCTGGATCTTTCGTCCTTAAAGCTATCTCGTAGGCGTTTAGAAAGTATTTCACAGCGCTCTCTAAGTTGCCTTTATTCCTCTCACTTAAAGCCTTGTTCAACTCGTTCTCAAACTTCTCTCTATCGCTTTTAAACAAGTGCAAGGCTATATCTCCTTCTTGAACTTTTCAAGGATCTCCTTCTTCAACTGCTCGTATTCTTCCCTTGTGATCAATCCCTCGTCGAGCATATTCTTCAACTCCCTAAGCTTAGCGATCGTCGGGCTCTCGGCTGGCTGAGACGGCTGACTAGGTTGCTGGGGTTGTTGAGTAGGCTGGACAACTTGTTGCATTAGGCTGGGCATTGCTACAAGTGCACCCATCCAGCCAGCAGCAGGCGATTTACCCAGTGCTCTCATGACTTCAACCGTTTTAACGATCTCCAGTACTTTATCCTCCTCGCCTTTCTGAATAGCCAATAAGAGCGGGAGACCGTAGGTAGGGTCTTCTTTCTCCATCCTCTCGAGTTGCGGCAGGCTTGCTCCGGCGATTTTGACATCTATGAGCTCCAGCCCCCTCTGGACGAAAGCTTCCTGTATCACTCCTGCTTTAAGCCTCGAGGTCGTCTGAGATAGATTTGAGTAGATGTCTATTGCGGTATATTTGCTGATCTCCTGAATCAATGTCTCGGTAAAATAGTTTCGAATAAATTCCGCCACAGCTGATGAAGTCAGATTACTCACTGAGCCAGCTATTTGGGTGAGGAATAAGACTGGATCTGAAACTCTATACCAGAACTCGCCATACACTTGAAGCTCAGTCATGTATAATGTTCTAGGACCAAGTTTAACCCTAGTGGATAGACCGAATTTACCTTTGAACTGTTTGAGTGATACAAATACAATCCTCGCCTTGAAAGGCGACTCGCCGTAGCCCATTACCAGCCTATAGGCCCTCGTGAGAAGGGGTAGGTTTTGAGTTGTCAGCATATGTCTTCCTGGTGGAAGTACATCGTAGATCTTCCCGTCCCTCATGAATATTGCTGTCTCATACTCGTGGACTATCAATACGCTGCCCCAGCGGATCTCCTCATATGGGTAAACCCAGAGGAGATCCTCTGGCCCTGAATTAACCCACTCTATAACATTAGTCTTGCTCAAGCCCGTCACCTCCTATACCCTGACAGCAGGCTATCCCTTTCCTCGAGCATTGCCTCGTATTCTTTTGCTAGTCTTTCGATGTTCTCTAAGAATTTCTCTGCATCTGTGATGCTTGAAGGCGGGTTTGAAGCGGCTTTCTCTAGCGTTTCCGCTATCTCGCCGAGCTTTAAATCGTGCTCCAACATCTTGTTCAAAACCTCTTCGTCCACCTTAATCACGTGGAAGAGGGGCCTATAACCGTAGGGGGCATGCATCGTCCTCTCTGCAAGAGAATCGATTTTGTAAATTAATTTTTCCAGCCTCTCCGCGAGAGGCATTGAGACAGTAGACGAAACAGTGTTCGAGTAATAGTTTTTCAAGCCATTAACACATTTCTTAAGCCTACGATGAAGCTCATCGCGTACAACACGATCAGTCTCTCTAACAAGCTCCTTCTCTTTATATCCTCTGTAGCCTGGGAAAAGCATCATCAGCTTCTCGTAAAGCCTTAAATCCGGGGATGGCTTAGCATTCACGACAGCTTTAGCACCTCTATTAAATAATTATATTATCCCAATTATATATAAAACACCTTGAAATCTACTTCGATTCAGTAGTATCCAAGGTATACCTGTTGTATAAATAATGATGAAGCCTCTCCAACTTCCTTGCGGGATCCAATTCTAGTGGTGCTAGAGTGATAGGCATGGGCAACCACCATGAAACAATAGAATTGCTTCAACGGGCCCGCCGGGATTTGAACCCGGGTCCTCCGGCTCCGGAGGCCGGCGCCCTATCCTGGCTGGGCCACGGGCCCTTAATTAAATTTTTATTTTCTTGCCTATTTCTTCTTCTCTTTCTTGGATTATTTTTTCGCATTCGCATGCTTGGCTGAGCTTAATGGTCTTAGAGTAGTTTTCGATCATTGTTTTTATTGTGTCTAGGAGGTTTGTTTCTTGGATATACTTGTTTATTATTTCAGTCTTGACGCTTGTGCTGGGATGCGGCGTTGCTAGGGCGCAGAACTCCTTTGATTTCACGCTCACCTTGTATGTCCCAATTTCAATTGATTTTGCTATGCTCTCCTTCTTGTCCATTCCTATCAGCGGTCTAAATATAGGTAGCTTTACTCCATCTTCTGTTGCGACAAGGTTCTGTAGGGTCTGGCTAGCAACCTGGGCGAGGCTTTCACCAGTAACGAGAGCCTTGTAGTTATTCTTTAACGCAATGTGCTCAGCGGCTAGATACATCGCTTTTTTAAGATAAACTCCCCTCAGGCTTACTGGTACAGTGTTCATCAATGGAAAAATCCATCGAAACTCAACGTCCCATAGGAGCTGGTCGCGGCCATAGCTATATAAGCAGTAAAGAGTACAGCAGACATCATAGAGTATTTTCCTCTGCTCCTCCCCACCTATATTGAAGAACACGTAATCCACCGTAGCTCCTCTCTTCATCATCATCCAAGCAGCCACAGGGGAATCAAAGCCGCCGGAGACAAGAGCCAGTACCTTGCCCTCAGTTCCCTCGGGGATCCCCCCTAACCCAGGGAAGAAACTCGTATAGGCGTATGCCTTTTTGTCCCTAACATCAACGTGTACCTCAACATCATAGTTCTCTAAATCAACGATTCCCCCAAGCCTCCTCAAGGCCCCACCGACCTTCCTCATTACATCAATGCTCGTGAAGTCATGCTTCCCCACCCTGCTAGCCGTTACTCTAAACTTTTTCCCAGCAACGAGCCCACCGTATAGCTTTCCTAACTGCTCAGCTAGGTCGTCCAGCGTATCAAAGGCAATCATGCGTGCAGGAATCACTTTTTCTAGACCAAACACATGCATTAGGGAGATTACTCCTTTTCTAATATCATTTATGTTCTCAACGTAGAATCTGCCGCCCTCTATTCTCAAGGAATACGTGCTTACACCCCACCTTCTGAGAGCGCTCTCGATATTGCTGAGAAGAGCCCTCTGCATCCTCCTCCTGGTCATCACTCCCTTGACTGCAACCTCTCCGAGCGATGCTATAATAACATTAGAGTCCAAATTCCCCACCGAGAAGAAAATTAAGCACTCTTGGTTTAATGTCATTTCCGGCGATGAGAATTGATGGCCCGCGCTCACATATTGATATACGGCAGGGTACAAGGAGTATTCTTTCGTAAGCACATGAAGGAAAATGCTGATAAGCTAGGCCTGAAGGGATGGGTGAAGAACAATCCTGATGGCTCGGTAGAAGCAATCGTTGAGGGTAATATCGATAAAATAAAAGAGCTTGTCAAATGGGCTCTTACAGGACCGCCACTAGCACATGTGGAAAAGCTATGCGTGGAGTGGATGAGCTATAAGGGCGAGTTTGACTCTTTCCAGATAGTTAAATAAACGATGACAAGTATCGCGCAATGAATTCGAGGTATAGCCTCATGGAACCCCTGAGAAAAACTCTTGTTTTCAGCCCGGCGAGGAAAGCCTTTTTTAAGTTAAAGGAGCCAAGCAAGAATTTTGTGTAAAAACCTACATCAAGGTTGCTCATAGCATTCTCTATAGCCTTGTGATCATTTATTGAGCTTAGAAGCTTCAACACGAATCCCTGCTTCACAGTCTCTCTGAACAGCCTACTCAGTCTCTTTTTGTAAACATCAAGGTTTTCATTATGAATTATGATATCAGCTAAAATCTTTGAGCTCATAATAGCTAGCCTGTTTCCTTCTCCACCAAGAGCTAAGACAAGGCCAAGAGCTTCGCCTGTTCTAACAACATTGCCTTCTATTGCTCTTGATAAGGGGTAATCTATTGTTAAAAGCGAGGTCCTAACCGCACTCTTGTCAAAAACACCCATGCCAGTCGACTCCACGAAACTCTTCAATCTCTCTACGGGATTCTGTACTTTAAGGGCTCCATAACCAATATTCAGCTTATCACGGTAAGGGAATATCCACGAGAGACCAATGTTAACTGTATCGAAATTAAGGATAATCCTGTCCTCGATATCTCGTTTAGGCTCAAAAATCCCTCTTGCAACAAGAATCTTCCTCAAAGCATTGCTGGAAAAAGGCCCCCTGGAATCAATAACTAGTTCGTAGTCGCTCCTAATCTCATATGGGTCCACAGGCTTCCTTATGAAGCTGTACTTATGTATCCAAGCCTCTCTAAGAGATGAAACAAGTTTTTCCTTATCAATAACCATCCACGAAGAGTTTTTATCCATAGAGAAAGAAACGATCTTCTTGTTATTCACCCATACTTCGTATTCTTCAATAAAATTCGTGACTTCCGGTTTCACCGCTAAGTACTCTAGTGCTTCAGGCAGAAGAATATTTCCACAAGGCTTCTGATAGTTGAGCTGAGGGTCATATACATACACTTGAGCAGAATAATTAGATTTAGCGAGCCAAGCAGCCAGGTTTGAGCCAGCTACGCCTGACCCCGCAATAGCTATTTTCTGCAACATAATCAGCTTGGGTCAGGCTACTCGAACTCTCTACGGTAGCTCTCAACTAATGCCTTAACACTCTCTCTCCACACATCAAGGCCGTTGGGAGTCGATGGATAGTTGCGATACAGCTTTTTCATTTCCTCCATGTAATCTGAGAGCTTTTTTAGCTTCATCAACAACGATGGCTTTCTCAGGCCTCTGAACAGCTTACCGAGATCGCTTAGAGCACCTTGTATGTTCGCGATGACATCTGATTTCAGCTCAGCTTTTCTGCTAAGTATATCTACGTCTTCCTCGCTCACTATTTTCTTCTCCATTATAAACTGCAGTTCCTCGTTACTTAGTTTTTGCAGGAAGTATCTAACTACCTCCAAAGCTGCTTGCTTTGCGCCTATATTAGGCATATAGCAAGTGTTGGTTTCCCATAGCCCATTGACGGTGAAGTCGTTCTTCTCGAATGCATGGTCTATCGCTAACGATGAGCAGTAAGCTGACTCAATAGCGTATCCCATCCCGCCACCATGTACTGGATTAACTGTGAAGGCCGCATCCCCGATGACGATGTATCTATTCCAGACCAAGCTATCAAGCGGTCTTCTCGTAGGGACGATCGCGCCTGCAGAGCTAATCACTTTTAGCACTGGCTGCACATCTTTTCTAGCCAACAAGAACTTTCTGTACAGGGTTCTCGGGTCAGGGTTGTTCACGCCGTTCTGAACACCTAGACCAAGGTTAACCTGGTTTCTGCCCTCAGGGAAGTACCACCAGTAGCCGCCTGGAGCCACGTTTTGGTCAAGGTATATTCTTATGAAGTCCGGTCTCTCAATATCCCGGCCAATCTCGAGTATTTCTCTAAAAGCTAAATCAGAGTCCCTCGGGTCTAGCTGCTCGGCAACAGGGAGGTGAGGGGGAAGCTGTTTTCTAAGCGGAGAAGCAGCTCCAGTAGCATCAACTACTATTTTAGCATGAATGATTGTTTCTCTCCCATCAATAACTGCTTGGACCCCTACCACCTCGTTGTTTTCGATTAACAGCTTCTTGGCATGAGAGGATAGGAAAACTTCTACTCCTTTATCCATTGATGCTTTAAGTAGGTACTGACCAAACCTAGTTCTATTGATAATAAAACCTTTCCCATAGGCTCTTAGGACAACATCCTCTCTTGGACTATATATTTCCACACCGTTAACCACTTGTTTTATTGCCTCGCTGGGAGGCTCGACAAGCCCTCTCTCAGCGAAGTGGTGAGCCCCAATGGCGTTCCCGCACGGCTTGCCCCATACATCTCTCCAGGGCTTCCCCTCAACAAGAGCTATTCTGTACATGTTTTTTCTAGACAAAAAATAAGCTAGCGAGGAGCCTGCAGGTCCACCTCCAATGATCAATACATCGTACTTCAATTCGTTGAGCATTACTCAGCACCAGCATTCATATGAATACAATATCAATGTTAAGAAACTAATAAGTTATATTGTTAATATTTGTTACAACTGAAAGCCTTGCTTTTTAAGGCGGGGATAATATATATGAGCTTTTTTAATCGAAAAACCGTGGTTGCTCCCAAGCACGTTGATGCGGCTTTCTCTGGCCACCCCGACTGCCCCGCAGATAACAGATGTAAACCCGAATAGATGAGGGGAACCAATGAACCCCCTAAAGGGAACCCTCACCCTTCAGGGTGGGGAGGAGGTCAGCTGCTCACAAAGCCTTTTCTTTAAATCCACAATTTCTAACTGCTCCAGTTTTCGGGGGCTCTTGACTTTAATGTTGATTAGTTGCAGGATGCCTGTTGCATTGTTGTATAAGTACTCCGCTTCTACAGTAATGTTCGAGCTAGCCTTGACTTCCCTGAAAACAACATGCCATTCGCCGTGTAGTTGCATCTTTTCGCTGACTTCATCAAGGATGTTTTTGTTCATTCCTTCGCAAAAAACATCGATGGAGTAAAAACAGCCGTCATCGATACATTCGTAAACAATTTTCTCGTGTTGATTTAGCCATTCAGTCAAGAAAACCAAAACTAAACCCCTTACTTACCGGAGAGGAAAGAAGATAAAGTCACGAGAGGAGTCTTGCAATAGGGACACTTATAGTGTAGAACCTTAGCGCAAGATGAACAATAATAAGCTGGGATTTTCTTCATGCATTCAGGGCACACGTAAATGACGGCTCTCGTGTAATCCTCAAGCCTCGCACATATCCTGCACCTAACTGTAACCCATCCTAAGTGTCCGTGAGCGTTTGCTCCCTTTATCTTTCCGATAGACATCTTGTAATCACCATCTCATCTGGACATCTTGTTAGGATATTCAGTTATGTAGTTAATAAAAAAATCGAGTATTATTACCGTTTTTAAATAGAATATAAATTTTTACTGAAAAGCAACATTATGTAGTATAGTGGTTAGAATGTATAGTCAGCTTGAGTCATGGAAAGCTAGACTACTATTTCTTATTGTTGCAATATCTATGCTAAGCCTAATGAGCATCAGTTATGCCCAGCAAGCTCAAGGATTCGTGCTAGAGCCGAGATGGTCCAGCCCCATAGGGGTGCTCGAAGGACAGGAAGCCAGCGTGAGAGTGGCTTGCCCAAGCCCTCCGAGCAGTCTGAGCCTAATTTCGCCAAGCTATGCTGTTAATATAACTTTATTCGATGCTAGATTGGATGGCAATGTCTATGTTGTCAGCTTCAAGATTAATGCCACAAGCGGGCTGTATGACCTAGAAATATCGTGTGGAACTACAACTTTATATTCTCCTCGAAGCATAGTTGTTTTCCCGGCTTGGCCAGAGAAACTTAGAATAGCACACATAACGGACACTCACATCGGACTTGTGCTTGACAACGGAAGAACATCTGACTCTTATCTACTAGAAGCTATTTTATTATCAACTATTCTTGGAAGCGACTTAATCATACACACCGGCGACACGGTTGATGTAGGAGCAATGTCCAAGGATTACTACACGCTCTACAAGCTAACAAACCTGGCCGGCATACCGACCTTAATTGTACCTGGAAACCACGACTACTCGGGTGACTCAGCGCTAACTAATTATGGCTACATAGTAGGCAAGAACGTGTACTATACTAGGTGGGGACCATACTTATTCATCGGGCTTGACACGGGCTACTATGGAAGACTAACCTCTCAGCAACTCGATTTTCTTGAGAAAACGCTCGAGGAGAACAAGGATTCAACAATGAAAATATTGTTTTTCCATCACCCAGTATTTAATACAAAACTGGTAGCAAAAGTAAATGGAGATCCCTCCGCACTGGTTAACAGAAACCCTAATTTATTTTACCCGAGCTGGAGGGAGGCCCCAGACATTACTGCCAGGCTCCTAGAGCTGGTCGATAAATATAACGTTAATCTAGTGCTTTCAGGGCATACGCACGCTGATGGTCTAGTCCTTTACAACAACAAGACCTACTTCGTGACCACGGTTACTACTGGAGGAGGGGTTAGAGAAGGAGATTATCGCGGAATAAAAATTATTGATGTTTACGCAAATGGAACCGTCAACATAGTGCCTAGGCCCGGCACAACGGTTTTTGACCCAACAATAGCCATTAATCTAGATAAAACTAGTGTTTACTACGCTTACTCCAACGCATCATTAGTCTTCCTCTTAGAGGGAAATGATAAGGACCTAAAGGATATGATTAACCAGAACAGCCGTGTAGCTCTTAGATTAATTGGAAACATAGATACGATGTTAAATCAAACAATATATACAAAAGCAGAGAACGTGGATTACAAGCTTGAGTACCAAGCAAACATAAATGAAGTCAATGTGAAGATAAACAGTCTTTCTGAAAGCTACAAGCTCCTGATCGCTATATCAAACATAGAGGACACCAAGCCTCCAACAATAGAAATAGCTCAAATAAAGCCCAGCACACCTATAGCGGGTAAGGACAGAATAGAAGTGATAGTCAAAGCTACAGATAACGAGTGGGGACTCAAAAACATTTATGTAGAGTACATGGCACCGGGCGGGGACACGTATAAAGTGTTAGCATTCCCGTATACGGGCGAGTACTATACGGCTAAGTTGCCATTACTGCCTAGCAGTATCACTTCTCTGAATATTAGAGCCGTAGCCGTAGATCTAGCTGAGCATCAATCCACGACCGACTGGATTAAAGTAAACTTCATAGTACCAACAACCACGTTAACCTCCTCTACACCTACCCAGACATCGGTTTACACAACTACTACTCAAACGACGCTTGTCCCCACAACCACCACGACTCAGACGACTACGATGCAGACAACCCAGGAGAAACCCGCTGAAACCACTACTCCAACACAATCAATAGTTACCGCCACACCAACAGAGAAACCCAGCGGCACTAAAAACATAGAGATACTGGCGTCAATAGTAGTACTAGTAGTGATACTGGCAGCTGTTTTGCTCTTAAGGAAAAACTGACCTCCTTCCCGCCCTAAAGGGCGAGTGCTCCCTTGGGGCGGCTCACTGGTTCCCCGCATCTGTTCGGGTCTACATCTGTCATTTGCGGGGCAGTCGGGGCGGTCAGAGGTCCCCCCATTTTTTCAAGTGCTCTTTTCTCAATGTTCATTACCGCTGCTGTGTCTCTATCGGCTTCGAACCCGCATTTTGGACACTTCAGGTTCCTATAACTGTTCTCAATAAGTCTTGAGCCGCATATTGGGCATGTTGTTGATGTTCCTCTCGGCTCTACAACAATTATGGGTACCCCGTTTTTCTCGCATTGCAAGTCAATCCAATGCTCCAGTCTCCCATAGCTCAGAATGAGCAATGAGACTTTGTGTTCTTTTGGGAGCTTCCTTAGATTCTCCACTAAGCCTGTCAGGTCTTCCCTAGCTACTGCATACTGGTGTCGCTTAGCTAATAACACGATTAAGCGAGAGACCTTCTTAGCCCAGTCCTCAATAATGTTTTTAGCCTTTGAATGGAAGCGTGATATCCTTCTCTTGATACCCTTCCTCCTAAGCCAAGCGTTATATCTCGTTGAGGAGTATTTCTTTTGGAGATACTCAGCTAGGCGTTTATAGTGCATAGCTCTCTCAACAGCAGTCTCGAATCTGTGTTCAATCCTGCTGTTACCAGCAACTATTTCCTTTTCATTGATGTCCACGCCTAAGACTCCACTAGGAATATACTTAGCTGGCCTGGGCACACGCTTAGATACTTCAAGAATAAGCTTACCATTCTTAAATAACAGTATTGCGTCCCCACTTGGGTAGACATCGTATCTCTTGTCCCAACCAATGATTCTGAGCTTATAGCCACCCAAAAACTCAACGTATCCGTCCTTCACTCTATAGCTATATTTGTTTGTCAGCCAAATCCTGGGAGCCCTGGCCCTAGGCATACTACCCCTGCCAGGGTTACTGAGCCACGACTTAGCAATAGCAATGGCCTCTCTATAACAGTCCTGGGCAACTTTGGAGGGAAGACCATACCTCTCTTTGAAAACTTTATAAAGAAGTATATGGGCTTTGCCAAGACTCAAAGCTCTGTTCTCGATAACCACCCTGACAGCATAGTTAAGAGCTTCTCTATACCTCCTAACGAGGTTCATGAGCTCCTGCTTTGAATCAGGCTCGGGGCTAACCCTCATCTTTATGGCTAGGGTTAGCGAACCCTCACGGCCCGAGGACACGCCTACTCTACCCTGTACTTAGCTATATTGACTTTCCTAAAACAGTTAGGGCACGTAGCATAATACTGTTTCTTACCCCTATAATCCCAGACATACCCACACTTGGGGCATTTAAGTTTTACCAACCAACCACCAACCAGACATTAAAGAAAACCCCCTTATAAGCTTTTCCTCTCATCCCCGCCTTAAAAAACGAGGCTTTCAGTTGTAATTATTATTTATCTTTTTTCTTGTTCATAATGTATCTGTAAGCCGAGTAAGCAGCTATCGCCCCCTGAGCAGCCGATGTTATTATTTGTTTAAAGTTAACCCACAGGTTAGTCACGTCTCCAGCAGCGAATACCCCATCAATGTTTGTTTGCATATAGGGCGAGACTACGATATAGCCTTTTTCATCCAGGTTCACGCCGAGCTTTTTAGCCAGCTCGTTCTCGGGCTCGTAGCCAATGTTGATGAAGACTCCCTCGGCGGGAATATTGGTTGTTTCTCCGGTCACCACGTTTTGAACTATAATTCCCTTTACCTTCTCATCTCCATAAATCTCCTTTACCACCGCGTTGAGAACGAACTCCACTTTCCCCGTCTCTCTCACCCTCTGAACAAGTATGGGCTGTGCTCTGAACTCGCTTCTCCTATGGACCAAAGTGACTTTCTTCGCATATTGCGTTAATAAATAAGCTGATTCAAAAGCCGTGTCCCCTCCTCCCACAACAACTACATTGTTCGCACCGTAGAAAAAGGCCGCATCGCAAGTGCTGCAGTAGCTAACACCTCTACCAACAAACTCTTTTTCCCCAGGAACCCCGAGCTCCTTGTCCTTAGCTCCAGTAGCTATTATTAGAGCCGACGACCTGATTTTATAGCCTTTTCTTGTTGTGAGCTCTAAATCGCCATTATCCTTTCTTACCGCATTATCAACGCGATCATTAATTATTGGAATGTTGTATCGTGATAAATGAGATGTAAATCTATCGATTAGTTCTGAAGCTTTAATTGATGCGAATCCCGGATAATTTTCTACTATGTTGGCCTTTGAGACCTGGCCGCCCAAGACATCGCCTACTAATACAGTTGAGAGCATGTACCTCGCGCAGTATATACCAGCTGCTATCCCAGCGGGACCCGTGCCCACAATAGCCACGTCCACCGTGTACTCCTTCTTCTCTTCTTTTGTTAATCTTAGCCTGAGGCTCAAGGATAATCACCAGCTCGTAAATATAGCTGTTAAGAAAAAATATTCTTTTGGTGAAACTACGTGAAGGAGAGAGAAATTAAGTACAGGTTAATGGGCAAAGAGTCGTACATGAAGCTTAAAGAATGGTTAAGCAAAGAGTGTAGCTTAAAAGGCGAGGTTTTAGAAATAGATGATTATTTCCAGCACCCATGCAGAGATTTCGGGTTAACCGATGAAGCTCTTAGACTAAGGAGGGATGAGCGAAAGGATCAAGTGAAGGTATATTTAACTTATAAAGGGCCTAGGGAAACCAGCTACATGAAGGTAAGAGAGGAAATAAATATCGAGTTGGCAAGCTCCAAATGGAATGATGAGATGATGAGGATTCTTTTGGAGAAGCTTGGGTTCAAGCACATAGCTACCGTAGAAAAACAGAGAATAGAGTATGACTGTAAATCCTACACAGCTTCGCTGGACATAGTTAAAGACCTTGGATTATTCGTTGAGTTTGAGTTAAAGCCAGAGGCAAATCCAAATGAGCTTTTCAGAGACATCGAGAAAATACTAGGCCAGAACGTTGAGCTTAAGCTCGTCGAGCAAACGTACCTCGAACTTCTTCTCTCCGGTATTAGGAAGTGATGCGCTATATATTAGTACTCCACGTTGTATCTTCTTCCATTTTGATAAGCATTAACGAGTATGTAAGGCTTTAACCCGCTTGTATTTATTTTTGGCCCAAGCACCTGCTCGATTTGGAAAACACCCGCGCTGTCCTTCATGTATATGTTTATTACTACTGGCTTTTCATCGCTCGCTATAGTTACCTTCTGCACGCTAAGAGCTGATAACGCGTGCATATCGTTCTTGCCCATTCGGTAAGGATATCTAGCTCTCCCCATAGCCATGTCCGTACCATCAGCAACTTTTACTATTCCTCCCTCAATGGTTAGGCTCTGAACCTCCATTGCTGTTGAGTAGACAGCATTCATTACTTCTTGGCGTATCATTATTCGTTTTCTCTTGTCCTTTGGAAATAGCCTTCTTAGTACTCTATCCAGTATAGGTCTCGATATCAATGCTCCTATAAGCTCGTGGTTCGCCCTATGTACACTGTTACCAATATCATGAAACATCGATGCAAGAAACACTATGAGGGCGGATTCTTCTATTGATGAAGCCGTTTTATGAACAATGCTTGTAGGTGTTATATTGTATTTCAGTAGCCTATCAAAAATCTCGAGAGCTGAGCCAGCAACTATTCTCGCGTGAACAGGTCCATGATCGTTGTATAATAACCGTTTAACCGCATTTATGTTCGCCATTTCTATTAGTACATTGTACTCTGTGTCTTTTGATAGAATCTCGTTGGCTTTCCTCACGAGCTCGTATTTTTCTAAGTGCTTGTTGATAAGTGATGGGTTTACCTCGACTTCCTCGAGCAACGCTGACACCAGATTTATATTATTCGCATTTTCGATTAATGATGTGTACTCTATATCATTAGTATTTGGTCGTTAAAAAAATAATGGTAATAAACACGTAGTCGAGGCCATGAAACATGAGCGATGAGTTTGGGGCACCGTCTCCTAGAATAAAGGAGAAGAGATGGGACAAAGTTCTGGAGGAAGAGCTTCTGAGAATTTGGGAAGAAGAAAAGGACTTACTCAAGTTTAATGAGGATTTAATCGACGAGAAACCTAACCTTGTTATCGATACGCCTCCGCCTTACCCAAGCGGAAAGTGGCATATAGCTGCGGCTGCGCACTATGCTCAACACGACATGATTGCCAGGTTCTTCAGACTAATAGGGTACAACGTGTTTATCCCATTCTATGCTGATAGAAATGGCCTTCCAGTCGAGGTCTATGTCGAAAAGAAGTACCAGTTAAACCCGCATAAGTTGTCCGAGACTCCTCAGGGAAGACAACACTTCATTGACCTATGCAAAAAGGAGCTGGATGAGGTTGAAAAAGAGCTTGTCAATATATGGAGAAGACTTGGATGTAGCTTTGAGTATCTTAGAAATGGTACTGATAGCCCAGAGTACAGGAAGTTAACTCAAGCAACATTCATAGATATGTGGAAGAAAGGCTACATTTATCTTGATAAGAGGCCTGTTAACTGGTGCCCCAGATGCCAGACATCGCTAAGTGAAGCTGAGATAGAATACTATGATGAAACCGGATTTCTATACTACATAAACTTCGGTATCGATGGAACGAATGATAAAGTTACGATAGCGACAACGAGACCTGAGCTTCTGTACTCCTGTGGAGCCGTTATATTCCATCCGGATGACAAGAGGTATCAAAGCCTGAATGGGAAAAAAGCTGTTGTTCCTCTCTATAACCATAAAGTTCCGATACTTCCTCACTCGAGCGTTGACCCGAAGTTCGGCACTGGATTAATGATGGTGTGTAGTTATGGCGATTGGCAAGATGTAAGAATATTCCGGGAGCTCGGCTTATCTCCAAGAGTCATTATTGATAGGACAGGCATAGTTCATGACCCCACAGGCATAATACCACCGAACACTCCCGTTAACCAAGCGAGGGAAATAATTGCGAGAAGGCTTGAAAATGAAGGATACCTCGTAAAGAAGGTTAAGCTTACCAGACCAGTCCCTAAGTGCTGGAGATGCAAAACACCGGTGGAGATAATCGAGGAGGAGGAATACTTCGTCAAGCAACTTGAGTTTAAGAACGAACTATTGAAGCTAATTGAAAACATAGAGTTTTACCCGGATTTCCACAAGGAAAGGCTGGTTAACTGGATAAACTCAATAACTATGGACTGGCCAATATCTAGGAGCAGGTATTACGGAACAGAGATACCTGTCTGGAAATGCAGCGTGTGCGGGGAGATTCTTCTGCCGGAGCCTGGAAAGTACTATCAGCCATGGAAGGATGAGCCGCCATGGAGCAAGTGCCCGAGATGCGGGGCTTCATCCCAGCATCTAGTAGGCGAGAAAAAGGTCTTCGACACGTGGTTTGACTCAAGCGTTAGCCCGCTTTACATTACGAAGTATTTATATAACAAGGAGAAGGCGTTAAAGTTGCTTAGAAGCACGCTTAGGCCGCAGGGATACGATATAATAAGGACGTGGCTCTACTTCACCTTGCTCCACGTGTACCTGGTTACTGGACAGCCGGCCTTTAGGTGGGTAAGAATAAGCGGTATGGGGTTAGACGAAAAAGGAGAAGCAATGCATAAGTCTAAAGGAAACATCATTGACCCAGAGCCGATAATCAGCGAGTATGGGGCCGATCCCGTTAGGTACTGGAGCGCCGTGGCTGCTAAGGTTGGATATGACTACAAATTCAATAAGAATCTCCTAAAGACAGGACAGCTATTCGCAACGAAGATCTGGAATATAGGTAGATTCATCTCGATGTTCCCTGACCCAGGAATTGAGAACGTGGTGCTCGAGGACATTGACAAAGCAATGCTCGAGACACTAAATAACTATGCTAGGAGATATAGAACTGCCTTCATGAAGTTTGATACTCAGGAGCCAACACTTCTTATATATGAGTTTACGTGGGACTTGTTCGCCAGTAATTACTTAGAAGCAGTCAAGTTCAGGGCATACAACACTGATGGGGCATGGAGCAAAAACCAACAAGAATCAGCATGGGCAACGCTACACTACGTATTCAGAGAGGCGTTGAAAATGATTCATCCCATAATGCCATTCATAACGGATTACCTATGGAGAAAGCTATATGGAGGAACCATATTAACACAAAAACTAGATGTTCCCAAAGCTGAGTTCGAGTTCACAAAGGATTACCTAATGGATGACCTCGTCCACATAAACTCTGAAATCTGGAAACTAAAGAAGGAAAGAAGGATGAAGCTAAGCGATCCATTACCAGGGGTCCTCTACATATCCCAGAGAGACGAGGCCTTAGTGCCTTACCTGAAGCTCTTGCACAAGCCAAGCAGAATCGAGCTTGTATCCGTTATGCCTGAAGAAGCCCTGATTTTAGGGAAATCAGCCGTTGTCCTCAAAGAATAGTTTGCTATATATATAGTTAATTCTTTTACTATCTAAAATATCAAGAATTAAGTGGATAGGTATGGATGTAAACAAAATAAGAGAGGATTTCCCGATTTTATCGCTTACTCTTCCCAACGGGAAAAAACTGGTTTATCTGGACAACGCGGCGACAACCCAGAAGCCTGTTCAAGTAGTTAGGAAGATATTCGAGGTTTATCGTGAAAGCTACGCTAATATTCATCGGTCAGGGCATTATCTCGCTCAGAAAGCTTCTCGTATTTTCGAGGAAGTAAGAGAAAAGGCCTCCAAGTTCATCAATGCTAGTGACCCCAATGAAGTCATATTTGTGTGGAACACCACTCATGGGATAAACCTAATCGCGATTCCTCTGCTGGAGCTATCCAAAAAGAAAGGTAAGAAGGAAGTGCTTATATCCACGATGGAGCATCATAGCAACATGCTTCCATGGAGAAGAGCCGCCTCTCTTTTAGGGCTAGATGTTAAGTATATACCCGTTAATGCGGACGGAACGCTTAACTACGATTCACTGGAACAACTCATATCGAAAAACACAGCTGTGGTAGCCCTTACTCACGCAAGCAACGTGACAGGCGTTGTAAATGACGTTAAAAGGGTAGCTAGGCTGGCCCATGAGAACGAAGCATTCATAGTTATAGATGGAGCCCAGTATGCTCCTCACGCCAGAGTTGATGTTAAGGAGATTGACGCAGATTTCTACGTGTTCAGCGGCCATAAAATGCTAGCTCCAGAGGGTACAGGAGTGCTCTATGGCAGAAAAGAGATACTGAGACAGCTTAATCCACTAATAACTGGGGGAGGAACAATAAAGGACGTGACACTGGATGACGTGGTTTACTTAGAACCCCCGCACAGGTATGAAGCAGGCACACCAAATATAGCTGGAGTGGCTGGTCTAGGGGAGGCAATTGATTATCTAAAGAGGGTAGGTCTTGATAACATATTAAACCATGAAAAAATACTTCTTGGAAAAGCATTGAAGAGATCGGCTGAACTGGAAAAGATTATCGTGTATGGTCCTAAAACCATTGATAAAAGACTTGGAATATTTTCCTTCAACTTTAGAGGTCTCAACCCCCACATAGCCGGGCAGATACTCAACGAGGATTACGGAATAGCTGTTAGAACCGGGCTTCACTGCGCTCATCCCTATCATTACGCTCTGGGAGCTAATGAAGGAACTGTGAGAGCCAGCTTTTATCTATATAATACTATTGAGGAAATTGATTACTTGATGGATAGCTTAGTCAATATGGAAAGAACAATCCTAAAAACGTGATAAGCATGGACATCGAGGAGAAACTAAGACTTATTGAAAGAAACACTGTTGAGATAGTTACAAGAGAAGAACTGAAAGTTCTCCTCGAAACAAATCCATCGCCTAAGGGATATCTAGGCTATGAGCCGAGCGGGTTATTTCACATTGGATGGATGATATGGGCAAGAAAAGTTAAGGACCTCATCGATGCCGGCGTAAAGTTTACTTTACTCGAGGCCACCTGGCACGCTTATATAAACGATAAGTTCGGAGGCAACATGGAGGCTATAAAAACAACTGCGAAGTACATAAAGCACTCTCTATACGCGCTGGGCATTCCCGTTGAAAAAATAGAGTTCATAGATGCGGAGAAGCTGATCTCCGACCCCGAGTACTGGGGGCTAGTGATAAAATCAGCTAAAAACACTACTCTGCAAAGACTGAAGAGGGCTCTAACTATTATGGGTAGAAAAACTGATGAAGCGGAAAGCGATTCATCCAAATTAATCTACCCTTTAATGCAGGTATCAGATATCTTTTACTTAGACCTAGACATCGCTTTAGGGGGGCTTGACCAAAGAAGAGCACATATGTTGCAAAGAGAAATTGCTGAGAAGCTTAATAAAAAGAAAGTGATAGCCGTGCATACGCCGTTGCTGACATCTCTAAAAGGAGTAGGAAGGGCGGGGGGAGGAGGAATAAGAAAAGACGATATAGACCAGATAGCTGAATTAAAAATGAGTAAATCAAAGCCAGAATCAACCATACTTATTCATGACGATGAAGGAACAATTAAAGAGAAGATAAAGAAAGCGTATTGCCCACCAAGAGAAGTTGACTTCAACCCGATCATAGAGATTAATAGGTACATACTCTTCGCGATTGAAGGTTTTGAGCTGAGGGTTAAAAAGAAGGGGAGCAATGAGTATTTAACTATCAATTCTTATAATGAGCTTGAGAAGCTTTACATCGAGGACATGATTCATCCAGCTGATTTAAAAGAAAGCACTGCTGAGGCGCTTATAAAAATATTAGAGCCGGTAAGAAAATATTTCTCGCAAAATAAAGAAGCGAGGGAACTAGCTCTAAGAGTAGCTGAATATCAAGGGCTAAAAATAAATTTAGAGTAGAAACAAGAAATAACAGAGGTAAGAGTGATTTCAACAAAAAAGGTGAACATAATTGAAGTATTTAATCAAAGCAAAGATTGAGGTAGACGGCATTGTTGATAAACACGACGTTATAGGAGCTATATTTGGTCAAACCGAGGGCCTTCTTGGGCCTGACTTTGATTTAAGAGAGCTGCAGGACAAGGGCAAAATCGGCAGAATAGTAATAGAGCTTAAGCCAACTGAGAACAATAAGATGAAAGGAGAGCTCGTCATCCCTTCAAATCTTGATAGAGTCGAGACAGCTTTTCTAGCCGCAATGATAGAAACTGTTGATAAAGTAGGACCATACAATGCACGAATACTTACACAGAAAATCGTTGATTTAAGGCTCGAGAAGCTTAAAAAAGCAATAGAAAGAGCAAAGGAAATTCTAAGGACGTGGCAACAAACAGAGGTCCCAGACCCAAGAGAGCTTCTACAGGAAATAGAAAAGGCTTTGAAGCCTCCATCGATTATTGAGTATGGCCCTGAAAAACTTCCCGCTGGACCAGATGTAGAAACAAGCGACACCCTTATAATTGTCGAGGGCAGAGCAGACGTATTAAACCTGCTTAGATACGGCATAACTAATACCATCGCTTTAGAAGGGGCTCAAACCGAAATACCGGAAACTATAAAGAAGCTTGCACAAACAAAGAAGAAAGTTATCTTATTTCTCGATGGCGATAGAGGAGGAGACCTAATACTGGAGATGGTACTGAAATCAGGCCTACCAGTCCATTACCTAGCAAGAGCCCCTCCTGGAAAAGAGGTTGAGGACTTAACGGGCAAGGAAGTCAAAAAAGCGTTATCAAAACTTACTCCACTAACACCGGCAGTGCCATCTAAGCCTCCCGCGGAAATCACGGCTGAGGCCAAGCCTGAGGCTCAGCCGATAGTCGAGGAAAAACCCGTAGAGAAGCCTCCTGAAGTTACAACCTTGAATATTCCAACATCCATTGTGGAGACGACAAAGCAGCTTGCAGGCACACTTGAGGCTTACCTCTACGATGCAAACTGGAACTTGGTTAAGAAAGTAGCCGTAAGAGAACTATATGATACACTGCAAAGTCTGCAGGACTCTAACGTGAAATTCGTTGTATTTGATGGAATTATAACTCAGAGAATATACGATGTAGCCACCGAGAAAGGGGTATCGTTACTAGTAGGAGCAAGAATAGGTAATATATCGAAAAAGGAAGGGGGACCAATATTATTAACTTTCTATGAACTTTCATCTTAGAAAAGCCTGATGTCTATGGATAAGAGAGTTCTTCCACCCGGAGCCTTTATACTGAAAGGTTACGACTATATTTTGCAGCAAAGATATATAGATTACCCAAACATATCTTTTATTAATAAGAACAAGTATAACTACATAGTAATAGAAGGTATCGACGGCGCGGGGAAAACTACGGTTGCACAGTTAGTTGTTAGTGAGCTTAAGAGAAGAAATATAGATTCAGAGTTAGTATACGAGCCTTATACCGAAGAAATCAGGACGCTTCTCAATAGAAGCCCCGATATAAACCCAATAGTGGAGGCGATGCTTTTCGCTGCTGACCGTATGTACTTACATAGCGAAGTACTATCAAAGATGCTTCAAGACGGAAAAGTAGTAATTGGTGACAGAAGCTTTATCGCTAGCATTGTCTACCAGGTAGTTAGAGGGGCGCCGGAAGAATTTGTCATATCAATTAATAGCTTTGCGATTAAACCATCCCTTATAATCTTGCTGGACATAACCCCTGAAACAGCAATTGAAAGACTCGAGAGAAAAAAGAGTAAACAACTTCTACACTTGGAAAAACCAAGTTACCTCCTCAATGTTAGGCAAAGGTACTTCGATGTTCTGAAAAGCCTGGGGATCCCCCATCACGTAATAGACGCCGAAAGAAACATAAACGCTGTACTTGAAGATGTATTAAGCGTTATTCTCAAGAACTTAGTATAACTCGATTTTTCCCTTGTTAACCTTGATTTTCCTGTGTCTCTGAAGATCCTCGAGTATCTCTCTAGCTTTATCTTTCGTGATTCCGAGGTTAGACATCAAGATGTTAATCGTGTCTTTAACTGTTAATTCTCCAAATTCCATCATTGAGTCAACAATCAAGTTGTAAGCCTTAAACAAGTTATCACTAAGTGGTTCTTCTTCTATCAAGTCATTATCCTTCTGGACAATTTTCAGTGAGTAGCTCTGACTTTTCATTAAAAAAGACCCTGGCTCAAGAGTAATTACTCTCCAAGTCTCCAGACCCATCTTTCTCATTGAAAAGGATTTATCTGATATTAATAAGTACAGGTTCATTCTCGGAAAGATCAAATCCCTGAAGGGCTGAGAGATAGGCTTACCTATACTTACCAAAAATATCTTTCCATTAAAATTCATCGCGCTACCAGGATTATCTGTGAATACGATGTTTTCTTGCACACTTGATTCGAGCAAATCATAAATAACGCTTTTATTTATAGGCGTTAGCTCTACGACGCATATTTTCATGTCCCTTCCTGTAGCGATGTTATTAGATATAGCTCTTCTAATTAGAAGAGAAGCTAAATTAGAATTATGAGTAACGATACCTATCCTATCAATACCCAGCCTTTCAAGAAGCATCTCGTACCCCTATTTTAGCTTTATCTAACAAAGAGAGTAAGATTGTTAATGCAACAGCTGCTCTAAAGAGATATATCAACGTTGGTAACGAATAAGCTTGCAGAGGCGTACTACTTGTATACTTAAACAAAGCTTGCATTAAATAGCTATTACTGAACCATGTAACAATGAACAATGCATTTAGTAGGTCAATAATCATTACTCTGCCCAAAAATCTTTTTGACAACATGATTGATAGGACGATTAGAAATAAGCTCCACTGGGGAAGCATATTTGGGTACAGGGACACGAACACCAAAAGAATAATTCCTATTCTATCAAGGAGTCCAGCTATTTGATACTTGTTGATAATGAACCATGCTAGTAGAAGAGTTATAGCTGTTCCTATTAGGAAAACGGATTCTACTCCGAAAAACGAGTAGTATGTAGCTGTTTTCTGGGCCACATAGAAAAGCGAGATATCGTTGATGTAGTTGTAGAAAGGTACCTTGAGCAGCAGGGGTATAGATAAAAACAGGCTAGCAATAGTTGCGAAATATATAGCGGTATATCTCAGTTCAGCGATAATAGCTATAAGGGAATTTACCAAAAAAATCAGGGGGTTCCCGCTGGAGAGCCCCAATGTAAGGTAGCCGATTCCTTCCCTGCCCTCCAATATGAGGTTGATTGATAACACGAAGAAGAATAAGCTTATGGTGCTTCCATCGTAGCCTGTATAGAAAAGAATTGAGAGCAAAAATGGATAAGTGGCAAAGACGAGCTTCTTGTTTCTTTCGCTTGTCGCCTTACGTGCTAGAATTAACAACTCGTTTATTAACAAATATCCAAAGAAGACGTCAAGAAGAACTAGAAGGTTCTCGGAAGCCCCTATGTTTTTCAAAAGAATAATTAGTAATCCTTGCATACCCATTATTCGTCCAGGCTCATTTATAGGTGCTTCGTGGAGAATGTAGGATGAATCTGTGTATAACCTGAAGGAAGCGGTAGTTGATAAATGCATGAATAGTGACAATATAAGTAAAATTATCAACATTAGGGTTGTTTTTCTGTATTTCCTCTCAAAAAACGATGCTGGTATAATTAGTTTAAGCTCCTTTGGGATTGGTATCCATGAGGTTTCGCCTTTGAGTAGTAAGGTAAACCATTGTTTATACATAAATAGTGACTCGTCGAGCTGTTGTTGATTAATAAACAATAAGTCAAGAAACTTTACGAACATGATATATCCAATAGGAGAAAAGTTAACGAAGTAAAAGCTATAAAGAGTCCGGTTACCAAGCATCATTACGAAGAAGTATTCAGCAAAGAAAAGTATTCCTAGAAGAGCTGTTGCTTTTAAAACATCATTTATTTTGTAGTGATACAGCCCACTGAAAGATGGAAGTAACAATAACATGCCGGCGAAGGCCGGCACATATATCCATGGATATCCTCTCGCTAAGATTTCTGGTTGTACAGATAAATAAAAAGAGTTGAAGCCCAGAACCCAGTCGATTGGATTACTGGTAGCTGGCCCAGGGGGCCTGCTCGTTGTGTGCCAGATTAACGCTCCCTTCAGTTCGCTTAATACTCTTTCAATACCGAAATTAAGGATAAAGGGGAGGTAAATCAAGCTTGTGACTAAGAGAAACGGTATAGCGATGATGTACAGGTTCCTTAATATACTTTTGTCCTTAAACCTAAGATAGATATACAACCCAATAAGAAGAAAAAGAGCGCTGTACTTCACGTTAAATGCAAGAGAAAAAGCAACTGATGCCAGAAGATATTTTTTCTTACTGAGAAAAAGAAGCCCTAATGCTGTGAATAGCGCTAGATAAATATCTAGCATAGCTACGCTGCCCATGTTAGTAGATAGTGGGTCCAGGAGACCAATAAGCGCGGATAGGACTCCCCCCAGGGGTCCAAAGAGCTTTATTGACACTAATCCGACAAGCACTATGGTTAAGCCACTCGATATGATGCTGGGCATTCTCCAGCAGATTGGGGAATCACCGCAAATCTTCATTGTTAATCCTATAATGTACTTGGCGAGTGGGGGGTGCTCAAAGTTCAAATAAGCATCAATGTTGGCCGCGTCTGGGTAAGGAAAACCGCTGATTATCTTTTTTACTCCTCTTAGTTGCTGAATCTCCTCTAGAACACTTACATCCTTTACCCCAATGGCTATTGCGTTTGTTTTCGTGTAGTCATCCTTAACTATAATTCCATTTTTTTCAATGACCAGTTCTTTGATTTTTATCAAAGTTGAATAGTCATACGTAAAAACCGTAAAGACCATGTAACCTTGGTAATTATAGGATACATTTGTTTTGAATACCTCGTTTAGGATGTTCCTTGCGCTGCTCACGTACCAAACCTCATCGCTTCTATAAGTATCCGCAGTAATTGCCAGAGCATATGATGAGTAAATCTGTACCGCGCCTATCACAAAAATAAGAGCTATGGCTATGTAGTAGCTTTCCTTTCTGCCCAGAACCTCGCTAGCTCTTTCCATAATACCCTTGAAATCAACGCTTTTTTCCTGCAAAGTTAATGAGCACCTTCGTCTAAGTGAAAAGCTAATTATAGCTACTATAAAAAAGATTTCCGAAGAAAAAATTAATATCTCATCTCCATTGCAGAGAGAAATCGTTAAGAATTTTTTTCTGTTCACTGAATAGTGCTTGCTCAGTGAATATGAAGATGTGTGGGAGTTAATGAGTTAAGCTAAGGACTTGTTCCCTTTATGTTTTCTCATTGTTAAATTAGACCAAAACAATATAGTTTAAGATACACTGCGCATCTGCCCGGCATGTACATTTCCCGCAATGTCGAATTACTGCTCATTGTAGAAGCTCTTCTTACTAGTGTCTTATTCAAGCTCAGAGCATATTTTAGATAAGCTACTAGACTATTCAAAACAGAGTTTCTCGCATGAACAGCAACGCAAATTCTTAATAGAAACAGTTAGCTAATAATGCATTTGACTTGGTGAACTTTCCCAATGACAACAAAGAGAAAGATCGCTTTGGATGATATTGACTACAAGATTCTTAAGGAGCTATCAATGGACTCAGAGAAAGGCGTTAAGGAGATAGCTGAGAAAATAGGGATTCCGGTTAGTACTTGTTTCAATAGGATAAAGAAGCTAAAAGAGTTAGGGGTAATTAAGAGATTCACCATTAGTGTTGACCCATCTGTTATTGGCTATGATGTAACGGCGGCTATTCATCTCAACGTCGAAGGTCCGTATCTAGAAGAAATAGAGAAAACACTAGCAGAGAACCCTAATATTCTGTATCTCTACGATATAACGGGTGAATACGATGTCCTCGCGATCGCGAGGTTCAGAAGCGTTGAGGAGCTTGACAAATTTATTAAAGGTCTTCTAAAGAACCCGAAGATAAAAAGAACAATAACAAACGTCATACTAAGAGTAGTGAAAGAGTCTGACGTAAAGGTTCCTCTCTAACATGTGAGTCTCAACAAAAAAGGACAGACGAACATCAATACACCATTAATTGAAATGAAAAAGCTTGTTGCAAAACACACGAGATTTCCGCTTTTCAGTAAAATGCAATAAAGCCACAATGAGAATTTATACATCTCAGTATGATTCATTACTGAGTTTTCCAACGCCTAGAAGACATTGAAGCAGGGTTTAAAAAATCATGTCGCTAAAAAAACTATACATCTATATTAAAAAAGCAACGATACTTGCCGTGCTATTATGCATTGTTGCGAGTTTAATCGTGGGCCTGCACTATTCCTCTCCAAAATACATTGCTTATGGAATTTTATGGCTCATGGTCCTTATCCTTATATTGTACCTTAAGTTATGAAGGATCCCGATACTACTGTGATTGTTTAGCGTCTTTGTAATGCATTAGTACAATGTGATCTATTGCTTCTATGAAGCCAAACCCGCTTGGATGCTTAGTTATGTATTTAGCGACATTTTTGAGTTCATCGTCAGCGTTTGAAACTGCTACTCCTATCTTGGCATGTTTAACGATGTCTACATCCATCACGCTATCCCCGATAGCTAATACTTCATCGAGGGAGGAGTTCATTAACTCCAATATTTTTTTCAGACCAGCTAGTTTGCTGCAGTGTATTGGATGAACATGGATTGCGTATCCACTGAACCCCGCTGATATGTATTTGTCATAGCCTTTTTGCGCCAGGTGTTTTTCTAGGGCTTTTAGCCCATCTAGAGCTTTATCTTTATCAATAGGAATGAAGGCAAAATCGCATTTCCTATAATCGTTCTGCCACGACTCATTAGCGAAACCCTGGAGGACACTTGATATTTCCTTCAAAGTAATGAATGAGGGCCAATTACATAACTGTTGGATTACTACGTTTCTACCTTCAACGTGCTTCATCACCGCAATCATGCATCCATTCTCGGCCACAACGCCCTTAGCCCCGATGTATCTGGCTAATCCCAGCGCGACTGGCAAAGCGTTGGCTGATACCAGCACCGTCTTTATTCCCAGGTAGCTAAGCATCTGTATTCTGGAGACAACCTCGGGTAGAATTTCATACCTGTTTCTATCAATAGTCAAGGTACCATCGATATCGGTGGCGATTATTTTTATACGAATATCTTCTCTAGACATCTTCCTCAAACCACATGAAACAATGCTTATAAACCTTTTATATAATTAACATATAATGCCTGGTCCGGCCATAGCGGCTGGGAAACACCCGGACTCGTTCGATCCCGGAAGTTAAGCCAGCCGCGTTGGGGTTCCCAGTGAGCTCCGCGAGGGCTCGCAGGGGCCCCAAGCCGGAGCCAGGCTCTCTTTAATTCATTTACTATTTGTATAGCTTCTCTATAAGCCTTAACAACCTTTCCTTGATATTGGTAGCTTTTTCCTCACTTTCGAAGAGAACCCCGCTTGCCTTTGGGTGACCTCCCCCGCCTAGCTCCTTTGCTAGGTTTGCCACGTTGAACCTCGCGGACCTTATGCTTAGTCCGGATTTGTAAAGGAACAAATATATATCAGCGGTCACTTTTCTTTTCTCCTCAAGATAAGACTGGATGTCGCCTGGATGAACCTTTTCGCTTGGCTTCACAAAGCAGATTGTCATATGCCCGAGATGAACGAGCTCTGTGGTTTCAAGGGTTTTTTCGATTTCTTGTTCGTACTTCGGGTAAGCTTCCCTATAGTACCTTTCAAGCCACTCAGACCATAAATTGCCCTTAAGGCATTCCCCGAGAACTTTATACCTAATCTTCCAGTCACTCCACCTGAGAACAACCCTGAGCTTCTTCGTTAATGAATATGTATTTGTGAACGTATCATCATCATCAGCTATATTAACCATGAAGGTTTCCTCCTCGGTTAAGCTATCCTTCTCCAACAGCTTCTCGTATATTATTCGGGCTGTGCTTGGATATTCGGGCTCGATTATAATCTCGCGAGAACTACTGTAGGCTGATAGCATTGTTACCGAATTTTCGTTCCACGGGTGATGATCTATGACTAGCAACTCCGGCAAATTCTTTTTATTAAGAACTTTAGAAAGGTGATTCGCAAGCTCTTTCTCAGGCATGTTTAAGTCAAGGATAGCTATTTTCCTGTATCCTTTTTTCATGTACTTAACCATATTGCTAACAGACGCGTTGATGCTTGATAGAACTAAGTCATCTATACCTAGACCCAGCCCGCGGGCAAGCATACATGATGATATTATCCCATCTGTATCCCAGTGAGAAATAATAAGGTCAACGTCTCTGTACTTCTCCTTAAGCTTCAATTAGGTCCACACAGTATTTATTGTTGTTTTCTGGCTATATTTTTAATTAAAGTTACAACTGAAAGCCTCGCACTTTAGGGCGGGGATGAGAGGAAAAGCTTATAAGCTTTTCTGTTTTAATCGAGAACCGTGGTTGCCCCTAAGCCCTCGTGGGATGCGGGGAGCGCAACCACTAGGCAAATAC
>ERZ1669249.119-NODE-119-length-45861-cov-5.673951_pt1 | contig 45861 bp, 48 predicted proteins | sample MGYA00579293_ERZ1669249 | MGnify/ENA primary metagenome ERZ1669249 (study PRJEB41166, sample SAMN08046057) | hot springs metagenome | biome: hot spring; feature: neutral hot spring; material: thermophilic sediment; isolation source: thermophilic sediment from... | reverse complement strand
ATATATACTGATAAGATTTAGAATGTAATGCTTCTTGAAATTCTTGTGCAGTTATAGCCATAACTAATTCAGGTGCAGTAAATTTTCTTGCAAATTCTTTAAGCATATTAACTTGGTAAGAATCTAGTACAATTAAAAATGCTAATGTAAGTTTATATGCTCGTTTTTCATGTGGCGTTAAAGTAGCATACATTTTTTTATCATCAAGCATACCTATTTCTTCTGGAATCCAATAATTTGTAAAAGCCATTAGATGATACAAATTATATGCCCATTTGTATTTAATATGATCAAGTTCGTTAATAAATGTGGTATTGCCAAATAAAATTTTGCTACCATCTCTTGAACCATTAATATTAAAAATTTTGTTTTTTGGCAATTCCATATTGATTAAATTTGCTGTTATATGTATATCATGTACCGTCATACAAAAATAGTTTACATAACTTGTTTTTATAGGATTTTTAATTGTTATTGCAAAATATTTACTGTAATTTAACCTGCAGCTACTAAACAAAAAAGCAATTATGTATGATTCAACTACAACCTATGAATTACAATGAATATCAAAACTTTTTCAAAACAGTATTCTTCATATTAAATGAAACAACATTTACAATTTACGTAACAGGTATATTTGCAAACAAGCTTATAACTAAACAAATACATATCGACAAATATAGTTTGATAACATCTAGTACTGTATTAAATGAATCGCTTACTGCATTATATACTTATTTGCTTATTTGATTTAACTAGAAACATTTACAGATCTAACACTGTACCGTTTAGTACAACCGATCCATTAAAACCACAATTTTTATTGTATTTAGATGAAAAATTAAATGTTATAGAAAACAAACCTATATTAATACAAATACCAGAACAAAATAATTATCTTTTAAGCAATACATCAACAGCTGCAACATATTCATTAACATCTGAATATTCTTTTACAGCTGAAATTAGTTATACATCAATTTACTCATTAACAGCAGATATTAGTAACACATCTTTATATTCAATAACTGCAAACTATTCAAATTTGGCTAATATCAGTAATACAGCATTATATTCAAAAATTGCTGAGTATTCATTAACATCTGGTTATTCATTAACTGCAGCAGTTGCTTATTCATTAGTTTCAGGTGCATCAACTGATGTTAATTTAGATATTTCACCTTTTACAATTCCATATACAATACTTACAACAGGAACAAGTTTTCCTACAAATCCAACAGAATATACAAGCTTTTACAACATCGTTACTAAAGAACTATTTGTTTACCTTGATAATACATGGAAGAAAATTAATTGGCAAAAATATGTTAAAAGCGATTGGCTTTATAAACAAAATATGCTACGTATAAATCCCACAACAGGAGGTTTAGAAATACAAGATGCAGCTGGTAATTGGCATGAAATTATACCTACTGTTGGTACAGTAGTATATGCAACTTTAGCTGATTACATGTTTTATATTGCACCTGGTCAAACTTTCAATGGCATTAAGTTACAAATTGCACCAGTTATCGCTGTTAATGGTGTAATGTATAGAGGTATATATCATCATTCATACCCAGGTGACTATTGGTTTGGTATATTTCCAAGTGGTTTGCTTATTCAAGATGGTGCTGGTGCAGGAATTGGTGCTAATTTACGAACAACTTACAGAAACTTTGTACCTATAATGGAACAAGCTGTTAGAACATATAACTGGGCAAACTTTAGTATACATATTCAAGGAAATAGGATGTTTACAACTGGTGTTGGTTATTCTTGGGGGGATGGACCTGGTGAAGCGTCTACAATAGGTTTTGGTACATTTCCTATAACTGGTTATTACTTGGGTGTATGGTGCTATGAAGGTATGTCTATTACAGTTGATAGATTTACATTAAGAAGAGAGTATTAATTTTTTGCTTATTTTGTTCACAATTACTATGCAACAATTTTAAATTACAGAATATGAACAAAGATGTATACAAAATCAGAAAAGAATTTATATTTGATGCAGGACATCGCGTTTGGAATCAAGAATTAAATACTATTGAAGGTGTAACATTTGAAAACAAATGTAGAAATATTCATGGTCATACATACAGAGTCATTGTTGAGCTTACAACTGAAAATTTAAATGATTATGGTGTTGTAATGGATTTTACACATGTAAAATATTACATGAAACCATTAATTGATGCATTAGATCACTCATTTATAGTAGACAAAAATGATCCTTTGTTTGATGATATTAAAGCAATTGCAGAGAAAATGAATTTAAAACTATTTGTAGTTGATTTTGTTCCTACAGCAGAAAATCTAGCAAAATATATTTACGAATATTTAGAAGCAAAAAAAATACCTGTTTCAAAAGTGATATGTTATGAAACACCAACCTCTGTCGCAGAATATACCAAAAACAGAAGCTAACGTAGAAATAACTGAATAAATAAATCGTTAACATCAGTATAAGCATCAATATTATTAACGATAGTATTACTTCGAAATGATATTGTTGAATGTGCTTCTATTTTTTTCTGTATATCTTGTTTTATAGATTCTAGCATTATATTGTTAAATGTTTGCATATTAGTTATTAGGGATTGTTCTGTTGTATTAAAATTTAATGCATAAGCATGTTTGTTAAAACCATTAACTATTTCATACCAAACTTGTAGTGCAATACCAAATGCCATAATTAAATCATCATGACCAAGTTTCTCATCTACTTTAATTTTTTTGCCAACTTCAAGTAATAACAACTGTGAAAATAAATTCTTTGATACAACTATATCTGGTTTCTTGTATAGTATTTGCTTCATAGTTTTGAATATAGCATTTCTGTTTTGTTGATTTGTAAAGAATCCTAATCTGTTTTTGTCATCTTTATATAAGCGAGCTTCATCTAACCGTTCTGCAACTAATTCTATTAAATGTGCTCCTAAATTTCTTTCAATTGCAAATATGCTGTTTGGAAATAATTGCGATAAAGTTATGATTAAATTGTAAACTGTTATAACATCTGTTTTATCTGACCATTCAAGTAAGTAATCTAATGTTTCTGCGTCAATACCAACAATAGCATAATAATCTGTACCATATAATGTTGCAACATCAACACCAAAGATTATAGGGCGATTAATACATTCAAATAATGGTTTCCAAAGCTTAATGTTATTATCTATGTATTCAACTGGATCTTTTGTTTGTATTTGTTTAACTATGTCATCATCTAAGAAAGCATTTTCACCTGTTAGAAAATAGCATTCATAATTAACTAATATGCTACGCTTAGATTGTGTTCTAATAAATTCTTCTTGAATTATTCTATCTGCTTCTTCTTCTGGCAACAAATCTCTGTAATAAAACAATACAGGTACATAAGTTGTTTTACCCTCTATTGAATCAAGCCATAGTTTATAAGCATAACGATGAGATTCTGATGTAATCTCTATAGCATTACCAATTAATACTGTTACAACTGGCTTATCTGTAGCAATTTTTCTTGTTGCAGTTAATGTGGGAGTTGCAGCAGCAAGTAATTCTCTATTTCGTTTTATATTAGGAAACTCATCAATAATAAGTATATGTACCGAATGTGATTTAAACAAATCTGCATAATCGGAAGCATGCTGGGCACCTGCTACAATTAACAAAGAACCATTATCAAACTTAATCATGCTATTATCTTGTGCCACTCTCTTATAACCAGGTCTAATAAATTCAGGTAAATAATCTACCATTTGTAATATTCTGTTTATAAAATCTGCGCCTTGTCCTTTAAACTGTAATGTAACATAGTAAATTGTAATACCAGGATAAGCAAGTAATGCATATAATGTAGAAAATCTTGCAATTGTAGATTTACCAGCTATCTGCCTTGAACCTAATGCATAAATATCTTTCTTTTCTTTGAATAAAACTTCAACAAACCTTTTTTGTGCTTTATTTAATTTTATCCTTGCACCTATTTTAGGTTCTACAAATAATGTTTCCATTGTTTCAATAGGATACTTTTGCAATATTGGATAAATAGGTTGCTTATTCTCTAATGCTATTTCAAGTTCTTGAATAAACTCTTGCATAACAAAATCGTTGCAAAAAATTAATCCTGTTTTTCGGTATTTTGGCTTTGATTTTGTTCATTCAAATCTATCTCAATAGACTTAAGTTTTATTTGTTTTTGAGAATAAACTTCATCTAAAATTTTTACTGCAATACTATTGTTAATGGTTATTGTTTTTGAAATAATTTGGTTTGTCTCATAATCGTATTTTGTACCAATAAAATCAGCATTAAATATCCTTGGATCTAATCTGTAGTATTTCAACAAAACTGGAATAGGAATTACTTGTTTTCCTAATTCTGCTCTAATTAGTTTAATACCTTTTTGAATTGTCTTTGACTTTTTTCTAAAAACAGTTTTTGCGTAAATTTTAAGAATCATAAGATATAATTTAATACGTTTACAAAAAATAATTTAAAAGCGTCCCCCGAGTGGGGGATGTAGATAAAATAGATTTTTACTTCTGATCTTGTTGTTCTTGTTGTTTTCTTATTTTGACTTTTACAACTTTGATCTTATTGTTAATCGGTATTCCTTTAGAACCTATGAAGTCATAGCCAAGCTGCACGGGATCTAACCTGTGCTCTTCGAGGAATTTTTTGATAGGTATTGCTTCGCCGTTTTGAGTTTCCACTCGAATAATTTTCAAACCTTTTTTGCCCTGAGAATTTAATAATTCTACTGCAAATAATGTGTAAATGTGCTCCTCAATGCCAAGCAACTTTCCAAGTTCCTTAAAACTCTTTGCTTTCTCCATGGTTCACCTCCTTAAGTTTTTTTACATATATTAATTTATGCAATTTCTACATATAAAATTAAAGTTGCTTTTTTGCAAAAAATTATCTGAATTTTGCTTGTATTTCAGCTAACATTTTGTCTTGATTAGGTGTAGCTACTTGTTGTTTTTTTGCGAATAGTTTTTTAAGAATAGCCATTACTACATATGAAAATATAAGTACAATACCAATTTTTACTGAAATCCATGGACTACCTGCACCAAATACTTTAGTAAAAGCTGTGTTAAAATTAGTTAGTATGTACTTTATTGCTTCAAATAAACCTGTAAAATTCCAACCTACTGAATGCATATTTATTAGAATAAATATCGTGTATATAATAGCATAAGTCATAATAGGCATACCCAATAATTTGTAAATTAGTAATGCTAAACCAGCAGCTAAAACATAAAAACCTAATGCTAGCATATGTACATCTGTAACAGCTGCTTCAGTTTTAATTTTCAAGTATTCTAAATATTGTTCAGTTTTATTTTTTGAGCTACGTGCAAGATTAAGTATTTTAGCAAGTAATTGTCTACCAAACGAAGTATTAATCATAATTAGTAATACAATTGTAAATAGAATAACACTTATTGCAATAGTGTTTGCAATTATTGTGGTTAACTTGATAAACACAAATACAACTGTGAATAAAATAAATCCACCAAGCAAACCAAGTAACGTTTTATTATTCAAACTATTTTGCAACTGATTTTTTTCAAGAATTTGAGATTTATCATCATAAATTGTATAAACAAATGTATTTTCTTGAACATCAATTTTAATTTGTTTTGCATTAGGATGTGTATTTAGTATTTTATCAAATTGTCCGCTTTTTAGTTTTTCAGCAAGTAAAACAATTGCTTTAGTTATACTTTGTACATTGCTTATATGTACATCTATTTCAATTTCTGCAGGTTTATTGTTTATTAATTCCATTGTTGCTTCTTCATTAACTTGTCCATTTTTTATAACACGAAGTTTTATTTTAGCTGATTTATTAGTTTCAGTTTCATTTATTTGTTGTATTGCAGATTGATTATTTTGATTAGCTTGATTGTTTTGAATAGTATTGTTGTTTGTTATAAGTTGTTGACTAATATTATTTTCTTGTTCAAGCTTAATAATATCATAAACATTGTAATATTGCAGTATGTAATCACTGTCGTTTGTTAATTCTAATTTTACTTGTTCTAATAGTAGGTTAATTGTTTTATCGTTATCATATTTTGCTTGTACATAGTTTATAAATTCATTTAGCGTAGGTTCAATATAAGCTTCATAAAATAGTTTTTTTGCTTTATAATCCATGTTGTTATACTTATTGTATAATTGTAGCAATTCATAATAATATTCGTATAATTGCAGATCGTTATATTTAGCAATTGTAGTATTTAAATTATACAGCGATTCAGGTAGTATTGTTTGCTTATAAATATTTTGCAATACATTAAGTGTTTCTTTTGTAAAGTATTTGTTATCACTTGTTCGTAACTCTATAATTTTGCAACGGTTGCTTCCATACTTAACAATAAATGTTGCAACTAGTTGTCGTATTATTGATATATTTTGCATAATTAGATCGCTTAAGTTTGTAAGTTTGTTAAGCATCTAAGTTTATGTATTTACTGCATACATCAACTGGTAATACATATGCAGTAATGGGTTATGATTTATGTGATGCTGTATTAGATGTTAATTCGCTGTTAAATGAAATTTATCTTGAAACAATTTTGTATAATAATAGAGTTTATTTGATACCTTATGATCCGTTAACAACAGCAGAATTAGAAGCTGGATTAAGTAATGTAGGAAAAAGCTTGTTTTCGAATTCATTTACTGCTAAATACAAGTTAATAACATTAATCGCACTAACATCTTTAGCATTTTTATTTGGAACATCTGCTGTATTAGAATATTTAGAACAAATACAAGCAGATGTAGGTGGTAAAGATTTGCCATTAACGTATTATACATTGCTAAAATTATTGCGTATTAGAACAAAACATTCTGGTGCTAAATTATTGCGAACTGCTATTGAAGCAATTATACATCAACCTGATGCAGTTGATATTAAACTTGGTCAATTTGCTGAACACATGTATGGCAGAAAGGGGATTTTTAAATTGAATAAGCATGGCATGAATTTGTTACATCGAAGATTAAAACAGCTTGTAGCAAAAGATGTTATTCCTGTTTTATGTGTTTCTGATGCAGATTTACATTTTACAGAAAATTTTACAAATGAATATAGTGACGATCCTTTTAAGACAACATTTAATGGAATTCTTGCATCACTACAAAATTTAGCAGCATGGTTATTATTTGGAACAGTATTTTTGAATTATATAGCATCAAAGATTAGTGGTCCAAATAATAGTATGGAACAACCTAATACTAATAACAACGATACACAAAATAACAATAAAACATCAAGCAACAATCCTATTGTAAACTTATTTGATACACTTGAAACAGCATTAAACTCAATATTTACAATTGGTGAACATGTTGCAGATTCTGTAGTTCAATCATTAAATGCTTTTGTGCATAAAATATTAATACCGTTACTATATTATACATCTATGCAATATAAAATTTCTTTGCCAAGAATATATACTAACTCAGATCGTAAAGCAACTGTTCAGTTATCGTTAAAGCTAAAAGCAAATTCTATATACGAATTTTACGATAACATTGTTATACCTTTACTATACATTGAATCACTAGCACTACCAAGAAAATATAAAGGTGCTGATAAAATACTTGGCGTTGGTGCAATATCAGATAAAGATTCCAGCAGTGGCTTTTTATTCCAACAAAGAAAAGATCTTGCAGAATTAATTGATATTTTGCCAATTTATGGACCTCCGTTTTATGTTTCTTGTATTATTCCAGGCAAAGTATTTATACCGTTTGGATTAATAACAGAATTTGCAGTTTCATATGATAATAGCGGTTCATCTATGATTGGTGGACAACCGACTACTGTAAAAGTTGATCTAACTATAACCGATTTAACAGATGTTATTATGTATAACTATGATTTTCTACGTCTTTACAGTAGTTAATTTTTTTGTAATCTTGCATTAAGCAGCATCATAAAATGTCACATAAGCATACACATACCAGTTTTTCTGATACCTTTTATAACATAATCATGCGAGACATTGAAAAAATAAACAAAGAAATAGATGCAATCTATAATGAATTAGAGAAACTAAATACAAAGCTAGATGAACGTTTTGATAAAATAGAAGCACAATTTAAAAATGCAATGGTAAAAATAATATTTACACTGTTAGGTATAATTGCATTCTTATTGTCTGAATTTGTTTTAAAAAAACTAAGCTAGCATAATCTGTAAATTAATTAATATGAAAACGTTTATAAAGCTAGCAAATAAAATTCACACTTACTCGATAATTCACAATAATGGTAAATTTATTGCAGAGTCAAAACCATTTTTAATTGAATATGAAACAGCAACTAATTTACCAAATGCTGAATTTGTTAAATATGACATATTATTGCTATTTGAAGACATAAACAATATTGAGTATAAGATTCAAAATAATGAATTGATTCTAAAATCAAATTACATAAGCATAACTTTACCATATATTGAAGTCAGTAATGTTCCAACAGTTGATGCAGATTATTTCTTAGTGCTTGACAATATTGATATATTACAAAAAATATCAGATGTATATAGTGTTATTGAAGGACAGATTTTTATAAGACAAAATAAGATTATTTGTGAAGCAGATACAATTAGTGTAACAATTGATACAGGTATAGAAAATTCTAATGATGCTGAAATTGAACTTACTGAATTATTTAAGGTTACAGATGATTATACAATAATAAAAGTTGCAGAAAATATAATTACAGGTATTACACGAGATAACATTATAATACACTATAGCATTTAATTTTTTTGTGTTTATCATAATTCATGAAAGTGCAAGTTAATAGAAAAAGTGGCAAACAAACTTTAATACCAACAGCATTGTTTATTGTGTCAGCTGATGATTATAAAAAAGAATTTTTTAGACAACAATATATACGACCTGGTTCTATAATAGATTTACCAGAAGAAAATATAAATGCTGCAATACAACGCAATCCAGATTTAGAAATTATTAACTTAGATGTAAATGTTGTAGATCAAACTATGCAACAAAACATGAATAATAATAGTGATTTAGATGTTATGCCTAAACCAGTTAAACAAAAAAAATAATTTTTTTGCGTTTAACAATGTTTGTAAACATCAAGTTTTGTTAGTACATCATTGAACATTTTTTCTACATCATCTTTAATAGTATTCAATCCGTTTTGAAGATTTGTTAATGCATCGTTTGCAATTTGTTTATCGCTATCTGTTAATGCAGGATCAATTATATTTTGAATTGTACTATAATAATTCATCATGTTTTGCATATTATGTATTAACAAAGTTGGATCAACAGCAGCTATATTTGCAGTATAACTACTATTATACGAATTACGAATATAATCAAGTATGTTTAAATAGCTTGTATCTGAAACTAAAAAACTAATTGCTGGTATTGTATAATCAGATATGTTGGACTGTATTAATATTGTTGTTGCAGAACTGGGTGGTGATGTTATAGATATAGGTAACAACGGTGTAATTAAAGAGCTGCTTATTGCATTTGCTATTTCAGGTGCTTTTAAACAATTTAACAATAATTCAATCAAAGATAGAAATTGGAACAATGAAGATAGTAACATCAAAAAGTTATTAAGAACTAAGCTTATTTCAAATAACATGTTGCCAATAAACTCTAATACAGCATTAATAAGCTTGTTAACTAATGTTATTATAGCATTTATAGCATCAAATATCATATTAATCATTGCATCTACAAACTTAGTTACTGCATTAATAACTTGTGCAATTATATCAACTATTTTTTGAATAAGCTCTTTTACTTTGTTAACTACCAAGTTTAAGAATGATAAAACTTGCGATATAGCTGCAATAAAATTTGCTAAAAATGCAGCTATGTTATCAATTAACAGATTAAGAAATTGCGTTAATAAATTAAATAGTATTGATAACATAGTAGATAATAAACATGTTATTGTAAACAACCATCTTGGAATTAATGGATTAGTTAGTATAAACGTAAGAAAATCATTAAATGTTTTTTGCAAATTATATAATGTGTTGTTTAAACTTATTTGTGCTAATGTTTTATGTGGCTTAACATATTCTTTTAATGCTTCAGTAATAGAACCTGGTATTGTTGTAATAGATTGCGGTAAACTTAAACCTGGAACATGTGCAGGTATTTTAGGTTGTGAACTAATATACGGACTTGCTGAAGGCGGATTAAGTGCACCGCCTCCTGCAGGTTTTGGGCCAACTGCACTATTCCATGCAATAGATTGACATTGTGCATTTTGTATAAATGCAGTAGTACTTATTTTTACAACTGGACTATCTATAACAATAAAAGCACTTGATTTTAGTTCTATATATTGTGGCATAATGGATATAGTAGCATAGTTTTGATCAGATTTAACATTACAAACTATTTTAGTTGGATTCATTTCAAATATAGCAGTTGCAGAATTATCAGAACAGACAATATAAATAGATCCACCGTTAGTTGCAGAACCTGTTAGATTTATATACAAAACATTGCTCGTATTGTTTAAAAACTGATCGTTGTTAACATAAGATTCTTCATTGCCTCTTGCAGAACCAATAGCAATTGTTTTGCTATAGTGGTTTTCTGATAATTGCTCAGATGTATAATATACAAATGAATCTCTACCATAATCTGCTTTATATTCACCTACAACTTTTATAACATTTTCTTGTATTTGTTTAGCATTTTGTGTTAACGACATATAATTAACTGTATAATAGTAATCGAATACGTTTTGAGCTTTCGGCTGTATTGCTTTTGAATATTGTTCTTGATAATAAGTAGCTGATTCAAATTTTTCTATATAGTTTTTTGTAAATTGATTGCTATTAACAAGCGGTGATAAACTAAATGTTTGAATGCTATAATAGCGTGTAGGCACTGGATTTGCAAATCGCTGTTCTGTTTCAATAACTTTATAGGACTTGTACAATGACGGTTTCCATACAAATTCAGATGTATCTAATTGCGAAGAATCTGGTTTTTTATTTTGTGATGCATAATTTTGTTTAGTGTAAAGTTGTGTATCGGAATTATTATCATGTGTGTAGTAAATATATGTTGTATTTATGTTACTGTATTTGTGTATATCATAAATGTTATTAACATAGTGATGTGCATCAATATTGTATAAAAACGTATTTGGTAACTTATTGTCTACATGCTTAAATATTGTTTGCGAACTAAAAACATCTTTTTTAAATACTGATTGCAAACCAATAGTTAGATTGCGCGATGATGGAATTAAGCTGTAGTTATAATAAACAGATCCAAGATAAATTGTTTGATCTGGTATATTTGCTCGTATATATGTATTAGATTGTCCGCGTATAGAATTGACTATTGAGTCTCTTGCATTTTTAGCATCAAAGGTATATTTTTGCATGTTTGACAATATTGGATGTAAAGTATTGCTAACAAATTCATCAAAAGACAAATCAATTGTTTTAAATGCAGATAAATTTTTTGGCAAAATAATTTGTCCAGTTCCTATGTATATATTGTTAGTGTTTATTACAATACCTGATGAAAATTGATATGCATCTAAATACGGCTCAATAATTGATATTTCATTGCCAAACATGCTATTGTGTATTATATGTCTGTTATGCCATAAATCAGTATCTGCAACATTACCCGCTGAACCAAGTATTAAGTATAAGTTTTCATATAAATGCAATAAATATACTTTATCGCCAACTTTATATGATACATACGAATATTGACTAAAATTGTTTGCATGTGGTAATAGTGATAATGGTACACCTGATACAATTTCATTTACGCTTGGATACAATAACTGAATTCTATACAAACCGTTTAATGCTTGCGGTATTTGTGTTACACTTAATTTACCATCTGTTTGTTCATATGCAACAATAACACCAATAGCAACTTGATTTTGCATAGTACTTAGTTACTATAGTAGCAGCAATTTAATGTATTTACCTATTCTAGACTTAGTTGAAAATAATGCGGTTGATATAACTGATGATAGTTTTATGCAAGCATTACATCTAATTATAACAACGCTATATTTACCTAAAGGCTCAATACCAAACTTACCAGATATTGGTTGCAGCTTATATAACTATCTGTCTACCTTAGATATGGAAAAATTTAATTTGCAAGTATTTTATTCGGATTTACAAACAACTGGTGCATATTTAGGTTATTCAGAAGAAGCAATACAATTAGCACAGGTATTAGTTGAAACAATTGATATACAGGATAAATACTTATATGTAACATACGATAGCTACAATAAACCACAATATTTTACTTATGATGTTTTACAAGAATTACAACCAACAAATGTTAAGCTAGTTAAAACTGTAACTATAAAACTTAATATAGGCTTAGAGTTAAATGTTATTATACAGTAAAACATCAGTTTTAAATGCGTTTTAATTACATACTATTTAATAAGCAACAGTTTATTCAATTATACCCATCAGAGCAAATTCTTGATACTATAAAACAGGTATTTGCGGAAATATTTAGTTGTATACCTGCATTTAATAACAAAGATACTGGATATAATGCTTTATCAAAAGTATTTTTTGTAACAAGTAGCTTTAACAGTATTTTATCAATGCATAAACAGCTATTAGCAAATGGTATAAAAGCTCCTTATGCAATTTTCTATAATGATACTTTGCAAGAACAATATAATACTCAGTTTTTATCAAATTTCAATGGTATTGGCTTTCCAACAAAAGTTTTAGAATATGAGCATTTAGATATAGCATATCCATCTGCATATTTACAGTATACATATCCAGATGCATCAATTACAAATATAAGTTTAAAAAATGTAATCTTTACTGCAAATATATCTAGAGCAAATTATTCTATTGAATGTAACATTTTTGCAAATAGTTATCCAGAATTGCTTGATATACAATCTGTATTAACAAATATAGTTGTACTAAATCGTTATCATTTTAGATATATTGTAAGCAATCTTTATATACCTAACTACGTTGTCGTTGAAGCAAAGGATATTTCATTTACAACAACATTGAATCTTGGCAATCAAAATCTTGTTGGCAAAAACTATTACTATATACCTATTGCTATACCTGTTTATTATAAGCTAGCATCAATACAGCCTGCAGTACAACCTTTTATTGATACTGAACCACAAGAATATAGATTGCAATGTAGATTTGAATTTGATTTAGGTGTAATTAATTCATGCAATATTTATTATAGCATACCAATTAAAGGTGTTAGTGTTTATTTTAGTGTTAATACTGTATCTGCATCAAAAATTGTACAAGAAATAACGCAAAAAAGTATTACGTTATATATTAATGCATATTATCCAATCAACTCATATTCATTTACAGTTCATGATTTTGTTTATGATCCAATATTATATACAACTAGTTATACTGCACGTAAAGATGAACAGTTTTATATCTATATTGACAAGTATCTATCATTTAGCTATGAAACCGTTACTGATGTTAATAACAATCCAATTACAACTGTTTATGTTAATGATGCATTATATCCTAATTCACGGTTAGTATTTTCATATAATACACAACCACAAGATATTAATTCTGGTACTTATGTTTATAACAATGATTTAATTATTCCATTCTATGCTAGTGCAACTGATACTGAATGGAATAAGCTGCTAAATTACGATGGTAACAAACGTGTATTTATAGTAATTAACATAGATAACGGACCTGGCAACAACTTTAACAGAGATTTTGCAGTATTAATTAGTAGATTAAAGCAAAAAACTAATTTCTTTGTATTAGGTTATGTTTATAGCTCTTATGCAAATAGATTGATAAATGCAGTTAAGTATGATATTGATAATTGGTTGCTATTTTATCCTTTGCTTGATGGTATATTTATTGATGAGGTATCTACAACAAATTATAGTTATTATGAAGATTTATACAACTACATTAAAACAAGAGAGAATCGAATTGTAATATTAAATCCTGGAACAAATGTTTCTAATACATATTTTAACATTGCAGACAAAATAATTGTATTTGAAGATTCATTTAACAGCTTATTTAGTTATACATATAGCTATACAAACATAAATGGATATAAAGCATGTGCTATAGTTTATGATATACCAACACCATCAGATGCAGCTTATATACGATACAAACTAATAAATGAACATAACATTAGATGTTTATATTTAACAGCATACAATAACAACATAGCATTATTTAAAATTCCGTCATATTTGCAAATACTTTAATTTTTTGCAAAAAAAATTAAACTTGTATCCAAACATAAGAATTTGTAATGCTATTGTAAACATTATCTAAGTCAGCAAGAGAAGTAGCAGATTGTAAAGCATTTATAGTTGCATAGTAAATAGATTTAATATGTTCAACTTGTGCTGTTCTTACTGCTATTTTAGATAGTTGTATTAATGCATTTGCTGGATACATAGAATAACTTGTTACAAGATTGGTAACTAATTGATCAAAGTAATTTTTTGCAGCTACAATCAAATCATCAACAGAAGCATAAGAAGATCTTGCTGTAGTAGAAAATTCAATAATTGATTTTGCTATATTAGCTATTATTGCAGATAATTCAGCTTCAGGTGCTGTCATAGAACGTAATAAAGTTGTGTATGTAATATAATCTGCTAAATCGCTTTGTTGCTTTACTGGTGGATAATATGAATGTATCCAATTTGTTATTACATTAGGAAGCGATTGTAAATACATTTGTTTCTTTTCTGCTAATTTTTCTGCTTCTGTTTTAACACGAACATTTCCATTTGCATCAATAATTAAATCTTCAGGTTTTTCTGCAACAATAACTTGATAATCTGTAGTTTCAAGTGGCGGAATAACACTAATAACTGTATTATTATTTACATCTTTATAAACATAAAATTCCATCATTCAATATTGTTCGTAATTTTAGATTTTCTGCCACGACGTTTAGATTCTGTTGTTAATTCAGATGTTGTATCGCTAGTATTAGCATTATTATCTGAATCATATTCGCTTTGCTTAGTTGTTACAATATTATACATTTGTAGAAAATCTGTGAGCAAACCTAATACTTTTATGTTTAAAGATTCAAATAATTGCTTAATATGCTGTGCATTACAATAAACATAAACGCGTATATTTTGTTGTATTAAATCTGATAACATTTGTTTGTAATTGAAATCTGGTTCTTTATCACTTGCATATAAAACATAAATTATATCGCCTGCTTTGAAGTTTATTTTAGTACTTGTTTGTTTGCTTATATATGTATTATTAGCAAATACAATTAAATTGCCAGGCAAATTATTAAATTCTTGTTGTATTGTTGTAACATCATAGTATATTGAAGGTGATTGTAATACAATATCTTTTAATGTTGTAAAGTATACTCCTTGCTTTTGTAATATATTATGCATATTAGATGCTGTTTTTTAAATAACAAATGCAAAAAAATTACACACCACATTCAATCTTACGTATATTAGGCATTAACATTTCACGTAATAATAAAGCACAATTATCAAAAGACGGTGATAATTCAGGATATGTAAATACATGCTTAAATTGAACAGTTATACGTGCTAAATCTTGTGCATCAACCTGAAATCCTATTGCTTCATTATCATTAACACTTAATGGATAAGCACCAAGCAATGTTTGTTTAAATACTACTGCAGATAAGTCAGGCGAAAAATCATATAAATATATTGTAGCTTGTAATTGAGGAATTTGATAGTTATAAGATCTAGATGTTTGATAATCAAATATTGTTGTTGCCCATTTTAAGAAAAAGTCTCTAACAGAAGGATTTCTAGTTTCTATGAATTCTAATGTTGTAGTATCAGGTTGATTTTGTAGCGGCATACCATAAACTTCTCTATTACCATACACTCTACCTTCAGGATATATAACAGGATGCTCATTATCCTGCTTAGAAATCATTCTTGCAGCAAGTTGTAATGCAATGCCAACTACACCGCCATACTTAACAATATATTGTCCAAGAGGATTTGCTTGATTCATTAATGCAGGTGGTATTTCAATAAATGCAGCACTAAATATATTCGAAGCTGGTATTAAATTAGGCATAAGAACTGATGCTATATAACCTTGACCGCCAGGTACAAATGGCATAAAATATCTGTTGTTTATAGTATGCTGCTTAACTAAACAAAACTTATGAATAGATTAGATATCAAAGCCATTCTCATAATATTATACTATAGCTTGTTTGAAAAGTATCCTGATGCAACTATACTTGACGAATTAGAAACTGCTGGTTTTAATAAAATAGATCTAACAAAGACAATAGTAAATGTTCTACTATTACTTGATAACAATCCATACAACCTACCATCATATAATACAATTTTTAACGTGTTAGATGATGTTACATTTATTGCATCTTTTAATAATATAGATACAGAAGATATGATTAGAGTTAATGAATTGCTGCAAAATGATGAACTAGTTAATTACATTATAGAATTAACAACTGAAAAGCAATTGCAAACTGAATCACTTGATATGTTTATTTATAATCTTGAAGCACAGAAAATAAGCGATGAAAAAATTCTTGATGCAAAATATAGATTTGTTATACATAAACATGATGCAAAAAGAGCTGGTACGCATTATGATTTAAGAATAGAAATTGCAAAAGATTTTGTTTATTCAATTGCATTTAGATATAATCCGTTAAACAAAGATAAAGCAATGGGAATTGTACAACCAATACATACATCACAGTGGTTAACATTTGAAGGTGAAATAGAAGAAGGTTATGGTGCAGGAAAATTAACTATTATTGCACAAGGAACAGCTGTATTTTATAAGTCTGATGATACAATTATTATAAAGCTGTATAATGTTAAAGATACTAAGATATATCAATATGCAGTTGTTAAGCTTAAAGACAAAAATAAATTGCTGTTTGTTAAAACATCAAAAGAATATAATGAACATCCAACAGTTAAAGAAGTAAATGATTACTTGTTACTTGAAGCTAATGAAAAAATAGCACTATAATTTTTTTGCAAAAAAAATTATTGAACATATATTGTAACTGCTATACGTTCAATTTCTCTTGCATATTTAACTCTGATGATAACTGGTAATACATTTTGATTTATATATGTTTCGTCTTTAACTATAACAACATCATATTCAGTTATTAAACCTTGCTGTTGTCTTGGTTTAAGTATAACTTGTTTAATTTGATTTGCAACACTATCCCAGTCAAATGTTTCTAGTTGATGTAAATATTGCTTTAATAGTTTTTGTACCTCATATTTTACATCAATTAAGTCTTCAACAACATACATCCATCTTAGCATTGTAGCAGTTGCAACAGTTGTTCTATCCAGATCTGTATAAATACCATAATCAGCATCATGTATTGCATAGTTAATACCGTATAAAACTAATTGATCACGTTCTGCTATTGTATATTTTCTTGGTAAGCTAATTGCATTGGAATGAGTTGCATTTAAAACTCCTGCAAATGGTAATGGACTATAATTACCTGCTCTAAGTTTAACTAAATCTCTAGCAACAAATGCTATTTGAGGCCATTTTTGTCTATAGCCATATAATAAACCATCAATTTCAGAACCATATGCAACAACTAGATACGAGTTAAAGAATTGTTTTGATGCAATCTCTGTACGATTAAATGGATTATAAATTGGTGCAACATTTGCTATTAATAAAGCACCAGTATTAACAAACCATTTGCTTAAAACATAATCATGCAAAGCAGATTGTACAGTTTGTATATCATTAACTGCAAATCTTCCATAATCTGTAGGATCAAATACATATTTTACAAATGGATAAGTTTCATCAAGTAAAGCATAAATTGGTTCAGCTAAATATGCAGAAGATGAACCAGTTAATCTGCTTATACCATATACTGCTTCTTTTACTAATTGAGCAAATACCCTATAGTTAAATTTACCATTTGCAGTAACTAAACTACCATTTGTACCGCCACTTAATTGCAATATTGAATTATTCACTGTATAGATAATGTCAAGTGATGATAATGTTAATGAATTTGATGGAGTTGCAGTAGTTAATGAAGTAGGTGTTAAATTATCAGGTCTATGCATATATTCTATAACATAACTTGTTGCACTTATACCAAGCATACCATTTAGTACAGCACCATAATTCAATTCATTAAAGTTGTATTTGAGAATGTTGCTGAGACGTTCTGTTGATAATTGTGTTGATATACCTATCATATCATAATTTGGTTCAAAGGAGACGTTTGTTAGTGTATATATAGTTGAATCATTGTAGCGAACATATAAATTAACATTACCAAATTGGCTTGCTGGTGTAAAATGTAAGCTCATATTATTGTAATAAGGTCCATCACCAGAAAATTTTATAATATCAAATGCAACAGGTCCAGTTAAACTTGTTGCCATTATATCTCCAAGTGGTAATTCTTTACCAATTTGAGTACTATCATAACAATATTGAACAATAAATGAACTGGCAGATAAATAACCTGCTGCAAGAGTAAATATATATCTGCCATTGGCATCTGTTATAGGCGTATTTGTTGCATCAGATTTAACTATAAACGCTATTGCTAGATTAGATTCTTTTGCATCATATGGTAATAATCTAATACACAGGGCATTTGCATAATGTGACCAATAATATGCATAAATAGCAGACCAAGGATATTCAAGTTTTGGTGCACCAAATGTATCAATAAATTGTTGCGGATTTGTTATAAATACTATTTCATTTGCAGGTCCTTTATCAGCTGCTATAAAGAATAATGCATTATATTTATTTGGATGTGCTACATTTGGTAATGGTTCTGCAACAACTCTAATATATACACCTGGTGCAACATGAAACGGTACAAAAGCTAAATCTGCAAGATTCATAAATGAACGCTAATTTTTAACATATGCCGAAAAACAAGCTATGCTAATATTTTGTAACAACAAATTAATGAACATTAGTACAATAGCAAAACAACTAGAAACATTTTTTAAACAACAACCTGATTTATTAATGTATGCATTTACAGATGTAATTGATGGTATTTTTAAATTACATGATATTAAAGTGCATACAAAAACAATGAAAATTAATACATTGATCTATAAGCCTGTTGATAATGTAGAAGTTTATATTACAGCTATGGATTTAAACGGTAATGTCAAAGATCAAAAAATTGAATATTTTTATGTACATTTTGGTTTAAATGGTTACAAAATAACATATGATACAACAACAAATTATTACAAAGTAGATTTACGTGAAAACAAATCATTTATTGTTAGCAATGATGCATCACTTGTAGTATACAACAAACGTATAAACAAAATAATAAGATTAACACCACAACTTGCTATAAAAAATAAAGAGCATTTGTATTTCCTTGTTGATGCATCACTTGTTCAAAATTGCGAATTATATAACGATCGTTTAGCTTTAATTCCACTAACTGCATTTAGTTTTGAAAAAGTAAAAAATGTTACTATGTATGATTTTAGTTTTGCAGATAAAGAATATACTAATTTTCAAATAGCAAATGGTATTTTTGTTGTTGATACAGTTGTTGTACATGCATTACATACAGAAGAAGCAAAAAAAGAAGCAAGAGAAAAAATGTTTTTATCAAAAGTATTAACTGGTTTAGAACATGGTGATGCAATAACATCTAGTATTGGTAAAAATGCAGTATTTGGCTTAATTTATGGTTCACTTGATCCAAAGCTTGTTAATTATAAACCAAAAAAGCTTAAAATTGATGTTTCAAAAGTAAAAACAAAAGAACAATTGCTTGAATTACTTAAGCAAGAAAAAGAATGGTGTGTTTATGATTACATAGGCAATAAAACAGTTGGACAATTGCTTATTGAACTAACAATTAATCAAGTACTGCAAAATAAAAAGTAATTTTTTTGCTGTAATCAACAGAAATGAAATATTACTTTAAGCTTGATCAAACTAAAACATTTAATGTTTATCTTGAAGCCGAATATGTTATTAAATACAACGATTCGCCAACTAAAGGTTTATTAATAGATACGTATATACCTTTGCCTAATCCATATGTATTTCAGCAATATATGAAAAAAGAAATTACATATATTTGTCAACCAAACAAGATTTATTATAGAGTTATGATTGCAAGACATTGGCCTAAAACTGTACGAGAAGATCATATGCAAATACTATTGCCATACATTATACCTTATCAAGAGTACAGATTTAAAGGAATTAGAGATATACCACCAGGTAATTTTACAATAGTTGAAAGAGGCACATTTAGAATTTTTGATTTGTTTATACAAGGTTTTTTCTTTGTTTACATTATAGGTTTTCAACGAAAAATTGGTACATTAAATAATATTGCAAGAGGTTCAACTTATGCTTTATATTTAGATAGAGATAAATTGTTTGATATGTCAACTATCAAACTTAAACAATGGAATGTAGAACCTATTTATTTACGTATGCAGAAAATTAAAACGGGATTGCCTATCTATAAGTATTTTGATAAACAGCAGTTACTAACAAACAGACATTTTGCACCACTATTTGGTATACGTAGAGTGCAGTATGAAGAGTAAATTTTTGCAAAAAAACAAATTAGTAGTTAACCCAAATTTGCCATATAAAATCATATAGTATATTTTCGTTTTTCATTAGTGGACTGTTAAATGCAATATATGCTAGAATTGGATATGGCTTTACATTGTTTGTATCTGACCATGCCGTTTCACTCATAACAAAATATTCTGGTAATCCAACAAGTGCAATTTCTGAGAAAACTGTAAATGTAGTTGATGTTGTACCAAGATATGGATTTTCAACTTTACGTATAACGTTATTACCTATTGTTATAGATGGTGATAAATCATGTTCTTTAAGGCTAAATCTATATTCAATTCCATTTGCATACAAATAATTACCAACCGTTATGCTATAAATTTTTTCAACTAATGCATATTGAATACTACCATTTATTGCAGAACGATAATATTCATTTATTTTGTCATAAATAACAGAAGTGCTTAAGATTAATGGTACAGCAAGTTGACCTGGCCATGGATCTGTTAATGAGCTATACATGTCCAAATTAACTAAGCAAACTTTATTATTGCTAATTTCAAAACCTGTTGCTCCATACTGTAAACCAATTGCAAGATATTTATCTCTTATTGCATCAAGAATAAACGATATTGATAGTGGATTATAATTCATATATTGACTTGGCGCATTTAATAAGCAATTAAACATATTTGCAACAAATTGTGGCATAATCTTGTTATGATAAGTTATAGATTCAATAATATTGCCAGTTTTATCTTTTTTGTAAACAATAACGTTTTGATAAACATTATCAAGTATAGACAAAATATCCTTGTAATACATTTTAAAGCAGTTACAACAAAAACTAATAAAACCAAGTTATTGCTTAAACAAAAAAAATTAATGTTGTTTACTATGCTTAATGTATGCAGTGATGAATGCTTCAAATTCGTATAAGTATAAATCGGTAAATTGTATATACATAACAGGCAATTGTATATCTGTTAATGCATATGGAATTCCTCTATTTGCTTCAAAAACTAACACTAAATCTTTGTTACCATACATAGTTTTATAGTGCAACCAAATTCGTTTTGCTTCATTTAAAACTTTAAACAAGTTGTTATTAAAATTCAATCTACTCCATTTTTTGCATTCAATAACGAGGTTAGGCAAATATACTCTATAAATGCCTAAATCTATATCGCCTAATTCATATTTTGCAATACCTGAAAATGGAGATCGTTTAACACTTAATGCATTCTGATTATTTTTTGCAATTAGCTTGTTGCAATACTTATCAACAATTTTTGCAATTTTTTCTTCAAATCGTTTTCCTTTATTCTTATTGTAATTAGACATCAAAAATTGATTAACAAAACGAATTAAAAATGTATTTTGGATGGCTATTTAAGTTTGTTCTAAGCAGATGGAATCTAATTGGTTTAGTTGTAACTATTTTCAGTACAGGAATATTAGCATTCAAATATCATAACTTAAAAACTAGCTATGAATCATTAAATAAACAATACAGTTTATTGCAGCAAAATTATAAAATTTGCAAAGATAACTTAGATATAATAACACAAGACTATAATAAACTAAAAGATGTTTATGCAAAAAAATTACAAACATGTTATAACACAGTAAAAAAGACTCAAGATTCATGCTTAAACAAACTATACAATAGAACAATAAACGATTTAAAAATTGATAAAGAACTGCTAAATAATCAGCGTAATTATAAGCCAACAGGTGATAAGATTTTAGATCAATTAAATACTATGTTTGATAACTTTTAATTTTTTTTGTGCTACTATAAATTTTTTACATGTAATAGATAACGTTTACTATCGGTGTAGTTCGCTCTATAATTGCAACTTTTTCTCTAACAATACCAACTTCTCTGACATCTATAACAGTAACTTTTTTACCTTTGTATGCTTGTTCTTTGTTTTTAATGTAGTTGCTTGTTAGATAAGGATACTGTCCATTCTTTGCAAATTTGATAAATATAGCATTGATAAGTTCAATATCATCTGTTTGCAATTTATGTAGGTATGATGAGTTTGTTGTTTTATAAGTTATATCACAAAGTAATTCTATATTTAGTGCTTCAGTTGCTGAAACAAATTTTTGCAAATTGTATGCATAAATTAATGAGGGTTTAAATACTCGCAATGTATAATTATTGCTTAGTTTTAAATCATAAGCATAATCATTTATAATTCCTATTCTGCATACGATTTCACTAAAACCATCTAATGTTTTTGCAAGAAGTTTATATGATGCATTTGTTTTAATCGGTTTATAATAATCTGTAACAAAAACAAGTTTATTAGTTGCATCAACTGTTGTGGCAATAAGTATTTGTACAGCTTTAAGTGGCATAATTAACATATTGGTTTGTTACTTGTAAAACTTGAAATGTACTAATTGTATATGCAAATAGTAAAAAAATAACTGCTCAACAATTAAATCATTAAAAAACAGCAGATCTTATGATAACTTTACTAATTCAGTATATGCTAATTTACCTGCATATAATTTACTGCAAAGTTAAAAAAACTATGCTTAAAATATTTGGAATCAAATTTGATGAAAATAATTATGATCTGAATGCAAACTTAAAGCTACTAAATCTATATATCAAAAAACAAATTGAAATTAACAACATGTTTTTGCAATTGCATCAAACAAATCAAAAAACCTTTGAAGATATATATGAACAATTAAAAGCGTTAAATGATCAGCTGCTTAATCTTAAATTGCAAATTACAAAATTACAAGCTGACGTTCAAAAGCAAAAAAAGAGAATAATGCTTTAATTTTGTATACTACAATAAATTCTTCTTTCTCATGATTCTTTCAACTTCTTTAGAAATATCTTTACGTACAAATGTATTTGTAGTCGGATCATATACTTCGATATTCTTGCAAATTTCTAAAAATTTGTATCTATTTTCTTTTTCAAATTGTTCCAATTGCTGATACAACTCTATCATGTCAGGATTTGGAAATAGCCTTATTAGTTCTTCTTCGAATCTAGCATCGTAACTTGAAGCTCTAATTACTGGAACTAACCCACCTTGCAACCATTGTTTAAATGTAAACACTGGTTCTTTTTCAATACCATATTTTAATGCTAAATCTATATATGTATCAATCTTTGAAGTTATATCTTCAACAACATTTTTTGCTAAGTTGATTCTAATAACTCTATCTGAAATAAAGTAAATTTCGGGCATCAAATATGTAATATTGGAATTCTCAATATCGTAATAAAGTGAACGAACAAATACATCTGTTAGTTTGCCAAATTTGTTATCACAATCTAAGCACTCAATATAATATTTGTTTGATTTATGAATAGCATAAGTAAATCTAGCATCAATTAACTTAATTTGAAAATCTTTAACGTCTATAATTTCATTTGCTTGATCAAATCTAGTAATTCTAACAGTTGAACCCAAAATTGTAAATCCTATGTTGTTAACACGGTATATTATGCTCATGATTAATAATTTATAGCGTTTTTTTGTACAACTTGTTAAAGCAGTATTTGTAAATTAAAAACTATGTTAGGATTGGAAACTACAGCACAAAGTAAAATTCTTGAATTTCGCAAAAATATCAATATAGAAGCAGAAATTAAGAAACTATTGAATTGGATGCTATCTGTAACAGGATTTGAATTACGCGATTTTAAACTTGAAATAAAAAATGTATTGCTATCACATGGTATTACAGTTGTATATCAAGGCAAATACACAATATACAATCCATATTTTAATACTGAACATAAGTTTACATTTGTAATTCCAAAATTCATCAATGAATACTATATGCTAATAAATGGCTTGCGTTATGCATTTATCTATTCTTTTGTTGATAAAGCATTAACAAGATTTGGATCTGGTTCAACAGATGCAAAACTTAGTAATCTATATGTTAGAGCAGATATTCGTAATATATTTAGCAATAAGCCATTACAATACTGGGCTAAAAACTATTCTAACAATTTATTGAATTTCATCTTTGCATATTATTACATTGAAAAGAATTTACAAACATATGATGACATACTGTTGTATATTTTGAATGTTGCAAATATAAGTTACAAACAAATATCTGCATTACCAGATTATATGCAGAAAATTTTAAAGCAATCTAACAAATATTCAAAGTATCTAGTTTATACCATACCTGATCAAAACAATGAAAACATAGTTTACTTTGTTAATACAATACAGAATACAATTTATGAGTTACATATTATTAATGAATGGCAAAAAAGATTATTTGTTGAATTTAAACCAATTAAGCATTTGAATATGGAATTAGCATTGCTTAATAAAAAGACAATTAAGCAGGGCAAAAAAATTATTGTGTTTTTCAAAACTATATTTGATTTGTTTACTATGCAAATGCTTAATGTTAATTCAGTTGATGAGTTTGTTGAAAAATATCTGATACATGGTTATATTAAAACTGCAACAGAACAGTTAAAAGCATTTACAAATATTAAAACTAAACGTGTTATGATAAAACTGTTTCTATTGCATCCGCTAATTAGACAAATAATGCGTATTATTTATGAATACTATTTGAATAAAGGAGAAACACTTGCTAGAAAGCATAGCATAACATTATCAATCTTACATAAAATTTTGCAAATTGAATTAGCAGAGGATAAAATTAAGAATCCAATTGCTGAAGTTGCTTTAAATTCAAAAATTAGCTACATTAATAAATTTGCATTAAAACGTAATAGTCAATCAATAAGGCTTGTTAATAATATGCTTGGTGTTTTAGATGTAGTAGCAACACCAGAAACTAAGAAAGTTGGTTCAGTTAATTGGTTGGTTTTCGGTTATGATGGCGAAATTGAGTAAATTTTTTGCGCTATAAGTAAATTACAATTTATGGTTAAAACACAACAACAACAGCAACTACTTAATCCAATCAAAATATTTGGACCTGCTTTATTAACAACAATATTTCAACGATTCAATGATACTAATAGATTGCAAATGGCAAATAATCATGTAAGACAAGCATTACCATTATACAATGCTGATATACCAATTATACGTTCTGGATATGAATCAACCATTGCAGAATATGCAATAACGTTTTTCAAAAGAGCAAAACAAATTAATAAACTATCAAATGTTTTAATTGAAGTTGATGGAAATCTTAATTTTTACAGCCCATTTATGAAGTATGAACATGGTATTTTATATGATCCATTGCAAATTGAATTAATACCACAATTACTTGATAAAACATTAAAACCTGAATTAAAGTTTGGCAAAAATGCTTTAGTTGCTTATATGAATTACTATGGTTATGTATATCAAGATGGAGTAGTAATTTCAGAATCTTTTAGCAAAAAACTATCATCATTACATATACAACAGTATAACGTAAAGATTCCATATAATGCAAACTTTAGAAATATAAACAACGAAGATGTATTGCCAGAACTTAACAAAGAATATACTTGCTTAATATCGTTTGATTACATTGAAAATTTTGTACAAAAGCATTATGAACTTAATATTGAACCATCTGTATTAATAGATGTGCAAATATTCTTACTACCAAATGCAGTAATTAAAAATCCAATACTTGCAAACTACATTAACAAGTATTACAAACCAGAACTACAAGAGAAAATTAGATATATTGGTTCAGAAGAAATACTACCAACAAAAAATTATCCTGTAGTAATAAAATTTGTAACTGCAACATTTAAACCTGCACGTGCTGGAGATAAAATAGCAAATAGACATGGCAATAAAGGTGTTATATCAATTGTTGTACCTGATGATGAAATGCCTAAACTTCATGGCAAAATACCAATTGATTTAATCTATTCAACGCTATCAGTTCCAAGCAGAATGAACATAGGTCAATTAATGGAATCATTACTTGCAAAAATAACTAAAAAAATTGAGTTTACATTTAAAGCAATATATCCTAAAAACAAAGTTAAAGCTTATGAAATACTTGCAACATTTTTAAAAGAGACTGATAAACGTACAGCATTTCATATAATCTATGACAACTTAATAAAGTATGATGATATTGTTTATCCGCTTATAAACAAATATGGTTTATCAATAGTGCAAATACCATTTAATGATTTAACGCCTAAAGAAATACTAACTCTTGCAAAAAAATACAATGTTTCAGAAAAAGAAACTGTAATTATAGATGGTCATAAACAGCAAGTTAATGTTGGTTATCAGTATATACTAAAGCTTGAACATACTGCATTAAGCAAATTTACGGGTGAACATATTGGACATACAACTTTACAATCAAATGGACAAAGATTAGGTGAAATGGAAGTTTGGAATATTCTTGCTCATGATGCAGAAGATTTACTACATCATTTGTTTAAATATAGAGCAGATAATTTTGCAAGCAATATTAACTATTATTGCGATTATTTAGGTTTTGAGTGTATTAATTTACCAGTATACAACGTATTTGATATTTTCATGCAAACATTAGATTTACCAATAGATATACAGCTTTAAATATAGTTTTTTTGCATATAAACAAACACGATAAATTAAATAGCATGGTAGAGTTTACAATAAGCTGGTTAACAATCGATGATTTGCAGTCGTTTATTGAATTCGAAAAAATTACAGTATTCAATAAGGAATTTGTTGCATTTAAAATTAATAATGAAAAAATTGCAATTCACGAAAACAATTTCATATCTATTTACAAGCCTAATTCAAAACCAAAATTGTTATTTAGAGACGAATACTATGTAACAATGTTATTGAAGGGCATAAGCGGATTTGATATTCAACTTGCACATGGTTTAGCGTTTATTAAGAGATTAGGTGCAAACTCTCCATTCAAACAAGGCATTTATGAAATTCTACTTGTTAACAATTCAACAATACTATATTCAAAATTGCTAACTAAAAACTATTCAATTATAGACAAAGAAGCTTTTAATGAATTTAAGCAAACAATAAACATTTCAGAATTGAATTACGAACATTATGTAAACTTGTATAAGCAATTAAAAGATCTAAATGCAAAGGATAATTTAATTGAAGCACATTCAACTAATATTGAAACATATTTGCTAACATTAAAGCAAAAGATTGAAAAAGGTAAGCAGTTGGCAGCATTACGTAAGAAACTAGCACAACAAAATGAAGAAGCAATAAATGTAACAAGTTCATATTCTGAATTAGATTTCTAACAAACAGCATTAAAAACATATTATATTTTTTTGCTTTAACAAATGATTTAAATTACTTTTTATGTTTACAGGAGATCAACGGTTAGATCATGTGCTCGCATCAATTATTCGCAAATTTCCACAGTTAATTACAATTATTGCAAACATAGAATTCATTGTTAACAAAAATGCACAAGAAATTAACGGTAAAACCTATATTAGCAATAAAGACATTGATGAATCCAAACTTATTGTTGAAATTAACTACAATTTAGGTGCAAATAATTATAAGAACAAAACAATGAATGATATTCTAGAACATATAGTTTTGCATGAATTGATGCATATTGTAGATAAACATTATATGCTTAAAGAAATTGCTAAGAATTTAGAGTATGTTGATCAAAAATTGTTAGTTATTGCAGCAGAATATGTTGTCGCAAGATTACTGCAACATTATGTTTATTCATATGATGATTTATTTGATTACGAAAAATATTATTTGCAAACTGCAGAATTAATTTGTCCTGAATTAGCTTCAATGCAAATTGATCAAATTACACTGATTAATATTTATGAAATGCTACAAAATAAACAAAAACAATTGAAAAAATTACCAAAGCATAATTCATTGCAAAAACTTATTGAAGAAATTATGCAAAAAGGTAATTCCAATCAAAATTCTAATCAATCAGACAGTCAGCAAAATAACAATTCTAATCAAGATTCAACTTCAAGCAATTCAGATAATTCAGATGCAAATAATACTAATAACAATTCTGAAAATTCTAGTTGTAAACGAAATTCTTGTTGCAATAATAGCATTGATCATTTAATGCAGCAAAATAGTAATAATAATCAAGATTCAAGCAATATAAACAATAACAATAGCAATAATTCAGATCAGCATCAACAAATACAAAACCAAAATAATGGTAAACCAGCAGGTATTAATCGTGGAAATGATAATTACAAAACATTTATTTTGCCAGATGCCAAAAAAATTATACAGGACACAATTAAGCTTAGAAAATTAGTGTTTGATAATTTCAATCCATTTACAGTTGAGAAAGAAATTCTTGATCCTATTGCAGATTTGAAAAGCAAATTGCTACAAGAATTACGTATTAAAAATACTTATGACTATTTTGTGCATGATTATATTACAAAACCAGATTTTGAATATTTCATACCAAGCATTACAACAAGAGTTAGAAAAGATGATTATATACTTATTGTTGATGTATCTGGTTCAATGGCAGATTACATAGAAGATTTTATACAATTTGTACTAAAATTGCATAAGTACATTAGAAAGATTTATGTTCATGATTATGAATTAGTGCAGGTTATTGATATGAAACAACAAAAACTTTTAAATAATAGCAAGATTGATATTAATATTTCTTGTGGTGGAACAAGTTTTATTCCAGCATATACAACAATAATTCAAAACAATGAAACAAAGTATAAAATTTTGCATGTTACCGATTTATATACAAATTATGAAGACTTTAATTTGATCCGTAATTTCAAACAAATAACCTATTTTGTTATTAAAGATGAGTATGATAAAGATGCAGTTAAACATTTGGAATCATTGCAATTGAAAAACTATAAAATTGTTGAGTATGAGTTAGAAAAAATTAAAACAGCTTAAACAATTACAAGACAAGATCTAACTATAGTATTCTGGTATTTTTTTGTTTCTGACAAAACACATATTATTTCTGAAGGTATGATTAGTTCTTGATAGAATAAATACCAGAAATGAAATTCTGTTATACCAAATGCTTTTTTATACGTTTCAACAATGATATGTTGTATTAAATTATATAAACTGTTTTCGCGTATATGTAAATGCATCAAAAACGTATACAAGTAAAAAACAGATGGCTTAAATGTTTCAGCTTCTTTAATTTTTACATTTGGTTTAAAATAGCAACTAAGAATATTGTCAATAGTATATGATGCTCTAGTTTCCATTTCATATAATTTTTTGTAGTTAATTTGATCAAGTAAATACTCACGTTCTTTGTCTACTATATCAGCTAACGCAGAATAGAATTTTTGCCAATAATTATCAAATTTTTGTGCAAATTGGCTGCTGTTATTATAAGATGCATAATGTACAAATTCATGAATTATTGTATTGCTTAAAATAAACAAATCCTGTTCGGATAAGTTAAAAACATCTTTATTCTTGTAGTAATATAAATCAAGTAAAATTGTTATTTTGTTAGTTGATGGATCAAAATAACCTGCAACATGTGGTTTTGTAATAGCAAATGTATAACCAAGCAATTTAAAGATTCTTGTTATAAAGTTTGAAGATGCCATTATAACTTCTATTCTATTTTCAGCTTCAAGTTTGTTAATAATCTGTAATGCATCACTAAATTTGGCTTTTTCTAATTGTTCTTTAATGCTACTTAAATATTCTTCGCTTGATGTAAATAATGACTTAAGCAAACTTGTTTCAACTTGTATATTTCTAAACATATGCATATTTGTCGTTTGCAAATATACATTTTATTGCTGCATACAAAAAAATTAATCTTTTGTATGTTTTACTATTGAACCTAACAGTTTATCTATATTAGCTTTATATTCTGTACCACGAGCACCAGTATGCATTGATTTAAGCAATTTAGTATATAGATATTCTGAAATAACAGATGCAGCAGTTATACCTACAAGCTTTGAATTTAAAACAAATCTATGTAATTCACCAACACATCTATTACAAAACTTAGTTAAGCTATATGTACAATATAATGGAGAATATACTTCTAATGTTTTACCTTCATATTCTGCTATGTTTTCAGGTGTTAATAATACGTCTTTGCCATCAATTTTCGCATATCTATATAGAAACGATTTATTGATTTTCACAGTTAATAAACCTAATGGTTGACATTTTGTTTCAGGTTCAACATCATTTGCAGCAAGATAGACAAGTTGTCTAAACAAATAACCAGGTTGAGCAGTAAACTTAACTCTATCCATTATACCTTTTCTTGCTGCATTACCATAATTGTAAAATTCATCTCTGTCAACTCCTTCAGCAAGTGAACTTACAACTGGTTCATCAATATATTTATCTAATGCATTAACAAAATAACCTCTTGTTGTAAACATATTAACAATATTATCATATCCTCTTGCAGCACCAATTTTAGTTGCAAATAAAATTTGATTTTCTGGTTTACTTAATTCTTTATATTTTTCAATTGCTTGTTTACGTAATTCTTCAAATTGTTCTACACTTAGCTTTTTAGATTTTGGTACTTCAACATATGTAAAATTTGATAATGGCATAGATTGACCAACTAATGTTGCAAGTAAAAATCCTGTTTTCTTTAATTCATCTAACATCTTTGCAGCAACTTCATTTCCATATTCTTTTGCAATCATTAAAATAAAATCATTGATATCTTTTTTTGTTTTAAATTGTACTGTTATTGGCATTTGAATTAGTTGATAGTGGCTTGTTAACATAACCTTGCAATTTCTTTAAAAACTCTGCTTTATCTATTGTTGTTAATGGTAAAAACATATCTCTAAATAACGGTTCATTTATAGCATCAAAATTGCCTTCAAAATAAACTTTGTATTTATCATCACGTAAGAAAAATCTTCTATATGTTTGAAACGTAAATTGTAAATCTATTTGCTTTAGTTCTTGTGCTGCAACTTGTATTGACATTAATTGGCGTATTGGATCACTTGTTAATAAACAATTTAGAAACGTTATACCTGCAACTGGTATTCTAAGATCAGGTGTTACAGTTAATACTGTTATGTAAGCATAAGGCAATACACGTAGATAAGGTTTTCTGATGTCTAGAAATGAGTTTTTTGCAATTGTATTAATGAGTGAATAATAATATGACATGTATTTAGTAACAATTGGATGCATAAATTCGTATAATGTTACAGTTAAGTCACCAGATGTATTAATTTTGTTAAAAGTTCTGTATGTTGTGTTGTTAAGATCAAATTGTGAAAATTCAGCATCATGTAAATTAACATTTGTACTAATAGTTGCATAAGGTGTAAATAGTATAAAATCATTGTCGCTAATAGCAATAGGTGCTTGAGAATATGCATCAAAATCAAATTGTGGACTAAAAGTACTTTTGAAATCAAATGTATTTTGTGTGCTTACTAAAAATGATTCAATCATATATTTACCAAATCTTGCTGGATTAGGTGCAATAGATCTATCGTTTCTACTCCATTCTGTTAAAAGCATAACAAAGTTTGGAATATAAATATAAACAAACGTATAGTTTTGTAAATAAAATGCAATTTCAGTTAGTTTTTGTATAACTTTAAGCATATAATCTATATCAGTAACATTAGCTGCACGTTGTTGATTCTCTTGTAAAACTTTTTCATAAATTTCAGGTGGAACAATACCAGCCAATTCATTATCAACTCGATTATTTGTAGGCTGAATAATATTTTGTTGTTCTAGACGCTCAATAGTTTTATCTATATTATCAGGCATAGAAATACTTTCATCAACTAATTTACTTTGCGTGGTATAACTTGTTTGCTGCGATAAAAAATCAAATCCCAATAACTTAGAATTTGTTATGTTATACATTTAATGTTCGTTGCAATATACTTATACTTTTACATGCTTTACAATAATTGATAACGATTTATTACTAGAATGGTATCATAAATTTCTGCATTTTCAGGTTGTATACTTACATAACTTTTAAACTTAATATTTGTTAATGCAATAATTTTACGTAAAATGCTAGTGTAATTTTCTGCATACAATAGGCCATTCTTAAACAAAAACAATTTAGTTGTGTACTCAAATGTTAATAAACGCGAGAAATTAAATTTGCTTAAATCACTGATTATAACTGGTATATTGTTAGTTGCAATAAGAAATCCTATTTTGCGATTAGATAATTCTGCATCATTTGCTTCTAAAATATTATACTGCTTCAACATTTCTTTGTTTTTATGAACATTTGTTTTATAAAACGGATAGTAGTTAGAATCTGAATACAATAATGCAAAATAATATTTGTAATGTTGTACAATATTATTGAAAGTATTTTCAGCTTTAATCTTATTTAATAACTCTTGCAAGCTTGGACAAAGTTCACCCAGTTTAAAACTCATGCAAAATAATTTAAGATTGACGCAAAAAAATTATTACTTAAACATGTAAAATTTGTAGATGTAATTACTTCTTATTTTTATGTGTATGACAAAAGCAAATTAGAAACAAGGTTTGTTAATGTTTCAGAATCAGTGAATATAGATGGCAATTTATTTGCATTTAAATATAATGTAAACAATGACTTTCTAGTTTGACTATAGTAAATGAATTCATATTCATCATAATTGCGTAGTAACAATTGACATATATACTGTCTTGCATAAATATTGTAAAGTTGCATAGTATTGTCCAACGAATTTGTTGATGTTATAGATGTTACAGCAGCGTTTAACAAGTTATACAACTGACCAAAATAATCGTTTAATAAATTTGCATCTGTTATTGAACTAATCTGTACATTGAATATATCAGAACTAAATTTATTAGTTTTTGAAGTTAAACATGAAAATGTTGTTTGTTGCGGCAGCTGTAATTCATTATATACATACATTTGTAGTATATTGTTATACATTGAGTATACATTTAAATGTAATTCAGTAAAAGCTTTAAATGTAAACTCATAAATTAAACTGCAATTGCTTTTACTGTATGTGATAGTTATACTTTTGTAAGGATCGTAAAACAGTGCATCATTAGTATATTCAATGGCAAAAACGTTTAAATTTGTTAGTAATGAATGGCTAATATAATTATAGCGATAAAATTCACCTGATATAGATACAAAGTTAAATCCTATTGGTTGTAACACATATACTAAGTATTTATTTTGTCCGATACGAATAATAACTGGACCGCCAACTTTTACTTTTGTAAAATCAAATTTATAGTCTAACGTATTTGAATACACATATGTTAACTTTACAAGTGGTGGCACATCATATTCATAAATTACTCTGAAGCTATCATTTGATTGCGAATATAAATATGTATGAAAAGTTGCAAGACTATAATTCGATAAACTAATGTTTTCAATGATATAATTGTATAGTGTTTTGGATTGAGTTAAACTTTCAATTGTTGATGCATTATAAATTGACGTATATTTTGACAATACAACTAGTATATTGTTGTTTATATCTGATCGTGATATAGTTGGTTGATGCACAATAAATGCATATGAATCATATCTTGATTCGTTTGTAAATAATGGAACATAATAGCGTATAACATTCTGTGGTGCAAAAAGTTTAACATTGCATTGGTATATATAATCTGGTACAGTATATTGTGGAAATGTTGTTGTTGACAAATGTATTATATCAGATTTTTCAATTGTAAAGTTTTCTGTTGCAAGTTGATCATAAATGTTAATACCAAAGTTACCATATAAATGCATTGTATTAAATATTGTCCAACGATGCTGATTTTTAAGCAAATAATAATACATTAGCTCATTATACGATGTGTACAATGTTTGTATTGTAAACGATTTAATAACTGAGCCGTCTGGTAAAATATTTATTTGATTGTTATGATTGTTTTCAAGCTTTATAACTTGATATTCTGTATTTGCTTGATCTAATGCTTTCATGCCATTACTAAATACATAAAAGTTATTAGGCGTAAAAAATGCAAAAGCATTATAGTACAAATTGTAAACAGGATCAACATAATCTAGCATTGGATTATCAATATTCATAACATCCATAACAATACCTGTTAATTGATTTGATACAACATATGCATGCAAACCATACTTGTCATATCTATCTGCAATTTGTTTTAATGAATCTTTAGTATAATCATGATTTAGAATTAATGAAGGAAATGCATAGAAAAGTAAACCTGAATAGCTAATATAGTATTGATTAATGCTATTTACTATGTTACGCTGATATAATGCTTGATTTCTGTATATATTTACTGCTGTATAAATGTTATTGTTTTTAATTGCAACTATGTAATACAAATCATTTGTAATCCTTGTTAATGAGTTAAACATTTGCCTATAATATAAAGGATAGTTGCTAAAGCTATAGTATGAAAATAGGATATGCAAATGATACCAAAAAGAAGAATAGGAAAAAATTGATTGATTGTTTGCTTCAACAAATAAAGCACCTGGAATAGCAGCAACTTCCATATCAAGTAATTCCTTATATGAAGCTGATAATATAGAAAAAGAAGCCGGTATTATAGATTTCAAATCAAATTCAAGCTTATCAGATATTTTATTTAAACCTTCAAGATTTTGTTGTTGATGTGTTATAACAAAATCAAACAAGTAATTTACAAAATTCAATAGCATATCTTGTTGTTTTAGCGCAAAAAAATCAAGAAATAGTATATAAACATTTTTTTGTATTTGTTATATTTATTGCACTAGTTCAAGTATTTTCATCAATTCAGATGCAGTACTATATTGAATTAGTTGTTCAATTTCATCTTTGAAGTATTCTAATTGAAAGTAAATCATTTTTATTAGTGCAGATTTTTCACCGAATTCTTGCTGTAATTTGTATATAATGTTCATGAATTTTTTACCATCTTTTACAATATTTTTTGCATTGAAATTTAATACAAAGTAATACTGTAAGAATTTATCCTCAACATCGTTAGAATTCATGATCTTCTTTAGTGTTTTAAATCCTGGTTCATTTACTAACTCATCAAATGGTTTCAATCTATCAATTTTATCGATTAACTCCGCCAATTGCAATGCATACAAATGATAGGCTCTAGCAAATTTCTTAAAATGATTTTTATCTTTGTCAATATGTTGTTGAATTCTATGCCATTTTCTTGGATTAATTACATGAGTAATGGTTTTGTCTTCGTATAATGTATGTGGATTTGATCTAAGAAATATTGGAACATGTAATCCTTTACAATTATTTGCAATATAGTTGGATACTTCTTCTACAGATGGTTCCAAATTAACATGTATAAATCTTGAATAGAATGCATTATCTAATGCAACTACATAATCTTCAATAAAATTTGATGCAGCAATAACTCTTAGATTCTTAAATTGATATTTGCCTAATCTTCTTTCATTAATAAGTTCCCAAATAGCTGGAATTGTATTTGTTGCTTGAACTAATTCATCTAAGAATATAACTGAAATATTACCTTGTTTATCATTTTCAATTAATCTTGCAATGCGTTCATTAAAATATCTTTCGGTTGTTTTTGAATCTTTGTCTAATCCATATAATCCTACTACTGTAATTGGGTTTTCTTGTGACAATTTAAAATTCTCGAATACGATGTTATTTTTTTTGCAATAGTCTTCAATAATGCTTGTTTTACCAACACCTGGTAATCCCCAAATGAAAATAGCTAAACCATCATTCTCAATATAGAATTTAATTAGCTCTTTCAATTCCAGTATTGATACTGTTTGAGCGTATTTGTTGATCATGAAATATAATTTATTACGTTTACTTTTGTTGCTGTTGCATTAAATTTACTTAACGTGTAATTATGCATATAACAGTTGAACACTTACAAAAAACATTAAAATTTCTGGTTGAAGCATATAAAACTGAAGCAAAAAAATCAGATACTGATACTAATGAACAAAATAATAATCAGCAAACTGTTAATTTAACTGATACTGAATCTGATACAGATAATGAGTTTGTACAACAATTTGATTTTTCAGATGTAGAAGCAGATAGTACATCTGATAATAGTATTGCACAAACTAGTCTCATAACAGATGAACAGATAAAAGAACAAATTACGTATTTTTCGTTGCTTAAAAAAATTCGTGATATCATATTTATTTACTTGCGATTAAAAAACCTAATTATGAATCAGCCATCATATCTTGCAAAATTAAACAACGTTTACATAAATCAATTTTATGAACTTGAATTAATCTTAGAATATTTGCTTATAAATTTTAGAGCAATCGAGCCTGAAACCCTAAAAAAATATCTTGATAAAATAGAAAATTTTGTTAATGAACTTGCAATACAAATCTACGCAGAATTAAACAAAGTTTAATGAACGAATTCATATTTAGTTTAATTGAAAATGTTGAAGTTAAACAAAAGTATTTAATTGAAGAACAGAAACCAGAAATAATTGATACAATAGAAGGCATAAGCAAAGAAATAACTGCAAAACAAATTTTACCTGAAGAACAATTAGTTGCTTTAGAAACTTTTTCAACATTATTTAGAAAGAGAGAATCTGTAAATAATAGTTTGTTTAATGTTGGTTATTCATATAGCGACGATACAGTATTAAAAACATATACTGATTTAATCAGATACTACTTTAGAAGAATATTCAAAGAAGAAACAATCAATGATACTTATGTTTCTGCAGCAATTGAATCTTTAGTTTCTATTGCAGATGCATTATGTGAAAAAGGTTTGTTACCTAAGCATATACATTTAACAAGTTCAGAAGCAGATTTATTAATCTCAACTATTGAATCAGCTGTTAAAGTTAACTTAGAAAACTTTGATATTAGATCGTTTATGCAATTTGAATCTATACAATATAATGATATTGATGAACATGCAGCAAAGTTAGTACTTGATAGTGCAAAATTCTATATTATGTCACTAGATGCTTTATTTAATCTTAATAATGCATTGTTAAATAAAGATGCACAAGAATTATTAACACTATATATACATGAACGTAATGGATTATTTGACTATTTAATAGGCAAGTATATAACTCAAGAACTAATGTAATTTTTTTTGTTTATTCTGCAACAACCAAAAATGTTTTTAGAAAATCAGCTTGATTTTAACAGTATACAACAAATACTTGAACATAATGATTTTCTATTTCAATGCTACAATATAAATTCATATGCAACAAAATGCAATATCTACCTAAATTACAAATTGCCCGAAACTATAATACAAGTGCTTGAAACAATAGTACATAATTTTAATTTTTCAGTTCATGCTTGTCCAATTGTTAATAACTGTAAACTTAGATTAGTAATAACTATTGAAAAACCAGAAATAACATTAATGTATTTGGAACCGCCTGATAAGCGAGATATAGAGCATATAGTTTATATCATGTTTCATGAACTTGAAGATTTATTTCCCGTTTTATTTACAAGTAGCTTATTAGTTGATGTTTATGATGTGTATAGAACAAACAAGTTTATGTATCAGCTAAAGTTTAAACATAGAACTAAAATACAAAAAGCTTTACTTATACTCTATGCAGTTATATATATGGAACCACAAAATCATGTTGTAACAGAAGATGAGTTGGTTCATTTTGCAGAAAACAAACTTAAAGAAAAAGATGAATTAAAACAAGTTGAAATAAAACTAGCATTATTGTATTTGTATCAGCTAATAGAGACAAAACATATGCATGTTAATGAAAAAGATAAAATATTGCAACTAATAAAAGAAGATGAATTCTTGCGTAAATTGTTGTTAGACAAAAAGTAATACTTTCATAGAACAATATTTTTTGCTTATATGATCTTGTTTATATGAATATGTTTGATTTACTTGATGAAAATAAAGTTGCAGCAGTAGAAATTACTAATCCTACATTACCACAAAATGTTGATCCGCATACTATTCCAAATAGCTATTATTCAAAAAATTTGTTTGGTGAAAAACATTCTGAAACATGGAATTATAAATTTGGCTTTGTACAATTTAATTGCTATATACCTAAACCAGCTATATTAAGATTGCTATTATCATTTCCTGCTTTTAAAGATGCATATAATAAAAATGAAGCAATTATTGTAACAACAAAAGGTTTAACAACTGATAAAAATTATAATGGTGGCGATATAATATTCAGTGAAGAATTTTATATGCTTGGAAATAAACTTACACTAACAAAGTTTTTACAAGCTGTTGCAGAATTAGAAACAAAATCTGCACAGACACTTAAAGCATATATAAACAAGTATGGAGTTGATCGGTTAATAACAAATAGGTTTTTAGTTATACCTCCTGGTTTTAGAAACTACATAATACAGGATTCAAGAATTATTTATCCAGAACTTATGTTGTTAATTGATAATGTTGTTCAAGCAAATAGTAAATATATTTCAGATAATAAAGCATACAAAAACGTAATAGTTGCATATATCAAATATGTAGATATGTTATTTGCAAAAATTGGTAAAAAAGAAGGATTCTTGAGACAGAAACTTGCTTCTAAAATCGTTAATACAACAACAAGATCAGTTATTATTCCTAACAACAAACTTAAACCTGATGAAATTGGAATACCTTTTGCATCATTGTTACAAATGTATATGGCAGAACTAGCATATGTATTAACAAAACGTAAAGCAGAATTTGAAGCTGTAGTTAAACAAGTAAAGCCAAATGCAACAGTATATCCTGAAAGATTACTATGGCTAAACGATTTCATTAAAAACATAATAAGTTTTCTTGATGCTCCACAATATGAACCAATTGTAAAATTTCTTAGAAAAGTATTAGAAGAAGACATATTACCTAATGCAGTTGTTATATTCAAAAGAGACCCAGTTATACATAAAACATCATGGCTAGCAGCAAAACCTGTTATTGCACAAAGTAATGCAATAGAACTAAATAATTTATATGCAGAACCACTTGGTGGCGATTATGACGGTGATAGTTTTAGTGGCAATGTATTCTTGAAAATCAAGTATAAAGATAAATGGTATAGAGTTAACAACATACCTGCATCGATTGTTCCTTTTATACGTTTACCAGAATTAACAGATGAACAAGAGCAACAACAGTAAAAAATCATGTAACTTTAACAACATCTTGTTCAAATATGTTAATATATTGTATGTAATCTTTGTTAGCTTGCATTTTTTTTGTGGGTTTTACAATTTTATCTAATGCAGTTTCAAATAATGCATCATTAAGTATTGTATAAATATACCATGCTTCTTGTTTTGTTGCAAATGGAAAATATCTAAGCACATATGCATAAATTTCATCTATTTTTTTTGTTGCTTTGTCTAATTTGGCTGTATCTAAATCTTTCATTTGTAATAAGCGTAGAATTGGTTCTGGATCAATATATGGCTTTTGTTGCAATGATTTATGCGCTAATGCAACAGTTTGTTCTGTTAATTGTAGCTTATACAACTGATAATATTCTCTATAGCCTGTAAGCAAATATTGTAGTAATAATAAAACATTATCAAATTTGCAAGCTGCTAATAACTCGGTGTAATTAATTGTTGTTGCTGTATGTAAAACTTTTGTAAAATACTTGAATGCAGCAAAAGGATTTTTAAACTCTAACTTTATCATGAAAATTAATTTAATCTGTTGCAAAAAATTAAAACTTAATTGGACTAAAAGATTTTAATGCATCTATTAAACCTTGCTCAAGAATAAGTTTTTGCTTTTTAAAGCTACAAACATCACTATTACATATAACTTCATATGCATCAAAGTTTGGAATAAAGCTTTCTTTTGCGACTTCAATTTTTTCAATATAAGCTTCATAATGTGATGGCATAATAACTGCATCATAGCAAATAATGTAGATATGTCCATCTGGTTCTACATACATATTTTCATTTCTATACCATTTTTGTGCAAATACTCTAACAGAAAAACCTATTCTACCATTTTCAGCAAGATCTAATAAGTGTTCTTTCATAGGACCTACTGGTTTAACAACTGCTTTAAGTAAATTGCCATCTAAATACATTTCTTTTATCACATGTGAAACATACTTTGGATCAATTGTTGCAAGACGTTCAGGTGATGTTGAATCAGGATGTCCTAATTCACCAAATGCTTCTCCATTTTTAACTTTTTGTTGATATTCTTCTATAGCAGGTTGCATTTTTGTTAGTGGATAATAACGTTTATTTCTATTTGGAACATCAAATGATTGTAATATTGCTTTTATGTATTTTTTATTACGTTCAAGTCCTAATGCAATACCAGATGCTTCAACTATTATGCTCATAACATTTGCTTTACTTAAACAACTGTGAGCTAAAACAAATGTATTTCAACCAAAGGAGGACAATATGGAAATAATCAAAGCAACTGAAACATTTTATTATCCATTTGGAGATTTTAAGATCGATATTGCTAAATTTCAGCCTAATACAGATATTGCAACAATAGCTAAGCAATTATTTCCTACATTACCTTTTGAAGATGCATTACAAAAAATATTTACAGATGTGTTTAAATTCGAGAAAAACAAAACATATATTGTTGCAAGAGATTTAAGAGATAAATTGCCGCTAGATAAATATGTTAATATTAAAGTTAACAAATTTCCAAAAATGTATAATGGCTTTGATGATTTAAACGGTAAAACATTAGTTGTATTTAATTTACATGCATATGGTGATTCATTAATTGCAACACCTGTATACAAATACCTGAAAACAAAGTATCCAAAATGCAAATTAATTGTTGAAATTAAACGTAATTATAACATACTTAAGTATTGTCCGTATATTGATGATTTTGTATATACACCAGTTGAATATGATACAATTAAAGATGCTGATTACTTTTTAGATTTTTACGAATATGTTAATTCGTATGCATATAACAATCTTAACTTAGTTGATTTCTGGGCAATGCAAGTAAGATTAAAGCTTGATGACAAACTACCTATATTAAATCCACCTGCTAAAACATTGCTTGATAAATGGAATGAATTACTTACAAATATTAGAAGTGAAGCTAAAAAGCCAATTATGTTATTGCATGGACTTGCATCATCATTGCATAGAAGCATACCACTATTCAAATTAATTGAGATTATGAAACAATTTGAAAACGATTTTGCATTTATAACTATTTATCCAAAAAACAAACAAGAAGAGTTAAAACAATTTGCAGCTGAACTACTACAATTTGATTACTACTATAACTTATCTGATTATTCAGAGTCTATAGATGATTTACTTGCTGCAATATATAACTTAACAGAAGATGATAGAATAATTTCAGCAGATACAGTTGTACCTCATATTGCAGCAGCTTACAAAAAATATTGCTATGTAATAGCAGGTGGAGTTGCTCCAGAAGCACAACATTATTACAAATCATCATATGAGCCTTATGTTAGAATAATCTATCCACCATTGTTTATAGGACAGATTTGCAAAGGCAATTGTTTAATACATGCATATCCTGGACCTTGTCCTGAAGCACAAGCAATTAAACAAGTATTTTCACCATGCATAACAACTATAGATTCTCGCTATATAAAACAAACAATCAATAATTTTGAACAAGTACAAACTAAACAGTGTTTTAATTGTGGCAAAGAATTAAGCTGGTATAAAGTTGATGACAAAGGTGTTATTTACTATTGTTATGATTGTGGTATCAAGTTTAGAAATAAACATATTGTACCTGAACAAATAGCTGCAACAAATATACAATTACCAAATATTCTGCATCATGAATTATTTATTACAGTTAATTATAAGTTAACAACACAATATATAGCAACATTACCATTTATTAGAGATGCAAAATCAGTTGTTATTTTACAAGAGCATCCAGGTTTACTATATAAAGCATTAAAAGCAATTCATAATAACGTTTTACTATTTGAAATGTTTAAACAAATACAATATTTACCAGATGTTATACATGATGTTAACTACATTACAGATTATACTGAATTGCCTGTTGCAGATATATTAATTGCTGATATACCTGTTATTGCATTTGCACAAAAACAACCAAACTTTATAATTGAACAATTACTTAGTAAATTAACTGAAAATGGAGTTTTAATACTTACGTATATAAATGCTAAACGTTATAATACATATATGCAAAAGCATGTTGATATAAGCAAGTTCTTTTCTAAAGGTATTGATAACTATGAAATTTCATTTGAATATATAAAGCAAATTGTAAAACAAATTGATACAAATTATAATCTAGTAAATACAACAGCATTACATCAACAAGATTATTTGCTAACGCTTGGTAATATTACAGCACCAATTATAGTAACTGAAAAAGGACCACAACCATATCAACCACCACCCAATGTTGATATACATTATATTCTGCAAGGTAAACAGATTTTAGACTACATACCTGATCAAATTATAAACACAACTGTTATTACAAAGCAAAATATAGATTATGATTGGTTTTTAAAAATGCCATTTCTTGCAGATAAGTTGTTAATTGATTTTAATAGATTGCTATATGATTACACGAATTTGATACTGTATACATAATTTATAAAACAGCAATAAATTAAAAAAATAAGGAGGCGGGAAATATGAAAGTTTACAACATAACAATCGAAGACTATTATACAGTTGAATGGACAATTGTTATTCATGAAAATTTAGTATGTTCTATTGAATCAATTACATATTCAATACCTGTTACTCGAAGCAAAACAATTACAACACTAGATGAATGTTATGAGCAAATACTTCAAATTTTAGCAAATGATTTACAACAACTACAAGATTTTAAAATGTTCATTAAAAAACTTGATACTAACAGAAAAAACATCAAAAAAATTTATAGAAAAGGCAGATTGTAATTTTTTTGCAAAAAATAAACTTACAAATCTTTAAGTTCTTGAATTTCATCTTCTGTTATTTCTAAATCTATATCCGCATCTGCTTTTAACAAATCTGAAATCAGTTTTTCAAGATTGTTAATTTCAGCAAGTATTTCATTTAATTTTGGCATTAGTTTTTCAATAATTTTATCTGCAAGTTGATTAATATCAATTGTATTATTTGTTGTTGCTTCTGGTTTAGTATTTGACAGGCTAAATAATTTGTTAGTATTGCTTAACAAATTGGTTGATGAGCTAAATATTGTAGTTGATGCAGTATTAGTATATATTACATTGTTATTTTGCAATGTTGTATTAAATAACTTATCGTAATGGCTAAAGTTAAGAATTTGTTTCTTAATAAAATTTGCAATAACTTCTTGATTATACATTAAATCATAATTTGCATCAGGCAATTTAACATTTTTTGTTATTACATACAATTTATCACTTTTTTCAATTGTAAACAAATTGATTGGTTTGCTTAAAATATAGTTAACAGTATATGTTGTAAATTCAGTTGTAAGCAAAACATTAATAATATCATTCAAAATTTGTGATAACGGTTTTTCTAATGCATCGATTGTTGCAAAATTAAGAAATGTTGTTTTAATGCTTCTATTGTTTAATGCTTCGTTTAATTGCATAACTAAATCATCATAGTCAATATTAATTGGTTGCGTAGACATATATTTGAAATATTCAATAACTAAGCCTTCCTTTTGTAATTTAGTTATAGTTGCAATTTTAAAATTAATGAACATATATTGATTTGTCATTTTAAACGGTAGCGTAAATATTAGCATAAAAGATAATTTACAACATATGCAATCTAGCAATTGTATCTTTCGCTAAATCTTTTTTAATTGCAGAAACATCTATATCATTACTGTTTAAAGTATCTTGTAATACATCTAAAATGTGAAATTTGATTTTTCTATGTTTTGCAAATTTAATATTGCGTAGATGATATAATGAACGTAGAATAAGATGTTTTATTGATTTGTATCTTAAAAATGCTGCAAGTATATCTTCATTCTTGATCTTTGAAAATAATAGGTTTAAGCCAATAAAGATAAAATTTACTGCTAATTTATCACCTCCATATGTAATACCGTAATCATCTGGCAAAGCAATAACATATTTTGATTCATAATCATTAAGCAAAGCATGTAGTTTAATTGGATAGTTGAATAATTTAGCTGCATCAATACGAAAATCTAGATTTTGTATTTGCGAATACTTAATATCTGCATTAGTTAACGATTTGCTATAGAATCTCTCAACAACATCTTCAGTTAAATCTGAATGTAAAAGTATGTTAAGTTGTTCTAAATAACTACTCATGTAATGTAATTTAAAGTTTTGGCTTAGTAAGTACTTGTTTTACAAATGACTTATGATGGTTACTGTGATAATTATTGTGATGGTGACATAGTAATATTGCAAAACTGTCTCATTTAATTTTTCTGCTTTTATGTATTTTGTTGCAACATAGATGATAGTATTTATTTTTTACGTTTTGTTTTATTTTATCAGCATACTATTTTTTTGTATTGCAACTTATAACTAATTTTGTTTTTTGCTTCTGTATAATATTGCAATATAGCTTAATTTTCTAGTTTTTTGTATTGAAGCTAATCTATTTTCTACTATGCTATATTTAACATCTTGTTAATCTTTTACAGCTTGATATATATTGCTACGTAGATATGTTAGTTTTTGCATCTTATTATCTTTGCAACTTTGTTTTTGTATCTTTGTTTTTGCAACTTAGTTTAGTTTACTGTGAAGCTTTACAACTATTTGTTTTCATACTTTTGTTTTGTTTTTGTTTTGCAACCCCTAACCCTATCCCCCCTTAATAATGATTTAACAATACTGCTATAACAAAAAAGAACGTTCAATAATTTAAAACAGATGTTTTAACAAAATGCTAAGTTTAATTTGAAGCATTAACATTTAAACATATTTGCAATTGTTATTTTGTTTTAGCATAAAAACAATTTGTTACAACTTATTTTTGCGGTACAAGTAAATTATCTTTCATGAAACTGGATAGAATCTGTAGCATCTGTAAACTGAATAATGAAAAACATATTGATGCATTAGTTATAACAAATGATGCAAACAATAAATATTACTACTACTTGCTATTTGAGTTTCCATTTAATGCAACTGCATATATACAACATTATTTGAAGCAACTAAATAAATACAACATTGTTTTAACATATGCTGTATCTTGCAAAAAAGAAAATTACATACCTGCAATTAGTGATATCAACAAATGTATTAACATATTGCATGAATACATTATACGTTACAAACCGCTTAAGTTTCTTGCAATTGCTAAAGGTCCAAACGCAAGAAACTTAAGCGGTTTGTAACGTATAATGT
>ERZ1669249.116-NODE-116-length-46246-cov-6.214739_pt1 | contig 46246 bp, 51 predicted proteins | sample MGYA00579293_ERZ1669249 | MGnify/ENA primary metagenome ERZ1669249 (study PRJEB41166, sample SAMN08046057) | hot springs metagenome | biome: hot spring; feature: neutral hot spring; material: thermophilic sediment; isolation source: thermophilic sediment from... | reverse complement strand
CGCCAGAAACACAAACTCCTGAAACTACTAGACCTAGGTCTTAAAGACTCTAGAAACATCATTAGAGAGGAAACGCTTAATGCTTTACCAGGTGAAGAAGCTTATTAACTTTTCTATACATACTGATCGTTCGGGAAATACCGGACAAAGGTGTACTCTGTGAAGGGATTGATAACTCTTTTGAACGCCATAGGGTTGAAACCCAACACGGCCAGGATAATTGCTATACTGGTAACCAGTAATAAAGCGCTTACACTGAGGGAGATATGTGAGGCAACAGGTTACACCAAGAGCCGGGCCTCGGAGCTCATGAAGCTGCTCGAGGCGAGTGGATTAATAGAGGTAAATATCGTTAAGAAGCGGGCTTATTACAAGGCTAAGATCGATGAGCTCGTGAAGCGTGTGGAGAGGCACCTAGAGAAACTAGTAGAAGCCCTAGAGGCAGCCCATCATGAAAGCGGTATCAGGGACTTCATGGAGATCGCGAGCAACATTAAGGTGGCACGTAAAGGAGGCGGCTTCATTGATAAGTGAATGTGGTAAATCACTAACCGTGCTAGTTGACTCAGTCGACAGTAATGTGGAGGAGTTAAAGAACATTATTCTCAGATATGCCATGAAAAGCGGGGGTAGAAGGATAACCCTGATACTCCACAAGGAGGCCCGCACTAGGCCACTTGAATTAATAAAGGATAGTATATTGAATAACCATGTCTACTCATTAATTATATACGAGCTTGAATCAAGAGGCGAGGCCCTAGAGCTACTAGAGAAACATGTCTGCAACGATAGCATCCTTGTTTTAACCACACGCGATAACCTCGAGGAGCTACTGAGAAGGCTAGATGGTAAAGTATTATTCGAGGTCGTGTGAAATGGGGTACGAGATAGTTCTCACATCTGATCGAACAATGATGAGTAATCATCACGGCAAGGAGTTCCTGGGATTCATAGCTACAGGACCTCCGATAGCTATGCCGGAATCCCTGTGGATGATGCTGGCAGCACCCAAGGTCAAGGTGGATGATGCGGGGAGACCCAGGGAGGCTCCTTATGGAATGAGAAAGATAGAGGCTGTGCTGAGGGATGCAGGCTTCAATGCCGCTATAATCGATCCAGACCACATAGACAAACACTTGGACTCGATGAAGATACTGATGCTAAGCCACCACGATTACTTTGCATACGGTCCTCCAAGCAGTGAATGGTGGAGCATAACAGGGATGGAGCCGATTAATAGGAGGAGCTTTATCAGGTTCATGAATAGCCCCGTTGTGAGGAAGGCGAAGGAGAAAGGGGTAAAGATAATAGTGGGCGGACCGGCTGCATGGCAGTGGCTCTACGAGCTGGAACTAATGGATAAATGGGGAGTAGACACGATTGTTGATGGAGAGGGAGAGAAGGTTGTAGTAGAGCTTGTTGAGAAGGCGTTGAGGAATGAGCCGTTGCCACGCTATGTGTACGTGGGGGCAGGCGATGTACCCGGGGTTAACGAGATCCCTGTTATAAAGGGTGCTAGTGTTAATGGATTGGTTGAGATAATGCGTGGCTGTCCCAGAGGGTGTAGATTCTGCAGTGTTACACTGAGACCATTGAGGTTTATTCCTCTTGAGAAGATACTTGCCGAGATCGATGTAAATATAAGGAGCGGGTTGAAGGGCGCCATCCTGCATAGCGAGGATGTACTACTATACCATGCAGACGGGGTGAAACCTAGACCTGATCCAATATTAAGGCTTCACCGCGAGGTATTAGAGAGGATAGGTGAGAAGAGGAGTCTTGCATGGTCCCATGTAAGCCTTGCAGCAGTTAAGTACGCTGAGGAAAACCATAAGCTCATCTCTAAATTAATGAATGAACTAGTGTTGAATGAGCACCGTAGGTTCCTCGGGGTGGAGGTAGGCATTGAGACTGGAAGCGTTAAGCTGGCACATGAGATAATGAGGGCTAAGTCAAGCCCCTACCCTGTCGAGGAGTGGCCTAATGTAGTGGAGGACGCCTTCAGGATCATGCATGAAAACAAGATTATCCCGGCTGCCACGGTAATCCTCGGTATCCCTGGTGAAACACCAGATGACGTCATGAAAACCATCGAGTTGATTGAGAGGCTTAAACCATATAGAAGTATAATAGTTCCAATGTTCTTCGTACCCATGGGTGCATTAAAGCATAATGCATGGTTTCTACGCGATCACTTGAAGCATGAGCATATTGATGCATTGCTCGCAATGTATAATCACACTATTTACTGGGCTGAGGATATAATGAACAAGTTCTACTTCAGTGAACCATACCATGCTCCATTAAAGCTCCTCCTCAAATATTTTATGGGATATGTGAGGAAGCAGGTAAACAGGTATGCCGGCAGGCTTGAGGAAATAATTAAAAAGTGAGACAACATTAATCAACTCTCAATGAATAAGGATTCAGTGGCGGTCTAACATGAGTGTGTTTTATGTGACTACACCGATATATTACCCTAATGCACCACCGCATATAGGGCACGCGTATACAACAGTATTCGCTGACGTGCTTGCAAGATTCCACAGGTTAACTGGTGGCAAGGTCTTCTTCCTAACCGGTAATGATGAACATGGATTGAAGATCCAGAGGGTCGCAGAGAAGGCGGGAAAACACCCCAAGGAATATGTTGATGAAATGGCCAACCTGTACAGGGAGTACTGGAGAATATTGAATATCTCGTACGACTATTTTATAAGGACAACTGATCCCTACCATGAGAAAGCAGTTAAGGAAGCATTTAACTACATATACGGGAAGGGCTTGATATATAAGGCGAAGTATAGTGGGATGTATTGCGTGGACTGTGAGAAGTATTATTCACCGGGCGAATACACGGAGGTTGAGGGCAAGCCCTACTGTCCAATCCATAACAAGCCCTTGGAGTACCTGGAGGAGGAGACGTATTACTTCAAGTTATCGGAGTTCAAGGATTACTTACTGGATGTACTTGAGAACCAAGATATAGTGTATCCGTCCCAGTATGCTAGAGAAGTAGCCTCCAAGATAAGGAATGAGGGACTAAGGGATGTCTCGGTGGCTAGGCCTGTTGAAAGAGTATGGTGGGGTATCCCGGTTCCATTCGATGACAAATACGTTATCTACGTGTGGTTCGATGCTTTAATGAACTATCTCAGCGGGATAGGGTATCCTGATGACAAGGAGAAGAACACGCTCTACTGGAGCAACGTGCATCATATAATAGGCAAGGACATACTATGGTTCCATACAGCCGTATGGTTCTCCATGCTGAAAGCACTAGATATGCCTCCTCCGAGGAGGGTAATAGTTCACTCATATCTGATCAGCAAGGGCCTAAAGATAAGTAAGAGCATCGGCAATGTGATATCTATAGAGGAACTAGTGGAGAGATATAATGGTAGCGACGGCGTGAGATACCTACTCTCAAGGATATTTAACACGGATAAGGACAGCGAGGTCTCCTTCGAGTTACTTGACAGCATCTATAACACGGAGCTCGCCGACACATTTGGAAACCTGGTTAGGAGAGTTGGGTCGCTAGCATTAAAAAAGATGGGTGGCAAGGTATATAAGAGGAGTATTGATGAGAATGTAGCCGATGTAATTAGCAGTGGTATCGGGGCATACCTCGATGCAATGAGGAGTTACGAGGTCTCTAAGGCTCTAGAGCACGTGATGAACATAGCTAGATACGCTAACCAATATATTAATGAAACCAGGCCCTGGGAAAAGTCTAATCCAAGCAAGGAGCTGTATACGTTACTGGAGCTGATCAAGGTTGCAACAATACTGCTTCACCCGTTCACGCCAATGGCATCTTCGAAACTAGCCTCCGCATTCGGGTTTGAAATAGAGAACCCAGTGAACATGGAGCCCGGGAAAACTGAGAGATACACCATCACTGATGCACCAATACTCTTTAGAAAAATCCAGGTTAAACAAGAGGGATAGATGGTAGGAATGGCCAGGTATCTGGCGGTGGATCTGGGTGCAACTAAAACCAGGATAGCTCTGTGCGGTCAGGACAGGATACTTGATAAAATAGTTTTTCCCACACCTAAAACCGGTGATAATACAACGATAGCTGAGTCAATAGTTGCTAAAGCTAGAGAGAAATGGAGTAGTATACTAGACAGTGTAGAAGCAGTTGGCGTGGCATCAATAGGTCCACTAGATTTAAGGAGGGGAGTCATTGTTAAGCCGCCTAATCTATTATTCAATGAAGTAAAGCTACTAGAACCCCTGGAAAGAATGCTCGGTAAGAGAGTATACGTTGTAAACGATGCTGTAGCCGCTGCTTGGGGAGAGAAGCACTTTGGCTCTGGAAGAAGCTTCGAGAACCTGCTCTACGTGACGCTGAGTACTGGTGTAGGAGGCGGCGTAATAGTGAATAATCATCTCTTACTAGGCAAGCAGGGAAACGCACATGAAATAGGCCACATCGTGGTTGACTACAACTCAGAACTCAAGTGCGGTTGCGGCGGCTACGGGCACTGGGAGGCCTACGTTGGTGGAAGAAACTTACCAAGAGTAGCGAGGTGGCTACTTGAGAGGAACCCAGGGCTAGCCTCAGGTAGTCTCCTCGCCAAGAGGATCTCAATAGGGGAGCAGGTGACAAGTATAGATATATTTACACTATACAGGAGCAATGACCCCCTCGCCTTAGAGGTGGTGAAGCAATTTATTAAGGCAACGGGAGCTGGACTCGCTTCAGCGATAAACTCATATGATCCAGAGGTAGTCATCATCGGTGGAGGAGTATTCATCAATAACATTGATATACTGCTTGAACCCATAAGGAGGGAAGCAGAAAGAAACATTGTGACAACCCCGCCTCTGATACAGCCAACAACGCTTGGAGACGATGTGGGATTATACGGGGCATTAGCGCTGGTTATCGAGCCCCCGGAGGAACTCTTGAAGCTACAGTCATCAATAACTACTCAGTAAACGCTTCCCGCTGGACAACCCTATATAGTTGACGCTCCACTCTAGAGGTGGCTTCTACTAGTAGTTGGACCACGTACCTGTATTATGGTGATCGCCTCTAGGACCGCTGCTAACAGTAATAGTAGTATACCTGTTAAAACTATTGCAAGATACTTTCTACTGGTTTCCAGCCTTGTAACGGAGGATGCTAGTATAGAGTACGCGAGTAACTCGGTGATCGCGTATGGATATAGTAGGATGGAGAGCGTTCTTAAAGCGGTGTCTAGTGGGAGGCCGTAAATCGTTAAGCCGATTATTATCCCAGCATTACCCACCCCTGATGCAAGGGCAAGCGAACCCATTGGAATAATCGATGGGATCGATATGGAGAGATTATTGAGGAAAACCATTATTATTAGGCTGTATAGCGACGTGGATGAAGCAATACTTCTCATATTTTCTGACACACCTTTAAACAACCAGCTGTAAACAGGGTAGCCGGCTATACCAGTCGCCACTCCTGCTATAAGCAATATATAGGTTAGCGCTATGTTCACCGCGAGTATGAATGGATAGCTTTTATCCCTCAGTATGTGGTTCAACGCGAACCATGTCAGGCCTAGTGATAGATTAGAGACAAAGCTGTATGGTACACCCATATAGGCGAGACCCCATGTAAGCCCCAATATAAATAACACGACTCCAATAACACGCGAAGTCAGCGAACCCCCCTCTCCCTCAGTTACCTCCTGTTGTAATGGGCCAGGTGGATTTGGGTGGGTGCCGTGTACGCGTGTGATATGGTTGTTGAACTCCTCGATGACCCTGTATGATAAATATGATGCGTAGAGGCCGAGTGTGGCCACGGTTAATGCTAAATCTAAAGCAATATCGGCTATCGAGTAGTCCCTGAAGTAATTACGGCCCAATAACACCTTCTCCTCCTCTACCACATGTCTTCTAACAGCCTTCCTGGCAAGTACTAGTATAACTGGGTAAGCGCCTGTGAGAAGCACTAGGAGGATGCCTGTACTGGGTGATGGAAGAGTTGATGATGCGACAGCATTGCGTATGTATAGTAGGGCCCCGTTGAAGTCTCTCCCACGAGTGAAGTAGTATGTTACAACACTGCTTTCATAGAGGTGTTTCTTAATAGAGTATAGTAGATAGTATGATGAGAGCGCTGAGGAAATAAGATATGCGAGAATAAACACTGTAGATGGTGCCAGCGTCGCAGGGATACTCTGTATGTCTAACACTGTATTGATGTTGTATAATATGATTAACACTGCTGAAGCAATAAATATACCTGGCAATACATGGATGAAGGGGTTTTCCCTTTTAAATGTGACCGAGGAGACGACCTTGGATAACTCGTCGTTGATGTCACTTCCCATGGCTACACTGCTCATTCGCTCTCACCACGAATCTGGTATCTATCTTTATCTGGAAGCTAGTTAAATACATTATTAATATAAGGATCCTAATCCATGGGAATACGGTGGTTCACTCATAGCTGTCTTAGAGTTTTAAACTATAGTAGCAATCTATACTATGATGGTGAAAACATGGTTAAGGCCCTTATTCTCCATGGTGGAGCTGGAAGCTGGAGAGATGAATCTATTAGAGTTAAAGCCGAGAAGGTTATCGAGGAGTGTACCAGGCGTGCTTGGCGGATACTCGGGGAATCCAATAACGCCCTCAACACAGTAGTTGAGGCCGTGAGATGCATGGAGGACTCGGGAATCCTTAACGCTGGCTACGGCTCTACCCTTGATCTACTCGGTGGGAGAAGCCTTGATGCCGGTTTAATGACTTCAACAGGCCTCCTCGGTGCTGTCGCAGCTGTGAAGGCTACACGTAACCCAATCCTACTGGCTAGAATAGTCGCGGAGGAGACACCCCATGTACTACTGGCTGGCGGGAGCGCTGATGAATTAGCCGTGTTAAAGGGTTTACCACCACTGCCGCCACCGCCTCCACACGTTGTTGAGAGATATGTTCAGGCAGGTAGGAAGCTACTGAGTGGAGACTTGAAGCAGGACTACTATATGAAGATACGTGAATTCTTGTATAGGCATGGTAGCTCATACTACACTATGCTCAAGGAACTTGTAAACGTCTACGATACAGTGGGGGCTGTGGCGCTGGATGAAAAAGGAGTCTTGGCAGCAGCAACAAGTACTGGGGGAGTCATATTGAAGCTCCCCGGCAGAGTAGGGGACACACCAATACCTGGGGCCGGGTTTTACGCGTCGAGCACTACAGCCTGCAGTGCTACAGGGATCGGTGAATACATTATAAGGGTGATGCCGTGTCTGAGGCTAGACATGGAGGTCTCAGGCGGCATGGATCTCGAGGAGGCGCTCGGAAAGATAATGTATTATACTGAGAAAACCGTTGGGCAGGATGCGCTCGGATTCATCGGTGTAAGCAGGGATGGCAGGATATTCTATGCGTACAATACTGATGGCATGCTAATAGGGTACATGAGGGATGATGGGGAAATATATGTTGCATCACAGCACCCAGTTAAGGTAAAGGTAGTTTAGGGATGAGCTGTATCGAGACAATAGTCATAGATGTAGATGGAACACTGATACCAAGCCTAGTAGACTTCGATAAACTCAGGAGGAGAATAAGGGAAGAACTAGGTGTGAGCCATGAATTGAAGCCGCTCGGACTATCGCTTTCGAGGCTAGATATACCCGTGGAGAAGAAGAAGCGGGCATGGGAAATGATTGAGGAGGAGGAGTTAAACTCCATAAGGCTCCTTGATCCCGGCTCAGTGAGCACCAATATCAGTGAAGTAATAAAAATGGTGGAGAATGGATTCAAAGTAGTGATAGCCACCCATAGAAGTAAGAGGACTCTTGAACCGCTGCTGGAGAAGCTGTGCCTAACAAACTATATTAGTGAGTACGTGACACGCGACTACTCTATTGACAGGGTTGAGCAGTTGAATTATTTAAAGGCCAAGTACAGCGAGATAGTTTTTATCGGGGACACCATATATGACGAAGAAGCCTCGATCAAGGCTGATATAAGGTTCTATAGGGTTAAATCATACACGGAACTAGCCAGCATATTGGAGTACTTGAGGCTGGAGTGCTCTAGGAGCCGGAAGCATTACAACACTGGGTTTGGCTCTTCTGTTAAATAGTCTTCGCCCCCAGCTAGAACCCTCTGTATCGCTGCGTAAAGAGAATCGAATCCCTCTCCCGCGGTGTTGGAGACCGGTACTATATCGAATACCAATAGTTTCTCGAGGAGCTGGGAGATCTCTGTTTCACCCCATATCATACTGGCCTCCCTATCATTAACTATCATGGAAGCCAGTGCCTCAGGGTCTTCAAACATGTTTAAAAGCTCCTCTAACACTCCGTCTCCAAGTAGATCAGTCTTCGTCAACACATTTACCTGGGGATATCCCAGCCTCACATATGTCGATGCCGCCAAGAGTAGTGATGAGAATATATTGGAGCTCCGGACCATATGCACAGAATCCATGAGATATAATGAGACGGCTTTTGCATTACCGATCAAGGATCTCAACACGATCGAGCCGGTGTCTCTGAAGGCGAAGAGCTCCATTTGGCCAGGGGTATCAATCAATATGTAATTCGCTTTCAAGCTATCTACGAGGTCCTGGAGCTCCTGTATATTGGATATCAGCATATCTATGGATGCTATCAACGCGCCGTTAGGACCTAAACCCGTCTTCCTCATGACTTCACGGGCATCCACGTAGTCCCTTACATCTATATCCGGGTCATATGGGATCTCCTCGACAGCTGGGTCGAGGTTTATTATTGCTGCATCAAGCTGGTGTGATGTTAGATACGTGTATAATGCACTAGTTAACGAGGTCTTACCGCTTCCGGCGGTTCCCAACACCACCACGAAGTACGGCATCTAGGGTCACCAATACATGTATCCCTTATTACCGCGGAATCTTCCTGCAAAGTTCAATCTATAACCGCATTTAGGGCATTTAAAATCCTCTCCGAGCCTCCAATCGATAATATAGAAGCCGTTTCTCTTCACAACAAGGGAGCCGCATCTAGGACAATAGGTATTCTCTAAGGGATGCCCCCACACATTACCTATGTAAACATGCTTCAATCCCGCCTCTCTAGCCGCTTCAGCATGCCTCTCCAACGTCTTAACAGGTGTTGGAGGGATATCCTGCGCCAGGTAGTCTGGGTGGAATCTCAGGAGGTGGAATGGCGTCTCCTCTCCGAGGTTCTCGGCAATCCATTTAGCAAGGCCCGCCGTATCCTCTATTCTATCGCCGACACCTGGAACAATGAGGCTCGTCACTTCGATCCACCAACCCTGTCTCTTCATCTCGATGAGGCTCTCGTATATTGGTGAGGGATCCAGTACACCCATGTACCTCCTATAGAACTCCTTATTACCTGAGGCCTTGAAGTCAACGGTTGCCGCATCCATGAGTTTACCGAGCTTCCTAATGGCCTCAGGTGTCATATAGCCGTTTGTGACCATCGTGTTGAACAAGTCCTTCTCCTTGGCGAGCCTTGCAACATCGTACATGAACTCGTAGAATATTGTTGGCTCATTATATGTGTAGCTTATTCCATCACAGCCGTTACCTAAGGCCTCTTCAACCACTTCCCGGGGTTCATATGGCTTCCCGAAGGCACCATCCCTCCTTGACTGGCTGAGCACCCAGTTCTGGCAGAATCTACAGTAGAAGTTGCATCCGACTGTTGAAATAGAGAATGCGCATGCACCGGGGTTGAAGTGCATTAAGGGCTTCTTCTCTATGGGGTCTGGGTTAGCCGCTGTAAGCAGCCCATACACCAGCGTGTAGAGCCTGCCTTCATGATTATATCTAACACCGCATGCCCCATAGGCTCCCGGCACTATGATGCATCTCCTATGACAAAGGTTACAGCGTACCCTTCCGTCTCCAAGGGGCTCCCAGAAATCTGCTTCCCTAACCCATGGTAGGTCGGGGGAGAACTTCAAGCTTCTCATCCTCTTAAATAAAATTGTTTAGACCCGTATTATAATATACTGGTGACTCGTGTTGATTAAGGCTGTTGTAACCGGTAACTACCCTGATGGATTCAATATAGCTAGGGGAGTCAATGCCGAAGTAATCGGTATCACGGAGAAAGTGTTCCCCGACGGAGAGCAATACGTGAGGCTTGAGGAGCCGGATAAGGTAAGGGATTCCACGATCCTCGTTATTTCAACCATGTACCCTATGCAGGATCAATCCCTTCTGAAATTATTAATCCTAGCCGACGCCCTGGCAAGGAACCAGGCAAGAGAGTTCATCGGGGTAATACCATACCTGGCCTACTCAAGGCAGGACAAGGTATTTATGCCGGGAGAGCCTGTATCGGCCTCAACAGTGTTACGGATCCTTAAATCAGCCGGTTATAGCAGGCTCGTAGTTGTGGACTTCCATAGCAATAGCCTGCTAAGCGATTTCAAGCCGTACCTTGTAAACATCCTTGTCTCAGACCTCCTTGTTAAAGCAGTGGTGGATAAGCTGGATAAGCCGGTCATCCTCGCCCCTGATAAAGGTGCCTTGGAGAGAGCCAGGTTTGCAGCTGAAAGCATTGGCTTAGACTACGATTACCTGGTTAAATCAAGGGACAGGGTGACCGGGGCCGTGAGCTATGCCCCTAGAGAGGCGAGCGTCGAGGGAAGGGATGTCGTGATAGTCGATGACATAATAAGCACGGGTGGGACGATCGCCGAGGCATCAAGGATCCTCTTGAAGCAGGGGGCTAGAAGAATATTTGTCGCTGCATCCCATGGATTGATGATCGGTAATGCGTTATCGAGGATTATGGATGCGGGTGTCCAGAGAATAATATTAGCCAACACGCTTAGCGCAAGGCTGGAGCACCCGTTAGTAGAATATGTTGATATATCGTCGAGGATAGCCAGCGTGTTGAGAGAGTTAATCCAGGCCTAGGGGAACCGTGGTCCCGGGTATGAAGGCATTAGTTAACTACTTCCTGCTAAGAGGAGACAACGAGGCCCTTGGACGAGGAGAGCTTAAAGCATTACTCGAGGCATATGAGTGTAGAGATGTAGCTATAACATGCTACACAATGCTCTGTATAGTGAGACATAGATGCAGGGATATAGCTGAGAGGATAGTGAGGAGGGCTGGCTACATAAAGGAGGGTGGGCTACTCTTAGCCGTTGACAACCCCTATGATCCATCAGTGATCCTGGAGAAACACTTGCTCGGCAATAGTGAGGTACACGCGTCAATATTGAAAAACAGCGTTAGCAACACTACCGCCGAGAAGTATACTTTATACCTTGGGGAGAGGCATGGCGTAAGAATAGTGAACACTGGGAGATCTAATCTCAGGTTATTGTTTAGCGATGGATTAGTCTTCATAGGGTTGAAGACTGTTGAACAGGACTCTAAAGGCATGTACTATAGGAGTGGAAGGCATAGGCCGTATAAGAGAAGCATAGCGTTGACACCTGATGTGTCAAGGCTGCTGGTGAACCTTACGAGGATCAGGGAGGGGATGGTGTTACTCGACCCCTTCGCCGGCACGGGCAGCATATTACTGGAGGCTTGGTCCATGAATATCAGGGGAATCGGTGTTGAAGTAGACTGGAAGCTTGTTCATGGAATGGAGGAGAACCTTAGATTCTACAATACAAATGCCATACCTATTCTAGGCGACTCCACACTCTTGGATTTAATCAGCGTCGATGCCATAGCAACCGATCCCCCCTATGGAAGAGGAGCTAGCATGCATGGCCACAGCTATCTGGAGTTATACAGCATGTTCATTGATAAAGCATGGAGTATACTAAGGAATAATAGCTACATGAGTTTTATGACTCCAATAGAGCTTGAAGAAGTAGTGGGTGAGCTGCTATGTCGCAACGGTTTCACCGAGGTATCAAGGTATTATCAATACGTTCATGGAGGGCTTACAAGAGTAATCTACGTGGTGAGAAAGAATGAGCACTAAAGTATTCTTCCTAGGTACCGGGGCAGCGATACCGGTTACCAGGGGGCTCCCTTGTATCGCCCTAAGAGTGGATTCAAACATATACCTACTAGACGTAGGCGAGGGATGCCAGTCAAGGATGTTTAAAGCTGGTTTAAGCCCCATCAAGGTGAAGGCTGTCTTCGTAACCCACCCCCATGGAGACCACTATCTAGGGCTCTTCGGGCTTCTCCAGACAATGGGTTTAATGGATAGGAAAGAGGCTCTTAAACTAGTTGTCCCAAAAGAGGTGGAAGAGCATATCAAGGTCGTAGTCGAGAAGAAGTTGATGAGAACGGTCTTCCCCCTTGAGCTAACCGTGATAACCAGTGGCGAGGTCTATCGTGATGAGAAGATCAGCGTGGAAGCATACCCGGTTCAACACGGTGTGGAAGCCTATGGGTTCCGTGTTGGAATAGGTAAGAAATCACTGTGCTATACCGGGGACACTATGCCCTGTAATACTATTGTTGAGAACTGCAAAGGAGTAGATGTATTGATCCATGAGTCAACGTTTACGAGTGAGATGAGTAGTGAGGCACATGAGGAGTATCATTCAACATCTAAGGATGCAGCCCTGACAGCCATCGAAGCCGGGGTTGCATCCCTTGTGTTGACACATATAAGTGCGAGGCATAGTGATGAGGAAGTATTGAGGGATGCATTGAGATTCTTCTCAAACACTATTGTTGCCCGCGACTTCTCAATCCTCTACCTGTGATCTCCTCTCCGCTCTAAGGTGTGGGCTGGAGTCTTTTTGGTGTTTAGAGGAGGGGTTTATACTGGGTTGATAGGTGACAATGGATATGGATCCCCGCCTAGGTGATGGAGTATTACTCCGAGCCTGGATTGACCTAGATGGGAGCCCCGTGCCGTTGGGCTCTGCAGCCACACATGAACCCGTGGAGTGAGCTGGGGAAACCTAGGCACATCAATGAAACCACTATGAAATGATTGAAGTGAACACACGGAGAAACGGCTATTAGGTCAGCATCTATTCGAAGGTTTTCATGTTTTTACCCGTGTTAATGCTTATTCCTCAGCAATCAATTCTATATTATTTATGCAGGATAGAAATTATTTATATATTATAAGTACTTGTATATACTAGTATTAGGGTGGTTAACTTAATGGGGGCTACTTATTCTAGCCTGGGATTGATCACGAGGGAGAACCAGAGATACAGGGTCACAGTAATAGTTGACAGGTGCAAGGAATGCGGTATATGCATCAATGTATGCCCAACAAAAGTCCTCGTTAAATCCAGCGTATTAAACAAGTTCGGCTACCATCCCCCCGAGCCGGCACACATAGAGAAATGCATTGGTTGCAGGCTCTGCGAATACAACTGCCCCGATTTCGCTATATTTGTGGAGGTGGCTTCAAAGTGAGGAAAACCTTTGCCTCTGGTAACATGGCTATCGCTGAAGCCGCTATAGTTGCTGGTTTAAAATTCTATGCAGGATACCCTATCACGCCTAGCTCTGAGATAATGGAGTACCTTGCAGAGCATCTCCCAGGGCAAGGAGGCATCGTGATACAAATGGAGGATGAGATAGCCTCTATTAATGCCATAATAGGGGCATCATGGGCTGGAGCTAAGGCCATGACAGCTACCTCGGGCCCTGGATTATCGCTTATGGCCGAGGGAATAGGACTAGCTGTGATGAGTGAGACCCCAATAGTTATCGTGGACGTCATGAGGGCTGGGCCAAGTACTGGTGTACCGACAAAGACTACTCAGGCAGATGTTTTTCAAGTCAGGTGGCTGACACACGGAGACTATATTATCCCTAGTTATATCCCCTGGAGTGTACAGGAGGCCTATGATTTAACAATTAAGGCTTTCAATACTGCTGAAAAACTTAGAACACCTGTAATACTCCTAAGCGATGCCGTGATAGCTCATCTATGGGAACCACTCGTTATCTATGAAAGAGGTGAGGTCGAGATCATTGAGAGGAGGAAACCTACTAGTAAAGATAATTATAAGCCATATATGCCCGGAGACGACCTGATTCCACCAATGGCGTGTTTCGGGGAGGGCTATAACGTGCTTGTCGAATCATTAACTCATGATGAGAGAGGATACTATGCTCCTACAAACACGTATCACAAGAACAGCGTCTTGAGACTAATGCTTAAAATAGTGAAGAACATTAGCTACGTGTATGAACAGGAAACATACATGGTTGACGATGCCGAGGTACTTCTGGTTTCATATGGTTCAACAGCTAGAACAGTTTATGCAGCAATAAGGGAGCTGAGGCGTAGAGGGGTTAAAGCCGGCATGCTCAGGCCGAAAACCCTCTGGCCATTAGACGAGGAGAGGATCTATAATAGTGTATCAAGCAGGATAGATAGGGTGATTGTCGTAGAGAATAATATGGGTAAATTATTCCTCGATATGAAACGCATTTTTAGAGATAGAGAGGTGTATTCAGCCCCCGTTTTAAGCCTTGAACTACCCACTGTGAAAGAAGTAATCGAGGCGGTGGAGCAATGGTTGTAACCCCTAGATACATACACCAGCTTGACAAACACCTTAGACTCGACAGGATACCCACATTATACTGTCCCGGATGCGGCCTTGGAATAGGATTAGGAGCCATGCTCAGGGCGCTTGATAAAAGAATCAGTGAGGGGGCAGTGGATAGGAATAAAGTGGTATGGGTTGGAGGTATAGGGTGTAGCGCTAGAATGGCCTTTTACGTTAGCTATGATTCAGCACACGTCCTCCACGGTAGGGCGATACCGTTCGCGACAGGCGTTAAACTCGCAAACCCGGAACTAACATTAATAGTTGTAGGGGGCGATGGAGATATCGCCGGCATTGGGGGCAACCACCTACTCCATGCCGCTAAGAGGAATATAGATATGATCACAGTCATGTTCACGAACTTCGTTTACGCGATGACGGGCGGCCAAGTAGCACCTACGACGCCCCTTGGGGTTAAAACTACGACGACTCCTCATGGTAATCCAGAGCCTCCATTGAATATCATAAAAGTCGTGGCATCGCTGAACGCGAACTATGTGGCTAGGGCTAGTGTAACGACACCGCATTACATAGAGCAGTTCTTCTACAGGGCTTTAGGTATGAAGGGGTTTAGATTCATAGAAGTGGTGAGCACGTGCCCCGAAGTATATGGAAGGCGCATCGGGCTCGGAGACCCTGTTGAAATGTATAACGAGTTGAAGAAAAGAGTTAAGTACAAGCCTAATCCAACAATAGATGAAGCCTTAATAGACTGGGAGAAAGGCATAATTATAGGTGAATTCATGGTTCGAGACAACCCATCATACCTGGAGATCATAAGGGGGTTGAAATGAAGGTAGAGGTACTTATAATTGGACGTGGAGGGCAGGGTGTATTACTACTGGGTAGAATACTCGGGTTATCGATCAGCAAGTATGCTGGGAAATATGCTGTAGCCACGGAGACCTATGCTGCTGAAACCAGGGGAGGCGAAAGCAGGACTGATATAGTGATCGGGGATTCCATACATGATATAGATTACGTAAAAGTACAGTCACCCGATATAGCGGTATTCATGTATCCCTTTAACCTTGATAAATATTTAAAAATGCTTAGACCAACCACCATGGTTTTCGTCGATGAAGAATATGTTGATCCAGGTTTATTCACAGGATTCAAACTATTCCATCATAGATACAGCGAAATAGCTGAATCCAGGCTTGGAACCAGGAGAGTTGCAAACATGGTTATAGCCGGGCACATGGCCAGGGCAACAAGTATATGGAGCCTAGAACACTTGAAGAAGACAGTGGTGGATTTAACGCCTGAGAAATGGCATCAGTTAAACATTAAGGCTCTAGAACTCGGCTACTCGCTGTAATGTTCTTTTTAAATGGACCGGCCGGGACTTGAACCCGGGACCTCCGCCTTGCGAGGGCGGCGCTCTTCCAGCTGAGCTACCGGCCCACCCATTATTTACTGTGATTAATCATCTGGGTTTTAAATTCTTATATGGCTGAAGGATTTGACAAGTGTTTCTGGGTTTTAGGTTTTTCAAGGTTTCCAACGCTTATAAACCCTAGTCTTAGGCAACTCATAATAGTGACCTCTGCCGGATGTTCAATACCCCTGGCAGAGAGAAAACACCTGACCTCATCCCCGCCCTGAAGGGCGGGGCTTTCAGTTGTAAAGCGGGTTCTCAATAATTATTCCTGCATTACTTGTTTCAACGTATATTTTACCAAATACATTATGACCATTTATCCGAGATCAGTTTAGCAACCGATAGATCCCTGTATAATATCGTATTAGATGCTCATTCACAGGTGCTGAGTGTAGGGGTAGAGTGCCGAGTCAGCTGGGATTAAAAGTGGTCGTTTTGCAGCTTGATTCAAGTCTCTTGGAGCTCTGTAATAACTAGCGCAACATATATTTTCTCTAAATCCTTGGAAATAACCCTGAACCACGAATCTCTAATACCTATTATAGAGAATAATCCAACTGGTTGAGCTCCAGCAGCCTTGATCAACTGGATCATGGCCTTCGAGGTTTTCCCAGTGTTTATCAGGTCGTCCACTATTAAAACCCTATCCTTCTTAGTCAATATATCGGCTGGTGTAAAGAGCATTGTGTAGACTGGTGGATCCCTTGATACATAGGATGCCTGATGATATCCCTTCGCACCTATCTCGGGGCGGTGTTTAGCAACAATGAGCTTGGCGCTCATTACATCAGCTATTCTAGTGGCTAATGGTATACCATCCGACTCCACTGTTGCAACAGCGTTTATCCTGTATTCACGGAACTCCTTGAGCGCTATGTAGGAGAGTATCTTGATTAATGGGATGTTATATGCGATCCTGTATAAGCTGTAGATGCCGTTTTCTAATTCAACGAGCTTCCTCCTAATCAATCCCTCAACGATTTCCCTGCTAGTCAGCTTATTGAATAGGCTGGCCGCCTTCTTTGAGTTAGGTTTAACCCCTTTCCTAATATACCTCCAAAGAATCTGCGTGTCTAATCCCGTTATCTCCTCTAGTTCCTTGTAGTCTACGAGCTCCTTGTACGCTCTTAATAAATCCACACTGATAAACCTATAGTCGAGTCTCACTTCAACTACCCCTACTTAACTAATTATATGGGGAGTGGAATTAAACATTATGTAACGATTTTTTCCAATAACCCCTTCTCCAGGGCTAGCCTCACCTCGATAGCTATTCTCCTACCCATGCTAACTGGTTGATCCCAGTACAAGTACGAATACGGGCTTCCATCAATATACAGGTTTGTCCCAGCCACAATTCTTCCAGAGAACTCAAACACCTTTACATTCAACTCTCTATCTATAACGGATTCAAGGCAGAATGGGCCTATAACGCCTGGCGAAACCATGCCACGTGAGGCATCCACAAATCTCCTCCCGTACTCGATTATCTTTGGGAGCAGGCTCTCCCTTAACACTAGTGGTAGGTTTCCCACTACAGTGAACGTTGGATCGATGCCTAGTTCCTCTAGGATTCCAACAGGTAGTCTACATAGCCCATCAACATCGCTTTCATACCTTATGTCGGCTCCAAGCAGCTCAAGTCTGTTTAATACCGGGCTGTAGAAGTAGTGGAAGTATGCTGTGACCCCTACTATGTACTCCTGTATGATTGCCTCCCTGGGGCTTCTTAGCAAGCCATCCTCAATATATTTCCTCAGCTTGGCCTCTATCTCACTATTACTTGAAGCAATGAAGTATCCTTTACCACCCTTAGCACCCGGTAACTTCACTATTACGGGCCCCCTTACATCATCGCTTAACTCGTAGACGCGTGGGGTAGGTATCCCAGCTTTCATGAGGAGTAGCATTTTTAGTTTTTGATCAGCTTCGACCCTCAGTAGGCTACGTGTACCGAATAGGGGTACGTTTATAGATTCACCGCATTCAAGGCCAACATACTCCACGAAGCTTCCATGTGGAACCAGGATAGTGTTATAGTCCCTGAGTTCCTCAACGATCTCCGGCTTACATATATCTCTCCATGAGTTAACCTCTATTATTAAATCTATTAGGTGATCGAAGTCCCTGTAGAACCATGCTCTATCCCTGAGTGCCACAAGGATTGTAGTGAATCCCTCCTTCTTAGCTCCATGCATTATCTGTAGTGCCGAGTGACTTGCAAGCGTGCCGATCGCTAGGTTATCTATATCATAGCCTCTGAGTAATTCATCGATGTTCATAATCACATGCTCCCTACTTCAATCTGCTCTCTAACATATTTCAAGACTCTATCTATGAGCTCAGAGTAGTTGCCAAGGTATTTCGAGTAGTCAAAGCACTCGCCTATCTCATCATCATATAACCCGTTCTCCATCAGTATCTCTCTTAAATGCTTGTTCTCCCGTATACTTTCCCTGCTCAGCTTTCTAAGTAACTCATGTGCCTGGATCCTCGAGTAGCCTTTTCTAAGCACCAGTTTCACCATAATGCATTCACTCATTATCCTGCCTTGCGTTAACTCAAGGTTTCTACTAGTGCTTACCTCATCTACACGCAGCCCTCTAAGAATACTTATTGTGTCGAGCAGCATTTGATCAATTATGAGGAAGACGTGTGGTATGATCACTCTCTCGGAGCTACTATTAGTGAGGTCCCTCTCATGCATTAAAGCTATGTTCTCCATGGATGAAACGAGCAACCCCCTTATGACCCTTGATAAACCGCATACTCTTTCAGGTACAGATGGGTTTCTCTTATGGGGCATTGCACTGCTACCCACCTCACCGGTATCGATGTACACCTCGGAGATCTCATCCCTCATCAACTCCCTTACCTCCAGTGACAATCTCTCTAGCTGTGAAGCCAGTATAGCTAGGTCAGCAATCACCTCGGCGAAGCCATCCCTGGGTGCAACCTGAGTCGTTATCAAGTGGGGCTTGAGGCCTAAATGGCTTGAAGCAGTATTCTCAACTATTAATCCCTGCTTCAGCCAGCCAGCCATGGTTCCCACAGCACCCGATATCTTGCTCCTAACGACGCGTTCATTGAGTTCCCTGAGCCTTTGAAGCGATCTCGTTAACTCATAGGCGTAGTTAGCCATCTTAAACCCGAATGTAATCGGTAATGCATGCCTGGCATGGGTTCTACCCACCACAATGGTATCACGGTATTTCTCAACCAGGCTGGCCAGTAGTTTAATCACCTCTATAAGCCTGGCCCTAGTGAGCTTTAATGCCTCGCCAAGTATTAGAGCCCACGTTGTGTCAACTATATCGTAGCTGGTGGCCCCTAGGTGCACGAATCTACTACATGGCTCATCAATCCTGTTCGATATTATTTCGGCGATTGCGGCTATATCGTGTCCTATCCTGGATTCAAGCCTATCAACCTCGGCGGGATCTAGTGTCCCTTTCAATGATTCTACCTTACTCCAGCAACCACTAGGTGCCAATCCAGCCTCCTCGAGGCCCTTTAATATAGCTGCTTCCACGGCTATGTATGTATCCACTATATTTCTCCTGGAAAACACCCTTCTCATCTCGGTTGAACCATATCTCCATTCAAGTGGGCAAATGCTTCCAGACATGCGAACACCTCATGTGACTATCTCCTGTAAGCAACCTGATTCAATGCATTCATGTATCTCGATAGCGATCCTCCTCCCCATACTGATTGGTTTCCCGAAATAGAGCTTACTGTACTGGCTACCAATCCCCATATAGATATTTGTGCCTCCGCCTATACGTGGTGCTACATCATACACTACTATATCAAGATCCTTGGTTACAATTAATTGAAGTGTGAAAGGCCCTATGACACCGGGCTCCACGATCCTCTTGCATGCATCCACGAATCTATCGCCATAATCAAATAGCTTCTCAAGTAGTGACTCCCTTATGGTTGCGGGCTCGTGCCCCACTTCAATCATCTCTACATCCAAGTATTCTTCAAGCTCCAACTGTATACTAGCTGTTAGATGTAGGAAGCCATCTAGGTTGCTCTGTATCCTGCGGTCTATGCTCAGCAACTCCACCCTCTTCCTGGCTATACTATGGAAGTAGTTGACGTTGAAGTGGGCACCCACCACTAGCTCCTCTATCGAGGCTGAAACGATATCTTCTTTTCTTATAACACTATTATTAACCAGCCTCTTCATCTTCTTGTAAAAGTCGTCCTTATCCACTGCTATAAAGAATCCACGTTCAACCCTTTTCCTTGCATGTGGTATCTTAACTATTACAGGCCTATCTATCTCATCTGGATCCCTATAGATCCTTGGATGTCTTATCCCAGCTTCCTGGAGAAGCATATAGTAGTTCTTAGGTCCGGTCCTTTCCTCGTATCTGAGGAGATACTTGTTGCCAAATACCGGGATCCTCAACTCGCTTTCGATAGCATCATACCCTACATATACTGAGAAACTACGGTTAGGCACTATAATAGCGTTCTTGCCAGCCAGGTAATCCATTGCCGAGGGTTTCACAACGTCTTTAAAGCTATCTAATATTATATACTCGTCGATCACCGTATTTAACCTCATATATGTCTTCTCTCTTCCAACCTGGCAGACAGCTATGGTTCTGAAACCCTCATCTTTAGCTCCATCGAATACATCCAGTGCTGAATGGCTTGCAACAGCTGCAATAGCTATTCTCCCCGGCTCATAATGTGCAATTAGGTCCCTAGGGTTAAACCTAGTACTCAACTATATCACCATACGGAGTTATCACATGAACCAATCCGTTCCCCTCAACAATCTCCCCGATTACATACGGGTGAAAACCGTGTTCCTCAATGAGCCGGCTTAACTCGTCCAGATTATCTCTACTCGTTGTAAGAACCAATCCTATACCCATGTTGAAGACCCTATACATCTCTGGGGGTGATACGTTACCGAGCTTCATGAGCACCTTGAATATCGGGGGTGGTTCAGGCGCCTTGATCACCATGTCTGCTTCCCCAGGAAGAATCCTTTTTGCCTTATAGAACGAGCCCCCGGTTATATGGGCTGCAGCTGATGCATACCCTGATCCAAGCGCTTCAAGCACGAGCCTAGAGTATATGGGGGTGGGTTTGGATAATTCCTTCCCTATATTGACTCCATCTATAACTGCATCATAGCTTCCAAGCGTGGACTCCACTATTTTCCTCGCTAGTGTATATCCATTGGCGTGGAGACCCCAGCTATTTACACCAATGACTAAATCGCCGACCCTAGCTCTATACCTACCACTACCTTTCTTATACCCTATAACCATACAGACAACATCAATGCCGTTAACTAGATCTGGCATTATAGCTGTCTCTCCACCGATCAGCTTTACACCCAGCTCGCCAGCTGCATCCATGATTCCATCTATAATCTCTCTGAAAGAATCAGTATCACTAGAGGGGAGAGCTATGTAATCGAGGAGTGCCACCGGCTCAACGTTGTCGCATGCGACATCGTTTACATTCACTGCCACGCAGTCCCAGCCAGCAACCCTCAGCTTTCCCAGCTTCTTCAACACAATGGTCTTTGTACCTACGCCGTCGATGTGCAAGGCTATAGCCTTACCATCCACAGTCACCCATTGCGAGAAAGAGCCATATGGTTCAATGCCTCTATCATCTAGCTTCCCCATCCTCTCTAATACATACCTATGCATTTCCCTGTGGGCAGAGAGGTCTACACCGGATTTAGAATAACTCCATGAACCACCCATGTTATCCATCCCTGCACAGGTTTATTATTCTCAGAGCAAGGTATGCAGCGTTCTCCGCGTTATCAATGCCAACCGTTGCAACTGGAACACCCTTAGGCATCTGCACGATGCTTAATAACGCGTCAAGCCCTCCAAGTGCGACATTTAATGGTACCCCTATGACAGGCTTACTTGTCCTCGATGCAATGAACCCAGGTAGGTGTGCAGCGAGTCCAGCCATTGCTATGTATACGTCTACATCTGCCCTCTCAACATACTCCTCAAGCTGCTTCGGGGTTCTATGAGCACTTAGAACCCTGACATCAACGTCTATATTGTTCTCTTTGAGTATCTTCAATGCTTTCTCTACATGAGGTAGATCCCGCTCGCTTCCAACTATTACAGCCACCTTACCCTTACACGGCATCCTTACCCCATCCCTCCACTACTTTAAGCCGTCTTCCAGCTTTCCTAACCTTATCCAATGCTTCACTTACTGTGTCTCCCCTGGCTAGTAGGACTGCCACTCTTCTCCCAGTGTATACATACGGTTTACCGAATATCCTAATGTCAACACCAGGTATGGAGATGGCTTCCCTAATACCGTGAATTACAGGTGACCATGTATCTATCTCCGAGTATATGGCTAGACTAGCAGCCGGATTGACCACCTTCGGCCTCGGTACTGGAAGACCTAGTCCAGCCCTTAAGTGTATAGCGAACTCGCTTAGCTCCTGGCTCGCAATGGTTACCAAGCCTGTGTCATGCGGCCTCGGGGCCACCTCACTGAATAACACCCTATTATCCCTTGTAAGGAATACTTCGACACCATATATTCCAAGCCCTCCAAAGGAGTCAGCTATCTTAACCCCTATCTCAGCTATCTTGCCAAGGATCTCAGCTGACCTGATCGACGGTTGCCATGACTCTATATAATGGAACTCGCCATATCTCCAATGCTCGATGGGATCGCATGTAATTGTTTCCACTCTACCATCCATATTTATGTGTCTATAGGTTAACACTGTGAACTCCGCATCTAATTCAACATATTCCTCAACTAATACTCTACGGCTCCTCCCACGTGCATGCCTGATCGACTCCTCGAAGGCTTTCTTCACCTGGTCGAAGGATCCATTAGTTATCTTCACGTGTCCATGTCCACTGCTACTCATCTCAGGCTTAATTATGCATGGATAACCTATTTCATTACATGCTTTGAAGGCTTCCTCAGGGCTCTCCGCGATAGCGTACCTGGTGGTTGGTAATCCAACTTCTTTAACAACGTATTCTCTTAATATTATCCTATTCATCGAGATCTCGACAGCCCTCGCATTAGGAGTGACCCTGTAGCCCTCGTCTTCAAGCTCCCTGAGAGCAGTGGTTGAGATAGCTTCGATCTCGGGGATTATCAGGTCAGGTTGCTCCCTCTTCACAATGGCTTTAACGGCTTGCTCATTCATCATGTCGATAACGTATCTCCTATGTGCGACATGCATTGCCGGCGCATTATCATATCTATCCACGGATATAACTTCCAACCCTAGTCTCTGCGCCTCCAACGCTATCTCTTTACCTAGTTCCCCGCTGCCGAGCAAGAGTATTTTCACTGCTCTACTTGAGAGAGGGGGACCGATTTCAATAAGGGGTTTGAATAGGTTGAATTTGGACATAGGTCTCACCCGTGAGCACGTTTAGACATGTAGGGGTTTACCAGAGGGTTCTCTATGAAGCCTATCCCTGGAACCCATGCCATATATGCACCCAGCAGTCCACGCCTAGCCCTTGAGGTATAGACACGTCTAATTTTCTCAGCTATACTAATCTTCTCTTGCATCAACTCAGGGGAACCAATATCTCCTCTATGGAATAAGGGGGCTTCGCCTTCAATATATCTCATGACATTCTCAGTTTTCCTATATGCTTCTTCATAGCTGTAGCCCCAACAAACTATCTCGGCTAACCTGGATCCCTTAGTGTACAGGTATCCATCGCTCCCTACCTCAATGCTTCCATATAGAATAGTGCATCCAGTATCCCTTATCGAGGCCTCATCTACTTTAACCCTGAGCCCGGTAGCTAGTCTCCTATCAGTTGGATAACCGAGAGGGGCTATAGCCTTGTTCACAACGACAACATTGTCCCTAATTCCGAGCTTCCCCAGTGACTTACCTGAGGCAGCTTTCTCGAATACTTCAAGCACATCATCTTCCAGCATGTATAGGAGATTACCGGTCTCGGGGTCGCCAAACCTACTGTAGAATTCTATAACGGTTGGACCCCACAGCCACGTTAGCATCATTTGGCCAGCTAAAACACCCCTGTAATCGATGCATCCCTCACTCCTTAATGCATCGATTACATTGTTGAGTATTCTAAGACTCTCCTCATATTCCCCTAGGGTTAGGAATGGTGGAGTTAAACCCGGACCCGAGATAGAGCCCATGCCACCTGTTTCAGGCCCTACATCATACTCGAAAGCGTGGGGATGATCCTGTATGACCGGTAATGGCGTGATGGAGCCACCACTCGAGATTACGTGTAGAGTGTATTCTACGCCCTCAACCCTTAACTCTACAAGAATCTTTTCATCAATATCCCTGTACGCATTCATTTCGCTGAATAAGTCCCTAACGTATTCACCGGTGACACGGCTTATTTCATTGAATAGATAAGACTTAGTATTACTGAATACTTTAACCCCCTTTCCACCGACCTGTCTAGCCGGTTTCACAACTATATCGCCAGCGTGCTCAGCAAAGCTCACTGCATCCTCCACATTACTGAAGGATGCGTAGAATAATCGTCCATTGATCCCATGCCTCCACATGAGCCTCCTCGCGAAAACCTTGCTCCTCTCTATCTCAGCACATTTCGATGACGCCCCGAAGACTGCGAATCCGTGTTCCCTTAGGGTATCGGAGATACCTGCGAATAATGGTTCCTCGGGACCTATTACGACCAAGTCCGGTGACACGGCCTCAGCGATCTCAAGTATCCTACCCGGCTCTGTTACCCTGGTAATAAATATTCTGCCGCTAGATGACCCGGCTACTCTTTCGAGCCCTGGATTCCTGTACTCCGATACAACATACACCCTTGGCTCTAACCCGCTCTTCAACATCATTAATCCAAGGGCGTGTTCTCTTGCACTGGATCCGATTAGCAGGATCTTCAAGCATGATCCCCTCTGCTATCAATAAAACATGAGAAACACGGATTAACGCCGAAGGATTTCATGGCTTCTTCGAATACATCTATTGGTATCCATGTTATAGAGTCAGCGTCAAGATATTTAACCATGTCCCCGCTCTCCATGTTCGCTGAAATAAGATCATTCATAGTGAAATAGAATAAGGAGTAGGGGCATTGCAGCCTGATGGGTGGGCTTGCAATCACCACATGAACCTCTTCAACACCGAGTCTCTGGCGGAGGCCTTGAATCACAGTCTTAAGAGTTGAACCAGATACCACGCTGTCATCAACTAAAAGCACCCGCTTACCCTCAACAACTCCTTTGACGGGATTCATTTTCAAATGTATCGCTATAGCCCTCTCCATTAAGCTATTCTTCAGCATTGAACGAGCCTTCACACCTGTTGAGACAAATAGGAGTTCAAGGGGTTTCCCGAGTCTCTGAGAGATCCCAAGGGCGTATGGAAGGGCTGTCTCAGGCACGCCTACAACTACATCGATACTGGTTCCAATGCCTTCCTTAATCAATTTCTCAGCAAGCTTCTCCCCTACTTTCTTCCTAAACATGTATATAGGTATGCCATCGATGACCGAGTCAGGTCTTGCAGTATAGAGGAGCTCGAGCAGACATACCCTACCAGTCGTCCTGGCACCAAATACCTTGACAACGTATTTGTTGAGTAATACAAGTTGACCCGGTAGTATACCGGCCCTCGGATTCCCGCCCACGACTTCTATAGGGGCTGTTTCAGATGCGACAATAGCCATGTCGAATCCGTAGCCACCTAGCGCCAGAGGTGAGAGCGACTCAGGGCCTCTCCATGCTACTACTATGCTATTGCTAAGTAGCATTATGCCGGTATGTTTCTTCATTAATTCTGGAGGATTAATCACCGAATTACTCAGGGTCCTCATGATATCGTTTATCCCCGTATTGCTATCTATGTACTCTACTAGATCCCGTACTAGATTGGTATTAGACTCCCTGTCAAGCAGGATGGCTACCCTGCCCGCTTCATCAATATAATAGCTTGCCCTATCATTATACACGCCTGCAATAACTATGTTGGATGAGTGTTCAAGACCTTTTCCCACGAGTTCATCTATCGATGCCTCAATACACTCAATACTTGTTTTCAAAGAGTAACAGATAACAGCGTTGTCTCCTCGATTCTTTAAAGCCAGTAACCCGTATCTCGCGAAGCTACTTACGTCCCAGTATTCGTCGAATGCATATATGGATAAGAGTCCTGAGACCACGATGCATCACCTCTTAACCATGTTCTCAAGATCCTCGAGGCTAAGCCCCCTGAAAGCATATCTACCTGTAAAACAAGCCATGCATAGACTGGGCGAACCCACTGCTTTCCCAAGGCCTTCAATCGTGTTATATATTACGGAGTCGGCTCCAAGCCTTCTAGCTACCTCCTCCGGGGTCAGATCCCCAGCTATCAGCTCGTTTTTTGCTGGGATATCTATACCCATGAAACATGGGTATTTGAAGGGTGGGCTAACAACCCCTATATTAACCTTTGAAGCACCAGCATACCTTAGCTTTGACACCAGGTGATTGAGGGTTGTACCTCTGACTATCGAGTCCTCAACGAGGAGTATTCTTTTACCTATAACTCTGTTTCTCACTACATTGTATTTCAACTTGGCAACCATGCTTCTATGCGATGGAGGAGTGATAAAGCCCCTGCCCATGTACTTGTTGACAATGACAGCCTCCTCGAGGTGGAGTCCGAGTGTTTCTGAAAGACCTAGTGCAGGTATCCTGCCGGTATCAGGTACCGGAACAACCATGTCTACTTCAATCCCATTGATTAAGCCAGCTAGCTCCTTACCCATACGGTATCTGGCCTCGTAGACACTTACCCCGTTGAAAACAGAGTCCGGTCTAGAAAAGTATATGTACTCGAAGACGCAGGGATACGAGGTGCCAACTGATCCAGTCATATATTTCTCAAGAGAGAAGCCATCAAATGAAATAACCTCTCCAGGCTTTACCTCACTCCATTCTCCGGCACCGATTACTTCAAGGGCAGCTGTCTCAGAGGCAACGTAGAAGTCTTCCCCGTGAAGCGAGTACGATAATGGCCTGTAGCCGGCTGGATCCCTAGCGATAATTATGCGTGGCTCATTGGTTAACACGATGAGACTATAACCACCTATAACATACTCGCTTAAATGTCTCGCAGCCTCTACAATATCGCCCCTATATTCGCGGCTCAGCTCACTTATAAGGTATCCTAGGACCCTGCTGTCATTGGAGGCCTTAACCCTTATTTCATCGGCTATAAGCCTGTAGTTAGCTATTGTCCCGTTGAAAGCCAGTGAGAAATTTAATCCCCCAGTATTAACTATAATCGGCTGTATAACAGCACCCCAGTATCCACCGGTGGTGGCATAGCGTACATGCCCTACTCCACCATAGTATCTTCCCTGCGCGGACTCTATGGATATATTTCTCGCTGAGTCTTTAAGTAGTAGGTTACCGACTACACCGCTTCCAGCTAGTCTTACAAACCTCTTAGCCTCCATATCGAATAAGACTATGCCAGCAGCCTCCTGTCCCCTATGCTGCAACTCCAATAATAGCTCAACCAGGATCCTGAAGTGATCCCCTCTTCCCATGTAAGCGGCTATCCCACACATATATTACTAGCCTCTCTCAAGGTATTTCTCCAGGGAGTCAGCATAGATCTCCCTGAGCACACCGATATCTAACTCGAGTATCCTCTTCCCATTCACTAGAAGATCGACCTGGCTTCTACTCGACACCCTTCCCACTACTCCGTATACTACATTCATTTCATCGAGTATCCTCCTAGCCTTCTCAACCTTGTTTAACGGTACTTCTACAATGTATCTCGCCTGGGTCTCGGAGAATAATAGGTAATCCAGTCTATCAATACCCCTCGACGGTACAAGGGATAGCTCTACTTCAGCACCAAGCCCGCTTGCCACAGCCATTTCAAGCATACTCGTTACAAGCCCTCCTATTGAAACATCGTGCACGGAGGACACCGCATCCTCGTTGATAAGCATCCTTACAGTACTCCCGTGCATGTATTCCAAACGGGGTCTCGGAACAGGTATCTCACCTACCTCTAAGCCGTGTACCCTGTACAGGTATTCACTACCCCCTATTTCCGGAAGAGTTTCCCCGATCACAACTATATATGACCCTGGCTCCTTAAACTCCATTGTCTTAGCTTTCCTTACATTTTCAACCCTACCTATACCTACAATGGTTAGGGTTGGTTTCACTTGATTACCGCTTGAATCCTCGTTATAGAAGCTGACCTTACCCCCTACAACCGGTAGGCCTAGTTCATCCGAGATCCATGCCAGCCCCTTCAACATATTCTCGAAGAACCAGTAGTGTTCAGGCTTCTCAGGATTACCAGCGTTTAATTCATCCACTATAGCTAGCGGCGTCGATCCCACTGAGACCAGGTTTCTATAACACTCAGACACCACGTTTGCAGCTCCATTAAATGGATTGAGCCACGTGTATCTTGGATTACCATCGCCTTTCACGGCTATACCCTTATCATCATTAATCTTTAAGACGGCTGCATCACCTATACCTGGTTTCACAACCGTTCTACCGCCTACCTCGTGATCGTACTGCTCATATATCCATCTCCTAGACACAATATTAGGTGAGGAGAAGATCCTTATAATGGCATCCTCCAGGTCTGGCTCAGGGATGCCTTGGAGAGGAGTCAGCCCCTTCAACACGTCTTCAGGCGGCTTGGATTTCCTTACCAGTGCACGTGGCCTAGCCATAGCCTTACTGGGGACTTCCGCAATTATTCTACCCTTATAATACACTCTTATGAAGCCACTATCATTGAAGAACCCTATAACACTATATGGTACCTCATATTTCTCGAGGATCCCGATTAATTCATTGAAGTTTTCGCGTGGAACAGCCAGTAGCATCCTCTCCTGACTTTCCGAGGCAAGGATCTCGTATGGCTCTAGATCCATGCGTAGATGCAGCCTGTCTAAATATATTTCAACACCTAGATCATAGTCCCCGGCAGCTTCCGATATAGCTGTTGTAAGCCCGCCGCCGCCGAGGTCTTTTATGTAGTCCACTAGCTTTTTCTCCACTACCTCATTAACAACATCTATGAGCATTTTCTCCATTAATGCATCACCTATCTGCACAGCACCTATGTCCTCAACCATGTTATCCTTCAACGGTGCTGACGCGAAGCTACTTCCGAGCAATCCATCCCTACCGGTTGAATTACCGATTATAACCACTAGATCACCGGGCCTAGGTTTGGAGAGAACGGCCTTATTTTTCTCCACTATGCCTAAACATGCTACATTGACTAATGGTTGTTTATTGAATGATTCATCAAACCATGTGTCACCAGCTACAACGGGTACTCCAACCCTGTTACCGTAGTCACTTATTCCTTTAACAATATTCCTAATCAACCATTTTGCATGTGGATTAAATGGGTTGCCCATGTAGAGTAGATCCAGTAGTGCAATAGGCTTAGCACCCAGCGTGAGTATATCCCTTATAATACCTCCTATACCAGTTGCCGCCCCATTATACGGGTCTACAGCAGATGGGTGGTTATGACTCTCTATCTTGAATACTGCTAAGATACCCGGAAAAACCTCAACAGCCGGTGCATCCCTGCCTGGCCCAAGCACTACATGATTACCCTTGTTAGGTAGTAGTCTAAGTAGTCTTCTACTGCTCTTATAGGAGCAGTGCTCGCTCCAATGAGCCTCGAACATGACTAGTTCTTCACGGGTTGGCTCTCTCTTAAGTATATCCCTGATCTCATCTATCTCTTCAACACTCAGCGGCATTTTCACCAACCATTCCTGAGCGCGAAATATATACTCTCAAAAATAAGCTTGCCACCGGGGTTAAAGCCCCTTGGAGTCAATTCAGGTTCAACGGCTCTCTCGGGATGTGGCATCAACCCCAGTATAGCACCGTTTCCACTAGCTACACCGGCTATACTATACATGCTCCCATTAGGATTCCAACCATCCTCATATAGTATCAGTGGAGGATTTTCACCAACGAGTTTCACATATTCCTGTTCATCAATGATATAACGTCCCTCCGCGTGCGCTACAGGCATATCTAGAACCATTTTATCGCTTACTAGTAGAAGCCAGGGCCCCTTCGGATTTCTCACTCTTGTCCTAACCCATTTACACGTGAATCTCCCATGCTCGTTTTGTATCAAGGCACCGGGAAGTAATCCAGCCTCGACAAGCACCTGGAATCCGTTGCATATACCTAGAACCGGGACTTCGTTGAGGGCAGCCTCAACAACTTGCTCAACAGCCCTTGTCCTCGCAGCTATTACACCGGCTCTTAAATGGTCTCCATAACTGAATCCTCCCGGTATTACTATTGCATCATATTCCCTCCATACGAAGTCTCTATGCCAAACTATTCTAGCGTTTAAACCATGTCTTCTAAGGGCTCTAAGAGTCTCTTCATCACAGTTTGTACCAGGAAATTTAAGCACAGCTACATTACCGGTCATGCAGGAATACCTCTATCTCATGTACTACCGGATTATATATCCGGAGGTCTAGACAGGCTTGTTTAACTTGTTCAACTGCTTTCTCGGGGCTCTCCGCCTCGACGAGCAGTCTAAGGAATTTACCAGCCCTAACATTCTTCACCATGCTGTAATTGTTCTTCAGTATTAATTGTCTATATATGGTCTCTCCCTCGGGATCCCTAATGGAGGGCTTATACGATATCACCACGTTAACCGTGAACAACATCGCCGACATCGACCCCGAGCCTGTTGCATAGCTCAATATAGGCTGTTCTCAAGGCTTCTATATCACCGGTTTTCCTGAACACCTCTTTATCAAGGTGGTTCCCCTTATCGTCTAAAACCCTTATCGAGTCACCTGTGAGCTCGTCGCCTAGTATTAGTCTCCCATTTCTATTTCTTCCATACTCTACCTTGAAGTCTACTAGTTTAAGCCCTGCTCCACTAAATAATTCGCTTAATACATTGTTTATTTTTATCGTTGCCTCGATTAACCACCTTAATTCACCACTAGTTAACAGACCTGTGTAGGTAATATCCTCTGGTGTGATCAACGGATCATGGAGTGAGTCATCCTTATAGTGGAACTCCACTAGTGGTGGATTGAGCTCCTGCATCTTCTTATAGAGGGGCATTCTCTTAAGGAGGGAACCATATGCATAGTTCCTGACGATCACTTCTATAGGGAGCATCTCAAGCCTTCTAACTGTAAGGAAGCGGTCTCCATTATATTCTACGAGATGCGTCTCAATACCCTGTTTCTCAATGTGCTTAAATAAATATGCGGAGAGCCTCGCATTGATTACGCCTTTACCGGGCATGGCTTTCTTAACCAATCCATCCATCGCTGTAACATCATCCTTGAACTCCAATACGAGTAACTCGGGTGTTTTAGAGTAGACCCTCTTGGTTTTTCCTTCATATAATAATTTAAGCTCCATGTCCACCACGTTAATACTTGAGGACACCACGCTTTGATAACAATTGTTTTAATTGATTTAATGAAACCATGTAAAACGATACCGGCCCCAGTATTACCTTCATTGATGTTAACCAGTATCATTGACGCCCTAGGCAATTATTTATTTACATAGGAAACATTAAGCTCATGGGTGAGGGATATGCCCTCTCTCATCATAGTAGGAGGATTTTTCGGGGATGAGGGAAAAGGCAAGATAGCAGCCTACCTGGCCCTCAGCGATAAGCCTGTAATAATTGTTAGAACAGGCTCGATCAACGCTGGTCACACCGTTGTGTTTAATGGAAAAACATTCAAGCTCAGAGCGGTCCCAAGCGGCTTTATCTCCAGGAATTCACGTCTTTTAATAGCTCCCGGAGCCCTAGTAAAATTGGATATCCTATTCAAGGAGATAACCGAGACAGGTACAAGAGGCAGGGTTTTCCTGGATTATAACACAGGGATCATCGAGGAACGCCATGTCGAAGCAGAGCTGGCAGACCAGTACTTCTCGCAGGTAATTGGTTCAACACTACAGGGAGTTGGTGCAGCGATGATCGATAGGGTTGCTAGAAGACTTAAACTAGCGAGAGACTTCGAGGAGTTGAAGGAGATAACTATAGATGTCCCCGGGGCCGTTAACGAGGCTTTGTCGAGGGGTGAATTAGTACATGTGGAGGGAACCCAAGGCTCGTTCCTGAGCCTGTACCACGGCACATACCCCTATGTAACTAGTAGGGATACCACGGCATCGGCTGTAGCATCAGAGGTTGGACTAGGCCCTAAGCATGTGGATGATGTAGTAGTCGTGTTTAAAGCCTACGTCACGAGAGTTGGAAACGGACCATTACCAGGTGAGCTAAGTCACAGTGAAACCTTAAAGCTAGGATGGGTTGAAGAGGCGACGGTGACGCGTAGAATCAGGAGGGTGGCACCTTTCAGTATTGAACTAGCCAGAAGAGCCATAATGCTTAACTCAGCAACACAAATAGCCTTAACAAAGCTCGACGTGCTCTACAAGGAGTCAAGGGGGTGCAGAGAGTGGTCGTGTCTACCAGTTGAAGCAAGAAAATGGGTGGAGCACGTGGAGGATTCATTAAAGACCCCGGTATCGCTGATAGGAACATGTGAAGAAGTGAACTGCGTGATCGATAGGAGAAGAGAGCTCGGATTACTGAGGTGAAGCCCTTGAGTAAATACGATGTCGTGATAGTTGGCGGCGGACCCGCCGGATTATTCGCTGCATACGAGCTATCATTTCATACAGGTAAGCTGAGAGTGCTCCTAATAGATAAAGGTAGAAGAGTCGAGAACAGGTTATGCCCAATGTTCGATATCGCAAATAAGTCCAGGATACATAGGTGTAGGATGTGTAATCCATGTAACATCATGTACGGCATTGGTGGAGCTGGAGCACTGAGCAGTGGGATAATAAATCTAAGACCCGATGTCGGGGGTGACCTTGATAAATTACTTGGAAGCTGGGAGGACGCCATGAGGATCGTTACATATATAGATTCAATACTGAGGAAATTCGGTGCTCAAGGAGAACTCGTGAATGTTGAGGACTCCTCAGAGCTAGAGAGGCTTGTGGCTAAAGCCGGGGGAAGATTTATTCCCACACCGCAGAGACGCGTAGGTAGTGATAAGATGCCAAATGTTATCTACTCAATGGAGAAGTACCTTGAAAACTCAGGCGTCAAGATACTCGTAGAGACAAGCGTCGATGACATAGATGTAGATGGAGGAAGCTATATCGTTAAAACCACCAGCGGCACCTTCACCGCGCGGCACCTTATCCTAGCACCAGGTCGTGGAGGTGCAAGATGGTTTTCAACTATATCGAGGAAGCTTGGCATAGAGACTGAGCCAGGCCCCCTCGATATAGGGGTAAGGATAGAGGTACCGTCTTACATAGCGGAGCCAGTGACATCTATTGTTAAGGATCCGAAGATAATACTTTACACTAAATCCTACGATGACAAGGTGAGGACATTCTGTACTAATCCAAAAGGCTTCGTGGTTAGAGAACTATACGATGATGGGACGGTAGGGGTGAATGGTGAAAGCTACATTGAGGTGAAATCCAGGAACACGAACTTCGCGCTACTCGTGACAATCAACTTGACTGATCCAATGGAGGATACTGTAGAATACGGTAAGCACATAGCCAGCCTCACAACGAAGCTTGGAGGTGGAAAGCCATTAATACAGAGGTTTGGAGACCTGTTATCAGGGAGAAGGAGTACATGGGGCAGGATTGGGAGGAGCATCGTAGAGCCGACCCTGAGGGATGCTACGCCGGGAGATATAAGTATGGCATATCCTCATAGAGTAATAGAGAACATTATAGAAGCCATCGAAAGACTTGATGTAGTGATACCGGGCTTAGCATCATATAATACACTACTATACGCGCCCGAGATAAAGTTCTACAGTGTGAAGACACGTGTAAGTAGGAACTTCGAGACAAACCTGGAAAACATTTATGTGGCAGGGGATGGCGCTGGTTTATCGAGAGGTATAAACATCGCGGCTGCTACAGGTGTGCTGGCTGCACGTAGTATTATTGAGAAAGAGGGATTAAGAGAGGCATTTCAAGACCATTTATTCCTGGATGTTTATTCTCGATGAATTGTGGTCGTCCATCCTTGCTTATCACATCGCAGGCCTATTCCTTATCTAAGTCTTCACTGGTGGCACAGCTGCCTCCAACATGGTTCACAGGGTATCCAGGCCTAACGATACAGTATCCTGGGGGAGCCTTATACTGTTTCCTGCCCTAGGTCATTGTGGTCTCTGTAGAGTGGCCCACCTGGTTTCTCTCTATCAGAGACCGGTTAACCCCAGCAGAAGCCACTATAATAAAGTACCTGTGAAAACCTTAAAACACACAAACCAGAAGCAACATCACATCCCGGGTAAAGCTCTATGCTACTATAGATAAAAATAATGGAAACAAACTCAACATCGATCCTGTTACGCAGGTAGCAAGCTTATCCTTTAGAACTAGGGATCTGCTCTCTTTTAATTAATAAATTTAATAAATTTACTGTTTCAACAGTGATAACTCGTTATAACGCTTATTACTTTAATCTGATAAAATATTGATAATATTGATTCGGTAATTATTTGATGAGGTATGTTCTATGAATAGTAAGGCAATAAGCGAATCAGTATATAAACTCGGCAGGATTTTAATAGATGTGGCAGAAGTTATTGTAATAATCTTCATAGGTCTACTAATAATTCTGACAGTGTATATAACATTCAAGGATATATTGATGGAACTCCATGGCATGACAGCTGCTACTATACAGATACTGGTGAACGATATATTGATGATAATTATTTACGCTGAGATACTTAGAAGCATACTTATAATCTGGGAAATGCGTGGAGAAGGCTTCCTATCTCAGTTATCCGACGTAGCCTTCATAGTCGCTGTAAGGGAGATACTTGTTTATGCGATAACGGGGAAGAGCATGGATATTCTGTTAGCAGTTTTCTCATTGCTGATAGTAACACTCGCTATATATTTAATCAAAACCAGGATAGAAAAGACTGGGGGTCCCTGATGGAAGCATCTTTGGTTAATCTATTTGATTAATCTATCCTAGTGCCTAGAACTGTAATGGAGTTAGATGCTACTGAGATGCCACTTAGAATCACTGCTATTGCTACATACTCTGGCCCCCGATATACACCATATCCATATAGTATTCCAGCTACTACAGGAATCAATAGTATATTGTATACGAAGGACCATAGAAGGTTCTCGATGGTCTTTCTCTTGACTTTAATTAAGTCTGCTTTCATTCCACAGACCGGATCTGTTTGAGACATGTGTTTAATTCCCTTGTTAAATCTATTGGTTATTATGGTTTATGTTCTTTAATTAACTTTGTTATTGATATCCGGCTGAAATGTTTTACCACATGGTTAAACATATGATAAGTTTTCAGGCAAATCACAAATGATAATATTTAAATTTTATACATAAAAATAATAATACATGGTGGAATCATGACCAGGTATAAGGTAATAATAGACCGTTCTACATGCATAGCCTGCGGAGCAGCACCAGCCGCTTGCAGCGAGGTATTCGAGTTAGGAGATGACAACGGTAAGAACCGGGTTGTAGCTAAGTACAGTGTTAAGTTAACCCCTGAAATATCCATTGGTATAATACCTGAAGATCTCTACGAGTGTGCTAAAAATGGTGCAGAGGTCTGCCCTGTATCAGCTATACGTGTCGAGAAAATAGAGGGAGAGTAGGTGTGTAATATTGAAATGCGGGGAGCATAGGTTTTTACACCATGTATACCTCACCCATGGATAGGTTACTGTCCTGTATTGGACAAGGTTTCAGTTAACGAGGTAGAGGGATACAGCTTATTTAGGGATTTCTCCCTCAATGAGCTCTCAGACATTCTGGATTCAATAGGGCATCTATACTGTGCCACATGCAGGACAACTATAACTAGTAGGGAGGAGTATTATAGGAAGGGGCACGTATCAACTCCTCATTTCATCGTTTACGACGAGTTATATCTTAAAATATACGTGGCTGACTAGCAGGGATGAAATCCTTGAACAGCCTAGATTTCCTGCTTGGAGGACCCCAGGGCAGTGGATTAGAGACAGCTATGACAGTGCTATCCTCCGATATCTTTGAGGAGTTATTCAGTGACTTTATCATACTAGGGTTTAATTTTTATATGGAGAAATAAGAAAATTGAAAACTTTAAAATTTTAAACGAATCCTCGTGTAAACCAGGTGGATAAGCCATAGAGCGATGGCTGATGAAACCAGTACTATGCCGAGAACCATGTTCTCTGGTGTAGCCTCCACAAATTCCTCGCCTTCAACAATAGATGCATACGCTTTATCAACCATAGACATTATCGTTGAGGCCCATAGTATTAAGACTAGTGTTTGAAGACTATATTTGCCGTCCCTGTATTTGTACCATACTATAGTTGATGTAATACTGGCTATGAGGAGTATTATGGCGTACATTGCCCAACCCCTAAACCCTGTTAAAACTGATAGCGCCTGTTAACTGTTTCACTAGTTTTCTACTGGTGATCCTGCTCCTTGTATATGCGAGTATGCCGAGCCAAGTAGCAGTCACAGCCATACTCATTAATCCACCTACATAAGTTATTTCATGAAGCATTACAGGTATATCAGCCGGGTTACTCATGGCTGTTAGAAATGGTGGGTATGGTACTACTTCTCCATGCCATACATGCTCCACAGCTAGTACTAGGGAGCCTCCTAGAAGCATCTTCTCCAGTATATCCAGTCTTAGTTTTATGCCCGTCTTACCCATGAGTCTTTTCACTACATCAATTATTATTCCCAGTGTAAGGGGTGTTATGAAGCATGCCATTTTGGTGCACCATTTTAATATAATAAGTGCACATTAATAAAACTATCTTCTCTCAGTGAAGAACCCTGCAAGCTCCTCGAACACTATCTTGCGTCTGGTAATAGGCACCCCTATAGGCATAATATACAGGGGTGTTTCACCACCTCCAATGCCAATTACTTGCGATACCTCGCTGTCCCTGAAAGCGCCCACAGCTACCGTGCCGTAGCCAAGTGCGGTAGTCATTAAGTAGGCGTTCTCAGATGCGTGACCAGCCTCCATAGGTACATACCTTGTCCTACCTCTCTCACCATAGACACTTGTCGTCCTCTCATAGACAGCTGTGATCACTATGCTCACAGGTGCCCTACCTATGAATCCCTGCATTAAAGCCGCTTGCATCAGTTCCCTTCTAACATCCCCACTCCTAACTAGTATCAATACATGTCTCTCCGGGTCATACCTATACACACCTGGATCGAGGAATTCACTATAATCAATTACACTCCTGGATCCAACAACCACGTAGACCTGGAGAGGATACGTTGCCCCAGCGCTTGGAGTTGTTAGAAAGCCTTCAACAGGATCGCTTAATCCATACGTTGCCCACAGGATTAATGCTAGATCTCTGAGTTTAACCGGTTCATCCCTGAAATCCCTTATGCTCCTCCTTAACAGTAATGCTTCCTCAACTGTTAAACCACTGATTTTACCTGGCTGAGGAAGCTTTATTATCTTGTTCAACGAAGCCACCAAGGCTGTATTTGGTATGTATACCCTATATTGATCGGACTCTAAGGCTATAAATACCTATAGTGACGAGAACACTGTGTTGAATAAGTAGTCAACAGCTATATCACCTGTGTAGATCCCTATACCAGTTAATATGAATAATACCGCCAGGAAATAGTATAGCTCATACCTAGAACCTGGGTTAACTGAGTAAAGCGTCACTGAATTAGAGATCAATATTACTAGTGTTAATAGATTAACAATGAATGAAACATCTTCAGGTGTAACCGTAAAGAATGCGAAGATATCGGCAAACACGGCTGGCACGCTGCCTACAAAGTTTGTTAATACATATGAGAATACCCTTACGAATCCACTTATAAATACTAGTAGAAGCACTACGATGAGATGCATCATGTAAAGCGTTGTCTCGAACGTCTTGAACACCTGTGTATAGTTTGCCCTTATTCTATATATGTTGTTGAAGTGTTCTGAGAGAAGAGCCCCTGTTTCACCCATATCCCCGCCTAACTCCAGTGTATCCATGAATATGCTTGTAGACCTATATATTAGCTCGCTACATGTCTCCTCAGCAAACCTGATCCACATGATTCTAGGGTTAACCCTGTTAACTAGTCCAGCATAAACCTTATTCAGTGTTTTCCTTAGTCTACCGAGCTCGGCCGCCAGCAGCGGCTTAAGCGAGCTCACCATATCTGGTATAACAGCTAGATGCTCTCCATAGCTTCTAATGAATGCAGGGTAGAATAGATCTAGCTCGCTAATGGCTCCCTCATGCATCTTCACTAATATTCCGGCTGGTAATAATACTATGCCTATCGCAACCAGCATTATCCCTGTTTTCCTTAAGCTGTAGAGGGCTCCTGTTACAAGCATGTATAAAACCATGAATGCCATAAATACTACTCCAGAAGCTCCAAGCACTCTTATAACCTTGACAAGCGTGCTTCTCCCTTCCTTATACTCGAATAAAGGCCTCTTCACTAGTATAAATAATAGGAGTGACATGCCTGATAGTGACAAACCTACTCCGAGGACACCACTTGTAAATGATTGAGATAACCCTCCGAAAAGCATGCCCATTAATAAGAGGACTGCAATCAGGAAAGCTAGTGCTCCAAGCAGTGTGGTGTATACTCCTAGCACCACGCTTAATGTGCCTATGAATCTATTATATGATGAAGTATATTCAGCGCTCAACGTGTTGTATTCAAGCCTCAAATATTCCTTCACATCACTGCCAGTGGCCACTATCGCTGCAAACCTCTGAAGAAACTGCTCATCAACCTTGGAAGTGGTTATCTTAGCAACTAGTCGTAAGGCCTCTGGAATACTATATCCCCAGTTACGTGTAAGATTGTATAGTTTACCAAATATCTCCCTGTATTTTTTACCATACGTAGATGTGTCTGCAATCCTCTTAAACATGACTCCTAATGGAGGATTACCGGTAATCATGCATCTCAGGTGTACTAGTATAAATAACAAGTCATGGGAAACAGGTATCACGCCTACATGTTTAGTTATGTTGTAGTAGACTAGGAGGACAATTGTGGAGATGGTTATTGAAGCACCAAGAAGTGCTCCAAGTGGGAATGGGAGGATCACTGAGAAAATATAAGTTATAACTGTATCAGCTGTTAACAGGGCCAAGAAGAGTGTCTTACGTGTTAAAATAGCCCTGGCAATAGCTGAGAGTATCCCACTGGCTTTCTCCATTATCATGCTCAATATACTACACCACTACTTCAATAGTTCTCCCTTTATAAGTCTTCCGTATGCTTCATCAAGACCCAGCTCATAGGTTTTCACAACTGCCTTATATACATCGAAGTAGTCGAGTATATTTTTTTCAACGAGATTACGTAGGAACCTGGCACGTAGCTCTAGCTCGTCATATATTAGCTTTATATCTCTCCTAGAGATACCTCTCATAACAGCTATTTTCTCCTCTAGTAGATAGCTTGAACCCCGTCCAGAGAACCTGTGAACATCTGCTACTGGATCCCATGTGAAAACCGGTATTGCGGCAATGGAATCCGTCTTGGGATCATAACCTATAATTTCGTTTATCGAGATCATCCTACGGACAAGCATGCCTCTCTTATCATATACAGATGACTGGAACCATGCTATATTCAGGTTATCCAGGTTTGTCTTTGGTACATTAATTGGTTGATTGGTAAGCCTCTGAAGTAGTCTCTCAAGGTTAGCAGCGTGAAATGTTGAGAGAACAGGATGCCCTGTCTGCATAGCCTGGAATGCAATGTTGCCTTCCGCGCCACGTATCTCTCCAACAATTATGTAGTTAGGTCTCTGACGCAGAGCAGCCCTGAGCAGGTCGAACATGGTCACACTGCTCTCCGGTTTACCTGTATCCCTTGTGAGTTCTCTAACCCAGTTTGGATGAGGTAGCACAACCTCGGCTGTATCCTCTATACTGACTATCTTGTTGTTCGGCCTAATGAACACAGCTAATGCGTTTAAAGCTGTTGTTTTACCACTTGCTGTTTCACCACATATGAACGCACTCATACCTTCCGACAACATGATCCACATGTATGCAGCGGCATACTCGTTGAAAGTACCCCACTTGATCAGCTGGGTTACACTGATCGGAGTCTTGGCCACTTTTCTAATAGTGAAGTTGCTGCCGAATAAGCTTACATCAGTACCATACACGATGTTTATTCTACTTCCATCAGGTAGTGTTGCATCGACGACCGGACGTGCCCTCGATATTGGTTTACCTATTTTCTCACCAAGCCTTATAATGAACTCATCCAGCTCTTCCTCGCTAGTGAACCCAATGTTTGTTTCCATGGATCCGAATATCTTATGTACAATGTATATATTTCCAACACCCTTTGCACTAATATCCTCCAAGTAGGGGTCGCGTAGGAATGGTTCAAGGATGCCGACACCTATCTTATCCCTTATTAAATGATACTTTATGTAATCTATATCAGCCTGGTTAGCCTGGATCCTTGAATTAGAGGTCTTCACTCTACTATAGTCAACTGGCTTCTCAGAGGGTACGAGTATCTCATCTAGTAGTGTTAATAATATTTTCTTCTTTTCCTCTGCTGATTCTGCTACGTGTTCAGGCTTTATTTTTAAAGCTAATACTTCCTCAATAGCCCTAAGCAATTGAGGAGGTGGTCTAGGCGGCTCTATGACGGTGTATGTAGCATATCCAATCCCTCTGGGGGAAATATTGGTTGCATGTATGAACACGCCTCCTCCAACAGGATATATTACATTATATTTCTTCCACATCCTCATGTCTCCGCTAGGCCTATCAACGATCAATGGCTCCTCGCCATATCGTTTCTTGAACTCCTCAATATATTTAACCAGGTACTCCGGCTTCTCACCAAACTCCGGCTCCTTCACGGCATCTCTTTTTCCACCTCTCTTAATAAAGCCTATTTTAAGAAGTTTCGACACGGTTCTCACCCTACACTTTTGAAAGAGCCATAGGCACCAGCTTTATTCCGAAGGCTGGATCTATATCGAATGTTATCACGTTATCGAATGTCGTAGGCACTCCTTTTAATTTAATAATATTCATCACTTTTAGAACCCTACCACCCATCTCAGCATTCTTGAGCTCCATATATCCATCGGCAATCGCCTTCAGGTTCAAGTATATTGTTTCCTCTAGTCCACCCGGGTGAATAGTTAAAATGAAGCTCTTACCCTTGTCAACCAGTTTTCTCACCGTAGTGAGGAAGTTGGCTATGTCTTCGGTCTTAGAGCCCTTGATTAATATGCTGAAAGAGTCTATCACGTATATGTCATACGTATCTATCTTTGCAATCATGTGGTCCTGGGTTAAAGCGAGAAGATCCCTCCCAGTCGATTCAACCCATCTAACCCTTGGTAGCCTGGTTGAGTAGACCTTGAGATCCCCTTTTATGAAGTAATCCAATATATTGAAGCCCACACCGAGCATTTGCCTAATGTATCCAACAGTTGTTGTCTCGGTGGTTATAACGACTACTCTAAGCCCTGATTTAAGTGCACCATACACAAATTGCTGTACGAGAACTGTTTTACCGGTTCCATGCTCACCCTCTATAACCATAAGCAACGGTACTGGGAGCCCGCCGGCCAGCTTTAAATCAAGCTCCTCATTACCTGTCGAGATAAGCTTTGTCTTAAGAACCAATGATAGCCCACCTCACGTCTTTAGCGCCATACTGTGATATAACGATTATCTTCAGCGGTTTCGACACGTCTATATCCTGCGTGCCGAACCACCCCTTTATGAGGAGGCACTCACCTGTCTCTACAATAGGCTTGCTTGTATAGGGTAATGAATAATTGTTTGTCAGATATACTGCTATAGGCTCCCAGTTGACACCATATTTGAGATATAGTGTGTTTACGTTGTTCGATATAGTGAAGTATTGCACTATTATATCAGTTGATGCCATATCATAGAGCGGTTCGCCACCTTTGTTAAGTATTGTTACATTAAATTCTATTGTCCCAGTGTAAGCTATTACACTGGCGTTAGTTATCTCGATGATGCCGATTCTCCTAACAGTATTCGCTACGTATTCATTGAGAGCCGTGTTAAGCGTGCTTGATGCATAGAGTATCATGCCTATCACTGCTATAGCTGCCACCATTATAATTAGTATTACTATAAACCCAGGAATAATGATTTCCGAGGGCATTCACTAAACCCCCTGCACATTAACCGGTTACATAGGTTGTCGAGTACCCGTTCACCAGTACTATTCTTATCTCGAGAGGGCTTACATAACTTCTTGATACTGATATATCTATACGGAGGGTTTCACCGGGTTCTAGAACATTGTTAGGTGAGCCAAGTTCTGTAAGGGTGACTCTTGCTTTGTTCCCCGAGCTATAGTAATCTATCGCACCACTATAATCCGTTATGAATATATCTATGTTATCTAATTTACTATATGATACATCCCCAGTGTTCTTCACGAAAATAGTCACGTTATTTATGGATGTATCGTAATAGGCATATATTATGGCTATGCTCATTCTATAGGTATCAGACTTATTCTTTATTGATATACTGATAGTGTTTATAACTGAGTTAAGCTGGCCAATCACAGCTGCCGCGAATATAGAGGCCATTAGAACTGCTACTATCGTCAGCAGTGCATGCGTTATTGTTGTTGACTCGCCCATTTATCGCTATCACCTTTACCGCTCTCTCCACTACCACTTACGGACTCCTTCCTAGCACCCAGCCTCTTAACCATTAATGCCTGAAGGACTGCCCTAGTCGCTTCCTCCTCGAGTTCCTCATCTCTTACCCCAAGATTCTTGAGCAACATATACATTAATAACGCTGTCTCCTCAGTTGACACGTTCTGCCTGATGTTCCCCTCCACTAGATCCATCGAGGCCTTCAGTAACTCTAATTCATTATCAGATATTACGCCAAGCTTCTCCAGCACTGTTATAATGGATTCAACACTCTCCCTGGGATACATCTGCCTAATCCCGTACACTGTTTTAATCAATCCTATCAAGCGCTTCATACTGTAAGACGCTATCCTCCTTCTCTCTTCTCTGACAACCCTTCCAAGCTCACCTAGAACCCGTTCAAAACCACCCTCCACTTCTCTCACAACTTGTTCACCTTTCTTCCCAGGTTTCTCAGTTGCAAACCCACTCTCCTTAACTACTCCACTATGCACCTCTTCCCCTGTGGAAACCTCTCTTGACTCTGCTGCAGGCTGGGACTGTGGTGAGAGAGCTCGCTGCTGAGGAGTCTCGGTAGGCGGCTTGTAAAGGCTGAAGGGGCCTGTTAAATCAGCTATTACAGCCTTCACCTCGGCGAGAGACCTCTTCAACTCCTCGAGTCCCTCCTTTAACGCTTTAAGCTCCTTAGCTACATCAAGCTCGTTACTAGCCACTACACCACCACCCCTGCCAGCCATTCCAGTGCATTCAAGCCCCTGTAGATCCCTCTTAATAAAGTAGCCGAGCACTCGTCTAGTGAATAAGCGGCAGAACCAGCATTTACAGGGCCAGATAGAGTCAATTGTCTCACCCACATGTATCCAACCCTCTCAAAACCTTTTTCCAGGACAAGTACAATACGTGGAATGCATCAACTGCTACGTGAAGAAAATACCTAGCTAGAAACAAAACGAGCAAACCGGCTAAAACACCACCTGTAACACTGAAAACTCCTGGGTAACTGGTAAACAAGTATGTTAATAATACATAGTAAACCATGAACAAGGCCGCGCTAAGCATCAAACCAGTCAAGCCCACAAGCATTAAACCCCTAGCCAAGCCACGGCTAAGCATTAAACCACACCCCTAGACAACTACACGAGATGAATGGCAGGGAAAAAACTGATTATACATTTAAGACACCTCTTCAACCCTACACAAGATTAATAACCTCTCCTACTGGCAGTGTCGGAGGTATCATCCTCTCAATAGTTAATGGTGCACCAGCGAGAGGCCTTATTTCAACCGTGAATGATTGATAAGGCCCCAGCTCGAGATTCGTTGGGAGATATATTACTAATAATGCTTTTTCACCAACCTCTAGTACACTGAAGGCTGGTACACCTTCTTCTTCCTGCAGTGACTGTACTATGTAGAACTTTGCATTTATACTAGCGCCAGTGACATCTTCATATAGTTTCGTTAGGTTAACCGGCGTAGTAGCTGGTGCAGCAACACCGCTGTTTACCTTTTGGAAGGTGCCACCAGGTAGTCTCACTACTACATCTATTTTATCTGTTGATAGATCTACTGCCTGCTGACCTGGTGATATCTTTAATGGTATATAGATAGCGGCCACCTTGCCCTCAGCGTTCACATATGCCATTACCGAGCCATCAACCTCTAGTGCGCTGCTAGCCTCGTTTAATGCCTGGTTCATTACCTCTTTGCTCTTCTGTGTTGTGAACATTCCCATGTTTAATACTACGAATGCCAGCGCGGCAGCCACTATTACGAACGCTATTAGGACTATTGCTGCCTCAATACCTACTATTGCTTTTTTACCTTTCCTCCTACCGGGCATACTTTGCCACCAGAATTCGTTTTACACGGGGCTTTTTAAATATTCAACGCTTTATTCGACGGTTTGGAGACATATACGCTTTCACGGTTTATTCGGCGAGTCGTCGAATCCACGAGACCGACGAGTTTTTCTAAACCCATCGTATTTAAGGCTTTGAAGAGGAGATAGTATTGTGGGTGCATAGTATTGATGGAGAATTATGTAGAAAGGGTCCCAGCGATTACTAGATCCAGCTATATGGATGCAGTAAGAGAGGAGCTCTCGTTGATAGCCGATGGTATCGTGGTTAAGTATGCAGTGGTGGCTGGGTACAGGGAGGGCGTGATAGCCTATTGGCCACCGGAGACGCCCATGGAGGTCTTTGAACTGGCTGAAAACATATACTTGAAGACACAGGATCCATGCTACGCTGTCATCGAACCGGTTGGCTCACCATACAAGTACCTATTATTACACCTTGGTGACAAGATTATATTGCTCACCCTGGATAAAAGGGTTGAAGGAGAAGAGCTCGGAAGGAAGATACTTATGGTCCTACTAGCTAGTTCATCAAGATCAGGGCATATATTATAGTCCGGGACATCATTAAGCGCTGGTGAACAAGTAGTGTTAATATACTTCAAACCTCTCGATCTGAATCCTACTTAATGTTGTGAATGCTGATATGTCTAGCAATAGCTTCCTCAATATCACAATGATATTCGGGGTGTCCTCCCTGCCTGGTTGTGAGATGACCTCGTTTATCTCCCGTAAACCATTCTTGACAGTTACATTAGATCTACCGCCGAGCTTTCTAGATGCTTCCTCGAATTCAGCGATATACTTCTTCACGTATTTATCTATCTCCTCGTAGTATAAGCTGGGGCTGAATGGAGTGCCCGAGTATACGGCTTCCACAAGCCTATTGTACGTCTCTACAACCCTGTAGACCATAAGCCTTACCCTGGTCAATTCGTCAATTCTATTAGTATCCTTCTCTAGAGTGATAAACGGTGGTTTAACTTCCGAGACACTGATTTTTCTAACTGGTTTACCCGATATTATTCTAGCCAGCTCCCCTGGATCGCTTACTAACATGCCCTGGCTATAGCATTCAGCATTGGTTACCTCCCCGTTCTTGCCTTTGACCAGTATCATGCATTCCACTCTATTACTATAGTATACGTTGAGAAGAAAGTATCCTATTCTATTCTCGATGAGCTCCCTTACCTTCTCGATTTCACCAGCATCATATATCCCTATCAGAGATATCTCAGATAACTCTATCAGCTCACGTACCCCTACTTTACCGTTCTGAACAATCTTTGAAACATTGAGGAAATCGCCTAGACTACCCTGCATTATCATCTACCTCAACTACTTGATCATATATTTCTTTACTTAAACCAGACGTATGATTCATACATACATCTTGTACGTGTAGTTCTTACCTCATTAACTAGGTGCAATCATGATTGAAGCCCAGAGCTGACAAGGAATATAGCCGACCCCTCCGCGTTGACGGGGAAGGGCATATGTTAGAATGGTTGAAAATTAAGCTGATGTATTCAAGTATCAACAGTCCCGGATACAAGGGGTTTAGGTCTTATATAGGTTTATTTAAATTGGTTTCATCACTTCATCCTTGTTCCCCTGTATTCCTCTCGGGCTTGCATTTGGCTTGTGGTGTTCGCGGGCACCCTGCATCTTGAATTAAGGGATTCAAGGAATAGATTCATGCATGCTACCCTATCCCTGTCTCCGGTGAACCCGTGCTCCGGGTTCT